>Ga0210409_10001910_pt1 | contig 26030 bp, 18 predicted proteins | sample IncBWH17MmetaG_FD_161649 | JGI IMG/M metagenome (GOLD analysis project Ga0210409, IMG submission 161649) | Forest soil microbial communities from Barre Woods Harvard Forest LTER site, Petersham, Massachusetts, United States - Inc-BW-H-17-M | ecosystem: Environmental > Terrestrial > Soil >...
AGTAAACACTTCCATTTTGTTCTGGTCGTTGTCGCCCGAAGTCACGTGGTCACCACCTGTAGATCGCTACGCCCGTAGCGGTCTGAAGAGCCGCTTCCGAACCGCGGTAAAACACACTTTTTGCCGCGCTGTTGGGAACAAATACGATGTCTTTTGGCTGCAGAAAGGCGTCAGGCTTCTTACCGGAAAGGATCTTGCCGAGGTTCATTGGGATTTCAGTCCGACCGCCCGTGGCCGGGTCCGTGCGTATGATTCGAGCCCGGCTGATCGCCGAAGTGTGTGTCGGGCCTTCGGCCAGGGCGAGCGCCTGCAGCACGGAAATATTTTCGTTGTTCTGCAACACGAAACCGCCCGGCTTCTGGACTTCTCCCACCACGTACACGATTCCGGCGCGCGGCACTTTGACTATGTCCCCGGGACGCACCGGCACATTCAAGGCGGAGTCAGCGGACTCCACCAATTTCTTGAGGTTGATCTCTTCTATTTCACTTTTCTGTACCGGCGGCCTGGCCGGTGAGGCAGGTTCTCTTGCAAATACCTCGCGAGCCTCCGGCACCGGAGCGGTTCCGGCCAGTTCAGGATCCGGCCTTTGGGAATTGCCTGGTTCGGAATACCCGGCCCCATGCATGATAAGCACGGCATCGCCCGCATCGTCCGCGAGGCCCTGGGCCATGGAAAGAACCTCGATCAGCGTCTTCGTTCCGCGAATCTGAAATACCCCCGGCATTTTCACGGCGCCCACAACGGAAACAGGGTGGCTTTGTAATTCCTGAACGAAAACGCCGACGTGAGGATCCTTCATATACGTTTGGCGCAGCAGCCCTTGCAGGACCGCTTCGAGTTCTCCTGGCGTGAGTCCGGCAGCGTGCACCTCGCCCAGCAATTGGAGAGAAATATCGCCACTGCCCGAGACGCGCGCGGCGCAATTCAATTCCGGCGCCCCGAAAACTGTGATATTCAGCAAATCATCCGGGCCGATGCGCGATTCGCCGGTTCGGGATTCCGTTCTTGCTTGGGCCAGATTTTCGCTCTGCTGCTGCAGGCGTTGATTGATCTCCGCGGAGGTCTGCGTTGGGGGCAAGGATTGGCTGCTTTTATTTGCAGCACTTTGCGCGAGCACGGGGCTCGCAATTAGGAAAAGCGCCAGCCCCAGAATCGCTCGCAGCATGAAAAATGGTTCACGAATACGATTCATTTTCGCGCCGGTCCGGCTGATTTCGAACCCGGCACGCCGAGCCGAATGCGTGGCCGCATCCGCCCCGGATATTCCGAAGAGCCCCGGTGAATCCAACACTGCGGTCACGTTGAATTGAAATAAGATAGGGTCCATTGGGTCGCGAGAATTAGGCTTTCGGCGCGAGCCTCGCTCAGGCGAAAGCGGACGCCTGGTGCGACGCTTTTATCACCGGGAATGGCCCAATTCTCTCCACATTCAAAACATCGATCTCTACCGCAGCAGAGCGGCCCAGCATTTCCATGGAAACAACCAGCCGGGCCAGCCCCTTCTTGCGGACCAAAATCCCTTCCAACCCCATCAAGGGGCCGGTTTTTACCCTTACCCGATCTCCGCACTGCAGATACGAGTGAGTTTCGACATAAAGGCAACTTTCGATGATTTGCCTGACCGCAACCAGTTGAGATTGCGGGACAATCGCCGGGCGCCCTCCCCAAGACACGATGTGAATAATTCCCGGCGTTTTGAGTATTTGAAGCTGCCGGTCCATTCCCTCACGGATAAACACATAGCACGGGAACAAGGGGAGCAAGACCTGCTTGGCGCGGTCTTGCCATCGGCGGAGGGAGCGGTAAAGCGGAAGATAAACCTCGTGATTCTTGTTCGAAAGGGCGAGCGCGACGCATTTCTCATGCTGGTGGCGCGTTAAAAGGGCGTACCAATTGGGTGTGCCGGTCGAACTCTGAATTTCCATTTCTGTTTCCGCCGTGTGCATATAGCTCCGCCCTCTGACTTACAGGAGACCTCGACCTTAAATTGCATGGAAAACTTTCTGGCAGGATCGCGCTGATTGGTGTTTGACTTCAGTGCGCCCTTCCCGCTTCTACCAGCGCACTCTCAGGTTGGCCCGGCATGGTCATCAGGCCCCATTGATTTAGATCGTCGGTCACAACTGCAAAGCCGCGGATCCAGGCGTCGGAAGGAGATTGTTCCACGCGAATGACCCTTGCTCTTCCGGTGATGCGCATCTCGGCGTTCAACCCTGTAACAGTGGGGAGGAGGAGATCCACCTGAATCGGGCAATCGGGCGGGGGTATCGTTGCCGTTAATATGAACGCGCCCTGCACGCTGACGTCGCGCGTGATCCCCTCCCCATGAAAGCGTCTATGATGCGCCCCTTCCCAGGAAAAAACTGCAGGAGCATCGAGTCGGTAACGAAGTTCATTTCTCATTTCCATCGGCTCTCTCGCATCCCGGCCCGGCAAACGAAACCGCGGGCGCATTTAAGTTTTCAATGCAAATGTGAGGCGCACGATATGCGCTCCTCCGCGGACGCGCAATGGGCAAGACGCCCCCATCCCCTCGCAATGACGCCTCGCCTGTCACTGTACGTGACAAGTGTACTTTTTCCGGCGCGTAAACACTGCCGAATCAGAGTCACTCGCACTCGGCCATGGCCCCAGCGCTCCACAACTACGGTTGGCACGAATAATGACTTTTCGCCATAAAACAACTTGATTCAAAGGGTGATTTCGTATAGTCTGCGCGTCTCGGAGATCTCCCGGCGAGAAAGCGGATGAGTCAGGTGTCACAACCTCTCAACGGAAGTATTCATGTCCTTATCGCGGATGCGGACCGCATGAGCGCGCATCTGATCGCGGACGGACTCGTGCGCGGGCGCAGTGACATCGTGGTGGTCGCTGTTTCCAACAGCTCCGCCGAGACCATCCGGGAACTGGAAAAAAGCCAGCCGGATATCGCTTTGATTAATGCCCACCTCGAAGACGGACGGATGAGGGGTTACTACGTCCTGCAATGCCTGCAACTGTTATCTCCAAAAACAGTTGCCATTATGTTAATTCCGGACTCCGATCGGGACCTGGTCGTGGATGCGTTTCGAGGCGGCGCCAAGGGCGTTTTTTGCAGGCTGCATTCCATTAAATTGTTGTCGAAATGCATTCGAACCGTGCACGAAGGTCAGATCTGGGCTGACACCCGAAACCTGGCCTATATCCTGGAGTTCCTCACCCAGCTCAAGCCGCTGCGCCACATCAAACCCGGCGGCGGCATGACCCGGCTCACTCCGCGGGAAGCGGAAGTGGTCCATTTGCTGGCCGAGGGCCTGAGCACGCGGGAAATCGGGCAAAAGCTGGTCCTCACCGAGCATACGATCCGAAACTATTTGTCGGCCATCTATGACAAGCTCGGCGTCTCCAGCCGCGTCGAACTGGCCCTCTATGCAGTTGCGCGCGAGGATCTCAGCCGTCCAATTTGAGAGAAAGAAGCCGACGGTTCTCCCCACCAAGCGCCTTTGTGTCCCTAAATTTTACACGGAACGGATTTTTTAATTTTTTTGTGCGCTTGGATTCCTCCTAGAATCTATACAATGATGTGAAACCTCCGCCGTTATAAATGTAAATGGAGGCGATCCATCGCAGCTTGAACGCGACTGCCGGGAACGATCGAGGAGAAGACACCGATGGGCCATTCAGCGCGGTACGAACGCGGGTTGGCAAAATTCGTGGAGATGTATGGGGACCGTACCAGGACATTTCTTGAGTCGCTCGAGGGGATTGCCCCGGATCTGGGAACGTACGTCATGGAATTCGGCTTCGGGGACATTCACAGCCGCCCCGGCCTGAGCCTGCAATCGCGCGAAATCGCCACCGTCGCCGCGCTGACGGCGTTGGGCACGGCGGGGCCGCAGCTTCGCGCGCATATTGACGGCGCGCTCAATGTGGGATGCTCGGAACAGGAAGTGGTGGAGGTCATCATGCAAATGGCGTTGTACGCGGGTTTCCCGGCGGCCATCAACGGAATTCAAGCCGCGCGGGAAGTGTTCCTCGAACGTTCCAGGCAAAAATGACCATCACTGCTGGTGACCTGCGACGAGTGAACTGTCAATCGTAATTTGTGGTTCGCGCTTCGTGATTCGTAGGAGAAAGAATCGATCGCAGGGAATTGCCAGCGTTGACTATATAGGTTTTCACCAGCCACTCATCACAATTTAATAGCCAAGTCCCATCTGATGGAAAACCGGATTTCCCGATTTTTGTACCAAAATCTACGAGAAATGGAATACGGATAATGCAGTTGACCGGCTCATACTCCGTAAATCATTCCATCATAATAACTTAAAGAATTGTCATAGTTTGGTTAATTTTTTGCAACCTGAATACTTGCAAATATTTGAATTTAGAGGTAAATATGCCCCATTCAGCTGATTTGCTCACCCAGGGGGAGCGAAGTCAGCGAGGTCCCAGCCGACCGAATTGATGCGAGCCTATGCAGGCGGTCTCTAAAGTATAGTCCAGGTGCTGGAGAACTTTTCGGATTGGGAGATATTGACAGTTCGTGTGAACCCACAATCCGTTCAAAGGTGTGGCTATGGCGTCCGCCGAAATCCCCTTTCTGCCAGCAAGGGAAGCCCCTCGCGTTCGTAGTATTGTAAGAATTTCTTCCGTTCAAATTCAGTCCCATGCCAGACGACTCAAGTATCCCGAGGAGGAAAAAATGCGAATTACGAAAGGAATTATTTTCCTATTTAGCTTAGTCGTTTTCCTTTTTCTTGGGTTCCAGAAGGCTGCAGCGCAGACCTCCACAACGGGCGACTTGACCGGTGTGGTGACCGACCCGACCGGCGCTGTCGTACCGAATGTCAAAGTGGAACTGAGAGACGTGCAAAAGGGCGGCACTCGGGAAACCAAGACGAGTGACGCGGGCGTCTATCGCTTCTCCTTGCTCCCGGCCGGCGCGTACGAGGTGGATGTGGATGCCTCTGGGTTCCAGCCCACTGGAAGCTCTACGACTGTTAACATCGGACAAATTACCACGCTAGATCTTAAGCTGGCACTGAAGTCGACGACTGAGAGAGTTGTCGTGGTTGAGGAAGCGCCACTGGTCCAAACCGAGAGCGGAGACCTCAGTTCGACTCTTGACGAACGGACAATCCAGAACATGCCGAACCCAGGCAACGACATGACCTATCCCCTTGAATTTACCCCGGGAGTAACGGAAAACACCCTAGCGGGGTACGGAAACTACTCCGTCAATGGAATATCCGCCACAGGCAATCTCTTCACGATAAATGGAATGGATGATAACGACCCGTATCTCAGCTTGAATAACACCGGGGCAACGTCCCTGATGCTTGGGCAGAACGAAGTGCAGGAAGCCACAATCGTGGGCAACGGGTACAGCGGCCAGTTCGGTGGTTTGGCGGGGTCCAACGTCAATTTCGTTACCAAATCGGGACAGAATGAGTTTCACGGGCGCGCGAGCTACTTGTGGAATGGCCGGGCTTTCAATGCCCGGAGCTTTTTCGACCATTCGCCTGGAGCTCCGAAATCCTTTGTGAATGCCAATCAATGGGGAGGAGAAGCCGGCGGACGAATCCTTAAGGATAAATTGTTCTGGTACTTTGATACGGAGGGAATACGCCTCATCATCCCGGTTCCGCCTTCGACGCAGTTCATGCCGTCCGCCGCATTTGAAACCGCCACGATAAGCAATCTAATGGCGACTCACCCGAACTCTGTTCTTTTCTACAACCAAATTTTTGGTCTCTACGATGCCGCCAGAACCGCTCATAATGCCACAGCGGGTGATGGCGCTGGAGGGACAGGATGCGGAAGTGGTTTCACGGTTCTGGGCGCTGGGGTGAACTGCGTTGACAATTACACCGCCACCGCAACCATCCCAACGAGAGAGACGATCTATGCCTGGCGAATCGACTACAATATCGGTTCTAAAGACCACTTGTTCGGGCGCTACCAACAGGATCAGGGTTTTCAGGGGTCCGGTACTGATCCCATGAATCCTCTCTTCAACTTGGTGAGCAATCAGCCGGAATACCAGGGGCAGCTCTCGGAAAACCACACTTTTGGCCCGACGTTAACGAATCAATTCATTTTGGCGGGTCAGTGGTATTCGGCGACTTTCAATGCGCCGAACAGACCGGCTGCCATAGCGGCGTTTCCAACAACGTTAATTTTTGGAAATGGTAGTCTCACAAACCTTGCCTTCTTCGATCAGATCGGTCCTCAGGGTCGGAACACGACTCAAGTGCAGGTTTCGGACGACGTCACAAAAATATCCGGGCGGCACACTTGGAAGTTCGGTGTGAAATATCGCCGAAACGATGTCTCCGACTTGGTCTATGGGATAAACACGAGTGGTACGATGGTTATTCCGGACCTCACTGCCTTTTACAATGGAGGTTACGATCCAGCGAATCCTACTACAGACTTTTCAACGTTTTCGCAAGCGTTTCCGACTGCGACCGAGCAACGGTTCAAGTTCTGGACAACGGGCGCATACGCAGAGGACGACATTCAAGTCAGGTCGAATTTGACCGTCACGCTTGCGCTGCGCGCGGACCACGAGGCGAATCCAACTTGTAAGAACCTCTGCTTTGCAAGGCTCGCCGAACCGTTCACCCAGCTGATGAATGATCCAAATCTGAATGGAGCGAGCGTGCCGTACAGCACGGTTCTGAAGCTAAACAATCGAACAGCTTTAACCGGATTGACGAATATCGAGTGGTCGCCGCGTTTTGGTTTCGCTTGGCAGCCGCTTGGCCGCAACCACTCTACAGTGGTCCGCGGCGGGATCGGGATCTTCTGGAACACTTTCCCAGGACAAGTCGTAGATAATATTTCCGAAAATCCTCCTCTCTTTCAGAACTTCAATGTGGGGGGCGGCGCCACACCCTTGTTGATTTCTCCAGCCGAAACAAATAATCTCTTCGGTACCGCCGCCGCCTCGAATAGCGGCTTCTTGTCGGGCTTCGCCGCCAACGAGACGGAGGCGCAAATCGCGGCAACCGTACAGGGATTCGTGCCGCCGTCGGTCAACTTTGTCGCCCCGTTCACGCACGTCCCTCAATACCAAAAGTGGAGCCTTGAGGTTCAGCAGGGATTGGGCGCCAACAGCTCCGTGACAATCAGCTATGCAGGTAATCACGGCATCCACGAGGCCGTGCAGGATGGGTCCTTCAACGCCTATGCTCCCCCTTCCGCTTTTCCCGGCGGTTTCGCCGGCCTTCCCGCAGCGCCACCCGACACTCGCTTTGGCTACGTCGAAGGCATATTCAGCGAGGGCGTATCGAACTATAACGGAGTGTCGATTTCGGCGACACATCGCTACGGCACCGGCCAGATCACGGCCAATTACACGTACAGCCACGCACTCGACGAAGTATCCAACGGCGGCTTCTCTCCGCTAACGTATCAATCATTTTTGTCCACCAACACGTCCCCGATCTTCCAGCAGAATCCAAACAGCCTGCGCGAAATGTATGGGAGCGCCGACTACGACGTGCGTCACTACTTCAGCTTGCAGTATCTTTGGGAATTGCCCTTCAAGAGACTCACAATGGGCCATGGACCGGACAGGCTCCTGAAAGGCTGGCAGGTTGCGGGGACGGTGTTTACAAGATCTGGACTGCCTTTCAGTGTGGTGGATATGGCAACGACTGCGACCTTGGACAGTTTTAACTACGGCCCTGCAGCGTCAGGTGGCATAGGCGTGGGGCCGTACTTGCAGGCTACTGCGACAGGGGCTGGGTCGGGCAACTGCTCTGGGCCTGGTCCTGATGTGACTAAACCTTGTATCAACACCGCAGCGTTCACAGAGTCAACCAAAGGGTTTGGGAACGCAGGCCGCAATTCTTTGCGAGGGCCTCACTACTTCAACTCCGACTTCTCGATATTGAAAAAGATTAACGTTGTCCCTCATTGGGAGAAGGCAGAACTCGCCCTGGGCTTCCAATTCTACAATATATTCAACCATGCAAATTTCGACAATCCTGTATACAATGTTGCGAGTTCCCATTTTGGCACGCTGCAGCGCACCATATCCCCTGCTACCACGCCTTATGGTGTGGCGCTGGGCGCAGACGCATCGCCACGTCTGATCCAACTGAAAATGCAATTCCAGTTTTAGGATTTGCACGTCGGAAGAGCTTTGCCGAAGGTTTAACGACAGCAGCTGTTACACAGGGCGGAACTCTTCGCTCCGCCCTGTGTTTTCGCCCTCGATTCGTTCCTGAATTTGCGACTGAGCTGGAACGGATGCGTGAAATGCGCGTGTCATTATAAGCTCAGCAGACGTTGACTACTCCCGCCGAGAATGCTGTCCACCTCAGTCGCGGGGAGTCCAGCCTCGCCGATGTAATCCACGCACAACTTGAACGCGTCGTCGCGCCAGAAGGGGTAATCCGTTCCGAGCAAGAGGTGATCCGCGCCGAGGGTTTCCCGCGCGCACCGCAGCGCGGCCGGGTTGCCGTTCACCGTGTCATACCAGAAATATTTTGCCTGCACGCTGGGCGGCGTGGCTGAGTCCGGCAGGAAATGATCCTGCAATTGGTCTAGGCGTGTGGCAAGAAAGGGAACGAAACCGCCGAGGTGCGGCACGATGATCTTGATGTCCGGAAAGCGGGACGGGAAATCCGCCTGCATGAATTGCAGCAGGCACACCGCATCTTCCAGGGGCGCGCCGACGGGCCAAACCAGGTTGGTGGACTCGATCAGTTGCGAACCGAGGCTGCCGCCGATTGGATGAATGAAGAGGACGGCTTTGCGGCGGTTGAGCTCCGCGAAAAAATCGTCGAAGGCCGGATCGGCGATGCTCCTTCCGAGAACCACCGTGCCGGCCGTCACTCCGGCCATGCCTAGGTCATCGAGCGCGCGGCGCGTTTCCTCAATCGACGCCCGCACGTGCGGCAGCGGAGTGCAGGCAAAGGCCGCGAAACGCTTGGGATATTCGCGCACGATACGCGCGTAGAGATCGTTGCCGAGCCGGGCTGCGTCCACGGCATCGCTTTCCTTGGCGAAATAGGGGAGCTGGCCGGAGACGGAAAGAACCTGCATGTCCACTTTTGAACGGTCCATGTTGCGGAAGTGGTCCTCGAGGCCGCTGAAATCGGCGGACCCCAGTTTCATCCTGCGGATTAAACCTGTGACGCGACTTCCACCGTATGCGTCCAAACGGTCGAGGTACTCGGACGGAAAATAGTGCGCATGAATATCGATCCTCACAGGAATCCTTCCAATTAATTAATTTTCGTGCCTCGATCAGGCGCGAGTATACAACGACCCGTTAGCCAAGACCGCGCAACTGGCAAAACTCCGCATTCGGTCAGGGCGTCTTCTTTACGTTCAAAAAGAATTCAACTCAGAGGACACAAAAAAAGATTTGAGCATATTTAATTTTTTGCCGATAGAGGAGGCGTGAGCGAAAAGAGGACCGAGTCTAGAATTCCCCTGATGGCGCGGGTCGATGTTTTGTGGGGGGACGCAGACGGGACTCCCCGCGTGGCGCCGGCGACGCTCGAAGACACGTCGCACCGGGGCATGAGCGTGCGAATGAAAAATGCGATTCGCGTTGGTTCGCATGTCACGGTCAAATGGGGAAGCGAACAGGACTCCGGCATCGTTACGAATTGCCGCCGCGATAAGGCGGATTACGTCTTAGGCATTCAGCGTGTCCCGGGCGAAGACCGCGATTGAGCCTGGTGCGCATATCTCCTCATCTACCTGAACCGCGGAACCGCTTTTCCCTGATAAATTAAAAATAAGCGACTTCATTGGCTTAGTAGAGCAGGCTTCACCCTGTGGAGGTTTGTCCTTACAAGGACCAAAACCCACAGGCTGAAGCCTGCGTTACTTCGCTGCCAAATAAAAATAGCCGACTTTGTTGTTGGGCGAGGTGCCGTACCACATGCGCCCCTGCGAATCGCGGAAGAACTCGCGTATGGCAGGTTCCGGATGCGGAAACGGATATTCGATGACTTTCCCAGTCCTTGGATCGAAGCGGCCAATCAGGTCCATATTGTGGGAGTCATACCAAAGATAGCCGTCGGCATCAAAGCCCATGCCATAAGGACTCGGGTCCGGGCCGGGCAGGGGGAATTCCTTGAAGGTCTGCGACTTCGGATCGAACCGCGCCATCTTACCCCCGAGAAATTCGCCGGAATAAATCATGCCGTCAGGGCCGATTTCCATACGCCTAGGGTAAGCGTCCGGCGTGGGCATGCTCCACTGGGTGACCTTCAAAGTTTTGCCGTCCACTTTGCCGATCTTGCTGACCAGCGGGCTGGTAAACCAGACATCGCCATTTTTTTCCGGTTTGACATCGTAGGCATACTCGCCTTCGACGAAGCGGGCGAACTTCCCAGTCTCGGGATCGAAGCGGACCAGCGGGACGCCGCTCGCCCACACCTTGCCGCTCGGATCGATCCGGATCGTGTGCTTCGATCCCCCGTCTTCAATTCCCTCCTTCCCAGGCAAATACGCGTCCTGATATTCGGTGATTTGCTGCGTTGCGGAATCCCATTTGCCAATCCTGTTCGAGCCTTGTTCGGCGAGCCAGACCGATCCGTCCGCCGCAGGCACGGCCGAATGGACTCCGCCAGTGCCTGTGAATGGAATCGAGAAATCTTTCATCTCGCCCGTTTTCGGATCGAGGCGGGTGATCTTATTGGCCAAGCCAAAATCGGGAATCCAGAAGTAACCGTTCTTGTCAGGAGCGGCGCTGAAGGGCATGCGGCTCGGCCCCGGCATGTCATATTCCACGTAGACGATGTTCATGGCTTCACTGCTGAAGGGCCGCAACGTTTTTTGGTAGGCGGGCATGTCCGCGGGAGACTTCGGCAGGACGGAATCCTGCCCGAACAGGCTGTTCAGATAAGTGGCCACCTCTTCCGCATCCTGGTCGCTGAAATTCGGGCCCAAAAAGATGCTGAAGTGCATGGCTTCGCGCATGAATGCGACGCGGTCCCGCCATCCGTCCAGGTCCCGCCGGACCGAAGCGATACGGCTTTGAAATTGATGGCATATGTTACAATGTTCAAAAAGTAATTCTCTTCCTTTTGCGGGAGGCCAGAGTTGCGACGCCTGGTATTTTGAAATTTCATTCCAGCGCACCAGGCCCTTCTGCAACGCAAAATCGAACGAAGCGTTTTGGTCTGCGGTGAGAGTTACGCCCGAACGAGGGTCGGCGCGGTAGCCCACAGCCCTGATCTGCAGGCGATAGTCCCCGGCAGGCAGATCGGGAATGCGGTAGCGCCCCTGGCTGTCGGACAAAACGATGACCGTGATTTTGGTTTTGGCGTTCTGCGCCTCGACAAACGCACCCTGAAAAGGAGCGCCATCCACGCCATTTACAGTCCCGGAAATCGTCGCTCCGAAGCACGCCGGTGCGAGGAAAACGAACAGGCTGACCAGAGTCAAAAATTTACGGTGTGGCCGCAAGAATCGCTCCTATTTATTCCGTCGTTTACAGCAGGCTGACGTGAAGCACCGCGAGGATCGCCGCCCCCGGCTCGCTACGTCCAGCTAAGGTCGTGATTTTTGAGAGGCAAGGAACGAATCCGCTTGCCCGTAGCGGCGAAGATCGCATTGCACACCGCGGGTGCAACCCATCCGATTATTTCTTCGCCGATGCCGGCAATCGGGTCATCGGTTGCGCGGACCCAGTGTACGCCAATCTCCGGCATCTCTGTCCTGCGCAACAAGGGGAAATCGTCAAAGTTGCTCTGAAGGACGCGCCCTTTTTCGATGGTGATTTCCTGACGAAGAGCGGCCGCCAATCCCATCGAAACCTGCATTTCTACCTGCCGCTCGGCGGCCAATGGATTAACGAGGAATGGGCCGGTGTCCATGGCCACGTCAAACCGTTCCACGCGGACCTCGCCCTTCTTGCTGACCGAGACGGTGGCCACCGCGGCGCAAATGGTGATTTCTTTTCGACTGAGCCGCCGGCTATCGCCAATCGCGATGCCCATTCCAGTTCCTGCGGGCAGTTGCCTGCCCCAATCCGTCTTCTCCGCCACGGCGCTCAGCACCTGAATCCAGCTCTTGGAAAATCGGGAGTCCGGATTGGACTGAAGCAGCGCGCGCCGGTACTGATACGGATCCTTCCCCGCGGCATGAGCCAGCTCATCGACAAATGTTTCCAGGAAGAATTCGTTTTGAGACCTTCCCACGGATGTCCACGGGCCGGTCGGGACGTGCGTTTTCCGAAGCTGATAATCGAAAAGCTGATTCGGCACCTGATAAGGAAGCTGGTGCAAGCCGCGGATCAGCTGTTCATCGCTCGGTTCAGGCATCCCGCCGTTACGCGTCTGCGGTGCGAGGTTGCCCTCGGCCGCCACAAGCTTCGCGCCGAAGACATCTTCATCCATCCCAACGACTCGAGTATGCCAGGAGAGAGGCATTCCGTCCGGTCCCAGAGCAGCGCGGAACCTCGACACACGCATCGGCCGATAGCAGCCGTGGCGCGTCGTTTCCTCCCGGCTCCAGATGACCTTTACGGGGCGCCCCCCCAACTGCTTGGCGATCGCGACGGCTTGACGCACGTCGTCCTGGTTTCCGCGCCGCCCAAATCCGCCGCCCAGGAAACAGTTGTGGAGATAAATATTCTCCACCGGAACTCCCGCTACTTTTGCCGCATCAATGGTGGCATTCTCAGGATCCTGCGACCCCACCCAAATCTCCACTCGATCCGCAGTGACCTGGGCAGTGCAGTTGAATGGCTCCATGACCGTGTGATCCAAATAGGGGACTTCATAGATCGCCTCCACGACCTGCGAGGCGTTCTTAAGTATTGCTTCGGGATCCCCCACTTTGGTGACGACTTTGGCGCCGGGTTCATCCAGCACGGCGCGCGAAATCCGGAAGAAGCCTTCCGAATTGTCGCTGCCGTGCGTGCCTTCGTCCCATTCAATGGGCATGGCATCCAAAGCTGTCCTCGCGTGCCAGTAGTTATCCGCCACCACCGCGACTCCCGCCTCGATGTCCTCGCCGCCGAACTCCACCACCGAATGAACTCCCGGCCGGTTCTTGACGGCATCCGCGTCGTAGCGCTTCACCTTGCCCTTGAATACCGGCGATGCCTTCACCGCCGCAAAGAGCATGCCCGGCACGCGCACGTCAATTCCGTACGTAGCGCTGCCGTCCACTTTCGGAGGCGCGTCCAGCAGCTTCGTCGGCTTTTTTATGAACGTGTATTGGTCAGGGGTCTTGATGCTGGGTTCCGCCGCCAACTTGATCGCAGCGGCTTTCTGCGCTACTTGACCGTAGCGGAGCGTGCGCCCTGTCGGCTTGTGAGTGATCACGCTATCTTTCACGGTCAGTTCCGCTCTCGGCACGCCCCAGGTCTGTGCCGCTGCAGCCATCAGGCGCTCCCGTGCACTCGCGCCGGCTTGCTGCAAGTACGGCCTTCCTAGGCGAACCGAGCTGCTCGACGTAGTGTTCAATCGTTTGTATACCCTGTTTTCGCGGAAGTGACGATTGACGGATACGTATTCCGCGCGCACTTTCGACCAGTCGCACTCCAGCTCCTCGACCAGCATCTTGGCGCAGGAAGTGATCACGCCCTGACCCATTTCGGATTGTCCGACGCGTATGGTCACGGTGTCGTCTGGCGCAATCACTACCCATGGGCCAACTTCGATATCGGCTTTTCCGGCTAATGATTCCCAGGGCCGCGCGGAAATTTTGGCGGCATCGACAGCCTGTCGGGCGTCGCTTTTGGGAAAGGAGAGCCCTAACGCCAATCCCCCACCAACGGTGGCGGCGGTGACCACGAATTCTCTCCGGCTCAATTCACGATTCGTAGACATGCTCACCTCCAAAGAGACGCCTAGGCCTTCGCCGCGATTTGAGCGGCGCGGTGAATCGCCTGGCGAATGCGCAGATAGGTGCCGCAGCGGCAAAGGTTAGTGATTTCCCGCTCGATGTCAGCGTCGGTTGGGTCTGGCTTGTTCGCAAGCAGGGCGGCGGCTGCCATGATCTGTCCGGACTGGCAATACCCGCACTCCGGTACATCCCCTTCGCGCCAGGCGATCTGGGCCGGATGCTGGGCGTTTGGCGACAGGCCCTCGATGGTGGTGATTTCTTGACCCATCGCCTGACTTGCCGGGAAGACGCAGGACCGGACTGGCTTGCCGTTCAAATGAACGGTGCACGCCCCGCAAAGGGCTTTACCGCAGCTAAACTTTGTTCCGGTAAGACCGATTGTGTCGCGGATGACCCACAAGAGAGGAGTCTCGGGTTCCACATCAACGCTATAGGTTTTTCGATTAACCTTGAGGGATAACATCGTGAAGACCTCCAAGTTCTATACAGGATCTCCCGCGATCGAAGCAGCGCCGGCCTGCGGAGAACCATTCAGCCGGATCTCCATTCCGGAATCGATGATTACTGAGGAATGTACACCAAATTCGTCGTTTTGGTTTAGCGAAGATTTCCATTCTGCCCGGAGCTTGAACCTTATCAGAACGCTGGCTTACTTCGTCGTTGTCATGTCGAACTAAAGTTGACACTTGCGGCCACCGGGCATATGTTCTTGCGCAAGGAACAAGTCTAAATCGCAAGATCGGATCAAACTCATGAAACGAGATAAACAGGATACGAACGGTTTCTCGCGGCGGGATTTCATCAAGACGACTGCAACGGGCGCCGGCGCGGCCGCGCTCACCGGCTTTGGCGTCGAAGCGGCGAAGCCCGAGGGAAAACCCGCTCGTTGGGATAAGGAAGCGGACGTTGTCGTCATTGGGGCGGGAGCTACCGGGTTGCCCGCGGCGATTCAAGCGGCCGAAGGGGGCGCGTCCGTGATTTTGATCGACGCGAATACCGACGTCGGCGGGCACGCCATATTGAGCGGCGGAAATTTGGCACTGGGCGGCGGCACCAGCCGTCAGAAGAAATATGGAGTGGTTGACTCGCCCGACCTGTTGTATTCGGACCTGACGGATTGGTCTGTCGTCGAACCCAACGGGTTTCCAGATTACCGGTACAACGACAAAGAAGTCATTCGCGCCTTCGCCGACGAGAGCGCCAAGACTTACGAATGGCTGCTCGAACATGGCGTCACTTTTGTGGAAAAAGCTCCAGACACGCTTGGCGGGCACGCCTGCGGCAACTCCGCTCCCAGGGAGAATCATGCCGCGCCGCTGGGCTTCACGCTCGTTCAGAATGGCGGCCCGCTTCCCGCCGACAAAGGAGCAACCAGTTCCTCGGGCGTGGGCCTCATCCGGCCTCTAGAAACCGCCGCCAGGAAGCAGGGCGTGCAGATTCTCCTGCAACACAGAATGACGGGCATCGTCCGCGAGAATCCGAATTCGGGCCGGGTCCTGGGAATTTCGGCAACGAGCCAGGGAAAAACCGTGAACATACGCGCACGCAAAGGCGTCATCATCGGGACGGGCGGACACAGCAGCAATGTGAATTTCCGCAGAATCTTCGATCCGCGCCTCACCGAAGAGTACCAGGTGGCCGGCGAACCCTGGTCCTTCCAGGATGCCAGCGGAGAAATCGCGGCCATGACCATCGGCGCGTCGCTGTGGGGAGCGTTCAATCAATCCGGGGAATTTGGCCAGAATGTGACCAAGGCCGGATGGATCGGCTGCCAATACGGCTACGTGAACCTGAGCTGGCAGCCGGACAGCCCTATTTTCGCCAAGGCGCGCGCCTCCGGCCTTTCTGTGAAGGATTACCAGGACGCGATCCTGGTGAACGTGGCGGGCCAGCGATTCTACGACGAGACACAGGGCCAATTCCCCGCCAACAACTATAACTCGATCAAGGCATATATACCTAGAAGTTATCGTAACGCAGCAGATATAAAATACGAGACTTCCAATTTCATCAACGCAGCCCTCGCCGGGGCCGAGGGTACCGCTGCGGGCGGCGGGCCGATCTGGGCCATCTTCGATTCCGAAGCCGTGAAGCGGGAAGGCTGGAAAGTTACCTCTCCCTACGTGGATTATGCGGAAGGATACTTTTTCTCAGCAGATACCATCACGGAACTCGCCTCCAAAATTGCCAACAAGTTTCAGAAAAAGCCGATCCCTCCGGCCGCGCTGCAAGACACTGTGACGCGCTACAACTCGTTCGTGGATGCCGGCAAGGACGCCGACTTCGGTAAACCCGCGCCGAAATATAAGATTCAGACGCCTCCCTTCTACGCCGCCTGGGCCACTCCCGTGATTCACGACACACGGTCCGGCCTGCGCATCAATGGTAAATGCCAGGTCGTAGACCTCAACGGCGAAGTCATCCCCGGTCTGTACTGCGGCGGCGAGTCCGCAGGAGGATTCAGCATGCACGGCCTGGCAAGGTGCGCCGTTCAGGGCCGAATCGCAGGAAGAAACGCTGCTGCGGAGACGGTCAAAGGATAGGGCCACTCACTGCGATAGACCGGTTCCTGCATGTTGGGCGCATCGGAAAACGGGCCGCTGCCGCCACGATAGCTGATGCGTGCTCCTTTTCTGCAGGTAAAGACTCATCGCCGCCGACGTCCCGCGAAGCCTGCCCTGGAGTGGATCCACGGACACGCGCTCGTCCGTGTACGCTTCCTGTGCTTGTCTCCTCGCCAAAATCAGGCCACCGCTGGCGCGAGCGATCCCTGCGGCGCTTGCATGAGGAGGGACAGATGTCGAAGACGCGATCCTTGATTGCCGCATTGACTGCTCCTTCTCAGTTGGCTTCCTGCTTGTTGCTGGCGCAGCAAAATCCCGCGCCCCGGCATCCCCATGACTTTCTTCGTGACCAGCGCCCCGATCGGCGACGGCGGTAATCTCGGCGGGCTCGCCGGAGCCGACGCGCAGTGCCAGGCGCTGGCTACCGCGGCTGGCGCGGGCAATCACACCTGGCACGCTTACCTCAGCACGCAGGCTCGCCCGGGAGAGCCGGCCGTCAATGCGCTTGACCGCACCGGCACCGGCCCCTGGTACAACAGATCGCGGAGCCAACTCGGTGAGCCGCAGAACTCGATTATTTTCCAGGATCTCGAGGAACTTCATGGAGACACGCTCGTCCAGGCGCAGCGCGGCAGCAATCTTTTCAAGCAGTCCGCGCGAACCGAGAAGGGCGAGGTCATCCACGGCGTAGGCGACCCGCCGCCCGTCGAACACGACATCCTCACCAACTCACAGACCGACGGCCGCGCCTACCCCGATAAGGCCGACCACACCCGCAACAATTGGACCGGCAGCGGCGCGGGCTCCGCTCAAGCCGGTCATTCCGACCGCATCGGCAATAACAACGCATCGTGGAACTCTTCGCATGCCACAGCGGGCTGCAGCCAGGCCGCGCTGGAGAGCACGGGCGGCTCCGGCGGCCTAATTTATTGTTTCGCCGCCGATTGAGCGGCGCGTGAAGTGATTTAAGCCCCTACGAGGAGGTTGTGAATTTCGTTGGGGCTAAGGAATGAGTGGTGAACCGGGTAGGACTCGAACCTACAACCCGCTGATTAAGAGTCAGCTGCTCTACCATTGAGCTACCGGTCCATGAACTTTTTATTTTACCACGACTGAACCATTATTTAGGCGGGCCGCGGGGCCCGCCAATTGTCCCTAATCCCGCAATTTTTCCGCGATTTCCTTGGCGACTTGCTTGGCGCGCTCGATTTCGTTTGGTTCCAGGGAGATCGCCGCGACGCGCGGGTGGCCTCCTCCGCCGTATTGTTCCGCCAGGCTCGCCAGGTTGTCTTCGGCGGCGTCGGGATTCCAAGGATTTGAGCCAATCGAAATTTTCGCCCGCGTCGGCGAAGCCAGCACGCTCACCGTGTAGCGCGCAGCCGGATACAGCATGTAAGGAATAAATTTGTTGTAGCCGTCGATGTCCAGGTCGGTGATATCGAAATAGATCACACCGCCGCGGACTTCGATCCGCTGCCGCAGTAATTCGATCGAACGGTGATGCTTGTCCAGCAGCGGGCCGAGATGCTTCGCCACAATGGGCAACTGGATCATTTCCGCGAGCGGCCGCTCGGACAAATCCGGAATGATTTTGGCGACCAGGCCTTCTTCCGGCGCGGCTTCGATCACCAGGGCCAGTTGCGTTGCAGGCTCCGCGAGAGCCACGGCCGATTCCGGCGTGGGATACTGGGCGCCGTCAATGATATCTCCCCAGTAAATCAGCTCGGCAAGGGGTTTCACGTCGAATCCGAATTGCGCGCTGGTCACGTCGCCCAGCAGTTTGGTGCAGGATTTGTAATCGGGGTTGTAGAATTTGTGGCCGCTGCGGTCCTGCCGAAAATTCTCGGCGTCGGCCGGAGTGAGGAACGCGCTCTGGTGATGGTCAAACCACCAGGTCACGCGCGGCGAGCTGGAGTATTTGAAATCGACGATGGCGTTTTCATCGCCGTCAAACAGGGCTGCCGAGAACGGATGCCGCGCCTGATGCGTCATCCCGGTGAAATGAAACTTGGCGCCCGGGTGCATGCGCTCTCGAAAAAAGCGGTAGAAGACCGCCGCCGACGCCGCGCCGTCGAAGCATCGGTCGTGAAAACACAATCGAACTTTGACCGGGTCCGCCACTCTCCGCCCCCGCTCCATCTCATAGCCGAACGCAAAAGCAGATGGAAAGCCCTAAAAGATGGACGGGGCCGCCAAGAATGTCAAGTTGAAAAGGAAGACCGGCTAACCAGGAAAAGGGCAGAGATCTGGTTTGCAACGCAATTTACCCTGGCCTTAAATTTTTCCACACGCTCCGAGGACTCACACAAAATCAGTAGTGCGGCGACTCACTAAGCTGCTCGTTCTGCGGGGCAGTCGTAAAGGCGCGACATTCCGCGACCCTGCGAGTGCGCCCCGTCAAACGCTGGCGCAACGAAAAGACACTGCCTCTAGTTGCCGGCAATGCTTTTCGCAATGCCTGCCGCGATTGGCACCTCGAACTTCTCGTGCTGGTAGGCCTTCACCATGAGCAGGATCCAGAGGATGAACGCAACCAGGCTAATGAGGCTGTACAGCGCCCAACCCATCCCGAAAGCGCCGAATCCGCCCATCATCATGAACCCTGCACCAAAGGCAATCCCGATGACAATGTTAAGGATGTGGAGCCCCCCGAACACCACGATCGATTGCGCCGCATGAAACCTTACAAACGGCCGCTTATCGATCAGGAAGAAAACGATCCCCGTGACCCAGCCAACCAGATAACACAAGAATGCGGCTACATTTTCAGCCATCGCCGGCTGCGCACTTTGCGCCTGCTGCGCTACCGCTCCGCCGGATTGCGCCGCGCCGCATTTGGGGCAGAACCCCGCGCCCGCCGCCACTTCAGTGCCGCACTTGCTGCAAAAGGCCATTGTGTTTCTCCCCTCTGAAAGTCGTTAGGGAAAGAACCCCCGTTCATGGCGCGAAGGCTATCACCGCCGCCTTCGCCGCACAAGCGGCGCTGTGTAAATCTTCCGTGTCAATCCGAGGCGGGAAAGTTTGCCGCAGATTGCACACCGTTGTAAACTATGCTCAATCTTGGAGGATTTCCCTCGCTGGGAGGAGTTGATGGCACTATCCTCGCTGCGAGAGGGATTGGCACGGACTGATGGAGACGCTCCTCAATCTCGTCTGGCTCGCGGTCACCGTAGCCGCAATTTGGCTGTGGCGATTCCGCTGGACCGGGTCACGGCGAAATCCGAGATTCAGCACCAGAGTGGAAGCGGTTGCCATGGTCTGCATCCTGGCCCTTCTGTTCCCGGTCATTTCCCTCACCGACGACCTGCACCCGGAAACCGTGGCTGTGGACGCAGCCTCGGGCAAACGCAATGCCTGCCTAATTGCTGCCAGCGCCTCCCACGTGCGATCCGCCACGGTTGGTTCCGGAACGCAACTAATGGTGGGGATGACCTCAAGGCGCATTGCGGCAGTCAATTGGATATTTTCGGAATTTACCTCTACCTTTAAGTTACTCATTTCTAGTTATTTAGCTAACGATTCTCCCGGCAGGTCTCCCCCCTCTCTTCTGTAATCGCTCACCACGCTTTCGTTGCCCAACTTGCCTGAACTAAGGGCGGAGGAGGCGCCACTTCCAATTTCCACTTCCGACGAATGGATTCTGAGGTCGCGAATTCGATCGTGCGGCTTCGGACCTTTTCAATGCGTCAAGTTCAGAAAGCTTGGCTCGCATAGGGCTGATAGAGAGGTTGAAATGAAAAAAATCTCATTCATTTTGATCCTGCTGGTGGCGCTTCTTCCTGTAATTGGCTGTAGCCAGGAAAATGCCGACCCGAAAGCAGAGGCGCCCCCTCCCGCACAGGTGGAGCGTGAACAGGACGGAGGAATCGTTCAGGTCGATCATCCGGAACAGATTCAGCTGTTCACCGCAGTGGCGCGCAACTCCAGGCCGGAATTAGTTGTGACGGGAGTTGTAACTCCGGACGTTTCGCGGAACGTTCCAGTCGTTTCGCTGGCTTCGGGCCGCATCGTGGAGATTCGCGCTCGCCTGGGTGATTCTGTGAAAAAGGGGGACGTGTTGCTAAGGGTTCGCAGCAATGACGTTTCCGGAGGCTATTCGGATTACCGGAAAGCTATTGCCGACGAGCAACTCGCGCGCACGCAATTCGAGCGCGCGAAAGACCTCTACGCTCATAGCGCGATCTCTTTGAACGATCTGCAGGTATCCGAGGATGCTGAAGAAAAAACCAAAGTGGATCTGGAGACTACTGCCGAGCGTCTCCGATTGTTGGGCAGCGATCCCGACAAGCCGAACAGCATCGTGGAAATTCTCGCCCCTGTTTCTGGAGTAATTACCGACCAACAAGTTACGGACGCCGCGGCGGTGCAGGCGTTCGGCCCAAACCCGTTCACGATTTCGGATTTGTCCTCCGTCTGGGTGGTCTGCGACGTGCACGAAAATGAACTGGCCAGCGTTCGCCTGGGCGACGCCGCCGAAATCCGCTTGAACGCTTATCCCGGCCAGATTTTCAAAGGCGCGATAAGCAACATCGGCGCCATTCTCGACCCCAATCTTCGAACGGCCAAGGTACGCATGGAAGTGCGCAATCCGGGGATCATGCGACTGGGCATGTTCGTATCGGCCACGTTCCGCGGGCAGAGGCAGGTTACGCACTCCGTGATTCCGTCCTCAGCAATTCTGCATCTCCATGACACCGACTGGGTCTTCGCCATCACGCCGGACCAAAAGTTTCAGCGCGTGGAAATCGTGGCCGGCGCGTCGCTGCCCGGAGATTTGCAGGAAGTCGTCTCCGGCTTGCTGCCGGGGGCGCAAGTGGTCCGCAACGCGCTCACCTTGCAGAACATGGTGGACCAGTAAAGTGATTCGCCAACTCGTCGATTTCGCTCTCGAGAACCGCTTCATGATGCTCGCCGCCGCAGTGTTGCTTTTTGGCTGGGGCGCCATCTCGTTTCATCAGCTTCCCATCGAAGCGTATCCCGACGTGGCTGACAATTATGTGGAAATCATCACCCAGTGGCCGGGCATCTCGGCGGAGCAAATCGAGCAGCAGGTCACCATTCCCCTGGAAGTCGCCATGAACGGCGTCCCGCATGTGGCTCACCTGCGCTCCTTTTCGCTCTTTGGGCTCTCGGACCTGAAGATGATTTTCGACGATGAAGAGGAGAACGCTTGGAACCGCGAGAGGGTACTCGAGCGGCTTTCGCAGGTTCCCTTGCCGCCCGGAGTCTCACCACAAATGGGGACGGATTGGAGCCCGGTCGGCCAGATCTACTTCTTCACGCTGAAAAGCAGCAACCCGCAGTATGACGTGATGGATTTGAAATCCATCGAAGATTGGATCGTCGAGAAAAATTTCAAATCGGTCCCCGATATTGTCGATGTGTCCAGCTTCGGCGGACCGACGCGGGAATATCAGGTTCGCCTGGATCCCACGAAGTTGATTTCCTACGGGCTCAGCATCGCCCAGGTGGAACAGCAGCTCGCCAACAACAACGTAAATGCGGGCGGCAGTTTCATCGAAGCCGGCCAGCAGCAAATCAATATCCGCGAAGTTGGACTGCTTCGAACCGTCCGCGATATCGAAAACACCGTCCTCATTGCCAAGAATGGCACGGCGCTCCGAATCAAGGATATTGCCGTAGTGGCTCAGGGCCCGAAAATTCGGCTCGGCCAATTTGCTCGCGCGATCCATCGCGAAGACGGGAAAATCATCGACAACGACGACGTGGTCTCGGGCATCGTGCTCCTGCGCAAAGGCGCGAATGCGGATGACGCGCTCGCGGGAATCCATGCCAAGGTGAAGGAATTGAACGACCGCATTTTGCCGCCCGGCGTGAAAATCGTTCCGTTCATCGACCGCAGCGATCTGGTGCACTTCACGACGCATACCGTCCTGCACAACCTCACCGAAGGCATCATTCTGGTCGTGATCGTTCTCTTTCTGTTTGTCGGCAATGTCCGCGCCGCCATTATTGTGGCTCTTACTATTCCATTTGCTCTGTTGTTCGCCGCCACCTGCCTCAACCTGAAAGGCATTCCCGCAAACTTGCTCTCCCTGGGCGCGCTGGATTTTGGCATGGTTGTGGATGGCGCAGTAGTTATGGTTGAGAACATCGTCCGGCATATGACCCATCCGAAAAATTCCTCACGAAGTGCGATGGAAGTTGTGCGCGAAGCCGCGCATGAAGTGCAGAGGCCGGTCTTTTACGCCATCGCCATCATCATCACGGCCTATCTGCCTATCTTTACGCTGCAGCGAGTCGAGGGGAGACTTTTCAGGCCTATGGCCTGGACGGTGGCATTTGCCCTCCTGGGGGCATTGATTTTTTCGATGCTCATAGCGCCGGTGCTTTCGACGCTGCTGTTTCGCGAAGGGGTCAAGGAATGGCGCAACCCGGCCATGGCTTTCTTGACAGTTCATTACCGCAAGGCCGTGCGGCATGCGATCGAGCATCGTGCACTGACTGTGGGAGTGGGCCTGGCTGGATTAGTCCTGGCCATTTTTCTAGTTTCCAGTGGTGTGATCGGTTCCGAGTTTTTGCCGCACTTGGACGAGGGCGCAATCTGGGTGCGCGGAACGCTTGCCTCCAGCGTCGGCCCCAGCGAATCGATCAAGATCGCCGACCAAGCTCGCACGCTGCTGTGCTCCTTTCCCGAGGTCCCGGAGTGCACCAGCCAGGTGGGACGTCCCGACGACGGGACCGACGCCACAGGGTTTTTCAATACGGAGTACTTCGTGGACCTGAAGCCCAAGGAAGAGTGGCGGCCTGTCTTCCGCCAGGATAAGGACCGATTGATCGCCGCCATGAATCGCGAATTGGAAAAGATCCCCGGCGTAACCTGGGGCTTTTCTCAGCCCATTGAAGACAACATGGAAGAAGCGGTCAGCGGAGTGAAGGGCGAGCTGGCCACCAAAATTTATGGCGATGACCTGAAAATTCTTGAGGGAAAAGCCGATCAGATCGTCAACGCCATGCAGCAGGTCAGGGGAATCGAGGACCTCGGGGTCTTTCGCGTTTTGGGCCAGCCCAATATCAACTTTGAGGTAAACCGCGAGCAGGCCGCGCGCTATCAAATTAACGTCGCGGATATCCAGGACGCCGTCCAGACGGCCGTGGGAGGATCCGCTCTCACCCAGGTACTGCAAGGCGAACAGCGCTACGACCTGGTTCTGCGCTACCTCCCGCAATACCGCACCACCAAGGAAGCCCTGGAGGACATTCGCCTGCTCTCGCCATCGGGTGAGAGAGTTTCGCTCGCCGAGCTCTGCACCATCAAGGAGCAGGATGGCGGCTCGGAAATCTACCGCGAAGAAAATCAAAGGTACGTGGCCATCAAATACAGCGTGCGGGGCCGGGACCTCGGCGGCGCGGTCGAGGAAGCAATGCACAAAGTGAACGCACAAGTACAATTACCACGCGGATATCGCATTGACTGGGAAGGCGAATACGAAAGCCAGAAGCGGGCCCAGGCGCGCCTGCTCATCATCGTGCCGCTGACCATTCTGATGATCTTCATGATTATCTACTCCATGTTCCGCTCTCCGAAATGGGCCGTGCTGATTCTCGCCACCGTGGCGATGGCCAGCGCCGGCGGGCTTTTGGCCCTGCTCCTCACGGGAACGCACTTCAGCGTTTCTTCCGGCGTTGGTTTCCTGGCGCTGTTCGGCGTCTCCGTTCAGACCGGCGTCATCATGCTCGAATACATCAACCAGCTTCGCGCCCTGGGCAACACGATCGAGGTGTCCGCGATCGATGGAGCCGTCCTGCGGCTGCGCCCCATCATGATGACTATGCTGGTGGCCACGCTGGGCCTGCTGCCGGCCGCGCTCTCCCATGCCATAGGGTCGGATTCCCAACGGCCCTTCGCGATCGTAATCGTGGGCGGCTTGATGGTCAACCTGGCCATGAGCATTTTTATCTTGCCCACGCTGTACGTTTGGCTCGCGAGAGAAGGCGACAAACTGCCTGAGCCGGAAGCGAACTTCGAAGCGTGACGGGTTTTGTGGAGCATGCTTTAGCTTGCGGGCTCTGGACCTTGGAAGGTCTAACCCCCGCAAGCTAAAGCATGCGCCACTTAGGTTCGGTTATACTGTTTGCCGACGCGGAAGTGGCGGAATTGGCAGACGCGCCAGCCTTAGGAGCTGGTGGCCGAAAGGCCGTAGGGGTTCGAGTCCCTTCTTCCGCACCACCTCTTTTTCCGCAAGTCCTTTCGATCGTTTATTCTTGACAAGCTCCTGGTGTGAGTTGACGCGGCTGGGGGATTCCCCTATACTTTGCATTCGTCGTACCCCGCTCGCAGTTCTTTCCCGTTTCCTTTTTTCCGGACCGAGAAGCGGCAAAGAGTAGAAGTGCGAACCTTAGGGTGGTTCCTGACAAATTTCGATCCTCTGACAATGCAATCCGTGATCCCGAAGGCCTGACCATGAGTGAAGCAACATGCCGGCGCGAACTGGAACTGGAAATTCCCGCCGAGACCGTGCAAAAAGCAGTCGAACGCGTGGCCAAGGAATTTGCCCGCGTCGCGCGCGTCCCGGGATTTCGTCCGGGCAAGGCGCCTGTCACTTTGATTCGCCGGCGCTTTGCCGATGACATCAAGAGTGAAGTGCTGCAGTCCCTGGTGCCCGAACAGATCGAGCGAGCCGTCACCGAGAACAAGCTTGTCCCCATAACGCGGCCGCAAGTCGATAAGGTCGATTTCGCGGAATCCGGGCCGGTCAAGTTCCGCGCGACGTTCGAGGTCCTGCCCGAATTCGAGCTCGGACAATATAAGGACCTGGAAGTCGAAATCGACGATCTCAAGGTCGAAGACTCAGATGTCGATAAAGCCATTGAAGAGTTGCGTGACCGCGCCGCCAATTTCGTTCCGGTCGAAGGCCGGCCCATCGCCGACGGCGATTACGCGCAGCTCAAGCTGAAGGGCATCCCCGCGGGCGGCGGCGAGCCGCTCGAAGCCGAAAGCGTCCTGTGCCACGTGGGCGGCGAAGAAACCATGGCGCCGTTCAATGAAAATCTGCGCGCCGCGAACACCGGCGATCACAAGAATTTTGACGTGACTTATCCTTCCGACTATCCCGATCCAAAGCTCCAGGGAAAGACATATACCTACGCGGTCGAGGTTCTGGGCATCAAAGAAAAGAAACGGCCGGAGCTGACCGATGAATTCGCCAAGGACGTGAGCGAGTCGCAAACCCTGGAAGAGTTGCGCAAGAAGATGCGCGAAAATCTGGAAGCGGCAGGCTCGCGCCGTCAAAGCGATCAGACGCGGGAAAAGCTGCTCGCCCAAATCGTGAAGTCGCATGAGTTCCCTGTCCCCGAGGCGCTGGTCGAGCACCAGATGGACTCGCGCCTCGAACGCACGGTGAGGTCGCTGGCCTCGCAGGGCGTCGATCCGCGCGCGGTAAATGTGGACTGGGTCGCGCTGCGCAGCCGGCAGAAGGACCGCTCCATTGAGGATGTGAAGGCGGAGTTGCTGCTGGACCGCATCGCCACGGCAGAACATATTGAAGTGAGCGATGAAGAACTGGAAAAGGAAATTAGCGCGATTGGCGAGAGGAGTGGCGAATCGGCCACAGCCGTGCGCGCGAACTTGACAAGGCAAGGGGCGCTGGATAGGATGAAATCTAAGATTCGGAGCGAAAAAACTCTGGA
>Ga0210409_10001911_pt1 | contig 26028 bp, 21 predicted proteins | sample IncBWH17MmetaG_FD_161649 | JGI IMG/M metagenome (GOLD analysis project Ga0210409, IMG submission 161649) | Forest soil microbial communities from Barre Woods Harvard Forest LTER site, Petersham, Massachusetts, United States - Inc-BW-H-17-M | ecosystem: Environmental > Terrestrial > Soil >...
TGATCTGCTGGATTGAGCCCGAGTGGTCGGCCAACTGAAGTTATCCAGAAACGGCGTTCGAGGAAGTTGGCTGGACCAGATCCGCCGAAACGAAGGGCTTCTGGTGCACCGATTACAAGGGCGAGTTTCAGCTGAGCGATAAACGCTATTGTTATCCGCTCACGGTCACCGACTACTCCTCGCGCTACCTGCTACTGTGTGAAGCCCTGGAATCCAACCGGGAAGAGCTCGCCTTTCCAGCCTTTGAGCGCCTGTTCCACGAACGCGGCTTGCCCCGAGCCATCCGCTCTGACAACGGTGTACCCTTCGCCTCTCCTCATGGCCTGTTTCAGCTCTCCAAGCTCTCGGTATGGTGGCTGCGGTTAGGCATCTCCATTGAGCGGATCCGCCCTGGCCATCCTCAGCAGAACGGCCGTCATGAACGCATGCATCTCACCCTGAAGACGGAAGCCACTCGCCCGGCGGGCGCCAACATCCTGCAGCAGCAAGCCAAGTTCGACGTCTTCGTGGAGGAATTCAATCACGAAAGACCCCATGAAGCTCTCGCCATGAAATGCCCGGCCGAGGTTTACTCTACTTCCCCCCATCCTTATCGAGGCATCCCAGAACCTCACTACCCCTTCCACGACCGCACGGTCGTGGTCACCAGTTGCGGACGTCTTTGCCTGTACAACAAGAAGATCAACCTCAGCGTTTCCCTTGCAGGACAGGCCGTCGGCGTCAAAGAAGTCGACCACGGCATCTGGCTGGTCAGTTTTATGGATTACGATCTTGGCTATATTGATCTGGAGGAAAAAACTTTGCAGCCCCTGCAGAACCCCTTCGGGCCGAAAGTGTAACCTATGTCTCCGGAACGTTCTGTTACCCATGTCTCCGGAACGGACACTGAAAGAATTGGTCGGGGAGAGAGGATTTGAACCTCCGACCCCCTGGTCCCGAAATTCTGGGAATCGGCCAAGTCTATTCTTATTAACGAACACAGAAGGTGCTCCAATCGTATAAGCCCTTCTCATTCTTGTTCGCCGCTCTCATTCTGGGACCAATTGGAGTCCCAATTGGAGCCCCTGCGGTCGCGTCAACTTCCGAGTTGCCGACCACCCGTCCGGAATTGACGGGCTATAATTGCGCGCATCGATGGCGCTTACCTCGGGCACCAAACTCGGGCCGTACGAGATCGTATCGCCAGTAGGAGCGGGCGGCATGGGCGAGGTGTACCGCGCACGCGACACGCGGCTCGGGCGTGATGTCGCGATCAAAGTGCTGCCAGAGGCGCTTCCTAATGATGCCTACCGACTGCGGCGTTTCGAACAGGAAGCGCGCACGATTGCGGCGCTGAACCATCCGAACATCCTGGGAATCCATGACATTGGCGCGCACGACGGCGCGCCGTTTCTGGTCAGCGAATTTCTTGAAGGACAAACACTGCGCGACAAACTCGTATCAGGGCCGATGCCGGTGCGGCGCGCGATCGAATACGCGCTCGGTATCGCGCAGGGACTCGCGGCGGCGCACGAGAAAGGAATCGTGCACCGGGATCTGAAACCGGAGAACGTGTTTGTCACTCGTGACGGACGGATTAAAGTGCTGGATTTCGGGCTGGCGAAGCTGGTTAGGCCGGAGGAAAACCACGAGACTACAGTGACGCTAACGAGCCCGGCGACTTTGCCGGGTACGGTGATGGGTACCGTAGGCTACATGTCGCCGGAGCAGGTGCGGGGCGAACCGATCGACCCGCGATCGGACATTTTCAGTTTCGGTGCAGTGTTGTACGAGATGCTCACCGACAAACGCGCTTTCAAACGCGAGACGTCCGCAGAAACGATGACCGCAATTTTGCGCGAGGAGCCACAGGCGCTGAACGATACCGGCTGGCAAGGTCCGCTGGAACTACAACGGATTCTTGTGCGATGCCTGGAAAAGAATGTCGAGCGACGATTTCAGTCGGCCAGTGATCTGGCGTTTGCCATTGAATCGCTGAGCGGAACGCCGACCGCGAAGAGTGTGCCGCAGCCGAAGTCAAGGCGAGCGTGGCTGCCGTGGATCATAGCCGCTGCACTGCTGATGGGAACTGCGGTCTGGGAAATGGTTCGGCCAGTGGCTGAACCGGCGAACCCGCTCGAGAAAGCGCATTTCATGCGCGTGACCGACTTCGACAGCGTGGAAGCGGCGATCTCGCCGGACGGCAGGTTCGTGGCGTTTATCTCCGATCATGACGGCCCCTTCGATGTGTGGCTCAGTCAGGTGGGTACCGGACGTCTGCTGAATCTGACACAAGGGAAGGCGGGCCCTTTACCTGGGCCTTTACGAAGCGTCGGTTTTTCCGGCGATGGCTCGGAAATTTGGATCGGCGGTGGTGATGTGGGGATGCGGCCGCGGCTGATGCCCCTGACCGGAGGTACACCTCGTAATTTCCTCGGTGAGGAGGCCGTCAACCTGGCTTGGTCACCGGACGGCGAGCGGATTGTCTATCATACCTTCGGCAATGGCGACCCCATGTTCGTGGCGGACCGCAATGGCGCCAATGCCCGGCGGATATTCCAAGACCGGCCGGGACTTCACAACCACTTTCCAGTTTGGTCGCCTGACGGCCGTTGGATCTATTTCGTGCATGGGACACCGGACACGAAGGAGATGGATTTATGGCGCATCGACCCAGCCGGCGGCAACCCAGAGCGCCTCACGCAACGCAATACAGACATTGCCTATCCCGCGCCAGTCGGCAACCGCACAGTGTTCTACGTGGCGCGGGACGAGGACGGTTCAGGACCGTGGTTGTGGGCGTTTGATCTGAAACGCAAGGATTCGCGGCGCGCGAGCGTCGGTCTCGAGCAATATACGTCCGTGGAAGCCAGCGCGGACGGCCGTAAGCTGGTGGCCACCATCAGCAACCCAGTGGCTGGCCTTTGGAGCGTTCCGATCCTTAATCGACTCGCTGAAGAAGGCGACGTGAAGCCGTTTACAGTGCCGACCGTGCGCGCTCTGGCACCTCGTTTTAGCGGCTCGTCGCTGTTTTATTTATCTTCCCTTGGGACGGGCGACGGACTGTGGCGCCTTCGGGACGGAAAGGTGACTGAGATCTGGAAGGGCGCCGATGGTGCGCTGCTGGAGACGCCCGCCGTTTCGCCCGATGGAGGTCGCGTGGCCATTGTGCTACGGCGGAGCGGGAAACACCAACTGCATGTCCTCTCTTCAGACGGCGCCGAACTCCAGCCAATCGCGGAGGGAATGGTCCCTCAGGGTTCGAGCTACTGGTCGCCGGATGGCAGATGGATCCTCACTGGTGGCAGCGACGCCGCCGGTCCCGGGCTGTTCAAGATTCCGCTGGATGGCGGATCGCTGGTGCGCTTGGTCAGCGGGCCGGCACTCAATCCAGTCTGGTCGCCGGATGGAAGCCTGATCGTATATGCGGGTACGAATGTGCGTACCTTCGCTCCGCTTCTGGCCGTACGCCCGGACGGAACCAGCGTCGAATTGCCCCATATCAGCTTGCGGCGCTTAGGCGAGCGCGTCCGCTTCTTGCCTGATGGCAAGAGTTTGATCTACATGCAAGGACTGCTTGCATCCCAGGACTTCTGGCTACTCGATCTCGCCTCCATGAAGCCGCGCCCCCTCACTAGGCTGCAAAACCGTGCCCCCATGCGGACCTTCGACGTGACAAGCGACGGAAAACAAATCGTCTTCGACCGCTTACGCGAAAACTCGCGGGTCGTCATGATCGATCTTCCCAAGGAATAGTTTTAATCCAATAACGAGCAGTTCGCAGTTCCTGACCTCTCCATTTAGAGTGATCAGCTCGTGACGCCCCGAGCCGCGTGTGGTCTCTTGAAACGCCCGAGTTACGGGAGAGTAGGCCGGCGGAGTTTCACCGCCAGCCTCTCGCAGAACCGAGCGTGAGATTCTCACCTCACTCGGCTCCCATCAGGCGAACGTAGCGGTCATGCCGAGTCGCCAGTGAGCGAAGAGATCGGGTCGCTCAGTCGCGAGCCTCGCTATAAACTGGCCCGCGAGAGTTGCCCCACGCTTAAAGCGCTTGAACTTACGGTGCGCCCAAGCCACGAGCGTCTGATTGACGTATCGCAACAGAGGAGACAGCGCCGCAGGAGCATAGCGTCCGTAATACGCAATCCAGCCTCGGAGGAGGGGATTGAGTTCCCGGGCGATGTCCTGTAAGGACAGCTGTGTTTGCCGTCGTAGTTTCAAGTCCCGGATCGCCGCCCGCATGGTATTGAGTGCAGCGGGGCTAACTGCCGGATTGAATCCTCCGAACAGTACATTGTCCCGCATGCGCCGTACATGCCGAGGCCGAAAGCAGTACCCGAGGAAATCAAATTTGACGTTCGGGTATCGGCCTCTGCGATTGTCGTCCTTGCAGTAGACGATCCTGGTTTTCGTCGGATGCATCTCCAGACGGCATTCCGCCAGACGAGCGTGAAGCTTCGCCTTGAGGGCTTTCGCTTCCTGCTCGCTACGGCAGTGCACCAGTCCATCATCTGCATACCGACACCATGGGAGATCCGGGTGTGTCCGTGCCATCCAGACATCAAACGTATAGTGGAGAAAGAGGTTGGCCAAAATAGGGCTAACGACTCCGCCTTGTGGCGTACCGCAGTTTCGCTCTATCGTTGTCCCGTCTTCCCTCACCATGGGCGCTTTGAGCCATCTTTCGATGTATATCAGCGCCCACTTACACGTTATGTGTTTCCGAACAGCCCGCAGTAAGAGCTCGTGGTCGATGTTGTCGAATAGGCCTTTGATATCGAACTCTAAAACCCAGTCATACTTCCAACATCGTTCTCGCGTAGCCCCTATGGCATCCAATGCCGACTTATTCGGCCTGTACCCATAGGAGTCTGCCAGAAAGATTGGTTCTAGAATCGGTTCAATTACCTGTTTGACGACCATCTGCGCCACACGATCAGCTACGGTGGGCACGCCCAAAATCCTTTCTCCACCACTCTTCTCGGGAATGGGGACGGCGCGTACCGGCGGAGGAAAGTAGGTTCCCGAGCTCATCCGATTCCAGATCTTGTACAGATTACCCGCCAAGTCTTCCTCGAACTGCTCAATCGACTGTTCATCCACCCCGGCCCCGCCACGATTGGATTTGACCGCTTTGTACGCTTCGTACACCAAGCGCTTGTCGATGTTGAACGGTTTGCTTGTCGCATGCATCGAGTTCATCCTGTCTCCAGTTGTTTCGGTGATGCAACCGCCTGACCCGACCCCTTTGCTCTAGCCCCATTACGGGGCCTTCATTGCTCATACGAGTCGGTCCGCCCCAGTGCTCCGCCTCGCTACTCTCGCCTCGCAGTTTTGGCTGCTTGGACTTCTCCCTTGCCATCGGAGCACTGGTTCCTGCAGTTCCGCACAATCGCCTGCATCCGCTTCACGCCCTCTCTACGCCGGTCGTCACCCGCCCAGTCATCAGGCACCTGGCGGATTCATCCCAGATGTTTGCTCGCATCTGGTTTCGACGACACTTGACTTCGTAACGACGCGTCATCGATGGGTTCACTTTCGTTCGTCTCTCGGATGCGCACCTGCGCAAGTTTTCCTCGCGCTTTTCCCCCAACGCTCACCACCGACGGCTTTTGACCGCAGCAGCTTGGAGGCGGTTTAAGACCTGCTCCTGAAAGCCGATCCTGAAGGGCCATCCTTCATCGATTGCACAGCTCGTCCACGATTTCGGTTAGGTCATGTGACCTCCTAATTCGTGCACTTCTGCAGCACACAGCAAACCGGAAGTTGAACCCATGGTGCGAGGCAGCAGCCTCCAGAAATTGGAGAATCAAAACTTGGACGAGGGTAATTGGAGCCCCTCAGCTCTAAACCTACGAAAGGTAGTGGTTTGTGCGACTGACCCCCTGGTCTTGGAAGATGCGAATAAAATGGGAGTTAGCTGATTGAAGGTATTGGTCGGGGAGAGAGGATTTGAACCTCCAACCCCCTGGTCCCGAAATTCAGGGAATTGGCCAAGTCCATTCTTATTAACGATGGTGTTCCCAGTAGAACGCCAACTGTTTGCGCAGGAACAGCACCTCGGCACTCAATTCCGCGCGTGACGAGACTGCCAGCCACAGAAACTGCATGCCTTCGCCGGCTGTAATAAGAAGGATAGAAAGCAGTGATCGGAGGAGCTGTGCGGTCCTGCGCATAAACGGTTGGCGACGAAACTTTCAAGCTGCGGCTGGAAAGTAACAGTGTAACGTCTGCGTCACTCGCGAAAGTTGCACCTTGCGATGTGCATATGGACTTCTTGCGGAGCACAGGGGCAGCCGACATGTGCCACGCGAGCGGTGATTTGGTCAGAGTCGGGCCTCGCCTCTTCATGCTTTCACGCTTAGCTTCATGCCGCCACTCGCTTCCAGCAATACTCGTGGTGCAGCCCGCCGAGAACTGGACGAGCAGCCACATTATTATTGTCCCGTACGATTGCCAAGCGATGCTTCTTCCTGGGCGCTGGAGTCACGCCTCGATCAGGAATACCCGGTCCCAAGCTGCTGTGCGGGCGTCCGGAATTGTAATGCCGAATCCATTCCCGTAGGAGTCGCCGGAGATGCCGCTCGTTCAGTAGAATGAGAAAATCCAGGCTGTGGATCGCCCTGTAGGCACGTGCACGCCATTCGAAAGCACCTCTTGGTCAAATGAAGGCTTTAGATTCACGCTGGGGCGAGAAAGAATCCCGTCACTTCGGCGGACGACATTTTGGCGAGGCACAACTCAGCCGCTGTCCCAAGTAATTGAAAGGATTGGTCGGGGAGAGAGGATTTGAACCTCCGACCCCCTGGTCCCGAACCAGGTGCTCTACCAGGCTGAGCCACTCCCCGACGAAAGGAAAAGGATGGCGAACGAACCGTCGCGTCCGTTAAAAGTATAACATTCCGGTACGTCGCATTTTGCTGCGTCGCTGGTATCCCCTGCGAGATCCCATTAAGATTGCACGGAATGAGGGCGACGTTGGCGTCACGAGTTTTGTAGTTTTCGTACCCGCCCACCTTCGCTACAATTTATTAAAACGTTTCAATGGATCTAGTCATTTCAGCGCAGCGGCTGTACACACCGCTTGAGGTGATCGAGCGGCCCCTTGTATTTGTCGCTGACGGACTAATCACCCGCATAACTTCGAGGCTCGAATCCGAAACACCTACCCGCGGACCGATTGTCGAATGGGAAGATTCGATACTCGTGCCCGGCTTCATTGACATGCACATTCACGGCGGTTCGGGGCACGATGTGATGGAGTCGGACAACACGGCCTTGCCCGCTGTGGAAGAACTGTTGTTTCGCCATGGTGTTACCAGCTACTTCCCTACGACGATCACGGCTCCGCTCGATTTAACACTAGCCGCTCTCGAACGCCTGGCTGAAGCAATCGAGCATGCCGAAAACAACCGAATTCGGGGCCGTCGTGCTCGGCCGCTGGGCATCCACTTGGAAGGACCTTTCATCAGCCACAAGCGTCCAGGAGTACACCCGGTTGGCGAGTTGTTGACGCCGACTGTTGAGATCTTCGAGAAGCTGTGGCAGGCATCTCGGGGACACATTAAAGTGCTTACAATTGCGCCTGAACTCGACGGAGCCGAAGCCGTGATCGCCGAGGCGGCGCGACGCGGCATTTGTGTGAGCATCGGGCATTCGGATGCGGATACAGCAGCGGCGCAAGCTGGTGTTGCGGCGGGCGCTCGACACGCAACACATACGTTCAACGCGATGCGGCCGCTCGATCATCGCGACCCCGGCATTCTCGGGGAGGTTTTGACTGACCGGCGGATCACGGCGGAGGTAATCGCGGATGGAATCCATGTGGATCCCATGGTGGTTGAGCTTTTCCTGCGGGCGAAGGGCTTAGAGGGCGCGGTGCTAGTGACCGACGCCACCGCTGCGACAGGAATGCCGGACGGCAGATATCGACTTGGATCTCTTGAAGTTGACGTTGTAGGCGGCAAGTGCACAGCGAACGGCAAGTTGGCTGGGAGCGTTCTTACGCTCGACAAGGCCGTCCGCAACGTCATGAAGTTTGCGAATTGGAATTTGCAACAAGCGGTGCGGTTGGCCACTTTGAACCCTGCGCAGGCCTCGAAGTTGGAGCCAACGGCAGGTCAGCTCGTTCCGGGTGCAGTTGCCGACATGGTTGCTCTTACGGCGAACGGCGAAGTGCGACAAACGATCGTCCGCGGACAAATCACATAGACGGTTCGACAGTTGGAGGAGGCGAATGCCCGATAAACGTGAGTTTGCGCATCACATGATCAAAGAGATCTTCGAGCAGCCCCAGGGCCTGCATGACACGATCGCACCGCGGATCTCGCTGCCAGACGGTGTGGTGCAGTTGAACGAAGTCCCCATTGGGCGCGAAGAGCTGCGCGCACTGCAGAGAATCAATATTGTCGCGTCAGGAACCAGCCGGCATGCCGGGATGGTCGGGCAATACATGCTCGAGGAACTGGCTGGAATTCCAGTCGATGTTGATTACGCAAGTGAGTTTGAATATCGCAATCCCATGATTGGACGGAGCGAGCTGACCATCGTGATTACCCAGTCCGGAGAGACGGCCGATACGGGTGCCGCTCAGCGAGAGGCGCAGGCTCGGGGTTCGCGGACCGTGGCGATCTCGAATGTGGCCGGCACCACCATCGCGCGCGAGGCTGACGGTGTCATCTACACTTTGGCTGGTCCGGAGATCAGCATCGCTTCCACGAAGGCCTTCACCGCGCAAATGGCGGCGTTGTTCCTGTTTGCTCTTTACCTGGGGCAGGCTCGTGAGTCTCTGCCGAAAGAGCGCCTCGCTCATTACATTCGCGAACTTCTGGATCTGCCGGCTAAGGTAAAGTCAGTGCTGAATTGTGCCGCGGAGTGTGAACGAATTGCGGACCTGTTTCACAAAGTGGACGACTTTCTCTTTCTCGGTCGCGCGATCCACTATCCGGTTGCGATGGACGGAGCTTTGAAGCTGAAGGAAGTGTCGTATGTCCACGCCGAAGGGTATCCAACGGGGGAGACCAAGCACGGTCCCAATGCATTAATCGACGAAAACCTTCCGGTGGTCATTATTGCGACACGGGATCCCAATGACCCGGGATCCATGCTTCGCTTCGAGAAGACACTGGGAAACATCTCGGGATTCAAAAAGCAGTCAAGCCGGGTGATTGCGTTAGCTTCCGAAGGGGACAAAGAAGTCGAGAAACTGGCGGATTATACGATTTACATCCCTGCGGCACCGGAGTTGTTGTCGCCGATTCTGGAAATTATTCCGCTGCAAATTTTCGCGTATTACATGGCGGTGAAAAGAGGACTTGATGTGGATCGACCGCGGAATCTGGTGAAATCCGTGACATTGGAGTAGCAAAGGTGATGAGGGTCGCGATCTAGTTGGGCTTGCGGATCTTTCCGTCAGAGAGGTATTGCAGCATGAGCGCTTCGGCGGCATTTCGAATGCGTTCGTTCAACGGGTTTGGTGGTTGAAGCCTTACATCATTTGAGGGCTTCTGGCGAATCGTCTCGCGCAACTTCTCACCAAATTCCGACTCGTTGGTCATTACCTGCAAATAAAACCACAGGAAATGGCGCATCTGATCGAGCGCGGATTTCAACACTTCCAACGATTCCAGTTCGGGCACTTCGCTGAGCGCTTCCATGAGTTCCGGATTCCCGGGGGCTTCCATTGCAGCGCAGTTCAATTCCCGTTGAATCACCCGTAGATCGTCGGTGACACGCAAGATGCGCAGATGAACATCGTCGAGATAGTCGTTCTTGTCCATGCCCGTCCGAAGATGATGCAAATACAGTCTCACCATCGCATTCGCAAAAATAGGCGAATAGATGTCCCACGGGCATGAGCTTTGGTAATTCTGAGTTACCTCGACGGAAATGCCCCATTTGACGCGGGTTTCAGGCAGTTACTGAGACGGCTGAAGTATCGAAAGTACCACGACGGATTTCCGGCACCCCAAGGACGCGTTGTCCATCGCAAGGTCGATCAACCGCGAGTGTCAATGCCTGCAGCATTTGTTCCAAGGTAACAAGCCCAAGCCGGCGCGCACCCTCGCGGGTCGAAGGAAGGCGCTCAAAAAACCAGTACATCGGCAGAATGGCGTAGGGCCAGCGATGTCCAGGTCCGAGAACGTACCAGGGTCTCAGGATCGTAGCATTCATGCCGCTCTCGCGAATGAAGCGCTCGCATTCGGTTCGCACGGCGATATAGTCCCTCATCATGGGAGCCGGGTGAGCCACACTGACGTAGACGAAATGCTCGATGTTCGCGGAAGCCGCGGCGATGAGCGCCTCGCGGCCCGCGACCAGGTCAACCCTGCGGAATTCCGCCGCCTTCGCGGGGCTTGGGTGGGCAACGCCGACCAGTTGCACGAATGTGGTTGCCGGCTTGATAGCCTCACGATAAGAGTTGGCGTCTAGCGCATTCCCGATCACGAGGTCGCATCCGGCGGGCAGCTTGGCCTCAGATCCCGGTCGAGCCAAGGCACGAATGTTGTGGCCGCTGGCGAGCAACCGCGGAATTAACCGGCTGCCCATATACCCCGTGCCTCCGGCGACGAAGACGTTTTGGCTGCTGTTTGCCATACAGATCGCGACGATCGTACTCCTACTGTCAATACGTCGGTCTCGGTGAATCGGATTGCTTCGGTCGCACCACTGGACTCGAAGGGTGGGGACCGGTTCCTGACGCTTGTTCAGCGTTACCGCGGAATGCTAGGCTGAGCGCCTCCATGAAATCCTGCCTCCGGTTCTTGCCGCTCATTTGTTATCTCTTCCTCCCTTTTCATCTCGTTGCGCAACAGATTCCGGAGCAACCCAAGGCTGAGTATCGAATGGAAAAGGATGTCGCCGTTCCGATGCGCGATGGCGTGATTTTGCGGGCTGATATCCTTCGCCCAAAGATCTCAGGGCCGTATCCTGTCCTGGTGTATCGCACACCCTACGGGAAAGAAGACGCGCTGAAGGATTACACAACGTTCCACCATGCGGCGGATCGCGGGTACGCCGTGGTGGTGCAGGATGTGCGTGGGAGATTCGCCTCCGATGGAGAATTTCGTCCCTACGAAAACGAGGGCCGCGATGGCTACGACACCATCGAGTGGGCAGCGAAGCAAAGCTGGTCGAACGGAAAAGTGGGAACGTTCGGGCTCTCCTATCCCGGCGCTGTTCAATGGCTGGCAGCGGTCGAAAATCCTCCCCATCTCGTGGCGATGGTGCCGGCAATGACGTTTTCTACTCCGCAGAATTTCTTCTACGCTGGCGGAACCTGGGACATGTCGTGGATGGAATGGATCTGGGACAACATCGCCTGCGACGTTCGGGCGAAGAGGCACCTCGACGGGCCCAAAACATACGACGAGGCGATAAAGGCGTGGAATGAAGTCGGAGCAAAAATGCAGCGCACTCTGCCGCTCGAAGATCTCTCCGAACTCAAGGACATTGCGCCGTATTACTATGACTGGCTGAAGCATCCGGTCGACGATCCCTGGTGGGACTGGAGTGATCTGCGCAACCGGTATGAAAATGTTCATGCGGCCGCCCTAAATCTCTCGGCCTGGTACGACGATAATTACGGGCCGGAGGGGGCCACCACCAATTACGCAGGCCTCTTGAAAGCACGTACTGAATCGGGAGCAGCGAAGACTGCCCTTGTGCTCGGACCGTGGGTGCATGGCGTAGACGAGACGGCGAAGACCAAATCCGGTGAGCGCGAGTTCGGGGAGAAGGCCGCCATCAATTACGACAGCGTAGTGCTGAACTGGATGGATCATTATTTGCGTGGTATGGACAACGGCGTCGATCGCGCTCTGCCGGTTCGTTATTTCGTGATGGGTCGGAACGAATGGCAAGACTCCAAGACGTGGCCTCCAGCCGCGAAGAGAACTCCGTACTACCTGCAGAAAGCTGCAAAAGATGGCGAAGCCGGTGGATTGAGTGATGGGAATCCTCCAAAGGACCGTTCCCTTTCAGACTTCGTTTCCGATCCCGCAAGTCCGGTCGTGAATCCTTACCCAAACTCAGGCGCACATGACTATCGCGAGCTTGCAAAGCGTGCCGATGTTCTGACCTTTGACTCAAAGGTGCTCGCCACAGATACCGAAGTCAGCGGGCCCATTGAAGCAAGGATCTATTTCTCGTGCGATTGTCGGGACATGGACATGTGGGTGCGCTTTCTTGATGTGGCGCCGGATGGGACGGCTTTCAATCTAATGAGTCCGGGACTCGACGTGCAACGGGCAAGTTATCGCGACATGTCTCGGGGGCGCCAATTGCTTGAGCCAGGCAAGATCTACGAGATCGCGCTTGATCATCTAATCACCAGCAACGTTTTTCAAAAGGGACATCGGATCCGCGTACAAATCTCGGCGTCATTCTTCCCGAATTTCTCGAGAAACCTGCAGAACGGTGAACTTGAGACCGTGTCCGCCAAAATGCACAAGACGACGATTCGGATTTACCACGATCCCGATCATCCGTCTCAGGTCATCCTCCCAATTGCCACTGATTAACAGACCACGCTGTTTCGACTTTGATCTCGATCATCGTGCCGCGCAGAGCTTCCGGTATAATGCGCGGCGTCTCGATCGACCCATCAATCGGCCTCCGGAGGGACGGATTTGACCGCCAGACCCTGGGTTTGTGTGGTGGTGTTTTTTATATTCGGCTCGCTTGTTTGTTATGCGCAGCGCGAACCCGTTCTGAAGCAGATCGACGTTCCTCATCCCTACTACTTCCGCGAAATGTACCTGCCGCAGCTTACGACGGGAGCGAGCGCGGTTGCGTGGTCTCCGGATTCCAAATCAGTCGTGTACTCAATGGCGGGATCGCTTTGGCGGCAGAGGATCGATTCCGAGACGGCCGAGCAATTGACTGTTGGCCCCGGATACGATTATCAGCCTGACTGGTCGTCGGACGGACAGTGGGTGGTTTACTCGAAATACGACAAAGATGCGGTTTCACTGTGGGCGTATGAAATAGCCAGCAAGAAGACGCACGCACTTACCAGCGACAATGCTGTGAACGTAGAGCCGCGGTTTTCGCCGAACAGCAAGCGTATTGCTTTCGTGTCGACGGCCTATCACGGGCGATTTCACATCTTCGCCGGACGTTTTGAAGGCGGTGAACTGCGCGACGTGCAGCGCCTTACCGGGGAAAACAAAAGCACGCTTCCTCGCTATTACTACAGCGTTTATGACCATGAGATCAGTCCAGCCTGGTCGCCAGATGGGTCGGAGCTGCTCTTCGTTTCAAATCGCGGACACCTCTACGGCACCGGGGGTTTCTGGCGCATGAAAGCAGAGCCGGGATCGGAAGCGCAAGAAGTTCATTACGAAGAGACCACCTGGAAAGCACGCCCAGACTTCTCGCCAGACGGAAAACGGATGGTGTATGCATCGTACTTGGGTCGGGCGTGGCATCAATTGTGGGTGATGCCAGCGCAAGGTGGTGATGCCTTCCCGCTGACTTATGGCGATTTTGACAACGTGAATCCGCGCTGGTCGGCGGATGGGGAAAAGATAGCGTTCATTTCAAATCGCGCTGGAAACACATCGCTATGGATTCAGCAGGTCCGCGGCGGAGCCCAGCATGAGCTGATCGCGAAGGAGAGACGCTACCTTCGTCCCATGGGCACAATCCGTCTCCAAATCGTGGACGAGAACGGCGATCGGACGCCTGCGCGCGTATTTGTCACGGCTGACGATCAACGCGCTTACGCGCCACGGGATGCGTGGATGCAGGCGGACGACAGCTTTGATCGGAGGGAGCGCGCGTTTGAAGCGCACTATTTCAAGAGCGACGGTGTCACAGACGTCGAGGTGCCCGCGGGTTCGGTGACCCTCGGGGTCATGAAGGGTTTCGAGTATGAGCTCCAGCAGAAACAAATTCAGGTAGAACGAGGGCAGGTTGCGAAGGTTGACATACGCTTGCAAAAGCTGGATCTGCCTGTCGACAAAAACGCTCGCTGGGTGAGCGGCGATGTACATGTCCACATGAATTACGCCGGGACATATCGCAACACTCCGGAGTATTTAGTCTCGCAAGCGGCGGCGGAAAACTTATCGATCGTTCAAAATCTGGTGGTGAACAAGGAACAACGCATTCCGGACATAGCGTACTTTCGCACTACTCCGGATCCAGCCTCTACCGTAGACACGCTCTTGGTTCATGGGCAGGAGTTTCACACCAGCTATTGGGGACATCTCGGACTGTTGCATCTGACCCGAAATTTCCTTCTTCCCGGATACTCTGCGTATGGCAACACCGCGGCTGCGAGTCTATTTCCCACGAATGCCAACGTGGCCGACATGGCGCACGAACAGCAAGGCGTAGTAGGTTACGTTCATCCGTTTGACACGTACCCCGATCCGACAAAAGAGACGTTGACGGACGAGTTGCCGGCGGACGTCGCACTGGGGAAGGTGGACTACATCGAGGTGCTGGGATTCAGCGATCACAAATCGACAGCGCGCGTGTGGTACCGGCTTCTCAATTGCGGATTCCGACTGCCGACCGCAGCCGGCACCGATGCAATGGAAAATTTCGCCTCTCTCCGCGGCCCCGTTGGGCTGAATCGTGTGTACGTACAAGTGACGCGGGGACCGCTGGACGTCGAACCATGGCTCGAGAGCCTAAAGGGCGGGCGAACGTTTGCGACAAATGGTCCGCTGCTGGGGTTTTCGCTCGAGAGTCGCGATCTGGGTGACGAGTTGAAGCTTCCCGGCGGAACGCACGAGGTGAAGTTCAGCGCGTGGATGCGATCAATCGTGCCGGTCGACCATCTCGACATTATTTGCAACGGGCAGCTCGTCCGGGAACTGAAGTTAGCGGGAGGCCGCCGAAAGGCGGACGAGTCCGGGACGCTGCCCATTTCTTCGACGGGCTGGTGTTTGCTGCGCGCCTTCAGTGATAAAGCCGAATATCCTGTGCTCGACCTTTATCCATACGCAACCACCAGCCCGATCTACGTCAGCGTCGACGGAAGCAGCCTTCACCCAAAAGCGGACGCCGCTTATTTCATCGCCTGGATCGATCAATTGATCGCCGGGGTGCAGATGAATCAGGACTGGAACAACAAAGCGGAAAAATCTGCCGTGCTCGATCAATTCAGACAGGCGCGCAGCGTCTACGAACAAATGCTGAAGTGATCTCCGGCGGGATGCGCCATCGACCGCGTAACTGGCGCCCTCAGCGCGCGTCCGGCTGGCTTGTTCCACTCTCTGCTTTCTGCCGTTCCAATTGCAGCAGGGACTCTTTGCGCTGGATACCCCAACGATAACCGCCCATGCCACCATCTTCCCGGACCACGCGATGGCACGGAATCGCAACTGCGACGGGGTTCGTTGCGCATGCACGCGCTACGGCGCGCGCAGCAGTCGGTTGTCCGATTTCTTTCGCAACTTTGGCATACGATTGCGTCGTGCCGAAGGGCAGCGACTGCAAATGCGTCCATACTCTCCGCTGGAAGGCTGTCGCCTGAATGTCAAGAGGGAGAGAAGCGTTTAACTTGTGCCCCTCCATCTGTCCAAGCAGTGTCTTCGTCCACGACTGCATGGACTCATCGTCACGCTTGCGAACAGCGAACGGGAATTCGCGCTTCAATCCTTCGGTCAATTCTTCGTCGGTGTCGGCGAACTGAATGGCGCAGATTCCCTTATCCGTGGCAGCCACCAGCATTCGTCCCAACGGCGAGTCAGAGAAGGTGTAGCGGATGGCTGCTGCAACCGCTCCCCGGCGATACTTGTCGGGAGTCATGCCGAGTTGGGACGCGGTGCGCTCGTACAAGCGACTGCTCGAACTGTAGCCAGCGTCGTAGAGCGAATGCGTCACGCTTTTTCCAGTTTGCAGGTTTTGCTTCAAAAGCTTCATACGGCACGAGTCCGCATAAGCGCGGGGTGTGATGCCCACCGCCTTTTTGAAGGTCCGTTGCAAATGGAATGGGCTCATGCCAAAGGCGGATCCCAGATGCTCCAGCGTAATTGGCTCGTCAAGATGTTGCTCAATGTAGCGGCATATCTTCTTCACAGCATCCGCCTGCGGATTTCGGCTCGCAGATTTTGGGCGGCACCGCAGGCACGCGCGAAATCCGGCTTTCTCGGCATCCTCCGGCCGACGAAAGAAGGCGACATTCTCGCGGCGAGGACGCTTTGCCGGGCAAGATGGCCGACAATAGACGCCCGTGCTCGTAACCGCGAAGAAGAACTCTCCGTCGTGCCCCGAATCACGCGCCAGAACCGCATTCCACCACTTGTTTTCGCCAGTCGTTGCCATGTTTGTTTCGCTTGTATCGGTCAGAATCGCATTCGTTGTCATGCTTCGCAGCTTACTTTGCGCCTGCCCCGAGAGCTATCCGAAGCTTGCGGTCAAACCGAGTTTCCTGCAAGATGCTGAGACGAAAGAGAATCGGTGAAGCTCGCCCTCAAGCTATCGCTTTTGCTAGTCGCCACCTCCATATCGATGATGAATCAGACCATGACGATGCCAACTTGCAATCAGACTACAGATCCCATACTTGCTGTGCATGTGACCGGTGATGTTCCCCTGAATGCAGCGGCGCCGGCGTCCGAATGGCATTCCGCGACTCCGATTGCATTCTGCCGGGACTGGCAGGGCAAAAATCCAGCGCCGGATCGGGAGACGCGCGTACGGGTGCTTTGGTCGCCCGAAACGCTATTTCTCCGATTTGAATGCCGGTATCGCAACCTTCATATGTTTCAGGATTCGGACCCGGAGGGACGACGAGACCAGCTTTGGGATCGAGACGTGGCTGAGGCTTTTCTGCAGCCCGACCCGAGTCGTCCGACAGAGTACAAAGAATTCGAGGTCAGCCCGAACGGGCTTTGGGTCGACCTGGATATTTCGCCCGGACAGAAACCGGATCTAAAGAGTGGCATGCAGCGATCCGTGGCGTTGGATGAAAAAGCGCACACCTGGACCGCCGAATTGGCGATTCCGATGAAGGCGTTGACCGAGCATTTCGATCCGTCGGCAGTCTGGCGAGTGAATTTCTTTCGGGTAGAGGGCAAAGAAGAACCGCGGGGATATTACGCCTGGCAACCTACGCGCACGCCTCAACCGAACTTTCACGTGCCAAGCGCGTTTGGACAAATGCGCTTCGTGAGCGCCAAACCTTAGACGCAATTAGGCCGTGAGTGCAATGGCATCGCTGCGCGAGTGACTCAGTGCGGCAAGGTTTGCATGGACCCGAGAACGACATTCAGACCCGCGCGCTTCCTGACTTCTGCGAGAAGGGCTCGCGCCGCGTTGAGGTAAGTCTTGTTCGAGTCGGATGTATCCGCCCAAACGGCATCGTAGATGACCTGTGCGGCCTCGGTCAGATCCATATGCAAAGCCGCTTCGTACAAGTCCAGACGCTCTTCCAAGTCTTCGTAGCAGGTTTTGCATACGGATGCGGATTTGTGGGAGGGCTCGCCGCCAGCGAATTTGCAGCGGGTTTGCGTCTGTGTGCCTGCTTGCGAATCGGCCGCCAGTTTCGTCTTTAGTTCGCGCAGGATGTTTTCCTGCTTCTCATCCGAAAGCTTCGTGGAAGTGTTCGTTCCCGCGACTCGCTCGCGAGCTGGAATCACCGCGATCGGCGACACACGTTGAGTGGATTTGCAAACCGGACACACGCTCAGGCTCGCCAAATAGTAGGTCTTGCACCTTGCACAGGGCAGTCCATATCCAGCGGGCTTTGGGTCGACCGGAGGTTTCGGAGCACTCTGCGGCACATGGACCCGTACGGGAGCCGTGGATTGCCGACTTTCGGTTGTGGGCGCGTGGGCAGTTCGTACTGCGGCGCCGTTACTTCCAGTCGATTGGACCGAGCGTGTGGAATCCATCTGGGGGCCTCTTTCGGCTCAGGGTGTGAGCCTCGTGAAGTGGTTCCGATTTCTGATTTTAGGGTCGTTTGTTGTTTTTACCTACGAACGAGAGTGCACTTGGGGTGCGTCCGTTGGTACAGGGCGAGGACAGTACGATCCAGGCACGTCGCGATTATCGCGGAAGTGGGCGATGCGGAGGCGCCGGGAAAAATCGAAGCTAGCGGGTGGTCTTCGGCGCCATCGCTTTGAGCAGTTCCTCTTTGCGAGCGCGATACAGGTTCTGTGCGGGATCCAGATGGGAGGCAATTTCTAACTGGGCCAGGGCTTCGTCGTTCCGATCCATCGCCATAAGGCAGGCAGCCAATGAGTAGTGATTTTGGGCTGTCGGTTCCAGGCGGATCGCCTCGCGAAACTCTTTTTCAGCATCCTGCAGTGATTGCAGTTCAAAGAATGCTGTGCCGAGGTAGTGATGGCCGATGGCCGAGTCAGGCGCGAGATAAACGGCGGCCTGCAATTCCTGCAAGGCTGCATCCGGATGTCCCGTCAGCAGGAGAGCCTGGCCCAGCACGCGATGTTCAGACGCTCCGGTAGGGTTCTGTCTAACGGCAAGCCGCAGTTGGGTGATGGCTTCTTCATAGTTCTTCTTCGCCATCAGAGCCTTTGCCATACAGGCATGACCGCTCTCCCAACCGGCATCGAGTTTGAACAGTTCGCGGAACTCCGCAATCGCAGAGTCATAGTCGCCTTTGTCGCAGTACGTGTTGCCTAAATTGTTGCGGATCGAGGACTGTTGCGGCGCAAGTCTCTTCGCTTCGCGGTATTCCGCAATCGCTTCATCCAGACGACCAAGATCATGAAGGACGATCCCAAGATTACTGTGCGCCTCCCAAAAGTCCGGCTTCAGGCGCAAGGCATGTCGATAGGAGACCATGGCGCCGTGTTGGTCGCCGCGATCGTGTAAGGCAATTCCCATGTCGTAGTAGACAGCGGCGTTTTCGGGCTCCCGGGTGAGCGACTCTTCGTACGCGTGCAACGCCGCATCGTATTTGCCGACGGAGTAGAGACCGAGCCCGAGGTAGCGATAGGCTTCCGCATTTTTTGGATCGATGCTAAGCGCCGTCCGAGCCTCGGCAATCGTGCTGTCGGAGTCTTCTTCCCGATAGAAAATGTAGGCGAGCCGGTTGTGAGTCTCTGGAAAGCCCGGCATCAGACGGGCCGATTCCGTGAACTCATCAAGGGCGTCGTCCCATTGTTCTTGCTGTCGCAAAACTTCGGCCAAAACAAAGTGGAGGTTGGCGTTACCCGGGTTGGAACGCAGCAGTTCCCGCAACTGTGCTTCGGCTAATTCGAAATGCTTCTGGTTCGCGAGTTCGGCTGTGCTGGCCAATGTTGCCAGGCAAGGCTCATTTTCATTGCCAACGGCACGACGTAGTCCCCTCACTGTCTTGATCAGGGAACTCTCAGCTCCAGCCGCGCGCAACTGCTTCTCATCTATGGTTGAAAACGAGAATCCCAGCCCACGCTCAACTAAGAGTTGACTGATGCGAGTGTTGGAAATCCCACCCGCGAGCCAGGCCATCAATTCGGTGCGGGTAACCGCGTTCGGGTGACGCGTTTCGGCCGAGGCACAAATCGAGGCCAACAGCAATAAAGTGACTGGAACGAGGGACCGACGCGTCACGAGGACTCCTTACAGCGAACCCGGGTACAATCTCTCCTCACAGTAGCCCGGTTCGGTAATAAGCCGGTAGGTCACGGAGGTAACGGCACGTACTTGCTATCCGACCGGCCCTCGTGAATGCGAGCCAAACGTCACGTAAAATGCGAAGATTCAATACCATACGGGAAGATGGAGGGGAGCCGGCCGCGATTGACTCAGTCCGGCGCTTCCAGTAACGTTAACAGCTACGGACATTTGAGAAGTGGGGAGGATTTTATGTTGGAAGGCCTGTTTCAACCCATGCATCTGCTGGTGATCTTTTTCATCGCGCTGCTGGTATTCGGTCCAAAGAAGCTGCCCGAACTGGGCAAAGGTATCGGTGAGGGCATTCGTGCGTTGAAGGACAGCATGAAGGATCAGCCGGCGGAGGCTTCCAAGACCCCATCGAATCCTGACGTGAAGAGTTAGTCTCCGCCGTAGGCACGACTCGCTTTTCGCCCTCCTGCTTGTAGAAATTACTAGCGGTTGCTTGACCCTAACCTACCGTTCTCTCCTGTTTCTTTGCGCACGCAAGTCGGGCACTCTTCGAAGGTGAGATCTCGAGTGTTCGATCAACGGAGCGACTTCCAGCAATTGCGCAAGTCAGTTCAATTTGCGATGACTGTGGGCCCCGAACCAGAAACGTAGTTTTCGAACCCAACTCTTATCTCTCATCCTGGAGGTAGTCTTGCTTACCCGAAAATTGGTTATGCCCGTCATTTTTGCGCTGTGTTCATGCGCGGCGCTCGCGGACCAAGTCACGCTCAAGAACGGCGATCGACTGACCGGAACCATCGAGAAATCCGACGGCAAGCAGCTGGTAATCAAAACGGAATTCGCTGGCGAAGTAACCGTTCAATGGACGGCTATTCAAGACATCAAGTCCGATCAACAGCTACATGTGGGTTTAAAGGGCGGCCAAACCGTGGTTGGCCCGGTCAGCACAACGGACGGCAAAATTGAGGTTTCCACCAAGACCAATGGAACCGTCGAGGCGCCGAAGGAAAATATCGTCCTTATGCGCAGTGACGCTGAGCAGACTGCATGGGAAAAGCTTCAGCATCCCGGACTGCTGGAAGGCTGGGATGTCGGCCTCAACGTAGGCTTTGGTCTCACAGCTGGGAACAGCGAAACCAAGAATCTGGCACTGGCATTCAGCGGAATTCGCACCGGCCTGCGCGACAAGTTAACGCTGTATGCGGGGTCTGTGTACGCGACCAGCGCGCTGGCTACACCGAACGTGACCGCGAACAACAACAAGGGCGGTCTCCGATATGATCACGACATCACGAAACCACTCTTCGCCTTCGTAAATGCTGATTTCTTCACGGACGCGCTGCAGGATCTGAACATCCGCGCATTGGGCGGCGGGGGATTGGGAATACACGTCATCAAGAGCGACGCGACGACGCTAGACATTCTTGGCGGCGCCAACTACACGCACGAAAACTACACGCAATTGCCGCCACTGACGGGACACCTGGTTCACAACTTTGCCGCCGCCACACTCGGCGACAGCCTGACGCATAAGCTCGGCAAGGCCACGGTAATCACCCAGGATGCCTACTTCTTCCCAAATTTCAACGAAGCTGGAGAATATCGCGCGACCTTTGATCTGGGGACGGTTACCAAGATCAACAAGTGGCTGGGTTGGCAAAATGCGTTTGGAGATGTTTACGTAACCAATCCTCCTACCGGCAAAAAGAGAAATGATGTGGTGTTTACCACCGGTCTCAACATCGCTTTTGCGCGCTAGGGTCGTGGGGTGACGAGAACCCAGAAGCAGGGTCGTGGGTTCAGTTCCGACCCTGCTTTGATCGTTGAAATTTGCGTTTCTACATCCAAATCGCCCGGATAGCGAGTCCCGCCGCTCCGCCACCCACGAGCGGCCCAATGATGGGAACCAGCGCGTACCCCCAGTCAGATGGTCCTTTTCCAGCGATCGGTAAAATCGCGTGGGCAATGCGAGGACCAAGGTCGCGAGCTGGATTAATGGCATACCCGGTCGGACCGCCAAGAGACAGTCCGATTCCCCACACAAGGCACGCGACCAGATAAGGTCCGTAGCCTGGCGTAAAGCCCGTTCCCGAGACGGTTTTCGAAAAAATCGCGGCCACCACGAAAACCAAGACGAAGGTTCCGATGATTTCGCTGATTGCGTTCATGGGCGCGTTCCGAATGGCTGGCCCAGTGGAATAGCAGGCGAGTTTCAGGGAAGGATCGGGAGTTTCTTTCCAGTGCGGCAGATATTGCAGCCAAACAAGCGTCGCCCCCACGATGGCGCCAAGCATTTGCGCACAGACAAATGAAACTAGATGCGAGAAGTCTCCCGACGCCAGCGCAAAGCCTAGAGTGACGGCGGGATTAATATGCGCCTCCCGGCTCCCACAGGCGACGGCCGTAATTACGCCCATCAAGACGGCGAAGGCCCAGCCACTCGCAATTACCATCCAACCGCCGCCTTCACCCTTCGATTTCTTCAACAGAACATTGGCGACAACGCCGTTGCCGAGCAAGATCAGCACCGCCGTCCCCATGAACTCGCCGAAAAAAGGTGACGTCATTTTTCGTGACCTCAAAATAAATTTTCTGATTTTTCGCAATGGACTGAAATCTAGTCGACCCAATCGAACGACCGTGTTACAGCCTTCTTCCAGAGACGGTACATCTGTTCCCGCTTGGTGTGTTCAAGACTGGGCTTCCAGGTTTGATCGACAGACCAATTCTCGCGCAGATCATCGAGGTTCTTATAAAACCCCGTGGCGAGACCAGCCGCGTACGCCGCCCCCAGCGCCGTGGTCTCACGCATCACTGGCCGCACAACGGGCTTGTTGAGGATATCAGCCTGGAACTGCATCAAAAGATTATTTCCGACCATTCCGCCGTCAGTACGCAGGCAATCAAGTGCAATGCCGGAATCTTTTTCCATGGCTTCGAGCACTTCGCGGGTCTGGAAAGCTGTGGCCTCTAGGACAGCACGGGCGAGATGACCTTTGGTTGCGTAGCGTGTCAGACCGGCAATGACTCCGCGCGCGCTGTCTTTCCAGTATGGCGCATAGAGCCCGGAAAATGCCGGCACAAAATAGACTCCGCCGTTGTCTGCGACCGAGGCCGCAAGATCTTCAATGTCGCTGCTCTTCGTAATCATGTTTAGATTGTCACGTAGCCATTGCACCAGAGCGCCGGTTATCGCGATGCTGCCTTCGAGTGCGTAAACAGGCTTCTGTGCGCCCATCTTGTACGCCAGAGTCGTGAGGAGTCCATAGTTGGAGGGCACTGGCTTTTCGCCGACATTCATCAGCAGGAAGCAACCGGTTCCATAGGTGTTTTTCGCCTCGCCAGGACGGAAGCAAGTCTGCCCGACGAGAGCCGCTTGTTGATCGCCCAGAATGCCGGCAAGCTCCACCCCTTGGACGCCACTTTCGCGAACCGTTCCGTAGACTTCGCTGCTCGATCGAATCTGTGGAAGCATCGGGCGCGGAATTCCAAAAGCAGAAAGGATTTCAGAATTCCAGTCCAAGGAGTTGAGATCCATCAACTGGGTGCGGCTGGCGTTGGTGACGTCTGTGACGTGAATCCCGCCTTTGACTCCGCCGGTAAGATGCCATGCCATGAAGGTATCGATGTTGCCGAAGAAGACTTCCCCAGCTTCCGCGCGTTTGCGTAGGCCGGGAATCTTTTCGAGCAGCCAGTATAATTTCAGGCTGCTGAAATAAGTGGTCAGCGGGAGACCCGTCTTGGATCGAAATCGATTCTGCCCGCCATCTTTTGCAAATTCAGCAACCGAGTCGGCGACCCGCGTGTCCTGCCAAACGATGGCGTTGTGCACCGGCTCGCCGGTGCGACGATCCCACACGACGGTCGTCTCGCGCTGATTCGTAATACCGATGGCTGCCAGGTCAGCAGGATTCAGCGAACCTTGCCGCAAAGCTCCCGAGATAACTTCCTGGGTACGATTCCAGATCTCTTGCGGGTCGTGCTCGACCCAGCCGGGCTTCGGATAGATCTGTTGATGTTCTCGTTGATCGCAGGCGACGATGCGACCACCGCGGTCGAAAACGATGAAACGCGTGCTGGTTGTTCCCTGATCGAGGGCGCCTACGTAATTCGCCAAATGGGCTTACCTTTCTTGTGCTGGAAAGGAGAGTCGAAACTTTTCAAGTGCGCGACGCTATTGCGGGATATCCGATGGCTTCTTGCATCCGCGTGAGTTTTTCAATGTAGTCCTTGACAGCGTCAGTTTCCTGCTGCCAAGACCACCCTTGTTCTTTTGCGAGAAGAGAGCCTACAACAGGTGCGGCTGCCATTGCCATCTTGAGGCCGTAAAACTGTAGCCCGATGCGCCGTGCCAGTACATCCTCGATCGTGGAAGCCATCTCCGTACGGCTGCAATAGATGACTTCGGCACGGATGGGAGGCGCTCCATCCGCGATCGGCAATCGCAGCTCGGGATGTTGTTTCGTGAGTTCCAGCACTGGAATGGCTTCGCTTCCGAACTTTTCCGCGAGATGGCGGGCACAGTTTTCATCCAAAGCATTTTCGCGAACCAGCGTTTGCCAGTAACCTGGAGTGTAGCCTCGTCCTCCCGTCAACAGGTAATCTCGTGTTTTGGTCGGTACCGGTGCTTGGCCACCTGCCGCCGAAATGAGCTCTTTCTGCAGGGCGTCGATCGTCTGCTCGGCCATGTATCGGTAGGTCGTCCACTTGCCGCCAAGGATACTGATCAAGCCCGACCGATGGTCGACTTCGACCACATGGTCACGGGCAAGCTCTTTTGTCTCGGCATGACCTGACCTTACCAGGGGACGGATGCCTGCAAAAACCGAGACCACATCTTCGCGTTGATATTTCCTCGATGAATAGTGGTTCAGGTGCCGCAGCAGGTATTCAACCTCCTCTTGGGTAACCCGTAGTTCGTCCAGTGCATCGACTTCCTGGTCGGTTGTGCCAACCAGCAGTCGGCCGAGCCACGGGATGGCAAAGATCACGCGGCCATCTTCCGTTTTCGGAATCAACAGTGCGCGCGCAACACCATCGCTGAGCGGCAGCAGGATGTGAACTCCTTTACTCGGCGCCAGTCTCCTGGAAGTTGCCGGATTCGCAAGTGTTCGCAAGTGGTCGGAAAACGGACCCGTAGCATTGATGAAGCGATGCGCTCGAATGATCAGTCTGTCGGCCGAGAAGCAATCTTCGACTACAGCGGCCACCAATTTGCCGTCGCCGTTTTTCTCAAGATCCACGACTCGAAGATAATTAGCCGCTTCCCCACCCGCATCCGCAAAGGTTTTCGTCAAGGCAATACAGAATCGAGCATCGTCAAACTGACCATCCCAATACGATACGGAACCACGAAGAGAATTCGACTTCAATCCGGGCAGTTCAGCCAAAGTGACCGGTTTGGAGAGAATTCGACTTCGGCCAAGACTCGCTCCTGACGCAATCCACTCATAGATCTTCATGCCCACGCCGTAGTAGGCAAGATCGAACGAACTGAAGCAGGGCACAATGAACTCGAGGGGGTGCGCGAGATGAGGAGCGTTCTTCAGCATCAGGACGCGCTCGCGCAGAGCGTGCTTCACCACGCGGAACTGCCCGATATCGGCGTGGGCGACAGCCTCTTGAAGATAGCGGACACCGCCATGAACAAGCTTGGTAGAGGCGCTTGAAGTGGCCGATCCGAAGTCGCCGGCGTCGACGAGTGCAGTCGCGAATCCACGGAGTTGTGCATCCAGAGCGCAGCCCGCCCCGGTGGCTCCGGCTCCGATTACGCACACGTCAAACGTGTGGGATGTCAGCTGGTGCAACGCTTCGGCACGGCTCCGCATGCCTCGTTAGGGTAGCTGAAGCTCCTTCATGACGTCGAGGACGAGACCATTTTCAATGAGAGGAAATATGAGGACAGGCGCACGGGCCAAAGTCTATTGGCCGTTCGCCGTTTGCGCGCGCGTGTCTTTCTGAACGCTCGGCAGATTGCTGCTGTTCCAGCTGCCGCCCAGAGCTTTAATCAGTGAGACGCTGGCGGCCATGCGCCGGCCGGCAATATCTACCGCAGTGCGTTCATCGGAAAGCGCTGTGCTCTGCGCGGTGATGACTTCCAGATAGCTGGTGACGCCGCCTTTGTATCGATTCGTGGAAAGAGCCAGCGAATGCTCAGCCGCGGCCACCGCCACGCCTTGCACCTTCGATTCATTTTCCAGAATCCGCAAAGCGGCCAGGCTATCTTCCACTTCCTGAAATCCGGTCAGGACCGTTTGCTGATAGTTGGCGACGGTCTGTGAATAAGCTGCTTTGGCCTGATCGTTGATCGCTCGCCGTCGTCCAACATCGAATACAGTCACAACCGCGTTGGCGCTGCCGCTGATGAAACCAGCCGGACCATTAAACCAGGTTGTGATCGACGTGCTCTCCAATCCGCCGCTTGCGCCCAGCGTTACATTCGGAAAATATGCCGCCCTCGCGACCCCGATTTGCGCATTCGCAGCCGCCATGCGGCGCTCTGTGGCCGCAATGTCAGGA
>Ga0210409_10001912_pt1 | contig 26016 bp, 23 predicted proteins | sample IncBWH17MmetaG_FD_161649 | JGI IMG/M metagenome (GOLD analysis project Ga0210409, IMG submission 161649) | Forest soil microbial communities from Barre Woods Harvard Forest LTER site, Petersham, Massachusetts, United States - Inc-BW-H-17-M | ecosystem: Environmental > Terrestrial > Soil >...
AGGACGAGGTCCTGGTGGGGGGCAACTGCGGCATTTACGAGGGGGCCATCGTGGGCCGCAGGGCGGTGCTGGGCTCGGGGGTGGTGTTGACGGGCTCCGTGACCGTCTACGACATCCCCCGCAAGACGACCTATCGGCGGACCCCGGACGCGCCCCTGCGCATCCCCGAGGGAGCGGTGGTGGTGCCGGGCTCGCGCCGGCTGGCGGAGCCGTTCGCGGAGCGCCACGGCCTCGCCCTCGCCACCCCCGTGATCGTCAAGTATCGCGACGAGAAGACGGAAGCCGCGGCCGCCCTCGAGGAGGCGCTGCGCTGAGGCGCGCCATGCTCACGGCCCCGGAGCTGATCGCCCGGCTTCGCCTCGCTCCCCTGCCCGTGGAGGGGGGTCATTTCCGCCAGACCTACGTGTCCGAGGAGATGCTCCCCGCCGCCGCCCTGCCCGCCCGCTACGGGCGGGCCAAGCCCCTCTCCACCGCCATCTATTACCTTCTCACCGACGAGGCCGATTCCTTTTCTGCCCTCCACCGCCTCCCCACCGAGGAGGTCTACCACTTCTATCTCGGAGACCCGGTGGAGCTCCTCCTGCTCCACGCCGACGGGAGGAGCGAGCTCGCGGTCTTGGGGGCCGACCTCATGGCGGGCCAGAGCGTGCAGCTGGTGGTGCCGCGCGGCGCGTGGCAGGGCTCACGGCTCCGGGCCGGAGGACGCCTCGCCCTTCTGGGCACGACCATGGCCCCCGGCTGGGACGCGCTGGACTACGAAGGCGGCGAGCGGGAGGCGCTGATCCGGCGCTACCCGGGGGAGGCCGAGCGCATCCGGGCCCTCACCCGTACCCACCCCGGCTAACGTCGGCCGGGGATCGGCACGCCGCCTACTTGACCCCCTGGCACTTCGCGCACACGTCCAAGAGGCGCCCCGCGAGCATGTCCTTCTTGCGCTGCTTGAGACGGTCGCCCTTCCAGATGGCCTCGATGGAGGTGGCGAAGACGTTGGCGGTCTTGGTGCGGCCCTCGTAGTCCGTGCAGCAAGTGGTGACGTCGCCGTTCCACTGGACCACGAACTGGTCGTAGGGGGCGGGGCAGTAGGTGTCGGGGACGAGGGCGGTGGTGTGGCCCCCGATCACGTTGCCCCAGGTGTGGTAGCGCTTCCAGATCAGGTGGACGCCGTCCAAGAGGGTATAGCGGCTCCCGTTCTCGTCCTGGTCGAGGAAGCGTCGGGAGCGGATCTCCTCCTCGTTGTGGTCTCGGGGGGGAAGGCCGTACGTCTTCTCCAGGGAGCGGGCGAAGGCGATCCAGTCCTGGATGAAGGCCACCGCTTGCTCCTCCGCGCTCACGATGCGCTGGCCGTCGACGTGCTTGGTGTTCATGATGTCGATCTCGAGGTTGGTGCGGGCCCGGAGGGCCACCTTGCGCTCCACGGCCAGGCGCACCTTGTCGCGGTACTCGTCGAACACCAGTCGCGGCGCCTTCCGGGTCTTGAAGGAGTCGGGGTCCGGGGTCTGGTAGGAGAGGATGAGGTTGGTGAGGCCGGCCCGGTAGAGGCCGTCCACCCTCTCCTGCGTGATGAGGCCACAGTTGGTGTTGAGCTCGATGCCCACCCCCTGGCGCTCCGCCCGCTCCACGATCTCGACCAGGTCCGGGTGCAGCATGGGCTCGCCCATCTGGTGGAGCTTCACCGGGTAGAGGGGGCCCAGCCAGGACTTCTTCTCCGCAATCTGGTCCAGGAGGCGGAAGACCTTGTCCTTCTTCATGAAGCCGCGGCGGCGGTTCATGATCTCGTCGGGGCACCAGGTGCACTTGAAGTTGCAGGCGTTGGTGATCTCGATGAACAGGTAGTTGATGGGGTAGAACCGCCCCGGCATCTTGCGGAGCTCGGGGAGGGGGGCGAGGGCGGGAAAAGCAGCCAGGTCGGGGGGCTCCTCGAGGGCCACGCGGAGCCGGGAGATCAAGAGTTCACGGCGAAACTCCAGACGGAGCGAGGCGCCCTGATTCTGGGTCCGGCTCGGGTCGAAGTCCGGGAGGAAGAAGAGGGCCCGGCGGAAGCGGCGGAGGCCTGCGGTGTCGCCGGTCCAGCGCTGCTCGGCGGCCTTGTAGAGCCCATCCTGGGGCGCAGATCGGTCCCGGGACGCGTATTGGACCCGGAATTCACCGTAGCGCTCGCCAAAGTACTCGACGTCGAGCCAAATAGCCTCCGGGGCGCGGGCGAGGATGGGGGGGGGCAGGGTGACGTATAGGTAGTAGGAGGCCTCGTCCGGGGTCAGGCAGGGCCGGCCCTGGACGGTCACTACCTCAAAGACCCCGTCCCCCGCGGAGGGCACGCCCAGCTCGCCCCGGGGCCCCGCGGGCCCCACCTCCATCTCCAGGCAGTCGGGCCCCCGCCACATCCGTCCCAGGGCACCGCCCCAGCGGCCGAGCGCGGTCGTCGTCACGGGCTCTGCATTTCTGCCCCGATCTTCAGGCCGGAGGCAATGATATCGTACCAGCGCGAGACGCGGGAGTAGACGTCGTCACGGGCCTCGAAGGTGAGCGAGTAACCGCGCCCCTCCTGGGCGCGATAGAAGCGCTTGACCCGGGAGACCGCCATCGGCGTCTCCGTGCGCATCACGTCCGCGTACCCGCCCCCCCAGGCCTCGTGGCTGACGACTTGGAAGTTGGAGCCCAGCTTCCGCCGCGTTCCGTCGTAGAAGGCGTCCAAGGTCCCCGCCCCCGGTATGGGTTCCACGGTCAGGGTGAGGGAGGCGTGGACGGTCTGACCGTCCTTGTCTACGGCCAGGGCGGGGCTCGTGTACTGCAGGAGCAGGGTGCCCCCGCCCCCGAAGTGGCGGCTCTCGCGCCACGACGGGGGCACGCGCACGGAGAAGGAATAGTCGGGGTAGCGCTGCTCGGGGTAGGCGCCGAGCCGCTCTAGGTTCAGGCTCTTTGCCATCTCCTCGAGGATGGGGAAGTGGCGCTCGAAGAGGGGGGCCTCGGCCTGGGTGTAGAGGCCGTAGACACGGCCCTTCTCCTCGAGGAGCAGGAGGGAGTGGCGGGCGGACCCGTCCGGGGAGGCGAAGAGGTAGGACCGGCCCTTGGCCTCGCCGCGCACCTCGTCCCGGGATGAGGCCAGGGTGTTGCCGGCCAGATAGGTCTGGGCATAGTCGTCCAGGGTGGAGCCCAGACGCCCAACAAGGAGGGTGACGGAAACTGCCGGCTTCTTTCCAGGGCCGGCGGGGGGCCCCAGGAAGTACCGGTACCAGACTCCGTCCTGCTCCGCCTGGTCGGTCTTCCAACCGGCGGGATAGCGCAGGGAGAGGCCGTATTCGCCGTTGAAGTAGGTGAGGAGCGGCTCGCGAGGCCCGCCCCCGCAAGAGGCGGAAGCCAGGACGGCCGCAAGCAGGACGCGCCTGCCGGCCTTCCTACTCGAGGCGGTAATTGGGGGCTTCTTTCGTGATGATGACGTCGTGGACGTGGCTCTCTTTGAGGCCCGCGGGCGAGATCCGCACAAACCGTGAGCGGGTCTGGAGGTCCCGGATCGAAGCCGCCCCGCAATAGCCCATCCCCGCTCGCAGGCCACCCACCAGCTGCTGGATCATGGCCGAGAGCGGGCCCTTGTAGGGGACCATGCCTTCGATACCCTCCGGCACCAGCTTGTCCCCGGAGCCCTCGAACTCCTGAAAGTAGCGGTCCCGAGAACCCTCTTTCATGGCTCCGATCGAGCCCATGCCGCGATAGCTCTTGAAGGACCGGCCTTGGCGGAGGATCAGCTCCCCCGGGCTCTCGTCGGTGCCGGCGAAGAGCGATCCGATCATCACCGAGGAGGCGCCGGCGGCAATGGCCTTCACCACGTCCCCCGAGAACTTGACCCCTCCGTCGGCGATGATGGGCACCCCCGCCTTGGCGGTGGCCCGGGCGGCCTCGGCGATGGCCGTGATCTGGGGCATGCCCGCCCCCGAGACCACCCGCGTGGTGCAAATCGAGCCCGGCCCCATCCCCACCTTGACCGCGCTCACTCCCGCCGCCACCAGTTCGGCCGCTCCGTCGTGGGTGCCCACGTTTCCCGCGATCAGCTCCAGTTCGGGGAAGCGCTTCCTGAGCGCCTCCACCGTCTCGCGCACGCCCTTGGTGTGGCCGTGGGCCGTGTCCACCACCACCACGTCCGCCTTGGCCTCCGCGAGCGCGGCCGCGCGATCGAGGACGTCGGGGGTGACCCCGAGCGCGGCTCCCACCCGCAGCCGGCCCAGCGCGTCCTTGCAGGCCCGCGGGTACTTGATCTGCTTCTGGATGTCCTTGACCGTGATGAGGCCCTTCAGGTTGAAGTCCTTGTCCACCACCAGGAGCTTCTCGATCTTGTGCCGGTGCAGGATCTCTTTGGCTTGCTGCAGGGTCGTGCCTACGGGGACGGTCACGAGGTTGTCCTTGGTCATGAGCTCCGAGACGGGCAGGCTGGTGCGGGTCTCGAAGCGGAGGTCGCGGTTGGTCAAGATCCCCACCAGCTTGCTTCCCACCGTGACGGGGACCCCGCTGATGCGGTACTTGGCCATGACCGCGAGCGCGTCCTCCACCCGGGCCTGGGGGGCCACCGTGACCGGATCCACGATCATCCCGGACTCGGACCTCTTGACCTTGTCCACTTCCGAGGCCTGGGCGGCGATGGACATGTTCTTATGGATGATGCCGATGCCCCCCTCCTGGGCCATGGCGATGGCCAGGGGGGCCTCCGTCACCGTGTCCATGGCCGCCGATATGATGGGGACCTGGAGGGCGAGATTGCGGGTCAGGCGGGTGGTCACGTCCACCTCGGAGGGCAGCACCTCCGATCTCTGGGGGACGAGGAGCACGTCGTCGAACGTCAGGGCCTCCGGCAGTCGCTCGTCGAGCATCTCGTTCAATTCCCCCCGTGACACCGCTTGTATTTCTTGCCGCTCCCGCAGGGGCAGGGATCGTTCCGGCCCACCTTCTTGCCCTCCCGCCGGTAGGTCTGCACCTCGTCCCCCCCGCCCTGCGCCTCCCGGGGTTCCCCCCGCGCGAAGGCGGAGGGAGCCTCGGTGGGGTCATTGAAGCTCAGGTTCCGGGGGAGCGCGCCTCCGCCGCCGAGACCAAGACCATCCCCGCCCCCGAGGGGCTCGCCCCCGGAGGGAGTCCATCCCCGCGGCCGTTGTGGTCGGGGCCGTCTCGCGGGTGGCGGCTCTTCCTCTTCGCCCGGCCCTTCCTTTACCGGCACCGGCTGGTAGAGGAAGATCCAGCGCAGGATCTCCTCATCGATCCGGTCCATGAGGGCCTGGAACATGTTGTAGGATTCCTTCTTGTACTCCACCAAAGGATCGCGCTGGCCGTACCCGCGCAGCCCGATGCCCTCCTTGAGGTGGTCCAGGGAGTAGAGGTGGTCCTTCCACTGCGTGTCCACGATCTGGAGCATGATCATGCGCTGGTGGAAGAGCATCAGCTCCGGCCCGACCTGGCGCTCCTTCTCCTCGTACTTGGCCTTGATCCGGGCCTCCAGGCTCTCCGCCGCCTCCGTCCGGCCCAACTGCTCAAGCTCCGCCAGGCTGGCCTCGATCCCGTAGGTCTCCTTCAAGGCCAGGCGTAGGCCCTCCAGGTTCCACTCCCCGGGGTCCTGCGTCTCCCCGCAGTAGTTGTCCAGGTACCAGTCCAGGACCTCGCGCGCGAGGTTCACCACGTAGGCGCGGGTGTCCTTTCCCTCCAGGACCATGCGCCGCATGTCGTAGACCGCGGTCCGCTGCTTGTTCATGACGTCGTCGTACTCGAGGAGGTGCTTGCGGACCGCGAAGTTCTGCGCCTCCACCTGCTTCTGGGCCCGCTCGATGGAGCGGGTGACCATCCGGTGCTCGATGGGCACCCCCTCCTCCATGCCTAGCTTCAGCATGAGGCCGCTGATGCGGTCGGAGCCGAAGATGCGCATGAGGTCGTCCTGCAGGGAAAGATAGAACCGCGAGGACCCGGGGTCCCCTTGGCGGCCGGCCCGGCCCCGGAGCTGGTTGTCGATGCGGCGGGCCTCGTGGCGCTCCGTGGCCAGGATGTGCAGGCCCCCCAGGGCTACCACCCGCTCGCGCTCGTTGGCCTCCAGGAAGGAGTCGACGGCGGTGAACTCGCGGGAGGCGGCGATGCCGTCGATGGCCGCTCTCAGGGGATGCACGCCCAGGAAGTCCACCGGCTTCTCGATCTGGGGGTAGAAGGCGCGGGCGATCTTCTCCTTGGCCGGCCGGGGCAGCACGCGAACCGTGTCCAGGTAGGCCCGGAGGGCGGAGCCCTCCGGGGCCAGGTTGAGCAGGGCCTGGACGGAAGGGTGGTCGGGGGCAAAGGAGGCCAGGATTCCGAGGTAGCGACGGGCCAGCGTTTTGCGGTCCTCCGCGGAGGGCTTGTGGTCGGCCAGCGCCTTCTTGTACTCGGCCGCCATCTCCCCCAGGGCCTGGTCCGTGGCCGCCTGCCTCTCCTCGGGTGAGGACTTCTCGGGCTCGATCTCCTTCTCCAAGATGATGGCCTTGATGCGGTGGTCGGGCACGCCCCCCAGGATGATGTCGGTGCCCCGCCCGGCCATGTTGGTGGCGATGGTGACCGCCCCGAAGCGGCCCGCCTGGGCCACGATCTCCGCCTCGCGCTCGTGGTACTTCGCGTTCAAGACCACGTGCTTGATCCCCGCCCGCTTCAGCAGGCCCGAGAGATGCTCGGACTTCTCGATGGAGATCGTGCCCACCAGCACCGGCCGCCCGGAGGCGTGCAGCTCCTTGATCTCGTTGAGCACGGCGTCGAATTTCTCCGGCTCCGTCCGGTAGACCACGTCCGGGTTCTCGACCCGGATCAGGGGCCGGTTGGTGGGAATGACCAGGACCTCGAGCTTGTAGATCTTGTCGAACTCCGGGGCCTCGGTCTCCGCGGTGCCGGTCATGCCCGCCAGCTTCTTGTACATCCGGAAGTAGTTCTGGAAGGTGATGGTGGCGAGGGTCTGGTTCTCCCGCTCGATCTTGACCTTCTCCTTGGCTTCCACCGCCTGATGCAGTCCGTCCGACCAGCGCCGGCCGGGCATGAGCCGGCCCGTGAACTCGTCCACGATCACGACCTGGCCGTCGTTGACCACGTAGTCCACATCGCGCTGGAAGAGGGTGTGGGCACGCAGGGCCTGGTTGACGTGGTGGAGGACCTCCATGTTGGAGGGGTCCCAGAGGTTCTGGACCCCGAGCAGGCCCTCCGCGTGCAGCATGCCCTGCTCGGTGAGGGTGACCGTCTTGGCCTTCTCGTCGACGATGTAGTCCCCGGTCTTCTCCAGCTCCGCCCGCTCCTCGGCCTTCTTGTCGCCCGTGATGCGGGCCCCCGGCTTCAGCTTGGGCACCACGCCGTTGATGCGGTAGTACTTGTCGGTGGATTCCTCCGCGGGGCCGCTGATGATGAGGGGGGTGCGGGCCTCGTCGATCAGGATGGAGTCCACCTCGTCCACGATCGCGAAATGATGCCCGCGCTGGACGTAGCTGCCGAGGTCGAACTTCATGTTGTCGCGCAGGTAGTCGAAGCCGAACTCGTTGTTGGTGCCGTAGGTGATGTCGGCCCCGTAGGCCACCTGGCGCTCCTCGTCGCCCAGGTGGTGCTGGATCACCCCCACCGTGAGGCCCAGGAAGCGGAAGATGCGACCCATCCATTCGCTGTCGCGCTTGGCCAGGTAGTCGTTGACGGTGACCACATGGACGCCCTTGCCCTCGAGCGCGTTCAGGTAGGCGGCGAGGGTGGCGACCAGGGTCTTGCCCTCGCCCGTCTTCATCTCCGCGATGGTGCCGCGGTGGAGGACGATGCCGCCTATGAGCTGCACGTCGAAGTGGCGCATGTTGAGCACGCGCCGGCCCGCCTCGCGCACGACCGCGAAGGCCTCGGGAAGCAGGGCGTCCAGGCTCTCGCCCTTCTCCAGGCGGCCCTTGAACTCGGTCGTGCGGGCGGCGAGGGCGGCGTCGCTCAAGCCGAGGAGGGACGGTTCCAGTTCAGAGATCCGCTGCACCAGGGGTCGGATGGCCTTGAGCTCGCGCTCGTTCTTGGTGCCGATGATCTTGGTGAGGATCGCGTTCAGCAATGAGCCTCCACGGTCACCCCCGGAGAGAGGGCGGATCCAGCGGGGGGAGCCGATGCTGAGCCGCTCTCGGCCCCACTATAGCCCAACAGAATAACAGGGCGGCCCCGACAGGGTCAAACCCCGGCGGGCGAAGCGAATAGGAGGGCGATGGGGCTGGCCGCGAAGGGAGCGCGCTTCCGAGAGGGAGGGGAGGTCCGGGGGTTCCTGGCGCCCGCCCGCCTAGCCAAAGCTCCGATACTCGTCCAGGATGAACTGGATCGGGTTCTGGGCCTGATCACGGACCCAGACCTCGTAGTGCAGGTGGGGGGCCGTGGACTTGCCTGTGCTGCCCACGAAACCGACGACGTCCCCCCGCCGCACGCGCTGCCCGGGCCGGGCGTTGAACCCGGCCAGGTGAGCGTACCGGGTGAGGATTCCGAAGCCGTGGTCGATCACGAGGGCGTTGCCGTAGCCGCCACTGGGGTGCGCCGAAATCACGAGCCCGTCGGCCGGGGCCTGGACCTTGGTGCCCAGAGGGGTGGAGATGTCGATACCGGAGTGGAAGTCCTTGAGCCCGGTGAAGGGATCCAGCCGGTTGCCGAATGATGCCGAGAGGTACCCGCGAACCGGCCAGATCGACGGGGTCGAGGCTAGGAGGACCTTCTGGTCCTGGTAAAACTCTTCAAGCCGGGAGGACCGCTCCGTCAGGTTCTCGACGTTCCTCTCCATGGCCTGCATGGACAGCGACGGCTCGATGGCGGGAGCGGTGGACTCCAGGCTCGAGACGCCCCCCACGCCTCCCAGCTTGGCATCGGGCAGGCTCGGCTCGAGACCGGCCATGACCCCGAGCTTCATGACCATATTCTGAAGGGTGAGCAGCTTGGCCTGGAGCTTGCCTGTATTCTGCTCGTACGCCTGGGCCTTGGTGGTCAGGGCGAGGTTCTCCACGCGCAGGCGGCGCAGCTCCGCCACCTCCACGTTTATCAAGGTGTAATGGGCGAGGATGCCGACGAGAGCCAGGGCCAGAACCGTGGCCGCCCCCAGTACCCATTTTGTGAGGCGAACCGAAATCTGGAATTTCCGAAACCGGGCCTTGGCGTGCGGAACCACGATGAGGGTGTAGAACTCGTTAGCCATCTCTGCTCCGACCGTTCTCGGGGCCCTGTACGCAGGGCCGCCCAAACCTTAGGTCACCAGACGTTACACGCCATCCCTGGCTTTGTGCAAAAGGCCACGAAGGCTAGCACGGGAGAATAGGCCGGTCAAGGCTATTCTCCAACTCCTTGAAGGAGATGCCTCGTTTCCGTATCCGAAGTGCAACATCTGTGATAGCGGTCACGTTCTCCGGAGACTCGGCGCCGCCTCGGCGACTCCTCGGAGCGCCTTGACCGAACGCGACCCCCGGCAGCCCGGTTGCGACCGCGCAGAGGCTGCCCAAGGCCATTGGACCTGACTCGGCGTCGGTTCGTGTTTGCGTGGCATCCTGACTCGCCCACATGACGGGCGCTACGGCCAGGAGGGCCGGACGTTAAGCACGTGGAGCGTCGAGACCCCCGCCGACGTTTGGCGGACGCCGCGGGAAGCGTGAACGGCACTCTGAGGACGCCGACTCCGAGCGTCGGCCCCGTTCGCAGGAACGGGGCGGGCTCAGTTCTTTGAGCCAGTGGTCGTGTAGATGGTCAGCGTGTCCCCCGCGGCGATACGGCTGCCACGCAGCCCATTCCAGGTCTGCAGATCGCGGATCGTGGTGCCGTACTGGGAGGCGATGCCAGTCAGGGTGTCGCCGGGCTTGACCTTGTAGCTGATGCGGGCGGGCCCGTGCTCGGCGAGGTCCGCCGGGGAGGGCTTGACTGGCGGGGGGGCTACCTTGGCCGCCTGCCGGACGGGGGTGGCCGTGGCGCGGGGATCGATGGGGATGATCAGCTCCGTGCCCACGGCCAGCCGCCTCTGCAGAGACAGGCCATTGGCGTCGGCGATGTCGCGAGCGCGCACCCCATTGGCCTGGGCGATGCTGGCCAGCGTCTGGCCACGGGCGACCACGTGCGTCCGGAACTTGACGCGCTTCTCGGGCGGCAAGGCCTGAAGGCAGGCTTCGAGCGGCGCGCCCCGCCCCTCCGGCACCTTGAGCTCGAAGGTCCGGTTGGCGGGGGTCGCCAGGCGACGGAGCTCAGGGTTGAGCGTCTGGAGGTCCTGCAAGGGCGTCTCCACGCACTCCGCGATCACGCGCAAATCCACCGCTCCCCGCACGGGGACGCTCTCGTAGACGGGGACGGGCTCGGGGGAGATCTCGATGCCGTACTTCTCGGGCGCTTTGGCCACCACGATCGCGGCGTGGATCAGGGGGACATAGTTCCGCGTCTCCCGACGCAGCGCGCGGGTTCGGCTGAGCTGCCAGAAATCGGTCGTCTTGTATCGGTCGATCCCGCGCTGCACGACCAGCTCGCCCGCGTTGTAGCCGGCCAGGGCTAGATTCCAGTCCCCGAACATCGCGTAGAGCGCTTTCAAGTATGCCGCCGCGGCGCGCGTGGCCTTCTCGGGATCGCTCCGCTCGTCCACCCACCAGTCCTGCTCCAGGCCGTAGCGCTTTCCCGTGGCCGAGATGAACTGCCACACTCCCTTGGCCTTGGCCCGGGAGTAGGCCGCGGGCCTAAAGGCGCTCTCCACCATGGCCACGTAGGCCAGGTCCTGGGGGACGCCCTCCGAGGCCAGTACCTGCCGGATCCGAGGGAGGTAGCGCTGGCCACGGGAGAGGGCCGCCTCGAACCAGTCCCGGAGCCGGCCCTGGTAGAGCTCGACGCAGGACAGGACTTTGTCGTTCAGCTCCACCGGGAGGTCAAAGGCCTCGCCCTGGACCGCCTCCGTGGCCCGCGCCCGCGACTCCTCCGAGACGGGCTGCTCGGCCACGGGCAGGTCGCCCACGTCGTCGATCGATGCGGGCTCGGTGCGGGCTTCGGTAAAGCCGTCGCCGGCGGCAAAAGCTTCCATCTCGCGCAGGTGGATGACCTCGAGGGTCCGGCGGTAGGCCTCGCCCAGCCGGGCGCTGGCCAGAGCCCCGCCCGGAGCCGTCAAGTAGGTGTCGACGGCACGATCGAACTCCTCGCGGGCGCGGTTCAGGTGGCCATTGCCAGCTTCGGCGAGACCGGCGGAAAGGTGGGCGTCCGCGTCCGCGATCAGGGACGCAATCGGGTCAGGAGAGGGGCTGGCTTGGGCCCGGGGTGCGGCGGGAGGAGGGGAGCCGCCGTGGGCGCAGGCAGAGGCAAGAACCCCTGCCAGCACAACAATTTCCCACCTCCGGCCCCTCCACGATGGACCCACAGGCACCCTCCGGGCGGCGTGTCACCGGATAGTAGCACAGAGCGCTCAGGACTTGGCGGGGGGGGCTTCCGGCGCGACGAGGACCTGGGTCCCGGAGGCGGCGTCCCGGGCGGCGGGGGTCACAATGGCCCTGGAAGCTAGGCGCAGGACGCGGCCCTCCCGTAGGGCACGGCGGACGTCGTCCTCGGACACAAAGTCGAGGAGGGCATCGGCGGGGGCGCCGGCTGCGGGGGGCCGGGGGGTGGGCGGCGCCGCGGTCGAGCCCAGGCGGCCCTCGACGAAGGCGGCCACCTTGTCGAGCAAGGCCGGCGCGGTCCGGGCGGAGGCGCTGCGCGGCCGCTCATAGGCCAGGCGCTTGATGTTAATGAGGTGCAGGGGCGTGATGTTGTCGGAAGTGATGTTGCCCGCGTAGGCCCCGCAGCCGAGGCTCATGGAGGGGGCGAGGCCGGTCGTGTACCCGGTGGCCCCCATCGAGGTCTGGGTGTTGGCCACGATCCGGAAAACCGGCTTCTTGAACGCGAACTCCCGGATCACCGCGTCGTCTCCGCTGTGGATTCCCAGCGTGTGGCCGGTTCCCCCGTAGCGCAGGAGCTGGAGGCAGCGCTCGCACCCCTCGTGCCAGTCCTTGACCACGTAGAAGGCCAGCACCGGCGAGAGCTTCTCGATCGAGAGAGGGAAGTCGCGGCCCACGCCCGCCAGGGGAGCCAAGAGGACGCGGGTGGCGGGGGGGACCGCGAAGCCCGCCTTCTCGGCGATGTAGGGGGCGGGTCGGCCCACGATCTCGGGATTGGCCAGACGCTGGGGCGTGACCACCACCCGCGAGACCGCTGCCGTCTCCGCCTCGTTCAGGAAGTACCCGCCGTTCTTCTTCACCTCCGCGATGACTTGGTCCCGGATCGCCTCATCGCAGATGAGCGATTGCTCGGACGAGCAGAGGGTGCCGTAATCGAAGGTCTTTCCGTTGATGACGTCCCGCACCGCCTTGGGCACGTCGGCGGTCTTCTCGATGTAGGCGGGAACGTTGCCGGGACCCACCCCGTAGGCGGGCTTGCCGGAGGAGTAGGCGGCGCGGACGAGGCCGATCCCTCCCGTGGCCAGGATCACCCCCGTGGCCCGGTTGCGCATCAGCTCCTGGGTCCCTTCGAGAGTCACGTCCGTCATGCAGGTGAGGGCGTCGGGGGGCAGGCCCGCCGCGACCGCCGCCCCGTGCATGACCTGCACCGTCTCCTGGATGCAACGCTGGGCGGAGGGGTGGGGGCTCAGCACGACCCCATCGCGGGCCTTGATGGCGATGAGGGCCTTGAAGATAGCGGTCGAGGTCGGGTTGGTGGAGGGGATGATCGCGGCCACCACCCCCATGGGCTCGGCAATCTCCACCACCCGGGCCACGGGGTCCTCTCGCAAGATGCCCACCGTGCGCAGGGGGCGGATGTAGGCGTGCACGTCCACGGCGGAGAAGAGGTTCTTGGTCGTCTTGTCCTTGACGTTGCCAAATCCGGTTTCCTCGTGGGCCAGGCGGGCCAGGCGCTCGGCCGCGCCCCGGCTGGCCTCGGCCATGGCGTCCACGACGCGGTCGACTTTCTCCTGTGAGAACTCGGCCAGCGCCCGCTGGGCTTCGCGCGCCTTCGCGGCCAAGCTCCGCGCTTGCTGGATGGAGAGGAGGTCCGGGTCCTGGATCGCCATGGACGGCGGGGGGAGAGGCTAAGCCTTCTTGGTGTCGGCGAGGGCGGGGAGGACCTTCTCCACCTCCAGGTGGGGGCGCGGGATCACATGCACCGACACCAATTCTCCCACCCGGCGGGCGGCGGCGGCACCGGCGTCGGTGGCCGCCTTGACCGCTCCCACGTCGCCCCGCACCAACACCGTGACGTAGCCGGCCCCGATGTATTCCTTACCGACGAGGACGACGTTTGCGGCTTTGACCATGGCATCGGCGGCCTCGATGGAGCCGACGAGTCCCTTGGTCTCCACCATCCCCAGTGCTTCCATGGACATTCGAACCTCCCGAGGCTGGCTTGGCCGCCGTCGACCGGGAACAGCGCGACTATAGCACACGGGGTGGGGCCTTCATTGACACACCTGTCCCGAATCAGTATCGTTGGGGGGTTTTGGCCGCCAAACCGCAACTACTACTGACGACCAGGAGAGGGAGAATGAAGCTTGGACGTTCCATGGGACTGGCCGCCGCGTGCGCGGTGGTGGTCCTGCTGCCCGCCTGTAACCGACGCAAGCCGGCCGAAGTCAACCCCATAGTCCCGTCCTTCAAGGTCAACCGGGAGCGCGCCCCGCTGGGCAGCGCCATCGAGATCACCTACACCTGGACGGTGGAACCCGGGGCCAAGAAGCTGGACAAGGACTACCGCGCCCTTGTGCACTTCCTGGACTCGCACGAGGTCATGCTCTTCGAGGACGACCACATGCCGACCCCGCCTCCCTCCGCCTGGGAGCCGGGCAAGACCTACACCTACACCCGCACCAAGTTCATTCCCATCTATCCCTACGTGGGCGAGTTGGAGGTCCGCATGGGCCTCTACCCGCATCCGGGGCGGGGGGAACGGCTGCCCCTGAAGGGCGAGGACAAGGGGTTGCGCGAGTACAAGGTCGCCCGGATGGAGCTTCTACCCCAGACCGAGAACATCTTCTTGGTCTACAAGGAGGGCTGGCACAACCCCGAGGCCCAGCCCGAGAACCCCAGCGTGGAGAGGACCTGGACCAAGAAGGAGGCGCTGGTCTCCTTCAAGAACCCCCGGAAGGACGTGATCGTGTACCTCCAGGCCGACACCAGCGTTAAGTTCTTCCCCCAGCCCCCCGTGCTCACCGTCTCCATCGGGGGCAAGAACGGGGTCGTGATCCCGATCGAGGGCTCCGAGGTGTTCTTGAAGAAGATCCGGGTCAAGGCCGCCGACCTGGGCAACGACGAGTGGGTCGACCTCCGGTTGGCCATGAACCAGTCGTTCGTGCCCAAGCTCTTGACCCCCCCTCTGAACAACGATGACCGGGAGCTGGGCCTCCTGGTTTACCATCTCTACGTGGGTGAGGCGGACAAGCTGGGTCCCCTGTCCGGGCCCGAGGTCGTTGACGCAGGACCCCTCCCGGCCGCGGCGGGGAAGGCCCCGGTTCCCAAGGCCCCGGCGGCCGCGAAGAAACCCTAGCCGTCGGCACTGCGACGAGCCCAGGGAGACGGGAGCGATCCCGTCTCCCTTTGCTTTTAGGAAAGGTTCCCATGGGAGACGCGGGGACGGTCAAGCCGGACGGGCGGATCGACGTGGCCGAGGTGATGGCCCAGATTCGAGAGCGGATCCGGAGGAAGCGAGAGCTGGGGCGCTACACGGACGAAGAGGTTCAGGAGATGACGGCCCTCAAGCTCCAGGCCTTCGCGGACGAGGCCGAGATCGACCCCGAGCTCTTGGCCCGGCTCATGGCCCCCGACCACAACTGGAACATCTCCGTGGACTACCGCATCCAGACCCACCGGCGGGGCCTCCCCGGCAAGCTCATCGTCTTCGTCAAGACGCTGGTGCGTCCGCTGGTGCGCCTTTACACGGATCACGTCCTGAGCCGCCAGGCCCAGATCAACCTATATCTGGTTCACCTCTGTCACAACGTGGTCCGAGAGCTGACCCGCCTCCAGCTCGAGCACACCGCGCTCAAGAACCGCTGCGAGGAGCTCGAGCGGGAGCGGGGGCGGGAAGGGAGGCCTTGAAGATCGGGCTCGTCGTCCAGCGCTACGGACTCGAGGTCGTGGGGGGAGCGGAGTTGCATTGCCGCTGGGTGGCCGAGCACCTGGCCGAGCGCCATGCGGTCGAAGTGCTGACCACCACCGCCACCGACTACCTGACCTGGGCCAACGAGTACCCCGTCGGTCCCACCCAAATCAACGGGGTGGCCGTACGCCGTTTCCTGGTCGAGCGCCCCCGTCGGGTCGAGAGCTATGACGCGGTCGCGAACAAGGTCTGCTTCTTCGACCATTCTGACGAAGAGGAACGGCGGTGGATGGACGAGCACGGTCCCTACTGCCCGGCCCTCCTCTCACACCTGCAGGCGAACCAAGCCGGCTACGACGCCATCATCTTCTTCTCCTATCGGTACTGGACCTCCTTCTACGGGTTGCAGGTGGCCCCCGGGAAGAGCCTCCTCGTTCCCACCGCCGAGCACGACCGCGTGATCTACTTGCGCCTCTTCGCCCCTTTCTTCAAGCTTCCCGCCGCCGTCGTCTACAACTCGCCCGAGGAACGCGACCTGATCCAGCGGGTGACCGGCAACGAGGCGGTGCCGGGCGACGTGGTGGGGACGGGTATCAACCGCCCGGCCGTGATCCCGGTGGACGAGGTGGCATCTCGCCTGGACCTTCTGGGGGACTACCTCATCTACATTGGTCGGATCGAGCCCGAGAAGGGCTGCGCGGTCATGCTGGACCACTTCCTTCGCTACCAGCGTGAGACCCGCTCCAGCCTGACCCTGGCCCTCCTGGGCAAGGGGACCATGGAAATCTCGGAGAACGTCCACCTTCGCTTGCTGGGGGTGGTGCCGGAGGCGGAAAAGCTGGCCGCCCTGGCCCGGGCGCGCCTCCTCCTCATGCCCTCCCGGCACGAGAGCCTCTCCATGGTGGTTCTCGAAGCCTGGATGATGCAGCGTCCGGTGCTCGTCAACGGGGACTGTGAGGTCCTGCGCGGCCAGGTGCTGCGCTCGGGGGGCGGCCTCTACTACCGACGGTACGAGGAGTTTGCGGAGGCCCTGGACCTGCTGCGGTCGGAGCCGGGGGTCGCGGATGCCCTCGGCCGCCAGGGACACGCCTACTTCCAAACCCACTACACCTGGGACGCCATCATGGCCAAGTACGAGCGGCTGCTCGCGCGCGTGACCGGGGCATGAGGCTGGCCTTCGTGATCCAGCGCTACGGGACGGAGGTCAACGGGGGCGCGGAGCTGCATTGCCGGTGGCTGGCCGAGCGCCTGGCCCGCCGGCATCAGGTGGAAGTCTTCGCCACCCGCGCCCTCGACTACCTGGAATGGCGGAACCACTACCCGGCAGGGACCGCGACCGTGAACGGCATCCCCGTCCACCGCTTCACGGTAGGCAAGCGCCGCAACGCCCGGGAGTTCGCCTCCCTCTGCAACCTGTGCTTCCACGAGCCCCACACCCGCCAGGAAGAGGAGGCCTGGGTCAGGGCCAACGGGCCCTATTCGCCCAAGCTCGTCAAGGGCCTGGCGAGGGCCCGCGCCCGGTTCGATTTCTTCCTCTTCTACTGCTATCGGTACTACCAGAGCTACTACGGCTTGCCCGCGGTTCGGGAACGGGCCCTCCTCGTCCCCACCGCCGAGGAGGACCCCGCGGTCCATCTCCAGATCTTCAAGCCCTTCTTCCGCGCACCGCGCGGCATCGTCTACCTGACCCCGGAGGAGCAGACCCTGGTCGAGGACGCGGCCGACAACCGCCAGGTGCCATCGGTCGTTATCGGGAGCGGCATCAACCTTCCCGAGCCCGACCCCGCCCTCGATTTCCGCGCCCGCCACCGGCTCCCGCGCCCCTTCCTCCTCTACGTGGGGCGGATCGACAAGAACAAGGGCTGCGTCACCCTCTTCGCGTATTTCCAGAAGTTCCTGGAGGAGACGGGGGAGGACGTGGACCTGGTCCTGGCGGGGACATCGGTGATTCCCGTCCCCGACCACCCCCACATAAGGCACGTCGGCTTCATCACGGAGGAGGAGAAGGTCGCGGCTCTCCGCGAGTGCCGGCTGCTGGTGGCCCCGTCGCCCTACGAAAGCCTGTCTGTCATCACTCTCGAGGCCTGGAAGCTCGGAACGCCCGTCCTCGCGAACGCCCGCTGCCGTGTGCTCATGGGCCAATGCCTCCGCTCGGGGGGCGGTCTCTTCTACCACGGCTATGCGGAGTTCGCGGAGGCCCTGAAGCTGATGCTGAGTCGGCCCGAGGTGGGCCGGACCCTGGGCGCTCAGGGCCGGCGCTACGTCGAGGACGAGTACTCTTGGGAGCGCGTGGAGGGGAAGATGGAGGACCTCTTCACCCGATCGGGTGGTCCCGAGCCCTAGCCCTTCCCCTTGAGGTCCAGGTCGAGGTGGAGGATGAGCCGCTCCAGGCGGCGGTTGCCGATCAGTTTGATGGTGACCGCGTCCTCCACCACTTCCTGCTTCCCGTCCCGCTCGAAGGCCAGGTGAACGCGCACGTCGGAGGCGCCCTTGAGGAGGCCATCGGGCACGTCCACGTTCACCTTGCGCTTCACCTCCTGCTTGGAGTCCCGCTCGGAAACCATCAAGTCCTGGAAGAGCCGCTCGACATCCTTCTCGTGCCCGAGGGGAGACGGCTTCCGGCGGACGGTGTTGGCGAGGGTGCGGAGCTTTTCCAGCTCCCGGTGGATGTCGAGGAGGTCCCGCGTGGCGACCGGCCGCACGGCGTGCTTGTCGGTGTCCTCCTCCGCGAACTCGACCTCCACTTCCTTGACCTCGGGGGAGTCGGCGAGGAGGCCGGCCAGTAGGTGATCGCCGGCGGTGGCCGCGGTGGCCGCGGGGGCGGCGCTGGCGGCGGGGGCCATGGGGGCGGCGGGTGCAACAGGAGCCGCGGGGGCAAGGGGAGCGGAGGCGACAAGCGGAGCCGTTTGCGGCGCGGGCGCGGGCGCCCCCCTCGGAATCCTGCCCGGGGCCACCCCCACGGGCTGGGCGGCCTCCTGCCGGCGGTTGTCTTCGGCGATCTTCCTCCGGATCGCAGCCAGGGCCAGACGCGAGATTCCCTTGAGGGTCTCGAAGACGCCCACGCCGTGGATGGCCGCCGCTTCGAACTCCGGGACCCCGCCCGGGTTCATCGCTTCATGCAGCTTGTCTACGGGCAGGATGTTGCGGATGTCGCGCTTGTTGTACTGAAAAACGATGGGGACCTGCTCTATGGAGAGGCCGAGCTCGCCCAGGTTCTCGCGCAGGTTCTTGAGCGACTCGAGGTTGGTGTCCATGGCCGCGCTTTGGCTGTCGGCCACGAAAACGATTCCGTCGACGCCCTTCAGGACCAACCTTCTGGTGGCGTTATAGAAGACCTGGCCGGGGACGGTGTAGAGCTGCAACCGAACCTTCATGGCCCCGATCACGCCCACGTCGAGAGGGAGGAGGTCGAAGAAGAGGGTACGGTCCGTCTCCGTCTCCAGGCTCACCATCTCGCCCCGGGAGCGGGGCGCGGTCTTGAGGTGGATCCATTGAAGGTTGGTGGTCTTCCCGCAGAGGCCAGGACCGTAGTACACGATCTTGGCCGTCATCTGCATCGTGGTGTAGTTGAGGAACACCATGGGCGGATGAGTTTAGCACGGCCCTGCCCGGCTCCCGGGGCGGGGAGTTCAGAAGCTGATGCCCACGCCCCCGTAGAAGCGGGCATCCATCTTCATGAGGGCGTCGTTCGGGAGGTTGACCCATTCGTATTCGCCCTTGATGAGGAGGCCGAGGGGCAGCTTGATCCGGGCCCCGACAAAGACCCCCGATACCGTCCCCCACTGGTCGTTCGAGCCAAGGGTCTGCTTGTAGGCGCCCACGGCCAGGCCGCCGTAGGGAACGAAGCGACCGATCGGAGGGGCAAGGAACGCCCGGCCCGAAGCGCTCAGCATGCTCGAATCGGTCACGACCCCTCCCTGTCGGGCCCCTTCCAGCTCGAGCCCCACTAGGTTGAGGAGGGTGATGGTGAATGACACCCCGAAGCCGGCGCCGCTCCAGTTGGGGCTGGGCGTGGCGCCGGACACGAAAGCGGCGAGCTCGGCCGCCCCCCCTGGCCGGGACGCCAGAAGCACTGCACCCACGAGCAAGGCTCTCACGACACGGTGATAGCGGCGGTCTGAGTGGCTCATAGAGTGCTAAGTCTCCTATTTTGATCGGCTTATGTCAAATATGGACCGCTCGTTGACAGCCGGACGGAGGCCCCCTAGAATTGCTCTTGGGATCGCGTCCTCCGAAACTCCTTCACCGACACTGACCATGACCGCCTACGTCTCACAAAACGCTTTCTGGGGTCTCCTCATCTCCGCGGTCGAGGTCTACAAGCGCGAGTGCTTCGGTCTGCTCATCGGTTACCGGGACCGCAAGGGTCTCGAGGAGACGTTCATCGTCGAGCACGCCCTGCCTTTCCAGACCGCCGGCCGCCGGCACAAAGGCGTGGTCAGCAACCCTCGGGCCCACAAGAGGATCGAGCGCTTCCTTCGAAACATCCCCCAGCTCTCGGTCATCGGGGACTTCCACTCCCACACGATGTGGGGGTACAGCCGTGCTGCCAACCACCCCAGCGAGACGGACCTTGAGGGGATGACCTACGAGAACGTCTACATCATCGTGAGCGTCAACGACCGGCTGCGCGAGGTGCCCTGGAACTACAACGACGACGGGTCACTCTCCGGTACCACGGACGAGCACTACTTCCGTCTCACGGCCTACACGGTCACCGCAACCGGTGAGCCCCGGCGCTCACCCCTCCTCTGCCCCTACGCGATCGGGTTTGATGCCCGACCGCTCCAGATCGCCCGCTAGTCCCCCCGACCGGGGCGCCACCCCGCCCGGCACTCGCCCCTGCTCCCGAGGCTTTTAGCCCGATGAGCCAGGTACGGGCGGTATGCCTCGCCTGACTCTGCCGGGTTGGAGGGAGGTCCCGGCCGGTCGAACCGGGCCCGACGGCTGCGTCGAGTCCAAGTGGAGCCAGGTGGGAGTCTTGCCGGCGCTTCCAGAAAGGGGCCCGCTAGCCACACTTTTCAACAGACGCTGCGGAAAAGCTGTGGATCGACATCAGGGAAACCCCTACTGACGGCCCCGAGAGCGGATTGCACAGGAATTCAGCAGCGGGGCGGGAGGGTCACTCCACCGTCACTTTGCGGGTCTTCCGCCCGGAGGCGGCGGAGGCGGGTGGTCTTTCCATGCGCTCGAGCTGCCACTGGCACAGAACGACAATTCCCTCCAACACCTGGCGTCGAAGCCGGCGCGCCCGATCGCGGTCCAGGCCCGCCTCCTCCAGCATCTCCGAGACCAGGCAGCACGCCTTCCTCGGGCTCGAATCGGCTCGGCTCACGCGTCCTCCTTCCCGCCGAAGGCCACCCGCAGCCGCTGCTCGGTGAAGGCCGCGCCCAAAAGCCGGCGCGAGGCCAACGTCCGCGGGAGCATGAGGTGTCGCTTCTGATTGTCCACCTGAACGACGAGCTCGTCACCCCGGGTCCAGACTTGAATCCGGTCCTTCTCGACAAAGGGCAGGCGAATGTAGAGCGCGTAGCCCTTGCCCTCCTTCTTCACCTCCATCGGCCGCTCCTGGTAGAGAACGGCCGTGGGGTCGACGTCCCCGAACACGCTTCGGGCAAACTCGTCGAGGAGGGCCGCGCCCACCACTTCACGGTCGAAGAGGGGGGCCTGGAAGAAGGGGAGGGGGTCGAAGGCCTGACGGGCCGCCGCGAGGTGTCCGGCCTGAATCCCGAACCAGCGATCGAAGTAGGGAGAGCGCGCTTGGTCGGGCAGCACCCGGTTGGCGATGATGGCGTCCACGGGGAAGCCGAAGAGGTTGAGATAGGTGTAGAGCCGCTGCGACTCGCTGATCACCATCTTCTCGGGGTTGAGAACGATCCGGATCGAACTTCGGCGGGGGTCTTGAAGCAGGGGCCCCATGCCCTCGAGCTGCTGGTAGAGCGACTTGACGGCCCCGAAGACCTCGTCCGAAGGGATGGGCATGTCCGTCATGCGCTGGGCCACCGGCCGCATGGTTCGGACGACCTTGCGTTGGATGGGGAAGATCCGGGCGAAGTAGAAATTCAGGATCTCGGGGATGCCCAGCATGCGGAGGGTGTCTCCGGTGGGGGCGCAATCGATCACGATCACGTCGTAAGCGCCACTCTCCGCGTAAGCCTTGACCTTGAGCAGGCTGAACAGCTCTTCCATGCCGGGCAGGATGGCGATCTCCTCCGCGACCGCCTCCTCCACACCCCGGAAGGTCATGAAGCGGGTCAGGAACTCGTGGATCACCCCCCAGCGGTTTGCGAGCTCGTGGTTCACGTCCACCTCCAGCCCCTCCAGCTTGGGAGCGAGGGGGGTGGGGGTGGGGCCAATCTCCTGCTCGAGTGCGTCGGCCAGGCTGTGGGCGGCGTCCGTGGAGACGACAAGGGTTCGGTGTCCCAGCCGGGCGGCGCGGAAAGCGGTGGAGGCAGACAGGCTGGTCTTGCCCACGCCGCCCTTGCCGGAGTAGAGGATGATGCGCATCTCTTCCTATCTTACGAAGATACCCGCCGCCGGGCTCGGCCGTTCGCGGATACCTCTCCCAACATCGCGTCACCCACCTCGCGTAGACCCCGCAGGTCGTGGACGTCCTGGTCGAGCTCCGGGACCATTATGGGGCGCTCTCCCGTGTCCACCTCCAGGCGAGCGACAGCCCGGTGCTGGGCGCGGGCCACGCTTTGGTGATCGTGGTAGATCTGGAGCAGGGCCTCGGCGAGGTTCGGGTCGACTCGTGTCCCCCCGCCCGCGGCAGGGGGCCGGGACGCGATCTCCTGTGCGGGATCAGGATGTACGCGGTTCACGATGAAGCCCAGGAACGGCATCCTTTTTTCCCGGAGGCGCGCGTGGAAATAGAGGGCCTCCTCAAGGGCCGGCCGGGCAGGGCCGGCCACGAGCACGAACCCCGAGGCCTCGTCCCTCAGGAGGGCGTGCACGCGCGCGGCCCGCTCCTTGAACCCGTCGTACATGCCCTCGAACGCGAGGAAGAACTCCGAGAGATCCCGCAGGAACTGCAGGCCGAGGAAGCGGTCGGCAAGCTTCAGGGCTGTGGCCCCCGTGCGGGTGGCCACCTTTATCGTCAACTGACCGGCCACAAAGTACGGCTTCAGGAACCACCGCAGGATGCTGGTGTCGAGGAAGCTCATGAGGCGGTCGGGAGCCTCGAGGAAGTCCAGGGCGTGCCGCGTGGGGGGGGTGTCCAGCACCACAAGCTGAAAGCGCTTGTCCGCCGATAGTTCCAGCAGCTTCTCCATCGCCATGTACTCGTGGCTGCCGGCGAGCGCGGCCGAGATCTGCCGGTAGAAGCGGTTCCCGAGGATGCGGCGACGGTCGGCCTCGCTGGGCGCGTAGGCTTCCACGAGCGCGTCGAAGGTGCTCTTGGTGTCGAGCACCATCGCGGAGAGCGACCCCCCGGGCAGGGGGCGGAAACGGGCGAGGTCCAGGGCGCGGGGGCGGCCGGAGAGCTGGTTGAGGCCGAGGCTGGTGGCCAACCGCCGGGAGGGGTCGATCGTGCACACCAGCACGCGACGGCCCCGGAGCGCCGCCCGCAAGCCAAGTGCGGCGGCGGTGGTCGTCTTGCCGACGCCCCCCGAGCCGCAAACGACAACGATCCGCCGGGTCTGAAGTTCGCTGGCCAGGGTCTCCGCCGGGCTCGCTCCGCGGCGGCCCGTCACGACGCCTCGAGGCGGTCGGCCAGGAGGCGAACCTCGGCCGGACCGAGCTCCTCACGAGGTAAGTAGGGAAGGCAGACCAGGGGCAGGTCGAGGGCCTTCCGCAGCCGGTTTTGGTAAAAGCGGGTGAGCTTCCGTCGGCGGATGTGTCGCTGGCCGGCCCGTAGCGCGGCGGAGAGGCTTACCCTCCCCGGCAGCCGTCCGTGCGCGCCCTGAGCGACGAGCCGTCGCACCTCCCTCTCTTGGGCCTCCTCGAGCCTCCTCTCGTGGCAGGCGTTCAAAATGACAGCGTTCGCGGCGATGCCGACCTCGCTCGCCACCTCCCGGTGGAACTGCAGCGCCTCCACCACCGCCATCTCGTCGGGCGTCGCTACGATGGCCAGGGCCGTGCGGCGCGGGTCTCGCAGCATCTGCAAGATGCGCCGGGCGTTGTGGCCCACGGGGCCGACGGGGATGGCCTCGGACGCGGCCAGGGGGACCTTGAGGAAGGAGAGACCGTGACCGGTGGCGGGGGCGTCGAGGATGATCAAGTCGTAGAGGGGCCGCCGCGACCAGCGGTCCCGGGCCTCTTCAAGCACCATGAGCTTGCCGAGCACCATCAGCTCGCGCAGGCCGGGGGCGGCGGAAACGAAACGGCGGTAGATCGGGTTCTCCAGTATTCGGTTCACTAGGATCTGGATCTTCACCACGTGCCGCACGTACTCGTCGAGCACCCCGGCGGGGTCGAGGTTGACGGTGAAGAGGCCGGGCCTCACTTCGGCAGCCTGCGCGCCTGCGGGCCGTGCGCCGAGGTAGCGACCCGCCTCCACGGACGCACCCACCTCCACGAGCAGCACGCGCTTGGCACGGTCGCATGCGGTCAGGGCCAAGGCCGTGCCCACCGCGCTCTTGCCCACGCCGCCCTTTCCAGAAAGAATCAGAAGGCGTTTCGACAGGAGCTCGTCAAGAATCATTTGGGGGAGCCTAGCACGGCTCCCCGACCCGCACCGGGCGGGGGCCTGCGGAGCGCAGTCTTCCGGTCCCAGCTCCCGTCGTCCTCCCCTCCTCAGTGGTAACATCTCTCGCTATGAGATCAATCGCGACCGTCTTGCTCGCCGGAAGTCTTGCCGTGCCGGCCCTGGCTCAGGAGATCGTGGAACCGCGAAGCGGCGTGAAGTTCGCGCCGAAGATGGGGCCCACATCCCTTCTCGGGCTGGGCGTGCGCACCAGGATGATGGGGAGAGTCAAGGTCTATGCGGCGGGCCTATATGTGGCCGATTCTGCCCTGGCGGGGCCCCTCAAGGGGCAGACGAGCACACCCACCCTCTACCAGACTCTCGTCTCGGGCGACTTCGAAAAAGCGATGGTGCTCAAGTTCGTTCGTGACGTGAGCAAGGATCAGGTCCGGGACGCCTTCCGCGACTCGTTGAAGGGCGCCAACGCCGCCAAAGTCGACCTCCTGTTGGGTTACTTCAGCGACACTAAGAACGGGCAGGAGTACGTGTTCCATGTGACGCCCGCGGGCACGCTGGAGGTCAAGGCGGCCGGCCTCAACAAGGTTCCCATAAAGGACAAGGCCTTCGCGGCCTCGGTGTTCGGCATTTGGCTGGGGGAGAAGCCCATCCAGGACGAGCTGAAGAAAGATCTGATATCGCGAGCCGGGGAGCTGATCAAGTAGATCCGGTTGGCCGCACCAAGAACTTGGGTCCGACATCGAGGCTTCCAGGGGGTCCGTCGGGGCCATTGTTGGCGGGTGGGGATGGAACGGGCGTCTGGCCGTGTTAAACTGCCGGGTGGAAATCGGTGACCTTTCTGTGGGCGGGCCAGCGATATCGACCATCACTAGGCCCGAGACAGAGCCAGGTGACCGATCACTAGTGCGCCCGTAGCTCAACTGGATAGAGCGTCGGCCTCCGGAGCCGAAGGTTATAGGTTCGAGCCCTATCGGGCGTACCATAAAATCAATAACTTAAAGGGAACAGCCGAGACGAGGGCCCACTGGGGCAAGTCGGGGGCAAGCCCCCGGCGGGATTGGCTGCCAGATCTGGACTGCCACCCTTGACGTGCTGGAGTTTCGCAATCAGGACATCGGGGATTCGATCCCCCTGCAGTCCGACCAACTTCGAAAAGTCAAAGGTCAGCGGGGCTTCGAAAGGGTCTTCGCGCTTGCTACAGGGTGCCCGCGGAATCCCTCGAAAACGGGCCTGGACGCACAGGAAGCGGCGGTACAATACAAGCTGAGGTCAGCCGATGACGGTCAAGGCCATTTACGAGGACGGCGTCTTTAAGCCCAAAGAGCCCGTGGCGTTGGAGGACCATGCCGAGGTGGATCTGGAGATCACGACCACTCCCCGACCTCACCGGAGCAACGAGGATCCGGGCAGCTTCGTCGGCTTCATCAAGGGTGGTGTCAAGGGAATGCCCATCGCCGCCCATCACGACAGGTTTATGGATCAGGACCAATACGCTCACCTCAAGGCTTATCTCCGGCCGCTCGTCACCTCCCCTGAATGGAAGGGCCTAAGCCAAGAACAGAGACTCAACCGATTCATCCAAGCCTGCAAGAGGAGTCGACCCGATCTCAAGGACCTATGGGACGACATGGACCGGATCCCTCTCGTCTGGTCTAACGCCTTCGAATACTGCGCGCGTGCGATCGAACGTGAAGCACTCGTGAGCCAAGGGTGATCTTCGTCGATACCGGCTTTTTCTTCGCCCTGGCCTCGACGAACGACGCCGATCACGAGCGTGTCCGAAAGGTGTTCGAGAGCCTCGAGCCCAACCGATTGCCGGATCTTTGTCTCACGGCGAACCACGTGGTCCTCGAGACCATCCGGCTCACCAAGTGGAACATGGGCCATGCCGCCGCCGTGGAAATGGGCCACAGGCTCTACCAGGAGACCGTCGCCCGAATCCATTGGGCGACTCCGAAGGAGGAGCGCGAGGCCTTCGACTACCTCGTCCAGCACGACGACCAGCGCTACAGCCCCGTCGATTGTCTGAGTTTTGTCGTGATGGAGGCCACCGGAATTCGGGAGGCCCTCGCGATCGACCGAGACTTCACGCACCGCTTCGTCGCGAGGCCTGGCCCCCGCCCAAAGTAGGGAGCATGACACCCCTCCAAGACCCATCCTCGTTGGATGCGGGCGGGCGTCTTGGCGGACGGCTCACCGAGCGTCATACGCCGTCATGCAATGTCGTGCTCTCCGGCCTCCGGAGCCGAAGGTTATAGGTTCGAGCCCGATCGGGCGTACGATAAAATCAATAATTTAGCGGTCACCCCTTTGCGGTTGTTCACCGG
>Ga0210409_10001913_pt1 | contig 26008 bp, 22 predicted proteins | sample IncBWH17MmetaG_FD_161649 | JGI IMG/M metagenome (GOLD analysis project Ga0210409, IMG submission 161649) | Forest soil microbial communities from Barre Woods Harvard Forest LTER site, Petersham, Massachusetts, United States - Inc-BW-H-17-M | ecosystem: Environmental > Terrestrial > Soil >...
GCTGCGCATGTTCCTCGCTGAGGTCGCTGCAACGCCCGCCGGTACGGTGGGCCCGGTGGAGCTGCGCTTCGAGCGGGGTTCGCGGCGCTGCGTGCTGGAGAGTGTCGGCAGCAATCTCACGCAGGAACCTGCAGTGCAGGGCCTGGCACTGAACTTCCGCGACATCAGCGAGCGCAAGGCGCTCGAAGAGCAGTTGCGGCAGCTCGCGTTCCACGACCCACTCACGCTCCTCGCCAATCGCAACCTGTTCCGCGACCGGGTCCAGCACGCGCTCACGCTCGCGTACCGCGGCCACAGCTCCGTCGCGGTCATGTTCCTCGATCTCGACAACTTCAAGAACGTCAACGACTCGTTAGGTCATGACGCCGGCGACCGCCTGTTGCAGGCCGTCGCCCAGCGCATAGTGAAGACCACCCGTTCCTCGGATACCGTGGCCCGGCTCGGGGGCGATGAGTTCGCGGTGCTGGTGGAGGGGATCGCCTCGCAGCGCGACGTGGACCGTCTCGCCGATACGCTCATCGACACCCTCGCCCTGCCTTTTACGCTCAATGGCATCGAGGTGCGCATCACGGCGAGTATCGGCGTAGCGCTCTCATCGGCGGAGGGCGGCGCGGAGACGCTTCTCAGCAATGCCGACATTGCCATGTACCACGCGAAGGCGGCGGGCAAGAATCGACACGTCACCTTCCAGCCACAGATGCAGGACAGGCTGCAGGAGCGGTTGCGGCTGGAAGCGGATATCGGACGCGCGCTGGCACAGGAGGAGTTCTTCCTCGAATACCAGCCCATCGTCGACCTCGGAACGCGCAGTCTCCTTGGCGTCGAGGCGCTCGTGCGCTGGCGCCATCCCGAGGCCGGGGTGCTGATGCCGGCGCGCTTCATACAGGTGCTGGAAGAGTGCGGGCAGATCGGCAAGCTCGGCCGCTGGGTGCTCAGGCACGCCTGCCGCGATTTCTGCACCTGGCGCTCGGGTGTGGCTGCGGGTGCCGGACTGCGCCTGGCGGTGAATATCTCCGGGCGTCACCTGCAGCATGGCGAGCTGGTGCAGGATGTCTCACAGGCGCTGCAGGAGTCCGGGCTCGAGCCTCACAACCTGGTGATCGAGCTCACCGAAAGCACCACCATGTACAACACCGACGCCAACCTCGAGCGCTTCCATCGCGTCAAGGCGCTCGGCGTACGGCTGGCGATCGACGATTTCGGCACCGGCTACTCCTCGCTCTCCTACCTGCATCGCTTTCCGATCGACATGCTGAAGATCGATCGCTCCTTCGTCAGCCGTCTCACCAACTCGGACAACGGGCCGGAACTGGCGCGCGCGGTGATCACCCTCGGTGAGACGCTTGGCCTCGAGACGGTGGCCGAGGGAATCGAGCTCGAGCCCCAGGTCGGCGCGCTGCTCGCGCTCGGCTGCGTCGCGGGCCAGGGGTTCCTGTTTGCGCGCGCGGGCTCGCTCGAGCAGCTCTCTCACAGCTCCTTCGTCGCCCGGCGCAACACGCTGTGGAGCGGTCCGGCGGGCCGGGACGCGTTGGCGGACCGGGGCTGGTTCAAGGCGCCGCGCGCCGCGCGCCGGCGCGCCGGAGCCGCCTGAGCAGCACCCCGGCAGGGCTCCTATGGGCTCGACCACCGAGTCCTGTATCGTTGCATCATGATCCTGGTCACCGGAGGCGCGGGCTTCATCGGCTCGAACATCATCGCCGCGCTTGCCGGTAGCGGTGAGCGGGTAGCGGTGTGTGACCGGCTGCGCCAGGGTGACAAATGGCGCAATCTCACCCGGGTAGCGGTTGGCGAGCTCATCGCGCCGGAAGCGCTGCCTGAGTGGCTGCCGGCGCACGCCGCGCAGACCGAGGCGATCGTGCACATGGGAGCGATCTCCTCCACCACCGAGCGGGATGTCGACCTGATCGTCGAGGTGAACTTCCGGCTCTCCCAGGCGCTGTGGCGTTGGTGCGCCCTCGCCGGCAAGCGCTTCATCTACGCCTCTTCGGCGGCCACCTATGGCGCTGGCGGGCAGGGCTTCGACGATGACCCGAGGCGCTTGCCGCTGCTGCGTCCGCTCAACCCGTATGGGTGGAGCAAGCACCTGTTCGATCGCTGGGTCGCGCAGACGCTCGCCGCGGGCGAGCCGAGCCCGCCGCAGTGGGTCGGACTCAAGTTCTTCAATGTCTACGGACCGAATGAGTATCACAAGGGAACGATGCGCAGCGTCGTGGCGCGGAAGTATCCGCTCGCCGCCGCCGAGCGCGCGGTGACGCTCTTTCGCTCGCATCGCGCCGATGTGCCTGATGGCGGGCAGAAGCGCGATTTCATCTACGTGCGCGACTGTGTCCAGGTGGTGCAGTGGCTGCTCGCCCACTGCGAGGTGAGCGGCCTCTACAATCTCGGCACCGGCCGGGCGCGCAGCTTCGCCGAGCTGGCGCAGGCACTGTTTGCCGCGCTGCAGCGGCCCGCGCAAATCGAGTACGTGGACACACCGGCGGCCGTGCTCGCGCATTACCAGTACTTCACCGAGGCGCGCATGGAGCGGTTGCGCGAGGTCGGCTACACACAGCCCTTCACCTCTCTCGAGGAGGGGGTGGCGGATTACGTGCAGCGCTATCTGTCGCAACCCGACCCTTACCTCTAGAAAACGGGTACGCACCTACACCGGGCATGCGCATACGCCACGTCATCCTCGACCGCGACGGGGTGTTGAACTACGACGCGCCTGCGGGCAGCTACGTGCGTGAGCCGGCCGAGTTTCGCTGGTTGCCGGGCGCGCTCGAGGGGTTGCTGCTGCTACGTCGCGCGGGGCTGCGGCTTTCGGTTGCCACCAACCAGGCAGGCGTGGGGCGAGGGGTCATGAGCCTCGAGCAGCTTGCCGCCGTGCACGCGCGCATGGAGGCGGAAGCCGCCGCCCACGGCGGTGCGCTCGATGCGGTACTCTACTGTCCGCACGCGCCCGAGGAGCAGTGCTCCTGCCGCAAGCCAGCGCCGGGGCTGATCCAGGCGGCGGTGACGCGCTCGGGCATTCCGGCAAGTGAAAGCCTCATGGTCGGCGATGATCAGCGCGACCTCGAAGCGGCACGGCGTGCGGGAGTGGCGGCAGCGCTCGTGCGCACCGGCAAGGGACGTCGCACGGAGGAGCTCATGGGAAATGCCGCGGTGCCGGCTTACGATGACCTGCCGCAGCTGGCACGCGCCATGGTTGGAATGAGTCATGACCATAGATGAGATCTTTGCCGACCACTCCGCGGTCACCGCCCGTGCAGCACGCGAGCTGCCACCGCAGCTCGAACGCATCGCGTTCGCGATGCACGAGTGCCTGCGCGCCGGCGGCAAGATTCTCGCCTGCGGCAATGGCGGCAGCGCCGCCGACGCGCAGCACATCGTGGCCGAGCTCGTGGGGCGCTTCCGCGAGGAGCGGCGTGCACTACCTGCGATCGCGCTCACCGCGGACAGCGCGACCCTGACGGCCCTCGGCAATGACTACGGCTTCGAGCGCGTGTTCGCCCGGCAGGTCGAGGCGCTCGCACGCTCCGGCGATGTGCTGCTCGCCATCAGCACGAGCGGCAACTCACCGAATGTCGTGCAGGCGGCGCAGTGTGCGCGCAGCCTCGGTTGCACCGTGGTCGTGCTCACCGGTGCGCGCGGGGGTGAACTCGCGGGCCACGCTGATTTCATCGTCAAGGCGCCCTCTGACACGGTCGCACGGATCCAGGAGGTGCATTCACTCTGCATCCACGCGATCTGCGAGGCAGTCGATGACCGCATCCGCTCGCAGGAGACGCGGTGAGCGACCACGGCAACATCTCCGCGCTGCTCGCGCTCCCCGATCGTTTCGCGGACCTCGACATCTGGGTCGTCGGCGACCTGATGCTCGATGAATATGTCACCGGCTCCGTCGAGCGTATCTCCCCCGAGGCGCCGGTGCCCGTGGTCCGTGCACAATCGACCGAGCACCGCCTCGGTGGCGCCGCTAACGTCGCACGGCAGATCGCGACTCTCGGGGCGCGCGTCAGCCTCGGCGGAATCTGCGGGGAGGATGCCGCAGGTGATGAGCTGCTGCAGCTGTGTGCGCATGCCGGCATCGATACGCGCGCGGTGCTCAAGCTCCAGGGGCGGCACACGACCCGCAAGCTGCGCGTAATAAGTCACAGTCAGCAGCTGCTGCGGCTCGACTGGGAGGACATCCAGCCGTGCGCGGTCGATGTCGGGCTCCGGCTGCTCGAGAAGCTCGCTTGCGGCGCGCGGCCCGATGCGATCATTCTCAGTGACTATGCCAAGGGCGTGCTGACCACCGATACCCTCGCCGCTGTCACGCGCTCACGCGGCTCGATTCCACTCGTGGTCGATCCGAAGCACCGGGACTTCGCGCGCTATCGCGGTGCGACCACCGTGACGCCCAACCTGCACGAGCTCGAGGTGGCCTGCGGCCGTGCTCTTGCGGTCGATGACACGGCTGCCATCGCTGCGGCGGCGCGCGGGCTGATGGCGAGCGCGGGTCTCGAGTCCATGGTGGTGACTCTCGGCAACCGCGGCATGCTCGTGGTGACTCCCGAGGCGCCCCCAGTGTCCGTGCCGGCCATGCGTCACGAGGTGTACGACGTCACCGGCGCCGGCGACACGGCGATTGCGGTACTCACCCTCGCGCTCGCCGCCAAGGCGCCGCTCCTCGATGCCGCACAGCTCGCCAACGCAGCGGCCGGTGTTGCGGTATCCCTTGTGGGAGCGGTGGCGGTGCCGGCGGCCAGCATCCGCGATGCGCTCGCTTCCCACCCGGAGGGCAAGCTCCTTTCGCGAGCGGAGCTCGCCGCGCGCGCGGCCACCTGGCGCGCCGAGGGCAAGCGCATCGTGTTCAGCAACGGCTGCTTCGATCTGCTGCACGCGGGCCACCTCTCGCTCCTCGGCCATGCCGCGAAGCTCGGCGATGTGCTGGTGTTGGCGATCAACAGCGATGCCTCGGTGAGGCGGCTCAAGGGTCCGGAGCGGCCGCTCGTTCCCCAGGGGGAGCGCGCGGCGCTGCTCGCCGCGCTCGCCTTCGTCGACGCGGTGACCATTTTCGATGAGGACACGCCGCTCGCGGTGTTGCAGACCGTGAGGCCGCATGTACTCGTGAAGGGTGGGGACTACCAGCCCTCCGAAGTCGTTGGGCGCGAGCTCGTGGAAGCGGCCGGCGGACGGGTCGTGATCGTGCCGCTGACACCGGAGAAGTCGACCAGCTCCCTGGTGGCGCGCATCCGCGGCGCACGCAGTTGATGTCGCTGCATTGAGCCCGTGGCGTACGGGGCCATTGGGCATGGAATCGTTCCTGGTCTCGATCTCCACGGTGGCGATCGCCGAGATGGGCGACCGCACGCAGCTCCTGTCGCTGATGCTCGCGGCACACTACCGCCGGCCGTGGCCGATCCTCGCCGGTGTGCTGTGCGCGACTCTCGCCAATCACCTCCTCGCGGCTATTGTTGGCGTACGGCTCGGCCGCTTCCTCACACCGGCGCTGCTGGACGCAACGGTCGGCATCAGCATGATCGGCATGGCGTTATGGGCGCTCAAGCCCGACACGCTGCCGGAAGGCAGCCGTAGCCGATCGTCCGGTGCGTTCGTCGCGACGCTCGTGGCTTTTTTCATCGCCGAGATCGGCGACAAGACGCAGATCGCCACCGTGGCACTCGCCGCCGCGTATTCGAACCTCGCGGCGGTGGTCGCCGGTACCACCGCCGGGATGCTGCTCGCGAATGCGCCGGTGGTGTTCCTCGGCAAGGCGTTCTCCGATCGCCTGCCTCTCACGGCGCTCCACCGCCTCGCCAGTGTGCTGTTTCTGATTGTGGGCACGCTCTTCATTTACCGCGCACTGGCTCACACGCTGCGCCCGTGACGAGTCTGTTAAGCTCCGGGCCGCAATGCCAAGCAACGATCTGGAGGTTCTGCTCCGCTCGCGCGTTCCGATCGTTGTCGTCGAGTCGCGCGACGAAGCCCGGGTGCTGAAGTCCCTCGCCAGCGCGTGTGCGGCGCTCAGCGCACCGCCTGCCGTGCCGGCCGCGCCGGGAGTGGCCCCGTCCCGTACCGGATTGCCGTTATTCCAATGGACGGTGACCGACGGCCTGAAGCGCCTCGATGCGCAGCTTGGTCCACCGCAGCGCATGCTGGCTCAGCCCGCGGATGTCCTCAAACACATCCGCGCGACCACTCTCGCCGGGGCCTACGCGCTGCTCGACTTCCATCCGTATCTCAGCGACCCGACCATCGTGCGATTGCTGAAGGATATTGCGCAGGACTACGACCGTTGCGCCCGCACCGTCGTGCTGATCGGCTACGAGATCCAGATCCCGCATGAGCTCGAGCACCTCGCCGCGCGTGTGGCACTGACGCTCCCCGATCGCAACGAGCGGCGGCAGCTGGTCGAAGAGGTGGCACGACAATGGATGCGCGCCAATCCACGCCAGGCCGTCCGCATCGACTCAAGAGCGCTCGAGCTGCTGGTCGAGAACATGAGCGGCCTATCCGCGGCGGACACGCAGCGCCTCGCCCGCAAGGCGATCTACGAGCACGGCGCGATTCAGCTCTCGGATGTGCCGATGGTGATGCGCGCCAAGTACGAGATGCTGAACCGCGGCGGCGTGTTGCGTTATGAGCCCGACACCGCGCAGTTGAGCGATGTGGGCGGCCTGGTGAGCCTGAAGGCCTGGCTGCAGAAACGCTGCGCCGCCTTCGATGGCTCGGCGCCCGAGCTCGATGCCCCCAAGGGAGTACTGCTGCTCGGCGTGCAGGGTTGCGGCAAGAGCCTCGCCGCGCGCGCCTGTGCCGGCATTTTCAACATCCCACTGCTGCGGCTCGACTGCGCGGCGCTCTACGACAAGTATGTCGGGGAATCCGAGCGCAACCTGCGCGAGTCGCTGGCCTCCGCCGATGTGCTCGCCCCGTGCGTGCTGTGGATCGATGAGATCGAGAAGGGCTTTGCCGCCGGTGACTCAGATGGCGGGGCGGCGCGGCGCGTGCTCGGGGCGTTTCTCACCTGGCTCGCGGAAAAGAACACCCGGGTGTTCGTGGTGGCGACCGCCAACGACATCACGGCACTTCCCCCGGAGCTGGTCCGCAAGGGCAGGTTCGACGAGATTTTCTTCGTCGATCTGCCCAACCTGAACACCCGAACCGAGATTCTGCGCATCCAGGCTGCGCGCCGCGGCATTGCACTCGGTGAGACGGCGCTTGCCGTGCTGGCACGTGCGTGTGAGGGATTCTCCGGAGCCGAGATCGAGCAGGCGATTGTCGCTACGCTCTACAGCGCGCGCGCCAAGCACACCCAACCCGATGCGCAGTTGCTGCAGGCGGAGATTGCGGCAACCAGGCCGCTCGCCGTGGTGATGTCAGAAAGTGTGACTGCGCTGCGCGAGTGGGCGAAGGATCGTACCGTTCCTGCGGACTAAAGTTGCGGCACTGTTGCACGGCGCCCCGGGGCACCGACGGGAGCTGCCCGGTGGCCCGCCGAGCGCTCACTTGTGCAGATCGTCGATCCAGCGGACGAGCTCCGGCACCTCGACCGGGGTGATGTCGAGGTTGACGACGAGACCGTGTTGACCGCTGCGGGCGAGCACGCAGTGCAGCTCGAGCTCATCGCTCGCATTGATCTCCTGGTGCGGCACGTAAGGCGGGACGTAGATGAAATCTCCTGGCTCCGCTTCCGCGACGAACTCCAGCCGCTCGCCCCAGCGCATGCGCGCGAGTCCGCGCACCACGTAGATGACGCTCTCGAGGTCGCCGTGGTGATGCGGGCCCGTCTTCGCCTTGGGGTCGATGGTGACGGTTCCGGCCCACAGCTTTGTCGCTCCCGTGTTCTGCGTGGTCACTGCCGCCCGGCGGAACATGCCGAGAGTCTGCGGGGTGTTGTCGTCGAATTCATCCGGGCGGATGATTCTCACCCCCCGCGTACGCCATCGGCTGGTGTTCCCGCTCATGATGAGTCTCCGAGTGCCCGGCGAGAAACGTACCACGAACCTGCTGCGCAAGTGTCGTGAGGAGGAATGTCGGCAGATACTCGGCATCATCAATGCGGCGGCCGAGGCATATCGGGGCGCGATCCCGCCCGATTGCTGGCACGAACCCTACATGTCGGCTACCGAGCTCGAAGCGGAGATCCGCGCCGGTATCGAGTTCTGGGGATACGAGACGGAGGGGATCCTGGTCGGCGTCATGGGCACCCAGGCGGTGCGCGATGTCGATTTGATTCGGCACGCCTACGTGCTTCCCGACTGCCAGGGGCGGGGCGTGGGCACCGCGCTCATCAGACATCTGTGTGCGCTCAGCGCGCCGCGGCGCATGCTCGTCGGCACCTGGGCCGCGGCGACCTGGGCCATCCGCTTCTACGAGAGTCACTCCTTTGAGCTGCTCGAGCCACAGCTCACGCGCAAGCTCCTCAATGCTTACTGGCACATCGGCGAGCGGCAGATCGAGACTTCCGTGGTGCTCGCGAATCCGCCGTACGGGCAGGAACATGTGTCACGCCAACGGGAGACCATTGCGCCATGACCGACGAGGGGGTCCGCGGGCTGCTCATCGAAGCTGCAACAAGGGCAGCCAGCTATATCGATGCGCTGCCGGGGCGCGAAGTCCGCGCGCAGCGTGGTGCCGTGGAGCGCCTGATGAAGGCTCTCGATGTCCCGTTGCCAGCTCAGCCTGGCCGGCCGGGCGATATCCTTGCCTTCCTCGATGACTATGCTTCGCCTGCGACGGTCGCCAGCGCGGGTGGCCGCTATTTCGGCTTCGTTACCGGCGGAGCACTGCCGGTCACTGTCGCGGCCCAGTTTCTCGCAGCGGCCTGGGATCAGAACTGCTTCAGCTTCGTCAGCTCACCGGCGGCGGCGTGCCTGGAGTCGGCGGCGCTGCGCTGGCTGAAAGAAGCGCTCGGGCTGCCGGCAACCGCGGAAGGAGCACTGGTCACCGGCGCGACCATGGCGAATTTCACCTGCCTCGCCGCAGCACGTAACTGGACGCTCCAGCGGCACGGGTGGGATGTGGACCGGCACGGATTGTTTGGTGCTCCGGTGCTCACTGTCGTGGTGGGCGAGGAGGCACATGCCACGATCTACAAGGTTCTGTCGATGTTAGGTTTGGGGCGCGAGCGGGTGCTGCGCGTTCCGGCCGACGCCCAAGGCCGCATGCGGGCCCACTGCATGCCCACTGTCTCGGGGCCCGTGGTTCTTTGCGTGCAGGCTGGGAACGTGAACTCGGGTGCCTTCGATCCGGCGCAGGAGCTTATCGCCTGGGCTCGTCAACGCGGTGCGTGGGTGCACGTCGATGGCGCCTTTGGTCTGTGGGCACTGGCCTCCCCGGAACAGGCTTCGCACGCCCGCGCCTTCGTCGGCGCCGATTCCTGGGCGATGGACGCCCACAAGTGGCTCAACGTGCCCTACGACTCGGGCATTGCGATCGTCCGTGAGCGCGAAGCGCTGGCACTGGCCATGTCGATGAGTGGCGCCTACCTTCTGCCGAGCGACCAGCGAGACGCCATGAACTACACGCCGGACAGCTCGCGGCGCGCACGCGCGATCGAGATCTGGGCGGCGCTCAAGGCCCTCGGCCGTTCGGGACTCGCTGAGCTGGTGGCGCGCAATTGCCGTCAGGCACAGCGGATTGCGAGCGAACTCGAAGGTGCGGGTGTCGAAATCCTGAACGAGGTGCTGCTCAATCAGGTGGTGGCCGCATTCGGTGACGATGAACGGACCCGGCGTGTCACGGCCCGGGTCCAGGACCGCGGCACCTGCTGGTGCGGTGGCACCCACTGGCGCGGGCGCGCAGCCATGCGTATCAGCGTCAGTTCCTGGGCGACCACGGAGGAGGACGTGGAGCGATCCGTAGCCGCGATCATCGAGGCTCATCGGGCGGATTGATTCGCAGCAGCTGACTCCCGGTCATCGCGGCGGTGCAGTTCGAGCACCCGGCACACTTCCTCGTCTTCGAGCTGCTCGAAACGCTCGTACCACTCGCCGATCGCAAAGAGCATCGCGGGGGTCTGCAGGATGACGAGTTGATCTGCCTCAGCCCCGATCAGCCGCGCGGCCTGCGGAGAGGCGACCGGGGCCGCGACCACAATGGCGTCGGCGCCGCCTGCACGTACGGCGCGCACGGCTGCGAGCATGGTGCAACCTGTGGCTAGCCCGTCATCCACCAGCACGACTGTCTTGCCCTTGAGCACGAGCGGCGCGAGACCTGCGCGGTAAACCGCCTCGCGCCGCAGGAGTTCCCGGCGCTCCTCCGCCAGGATTCGGTCGAAGGACTCGGCGATACCGGGGAAGATCCGCTCTATCCCGCGGTCGTGCACCACGACTTCTCCCGAGGCGACCGCACCGATGGCGAGCTCCGGCTGTCCGGGCATGCCGACCTTGCGAACGAGGATCACATCGAGCGGCGCCTCGAGAACGCGCGCGATCTCATGCGCTACCGGCACCCCGCCGCGGGGCAGCGCAAGCACCAACAGCGGAGCCCGCAGCTTCCGTCGCTGCACCTGCGGTGCGAGTGCCACGCCTGCTGCCGCACGATCGGCGAATACGCGAGCTGACATGGGTTTCACCAGCATACTCTGAATGTGGCGATTTCTGCGAGGCGTCAGGCCGGTAATGCGTGGACGTTGGCCGTACGGTCGCAATGTGGGCGGGCAGCGAGCTCCGGCGCCATCTTTCGACACCGTGCGTCCACAAACCTATGCTAGCCACTAGCCATGAACACCCCCGTGCTCGCGGCACTCGCCGCCGCAGCGCTGTTTGGCGCGAGTACTCCGTTTGCCAAGGCGCTTCTTGGGTCAGTGCCGCCCGTGCTGCTCGCGGGACTGTTGTATGCGGGCAGCGGGATCGGGCTGTCGCTGGCGCGACTCGCGCGCGATCGGGGGTTCGAGGCCGCGCGCCTCTCGCGTGCGGAATGGCCCTGGCTCCTGGGGGCAATCATCGTCGGCGGGGTGCTCGGCCCGCTCCTGCTGATGTACGGCCTCGGGCGCACGAGCGCTGCGGACGCTTCGCTGCTGCTCAACCTCGAAGCGGTGCTAACCGCGCTGTTCGCCTGGATCGTGTTCCGTGAGAACGCCGGCCGGCGCATCGTGCTCGGCATGACATTGATCGTGGGTGGAGGAGTGGTGCTGGCATGGCCGTCTGGCCACAGCGGCGCTACGAGTCTGGCCGGAGCGTCGTCCGTGGCTGCGGCCTGTGCATGCTGGGCGCTGGACAACAACTTCACCCGCAAGGTATCGGCCAGCGACCCGCTATTCATCGCCGCGACCAAAGGCCTCGTGGCGGGAAGCACCAACGTGGCTCTGGCGCTCGTTCTTGGTGCACGGTTGCCGCCGGCCGCTTTGACCGCCGCCGTCATGGGCGTCGGCTTCCTCGGTTATGGCGTGAGCCTCGTGCTCTTTGTCCTGGCGCTACGCGGTCTGGGTTCTGCACGCGCGGGCGCCTATTTCTCCACGGCACCCTTCGTCGGGGCCGCGCTCGCCATCGTCGGCTTCGGCGAGCCGGTCTCGTGGCTCTTCTGGGTGGCGGCAGCGCTCATGGCCGCCGGAGTCTGGCTATGCCTCACCGAGGTGCATGAGCACGAGCACGTTCACGAAGCGCTGACTCACGCTCATGCACATCGCCACGACGCCCATCATCAACATGAGCACGACTTCAATTGGGATGGGTTCGAGCCGCATACCCACGAGCACACTCATGCGCTTCTGGTGCACCGGCATCCTCACTATCCCGATGTGCATCACCGACATGAGCACTAGCCTTTGCCCACGGGGGCTGTAGGATCGGAGCTGTCAGAACCAGAAGCGAAACCCGCCAACGACCTGGAGAGCACTCGGATGCTCCCCCGAGGCACGCACCAGGTCAGCTGTCTTTCCGAGGCTGCGAAACCAGGCGACCCCGAAGTAGGGGGCAAACTCGCGCCAGATCTCGTAACGCAGCCGCAATCCGAGCTGCAGATCCGAGAAACCAGCGCCGATGTGCCGCTCCGGGTCATCCTTACCGTAGGCATTCACCTCGAATTCGGGCTGCAGAATCAGGCGTTGGCTGAAGAGCAGCTCATACTCGGCGCGGAAGCGCGCCGCGGTCCGGCCGGCGTCACCCACATACCCGGTGGCCTCGATCTGGAAGAAGTACGGTGCCAGGCCTTCAACACCGAGCGCGAGCCAGTTCCGTGAAGGGCCCTGGCCGAAGTCATGACGCACACCGGCCTGCGCGCTCCACCAGCGGCTGAAGATGCGGTCCCATAACAGCTCCGCGCGTCCATCTTCAGTGACGCTTCCGAGGCGGACGCCCTCGGTCTTGACCCAGAGCTTGTTGTAGTCGGTCCCGTACCATCCCTGGATATCCCAGGCCGGGCCATCCGCACCATCGCCGTGGCGCCACTCGAACTGGTCTGCGAGCAGTTTGCCGAAGGCGGCCGCATCGTCCATCTCCATCATCCGGGCCATCTCACGGTAAGACAGGTCGTGCATCGCGGTGCCGGGAGTGGCGGGCGCGACTTCCTGCGCGAGCGCTGCGCCGCTCCAGTGCAAGGCTGCTGCGCAAACGGCAGCTGCGGCTGCGGGCAGCCTCACGCATGCTCTCCGCCGGAGGCACCCGCGGGGTGTTCGACCACGACCTCGCGAAACATCCCCGCCTCCATGTGATAGAGGAGGTGGCAGTGATAAGCCCAGCGGCCGAGCGCGTCGGCCGTGACCAGATAGCTCAGACGCTGCGCGGGCTGCACGCTCACGGTGTGTTTGCGCACGAGGAAGGTGCCATCCTCCGCCTCGACTTCGCTCCACATGCCATGCAAGTGGATGGGATGCATCATCATCGAGTCATTCACCAGCACGACGCGCAGCCGCTCACCAAAGGTGAATCGCAGCGGCTGGGCTTGGGAGAACTTCTGCCCGTTGAAGGACCAGATGAAGCGCTCCATGTGTCCGGTGAGATGCAGCTCGATGTCCCGTCCCGGGCCGCGCTGGTCGAGCGGGCCGCCGAGCGTATGCATATCCGCGTAGGTGAGGACGCGGCGTCCGTTGGCGCGCAGTCCAGGCCCAGGGTCATCGAGGCGCCCGCCGGTCTGCATCGCGACCATGTCGACGGTCGGCCCGAACTGTGCAGGTGTGGTCGGGTGCAACGGGGCAGATGCTCCGACCGGCGCGCCCGAGTGGTGGCCTGCGTGTTCCATGCCCGGCATTCCCGCCATGTCGTGTCCCATGCCCATGTCCTGCATGCTGAGGAGCACGCGCGGCTCGAGTGGCGGAACCTCGGCCTTCATCCCGGGCTGCGGCGCGAGTGTCCCGCGCGCGTAGCCCGAGCGGTCCATCGATTGCGCGAAGATGCTGTAGGCCTGCTCGGTACTCGGCGCGACGATCACATCGAGCACTTCGGCGGCGCCGATGCGAAACTCATCCACGGTGACCGGCTCCACGTCCTGGCCGTCTGCAGCCACCACGGTCAGCTTCAGCCCGGGAATCCGTACGTCGAAAAAGCTCATCGAAGAGCCGTTGATGAAGCGCAGGCGAATCCGCTCGCCGCGCCTGAAGAGCGCGGTCCAGTTGCCCGCAGGCGTCATCCCGTTCATGAGGTACGTGTAGGTCGCGCCACCGACATCAGCGAGATCGGTCGGATCCATGCGCATTTTTCCCCACGAGCCCCGAGCGGCGATCGTTTCCCCGAGCCCGCGGGCACGAACGTCGGCGAGGAAATTTCCGACCGTGCGCTTGCCAAAGTTGAAATAATCGCTGTGCCGCTTGAGTGTCGCGTAGATCCACTCCGGGTCGGCATCGCTCCAATCCGACAGCAGAACGACGTACTCGCGATCGCTGCCGTGACGCTCACCGCCAGATGGCTCGATGACGATCGGTCCGTAGAGGCCCGTCTGCTCCTGGAAGCGTGAATGCGAGTGGTACCAGTAGGTGCCGGACTGCCTCACCTTGAATCGATAGACGAACGTGCTGCCCGGATCGATGCCGGTAAAACTGACACCGGGGACGCCGTCCATGTCGGCCGGCAGGATAAAGCCGTGCCAGTGAATGGAACTGCGTACCGGCAGGTGGTTGGTGACCCGGATGGTGACCGTGGCTCCCTGGCGCATGCGCAGCAGTGGTGCCGGCACGAGGCCGTTGACGGCCGTGGCGATGCGCTTGCGGCCGGTGTAGTTGACCGTGGTCTCGCCGATGGTCAGATCATAATCCGGTCCCACGAGGACCGAGCGATCGTGTTCCTCTGCGCCAGATGAGAAACCACGCATGGAGGACAGCAGCACTGCGCTGCCGGCCATGCCCTGCACGAAACGACGCCGCGACAGCTGCGGCAGGAGGAGCCGACAACCCGGCGCAACTGTGTGCATGATTGCCTCCAACGACTTGACAGGGCACACCCGCAGCTCGACCGGCCGATCGAGCGGTTCGGAGTCAACGAGCCGTGCTCAGGAAACGCCGCTCAGCGCGAGCGATCAGATGGGAGGTCGAAAGAAAGCCGTGGTTGGCTGCGGCACATCGGGGATGCGGTACGGAATGGTCACCGGAGCGCGTCCGGCTGCCGGGGGCATGGAGAGCGCACAGACTGCCGCCGGCCCCTGCGCACAAGAGCATTGGCACAGCCCACGGCCGCAGGAGCCGGTGTGACCCGGATGACGGGCGGGGTTGGTGGCGAGCGTGGCGGGGTGATCGATACCGCGCGCGTGCTGCGCGTGCCCGGCGCAGTGCTCGGTCACACTGTCGCTGCCCCCGGTGCTGCTCGCCTGGAGCATCGGCGCGTGAGCGGCCATCGCGACCTGGCAGAGCAGCGCGATCACGGCAATGAGCCGACGACAGGCGGCGGAACGTACCACGGACGCAGCGTAGCATTGTGCCGGCATCGAGGCCTACCGGCCCGGTCGCCCCCGGCTATTCGGGGCGAACATCTAGCAGGTGATGAGATCGGTGTGACCGAAGCCCTTGGAGTAGTCGAGCCGCGAAATAACCGTGGCGTCAGCCGGAATATGCGGACCTCGTTGACTTCAGCATGGGGAAGGTCAGTCTGATGTCCTCGGTCACGAGCGGTCCTCGAGCAATCTGTGCGTGCCGGACGGCACGCTGCCACGCGCGCGACACGCCTTCCATAAGGACAAACACACATGACCGGCGGCGTGGGCCGCAGTGAACGCAACCCCCGGCCCCCGCGCGCCGGAGCGCGGCTCAAGAGCTGCCAGTTCGCCGCAGACCCGCATCCTCTGCGGCAAGCTCGCTGATGGCCGACCAATCGAGCTTCTCCCGGCCCTGGGCGATCAGCCGCTGGAAGCGGTCGTTCAGCAGGCTGGCGACCGGCATCGGAACGTGCAGGGATTGCGAGGCCGCGAGAAGCAGACGGATATCCTTGTGACCAAGCGGCACCGCGAAGCCTGCGGGCTCGAACTTCCGCTCCGCGATCAAGGTCCCGTAAGTGCGGTATGCCGGCGCGGGGAACAACGAGGAGGTCAGCAGTTCCACGAAGCTTCCGGGGTCGATGCCCGCCTTGCCGACGAGGGCGAGGGCCTCACCGAGCGTCTCAATGGTGGCCGCGATCATGAAGTTGCCGGCGAGCTTCACGAGACTCGCGGCAGCCGGCTCAGGTCCGAGCGGAAAGGTCCTCTGTCCCATGGCGTCAAAGAGCGGCTGGCAGAGCCTCAGGGCTTCAGGGGCACCGCCAGCGACGATGAAGAGCTTGGCTGCCGCTGCCATCTCGGGACGGCCGAACACGGGTGCGGCGATGAGCCTCTGTCGGGCCTGCTCATGTGCCTCGCTGAGATTGCGGGTGAGCTCGACGCTCACCGTGCTCATCGAAACGTGCGTGCCGCCCTGGCGCAGCTCCGCGACGATGCCGTCATCCCCGAGCGTTACCTGCCGCAGCGCATCGTCATCGGCCAGCATGGTGATCACGACCTCTGCCGCGCAGGCGTCCGCCACCCTCGTGGCTTCGCGTCCACCGAGGTCCAGCAGCGGGCGGAGCTTGTCGGCACTGCGGTTGAATACCGTCACCTCGTGTCCGGCGCGCAGCAGGTTGGCGGCCATGCCCGACCCCATGTGCCCGAGTCCGATGAATCCTACTTTCATTTCCTGTATCTCCGCGAGTGAACGTGCGGGAGGCGCTGTGCGCCGCCCGATGATACGACCGACGGATCACGGAGTCGCGCGCGGCGAGGGCTCGCGCACTTCGAGCAGCGCGACCTTGGGCGCGCCGGCGAGGCACGGCTGGCTGCAGCGCGAGTGTGCCCTGCCTGCTGCCGCGCGGTACTCCGTCCACATGAGGCGTGTCTGCAGTTGGTCGCAGCCGCATAGGGTAGGGGGTATAGTATGGCTAGCTGCCGCGTGCCCGGCGACCGGGGGCGAGCGGCGGTAGGCGCCACGGGCCTCCGAGTGGACACCAGGTAAGCGAGACATGACGCACCGTCACAGCGGGCACGATCGCCGCCTGCATCCGCACCCCGACGAAGGCGCTGGCCATCATCACCACCACCAGGCGCGTGAGCGTGGCGGGCGGCGGCTGGCCGCGGCGCTCGTCGTTCTCGGCAGCTTCACGCTGATCGAGGCGATCGGCGGCTACCTTGCCAACTCGATCGCGCTGCTTGCGGAGGCGGCCCACATGCTCGCGGACTCGGCGGCGCTGGTCCTGGCGATGATCGCCGTGGGCACCGCGCGCCGCCCGGCCGATGCGCGCCGCACCTACGGTCATCGCCGCTATCAGCCGCTCGCCGCATTCGTCAACGGCCAGCTGCTACTGTTGTTGACGGTGTGGATGGTGTACGAGGCGATGCGCCGACTGCTGCAACCCCCCGTGGTGAATGGACAGCTGATGCTCGCCGTTGCCGTGCTCGGTGGGCTCGCCAATCTGGCTGCATTGCTGGCGCTGCGGGGCGGTCAGTCGCTCAATGAGCGCAGTGCCCGCGCGCACGTGCTGAGCGATCTGCTCGGTTCTGTGGCGGCAAGTGCCGCGGCGATCACCATTCTCCTCAGCGGATGGACGCTGGCGGATCCGCTGCTGTCGCTGCTGATCTCGGCGCTGATCCTGCGTTTTGCCTGGGCCATTACGCGCGAATCAGCGGATGTGCTGCTGGAAGGGGTCCCGACGGGCTTCGACGTCACCTATATCGAAGCTGAGCTCCGTGGTCACGTTCCAGGACTCATCGGGGTCCATCACGTCCACGTCTGGACCATGACCGGTGAGCGGCCGACAGTCACCCTGCACGCGAGCCTCGCGAGCGGCACCGCACACGCAGATGCGCTGTCGGCGATCCATGCCCGGCTGCGGGAGCGGCTGAACGTCGAGCACGCGACCGTGCAGATCGAAGAGGACGGCCCGTGTCAGACGCCAGAGTGCGTCCCGCCCTGCTGAGGACCGTGCGCGATGATGTGGTGAATGTGATCTGCGGGGGCGACAATGAGGCACACATGCGCGCGTTGCTGCCGCAGCGGTGAGCGGAGCTTCCGGCATGGCTGGCGATGACATCCAACGCTATCGCGACAATCTGCGTGATGAACTCGATGGAGCTGCGCTCTACACGGCCATTGCAGCCGCAGAGCCTGACCCGCTGCGCAAGGACCTGTTCCTGCAGCTGGCGCAGGCCGAGGCGCGGCATGCCGAGCTTTGGCGCGGCAAGCTCGCCGCCGCGGGTATCGCGGCTGAGCGCTACGTGCCGAGTCTTCGCACGCGGCTGCTGGCGAAGCTCGCCGAGCGCTTCGGCCCCGGGTTCGTGATGCCGACCATCGCGGCGGCGGAGTTCTCGGACCGTAACAAGTACGCGAGCCAGGCGGACGCGCAGGCGATCTCCGCAGAGGAGCGCGGTCACGCGGCCGTGGTGCGCGAGATGGCGGGCGCACCCTCGCGCGGCGTCACCGGAGCCGACATCGCGCGCGCGGAACCGTGGCATCGCGGCGCATCGGGCAACAATCTGCGCGCGGCGGTGCTCGGAGCGAGCGACGGCCTGGTCTCAAACTTCTGCCTCGTGATGGGTGTGGCGGGCGCGGGCGCGGGGAGCCGGGTGGTGCTCCTCACCGGCCTCGCGGGTCTCGTTGCCGGAGCCTGCTCCATGGCGCTCGGCGAATGGCTGTCGGTCACCAACGCGCGTGAGCTCGCGAGTACGCAGATTGCAAAGGAAGCGGAGGAGATCGAGCAGACGCCACAGGCCGAGCAACACGAGCTGGCGCTGATCTACCAGGCAAAGGGCCTGCAGAAGGCGGATGCCGAGCGCGTGGCGGCAGAGCTGATGAGCGACAAGAAAGCCGCCCTCGACACACTCGCCCGTGAGGAGCTCGGTGTCGACCCGCAGGAGCTCGGTGGGAATGCCCTCGCGGCCGCGGCCACTTCCTTCGCGCTCTTTTCAGTCGGCGCGGTTTTCCCCGTGGCGCCGTTCCTCGCACTGCACGCTGGGCGGGCAATGGCTGTCAGCATTGCACTCAGTGCGGCGGCCCTCTGCGGCATCGGCCTACTCACCTCTCTCTTCAACGGCCGCAGTCCCTGGTTTTCCGCGGCACGGCAGACGCTCTTCGGGTGCGCGGCGGCCGCGACCACCTACGGGATAGGGGCGCTGCTGGGTGTCTCGATCTCATAGAAGCCTTTCGACCTTATCTCAATAAGTCATTGATCGCACTCGATCTCATAACCATCGGTCGCGTCAGCGTTGACCTTTACGGCCAGCAGATCGCAAGCCGCCTCGAGGACGTGACGACCTTCGCCAAAGCCATCGGCGGCTGCCCCGCCAACGTCGCGGTCGGAGCGGCACGGCTCGGGCTGAAGTCCGCGCTGATCACGCGCGTGGGCGATGAGCCGATGGGGCGCTTCGTGCAGGAACAGCTCGTGCGCGAGGGCGTCGACACCCGCGGCGTGCGCGTCGATCCGCAACGCCTCACCTCGCTGGTGCTCCTCAGCGTGCGCGATGAGCAGACCTTTCCCCTGATCTTCTACCGAGAGAACTGTGCCGACAGCGCACTGTGCGAGGACGATATCGATGCGGAATTCATCGCCTCTGCACGCGCCATACTCGTGACCGGGACGCATTTCTCCCTCGCGGCCGCCGCGCGCGCCCAGCACAAGGCGATCGCCGCTGCCAGGGCGCATGGACGCATGGTGGTGCTCGACATTGACTACCGGCCGAACCTCTGGGGGATCGGCGGCCACGGAGCCGGGGAATCCCGCTATGCGCGTTCCGCACGGGTGACGCGTGCACTCGCTCCGGTACTGCCGCATTGCAATCTCATCGTCGGAACCGAGGAAGAGATGCACATCGCCGCAGGTGTCGAAGACACTCTCGAGGCCATCCGGCGCATCCGCTCGGTGAGTGACGCCGTCATCGTCTGCAAGCGCGGCGCCCGCGGTTGCGTGGTATTCGCGGCGACGATTCCCGCCGCTCTCGAGGGTGGCCTGGAGGTGGCGGGATTCGACATCGAGATCTACAACATCCTCGGGGCAGGGGATGCTTTTCTCGCGGGCTACCTCAAGGGTTACCTGCGCGGCGCCGCGCACGAGGAGAGTGCGCGCCTCGCCAATGCCTGCGGCGCACTGGCGGTATCACGCCTGCTGTGCTCGTCCGAGTTTCCAACGAGTGCGGAGCTCGATCATTTCCTCGCCCACGGCAGCCGACATCGGGCGTTGCGTCAGGACCCCCAGCTCAACCATCTGCACCGTGTCACGACGCGCCGTCCGCACCCGCCGACGCTTCGCGCACTCGCCATCGCGGACCGGACGCAGCTGCAGGCGCTGCGCGGAGCGGGTCACGCACCGCCGGAGCGGCTCGACCGTTTTCAGGAGCTTGCCGTGGAGGCGGTGTCGCGGGTGGCCGCGAGCCGCGAAGGCTTCGGGGTTTTGCTCGATGTCGCCGGAGGCGGCGCCGCCTCAAGGCAGGCGGCACGCGGCCCACTGTGGGTGGCACGGGCCGTGCAGAGTGCAGGCGAGCACTCCCTCGAGTTTGCAGGGGCTGAGAGTCTCGCACTGCAGCTCACTGAGTGGCCAATCGACATCACGGCGCAGTGTCTGTGTCAGTGTCACGCAGATGTCCCGAGTGCCGTGCGAGAGGCGCAGGAGCGCAGCCTCAAGCGGCTCGCGTCGGTCTGCCGCGCACAGGGACGCGAGTGGCTGCTCGAGATCTCCGGTGGCGAGAGACCCCTCGATGCCGATTCGCTGGCGCGAGTGTTGTCGCGCCTCTATGAGCTGGATATCCGTCCGGACTGGTGGACGCTCGAGCCGCAACCCAACAGCCGTGCCTTGGCGGCCGCCACCCGGTTGATTGCCGAAAACGACGCCTATTGCCGCGGCGTGCTCCTTGCCTTGGATGCCGCCCCGGCGTCCGCCGCAGCGCTCGCACTAGCGGCAGCAGAGTTTCCGCTCGTGCGCGGCTTTATTGCCGGCGGTAGCATACAGACGGGTACCGCAGCCGCGTGGCTCGCGGGCCAGCTGTCGGACGAGGCGGCACTCGCGCAGATCGCAGAACGCTTCGAAGCCCTGGTTGAAGCGTGGGCCGCTGCGCGCGACCCAGGTCTCGATCGAGTGCAAAGGAGCACACATTGACGGCGGTGCGGCTCACTGTGGCACAAGCCCTGGTGCGGGCCATGGCGGCGCAGTGGACGCTCATCGCAGGCGAGCGTCGGCGGGTGTTTGCCGGCGTGTGGGCAATATTCGGCCACGGCAACGTGGCGGCCCTCGGTGAAGCGCTCTACGCAGTACGCGAGGTCCTGCCGACACTCCGAGCCCACAATGAGCAGGCGATGGGTCATGCGGCGGTGGCCTTTGCCAAGGCCTCGTACCGGCACCGCATGATGGCGTGTACCACCTCCATCGGACCGGGGGCGACCAATCTCACGACCGCGGCGGCGGTGGCGCACGTCAATCGGCTGCCGCTCCTGCTGTTACCGGGGGACGTGTTTGCGACGCGCGCTCCCGACCCGGTACTGCAGCAGGTCGAGGACTTCACCGACGGACTCGTCACGGCGAACGATTGTCTGCGGCCTGTGTCGCGCTACTTCGACCGCATTACGCGCCCCGAGCAGCTGGTCACCGCTTTCAACCGGGCGATGCAGGTACTGACCGACCCGGCGCAATGTGGCCCCGTGACGATCGCACTCTGTCAGGACGTGCAGGCCGAGGCGTTCGAGTGGCCGCAGAGCTTCTTCGCGGAGCGGATGTGGACGGCGCGCCGGCCGCCGCCCGATGAACACGAGCTCACGGAAGCAGCGCAGGTGCTGCGTGCATCACGGCGGCCGCTGATCGTGTGCGGCGGCGGGGTACTGTATTCGGAAGCCGCCAGCGAATTGCGCGAGTTCTGCGATCGACATGGGGTGCCGGTCGGCGAGACGCAGGCCGGGAAATCAGCGCTTCCCGCCAGCCACGCGTTGAATCTGGGCGGCATCGGCGTCACCGGCACGGCCGCAGCGAATGCCCTGGCCGCAGATGCCGATGCGATCCTCGCTGTGGGCACGCGACTGCAGGACTTCACCACAGGCTCCGCGACACTCTTCCGCGGCAAAGGTCATCGGCTCATCGGGCTCAACGTGCAGGCCTTCGATGCCTCGAAGCACAACGCACTGCCCCTCGTGGCGGACGCCCGCGAAGGATTGCGCCGCCTGAGTGCGGCGCTCGGCGAATGGCAAGCGGAACGTACCTGGAGGGAGCGAGCACAGGCCGAGCGCCACGCCTGGCTGGGCATCGCGGAGGCCTTCACGACCGCGAACAAGGAGTCGCTCCCCTCCGATGCACAGGTCATCGGTGCCATGCAGCGCGCCGCGCGTGAGTCCGACATCCTGGTGGGTGCGGCCGGGGGACTGCCGGGAGAGCTGCACAAGCACTGGCGCGCCGAGCAACCCGGTGGTTATCACCTCGAGTACGGCTACTCCTGCATGGGCTACGAGATCGCCGGTGCGCTCGGGGTGAAGCTCGCTCACCCGCAGCGAGAAGTCATCGTGATGGTCGGTGATGGCTCCTATCTCATGCTCAACAGCGAGATCGCCACCTCGGTACGCATGGGCGTCAAGCTCATCATCGTGCTGCTCGACAACGGCGGCTTCGGCTGCATCGAGCGCTTGCAGGGCGCTACCGGCAACGCGAGCTTCAACAACCTGCTCACGGATGGCGATGGACCCCGAGGGGGCGTCGATCTCATCGCCCATGCCCGAAGCCTCGGAGCCGAGGCGAGGCACGTGAAAAGCCTCGCCACACTCGCGACTGCGCTTGCTGCCGCACGCGAGGCGGACCGCACCACGGTGCTCCTCATCGAGACCGACCCCGCCGCGAGCACCACCGCCGGTGGGCACTGGTGGGAGGTCGCAGTGCCCGAGGTGTCCGAACGCACCGCGGTGCGCGAGGCCCGTGCGCGCTACGTCCGGGCGCGCCGGAAAGCCACCGGTGATGACCCATGAGCATCCGATTCGGCGCGAACCCCATCATCTGGTCGAACGATGACATGCGCGAGCTCGGCGCAGACATCCCGCTCGAAACCTGTCTAGCGCAGGCGCGGCAGATCGGCTTCGAGGGCATGGAGCTCGGGCACAAATTTCCGCGCGACGCACGCGATCTCGCCGCCGTGCTCGACCGCTTCGGACTGGCGTGCGTTTCGGGCTGGTACTCCTCCTTGCTGCTCGCGCGAGATGCGGCCGCGGAGCTAGCGCATCTGCGTGCGCACCTCGATCTGCTCAAGGCGGTCGGCAGCTCCGTACTGGTGTTCGCCGATGTCAGCGGCGCCGTCCACGGCGACCGCGGCAGGCCCCTGGCACAGCGGCCGCGGCTCGGCCCGGGGGACTGGCGCGAGTTCGGCCGGCGTGTCACCGAGGTCGCCGCCGCCACCGCTGCCGAAGGCATGCAGCTCGCCTATCACCACCACATGGGTACCGTCGTGCAGAGCGAGGCAGACATCGATGCCCTGATGGAGACCACCGGGCCCGAGGTAGGCCTGCTGCTCGACACCGGACACGCGAGATTTGCGGGCGCCGACCCGTCCGCGCTGGCGCACCGCTACGCCGGGAGGGTCCGGCACGTTCATGCCAAGGACGTGCGCCTCGATGTCGCCGAGCGCGCATTGCGCGGGGACTGGAGCTTTCTGCGTGCGGTGGTGGAAGGGGTTTTCACGGTCCCGGGCAATGGTTGTGTCCCCTTCGATCGGGTGTTGCGCGAGCTGCGCACTTATTCGGGTTGGATAGTCCTCGAGGCGGAGCAGGACCCAAAAAAGGCTGATCCGCTCACCTATGCGACCCTCGGATTGCGCAACCTGCGCCAGCTCGTGGCGGAGAATCTCCGATGAGCGGCTCGCTGCTCGTAAAGCCCGATCTCTCCTCTGCAGCCTCGCAGGTGCACCGGATCACACCCCAGAGCGCGGGTTGGCGCTACGTCGGGTTCGAAGTATTCGACCTCACTCCGGGCCGCCCGCTCGAGCGACGCGTCGAAGGCCGCGAGCAGTGTCTCGTGCTGCTCTCCGGTCGCGCCGCCGTCACGGTCGAGGGGCGGGACTTTGGCACCATCGGACTGCGAGGCAGTCCCTTCGAGGGGAAACCCTTTGCGGTTTACGTGCCTTCGGGAGCGACGGTGAGCGTCACGCCGGCTACGGACTGCGAGCTTGCCGTGTGCTCGGCACCCGGCAAGGGCGATCTGTCGCCACGGCTGATCCGGCCGGAAGAGGTCGGGGAAGAGGTGAGAGGTATCGGCACCAACACCCGCTACGTGCGCAACGTACTGCCGGCGACCGCCCCGGCCGAGTGCCTGCAGGTGGTCGAAGTCGTCACCCCCGGTGGACACTGGTCGAGCTACCCGCCGCACAAGCATGACTGTGCCCAGCCGGGCGAGGCCCAGCTCGAGGAGACCTACTACCACCGTCTCGCGCGTCCTGGCGGGTTCGCATTCCAGCGCGTCTACACGGAAGACCGGACACTCGATGAGACCATGACGGTGGAGGATCGCGACGTCGTGCTGGTGCCGCGCGGCTACCATCCGGTGAGCGCCGCACACGGGTTCGATCTCTACTACCTGAACGTCATGGCCGGGCCGGTGCGGCGCTGGCAGGTAACGCAGGCGCCCGGTTACGAGTTCCTGACTCCACGCCGCTGAGCACGCGCAGCGCGTCGCGCAACATTCACGAGGCCCGAGCGGAACAATGGTGGGCATGGCAATACTCGGGTGCGGCCGCATCGGCCGCATCCATGCAGGAAATCTCGCACGGCACCCGCGCGCGAAGCTGGTGGCGGTATTCGATGCGGCGAGCGATGCCGCGCAGCAGACCGCGGACGAGCTCGGGGTGAAGCGCGCCGGGAGTCTCGATGAGGTGTGGGCCGATCCGCAGGTCGCCGCGGTCGTAGTGGCGACGCCGACGGACACGCACGTGCCCCTGATCACCGCGGCAGTTAAAGCCGGCAAGGCAGTGTTCTGCGAGAAGCCGATCGACGTGGACCTCGAGCGGGCGCGTGCGTGCTGGCGCGACATCTGCGCGCGCCGGCCGAGGCTCATGATGGGTTTCAACCGTCGCTTCGATCCTTCTTTTCGGGCATTGCGCGAGCGGCTGCAACGCGGGGACATCGGCCGCGCGGAGCTCATCGTCATCACCAGCCGCGATCCCGCTCCACCGTCGCTCGCTTATCTCCGCAGCTCGGGCGGGCTGCTGCGCGACATGACCATTCACGACTTCGACATGGCTCGCTATCTCGCGGGCGATATCACCCAGGTGCAGGCCTTCGGTGCGAACCTCGTGGACCCCAAGATCGCGAAGCTCGGGGACATCGATACCTGCGCGCTCTCACTCCGGGCGAAGTCCGGCGCCCTGCTGCAGATCAACAACAGCCGCCGCTGTGTCTATGGCTACGATCAACGCATCGAGGCCTTCGGGGCGGGCGGCATGCTGCAGGCGGGGAATCAGCGCGCCACCACGGTCGAGTACTGGGGTGCGGAGCGCACCGGCGCGCGCGATCCGGTGCTGAATTTCTTCCTCGAGCGTTACGCCGAAGCGTACCGCGCGGAGCTCGATGCGTTCACACAGTCGGTGATGGAGGGCGGTCCGATGAAGCCGGACTTCTCCGACGGGCTCGAGGCACTGCGCCTTGCAGTGGCGGCGGAGGATAGTCTGCGCACCCACCAGATCGTCTACCTCAGTTGATGGCGCGCGGAGCGCGCGCTCTGCGCCGATACTGGTCCGCAATCACCGCCGCGACGATGATCCCGCCTTTTACAATCTCCTGGTAATAAGCGTCGATCCGCAGGAAGGTGAAGCCCGAAGTCACGACGCCGAGAATGAGCGTGCCGATCACCGTACCCGTGATCCTGCCTACGCCGCCGGAGAGAGAGGCGCCGCCGATCACCGCCGCCGCGATGGCGTCCAGCTCGTACATCATTCCCATGCCAGCCTGACCGGATTCGGCGCGTGCCGAGGTGACGATACCGGCGAGTCCCGAGAGAACTCCCGCGATCGTGTACACAATGAGCAGGTGGCGCGCAACGTTGATCCCCGACACGCGCGCTGCCTGCGGATTCGAGCCGATCGCGTAGGTGAACTTGCCGTAGCGCGTGTAACGCAGGGCAATGTGAAAAATGAGTGCGCTCGCAAGAAAGATGACCACCGGCACCGCGCCACTGCCGATGTCGGCATAAGCCTCCGTGAGGAGGCTCACCGGCTGCCCGCGCGTGTACCATTTTGCGAGTCCCCGGGCCGTCACCATCACTCCGAGTGTCGCAATGAAGGGCGGGATGGAGGTGCGCGCGACCAGCGTACCGTTCAGCAGGCCGGCCGCGGCGCCGACCGCGAGACCGGCCGCTACCGGCACGATCAGCGGCAGCTCGGTGAGGGAGGGGTAGACGGGGTGCACGGCGTCCGAAGACTGCGCGAGGCTCGCCGCCACCATTGCGGTGAGTGCCACCACGGAACCCGAGGAAAGGTCGATCCCGCCGGTGATGATCACCTGCGTCACGCCGATGGCAATGATGCCGATCACCGATACCTGCAGGATCATGACCACGAGGCGCTGCTCGTTCAGCAGGAAGCTCTGCCGCACGAAGATCCAGCCGAGCATCTCGAAGGCGAGCGCGAGCCCTACGAGCACCAGGAAAATGCTCACCTCGGGCGGCCA
>Ga0210409_10001914_pt1 | contig 26008 bp, 16 predicted proteins | sample IncBWH17MmetaG_FD_161649 | JGI IMG/M metagenome (GOLD analysis project Ga0210409, IMG submission 161649) | Forest soil microbial communities from Barre Woods Harvard Forest LTER site, Petersham, Massachusetts, United States - Inc-BW-H-17-M | ecosystem: Environmental > Terrestrial > Soil >...
CCCGCTGCGCGAGCGGCTGGCTGGACTGCAGCAGCGGGTGCTGGTGCTGCGGGTGCACGATGAGCTGTGGGACGCGAGCGCGCGCGTGCGTGAGATGTTGCCGGCCGCGCGGCTCATCGAAGTGCGTGCCCCGGGCGCCGACCCCTTCACCAGCGCGCCGGCGGAGCTGGCAGACGCGGTGCTCGACTTTGTGCGCGCCTAGGGCTTCCGGGACCCCTCTCACATTTCTTTTCCGCGGCCAGCGGCAAGCCCCGCGTCGGCGCTAGACTGCCGCAGCCGTGGCACCAACTTCCGCACCATTGTCCGCTGACCTGGAAAACACCGCCGAACTGCCGGTGCTCGACCCGGCAGTCGATCTCGACGAGCCAGCCGAGCCAGTCGAGCTGGCGGACGCGCACCACACGGAGACCTGGATCGTGCCGCGCGCCGCGCCTGCGGTGCCGTCCGGACCGGCCACCGACGAGGCACGCGAGCGGCTCGAGAGGAGCCTGCGCAAGGCGTACGCGCAACTGCGCGACGCTGAAGGGTTGCTCGCCGCCAGCGATGAGCGCGTCCGACAGTTGCAGGACTCGCTGCAGGAAGCGCGCGAGACTGCCGAACAGCAGCTGGCGCAACTGCGCGCCGTGCACGAGGAATTTGCTGCCGCAGCCGCACAGCATCGCGCGCAGCTGGATGCCGGGCAGCAGGCCGCCGGCACCGCCGCCGCGCAGCGCGCGCACGAACTCAGTAACGAGCTGGCGCAGGCGCACGGACTGCTGAGCGCCGTGACCGCGCACGCCGCGCAGCTGCAGCAGGCGCTCGATGCACGCCAGGCTGAAGCGCGCGTGCACGAGAGTGCCGCCCTCGAACGCCGCCAGGCGCTGGTGGCCAGCGAACGCGCCCACGCCGACACCATGCGCGAACTCAACGCCGAGCGCGAGCGCAACGCGCTGTGTCTGGAGTCGCTGCACCGCGGCGCCAGCCATGGCCAGATATCCAACAGCCTGGTCGCCGACCTGCAGCGTGAGGTCGACGAGCACGAGTCGTCACTGCAGCGCCTCGAGCGTGAACTCGCCAGCCACGACGCGCGCTCGCGCGCACAGAACGCCGAGCTTGAGCGGCGTGCGGCGCGTATCGCCACGCTCGAGCAGCAGTTGGGCAGCGCCGCCGCGCCCGCCGCCGCGCTCTTGACGCAGGTACCGGCAGCCACGCCGGCGCCGGCAACCGCGCAGGTGCCGCAGGCGGAGCACGACGCCGGCGCGGCACGCACGCGCGAACTGGAGGCGGACCTGCGGGCGGCGGAGGAGACCATCAACCGGCTCGAGTCGCAGGCGCGAGGCCGCGCCGCTCGCCTGGAGGAGCTGGAAAAGGCCAACCGCCAGTGGCGCCTCACCATGGAAGAGGGCCGCGCGACCAGCACCGAGACCGGCGCGACCAACGCCGCCCTGCGCGCAGCCTTCGCGCCGCACGAAACCCAGCTAAGTGACGAAGCGCACGGCGCCGGGCGCGAGCCACTGCCCGAAGGGGCCACGCGGCTGCTGAGCTGCAAGGACAAGGGGCGCGAGATCGTGCACGTGCTCGGCCGCAAGACCAGCGTGGGACGCACGCCCGACAACGACCTGCAGATCGACGCCAAGTACATCAGCCGCCACCACGCGGTCATCCTCGCCGGTCCCGTGCAGACGGTCATCGAGGATCTCAACAGCACCAACGGCGTGCTCGTGAACGGCCAGCGCGTTACCCGCCAGATGCTCAAGGACGGGGATCAGGTGGTCTTCGGCCGCGCGGCCTACCGTTTTGCCGTGCGGCGGGCGGGCGAGAAGCGCTGAGCACACCCCAGGTTCGCGTCTGCTCCCCATCGCCATTATGTTCAGCCACGCCTCGCGCTGTGCTCTGGTAGCGCTACACTTTTCCCTCATAAGACTAAGGGGAAACCTTCGATGAAACCGTACCCGGTGTCGCCGCCGCTGCTGCCGGCAGCCGCCGCGGACGATCTTGAGATCACCGCCGAGCTGCCGGTAATCGAGGCCGCCGATTACGAGCCCGATGCCGAGTACGCGACCGCGGTTGCCAGCGTCGATGCCGAGGCCAGCCGGCAGTTCGAGGCCGAGCCGCAGGCTCTGTCCGCGAAGGTGCGCGAAATCCAGGAGCGGCTCGCGGGCAAGAACGAGCGGCTGCGACAGCTCGAGACGGCCCGCGACGAGGAGCACGCGGGCCGCGCCGCCGCCGAGCAACGTGCCGCACACCTGAACGCGGAACTGGCGCGGTTGCAAGCCGCCGCCGCGCAGGCCGCGGCGCAGATCGCTGAGCTGACGCAGGCAGCTGCCGTCGCCGCCGAGCGCGCCACGCGGCTTGCGGAGGAACTCGCAGGCGCGCGCGGCGCTGCCGAACAACGCGCCGTGCAGTTAAACGAGGAACTCGCGCAGGCTTTGTCCCTGGCGAGTACCGCGAGCGCACGCGCGACCCAGCTCGAGCAGGCACAGGCGGCGCAGCAGCGTGCCAGCCTCGAGCAGCAGGCGCGCGAACTCGAAGCGCAGCAGACGCTCGCCGCGCGCGAGCGCGCCCACAGCGAGCGCCTCACGGATGAGCTGCAGGCGGAGCGCGCGCGCTCCGCGAGTTACTTCGAGGTGCTGCAGAGCGCGGAGGGCCGGCGGGCGATCGCCGCGGAACTGCTGGTTGACCTGCAGCGCGAAGCGCAGGCGCGTGAAGCTGAGCTGGTGGGCCTGGGGCGCGACCTGGCCGGTCAGCACGCTCGCGTACGCGAGCTCGAGGCGCAACTTGCACAGGGTGAGGGACGCATCACCCGGCTCGAACAGCAGATCAGCGCGTTCGGCGCGGGGCTGGCGCAGCGCGACACGCAGCTGGGTGAAGCGCGGCGGGAGTCGCAAGGGCTGCAGCAGGAGTTCACCCGCCTGCAGGCCGAGCTCACGGCCAGCAGCGAGCGCGAGCGCGCCGCCGCGGCGCTCGCCGAGCAACTCAGAAGTGCCGTCGCACGTCAGCAGGGCGAGTTGGAACGCCTGGGAGCAGAGCACGCCGGGCTGCAGGGCGCACTCGAATCGGCAGGTGCGGCCGCGGTCGCCTCGACGGCGCAGCTGGCGGCACTGCAAGCGATGCTGCTCAGCGCGCGCGAACGAACCGCGCAGCTTGAAGCCGGGCTCGCCAGCGGGCGCGGGCGCGTCGGTGAGCTCGAGAGTGAATTGGAGAAGGTGCGTGGGGAAATGGACGACTGGGGCCAGGCGCTCAGGAGCGCGCAGCGGGAGCGCGACGGGCATCTGGCCAGCATTGCCGCCGGCGCGGCGCGCGTCCGGGAGCTCGAGCAGCAGGCGACTGAACGCACGGCCGCAATGGGCGCACTGCGCGCGCAGGCGGACGCCGGCGCGGCACGTGTGTGTGAGCTTGAGGAGGGATTGCGGGCTTCCGAGGAAACCGTTAACCGCGTCGAGTCCGAGGCGCGCCGCCGCGAGGCACGGATCGCGGAACTCGAGCAGGCCACCCAGACCTGGCGCGCCGCCCTGGACGAGATGCGTCTCAATTCCACCGATAGTCGACCCGTCCTGCGCGATGTTGTCCCGGGCGGCGGCGACGATAAGCCGCCCCCAGCCGCGGAAGCCGCGCCCGACAGTGCGGTGCGCCTGCTGATTCAAACCGCGGGCGGCCGCGAAATCGTCCACGTGCTTGGTCGCAGGACCAGCATCGGGCGAACACCCGACAACGATCTGCAGATCGAGGCCAAGTGCGTCAGCCGCCGTCACGCCGTCATCCTCACCGGGCCGACTCAGACCATCATCGAGGACCTCAACAGCACCAACGGCGTGCTCGTCAACGGCCGGCGCATCAGCCGCCAGCCGCTCAAGGATGGCGACCGGGTAGTGATCGGGCTGTCCGCGTACCGTTTCGCAGTGCACAAGGCGAGCACCAAGCGCTGAAGCCCCACCGCGCCGGATAATTTGCAGCGCGCGACGCTTACTTCGACGGGTTGGCGCTCTCCAGCAGCCATTCGCGCCAGATGGCGAGCAGCACGGCGAGTATTACGGGGCCGACGAACAGTCCCACCAGGCCGAAGGCGGCCAGGCCGCCGAGCACGCCGAACATCACGACGATGAAGGGGATCTCCGCCTCGCGACTGATGAGGAACGGCCGCACGATGTGATCGGTCCAGCCGACCACCAGTGAGCCCCACACCAGCAGGCCAACGGCGGCCACGGTCTTGCCTGCGACGAGCAGCCACAGAATCACCCCGCCCAGGAGCACCGGCACGGCGAACGGGATCAGGCCACACACGGTGGTGAGCGCTGCCAGGAACACCGGCGCGCCGGCACCGGCCACCCAGTAACCGATGCCGACGAGCACGCCCTGGATGGTTGCCGCCAGCACCAGGCCGTAGACCACCGCCTTCACGGTCTGGGCGATCGCCAGCAGGTAGTTGTGCACGCGCGGCCCGAGTACCTGTTCGAGCGCGCGCGCCATTTGTCCTGCAAAACGCTCGCCGCCGCGGTAGACGAAGAACAGGCACACCACGGCAAGCGCCAGCTTCACGGCGTTGCGGCTGACGCCGCCGATGATCCTGGCGATCTGCTCGACGGAGTTGTCGGTGACCTTGCGCAACTCCAGCCCGAGGGCGTGCGGATCCTGGGCGGCGCGGGTCGCAAGATCCTGCAGCTGCTCGCCGAGCCACGGCACTTTGAGCACCGCTGGCGGAATTTTCAGGCCGCCGGCGAGCATCGCCTGCATTTCGTGGTAGGCATGCACCAGCTCGATGCGCAGCACGATCGCGAGCCACGCGAGCGGTGCGACGACGGCGATGGAGACGACCGTGGTCATGATGAGGGCGGCGAGGATGCCGCGCCCGCGCACCAGCCGCATCACCCGCTCGTATGCCGGCCAGCTCACGAAGGCGAGAATGCCCGCCCACACGAGTGGCACGATGAACGGGTCGATGATGCGAAAGCCCAGCAGCACGAGCCCCGCGAGCAACACTACCGTGATGAGCCGGCGCAGCCAGGGTGCGGAAACAAAATCTTCGATCATGTTGCGCTCAGCTCAGCCCGGCGGTGTCGGAAGCGAACATGGTGAGCGCCAGCAGCATGCAGGTCGCGAGAGTCAGGTTGCGTCGCAGGCTCAGCCAGGCGGGCGGCAGCGCATCGCCGAGCACGCGGTGCTCGTACAGCCAGAAGCCGCCGAGTCCGCCGGCCAGCAGCGCGAGTCCCCGCTGTCCCCCCAGCACCACCGCCGCCGCGCCGCACAGCGCGGGCAGCACCGCCGCGCCGATGCGCGCCGCCGCCCACGGCAGGCGCCCGGCGAGCGCAAGTCCCCAGTGCACGCCGCCGCAGCCCGCCAGCAGCACCGCGCCCCAGCCGATCGCGAGCCGCTGCGCAAGCTCGCGCTGCGCCAGGTCCGGCAGCAAGCCGACGCCGAGCAGGCCTAACAGCAGCGGCGCGACCCCCAGGTAGCTGACGAGTTCCGCGGCGCCCTGAGCCTTTGATTCCCGCACACTGTCCGGAGGCGCACCCATTGCTCAGGATCATGCCACGCGCGCCCTCGGAACGGTCGCGCTTGACGCCGCCCCCGCGGCGCAGGCACGCTGCGCGCGACGTAAGGTGCCCGTGCCAACGCGCAAGCGGCTTTTAGGTGACCGCGCGCGTGGACATGGGTCAAACGGGAAGTCCGGTGTGGATTCGTCCAAAGCCGGCGCTGCCCCCGCAACGGTAATCGAGACCAAGGCGGATCACATGAGCCACTGCGCCCTCACGGGCGCGGGAAGGCGATCCGCCGGAGAGTGATCTCCAGCTCGAGAGCCCGGAGACCGGCCTTACGCTTCACCGGTGGGTGTCGCGGCGGGCGATGCTGGTCTTAAGCGGTGCCGCCAGCGCGGTGCCGGCCAGCTTCTGAAAGCCACAACCTCCCCGGGCACGGGTGGTGCGTTTTCAGGAGCTTCATCATGTCAAAAGGTCTCAGCGTGCGTCGCGCGTCCGGTTGCGCGGCTTTTGTGCTTGCTATCGCCTCGGCCGTAACCGCCTGGTCCCAGGAGCAGGCTGCGGCAGGTCCGGGGTCCGCGGACCAGGTAGCCGGATCCGGGCAGGTGATCGTCACCGCCTCGCGCGTACCGGAGCCGGAGGACCAGGCGTTCTTTTCCACCACGGTGCTGACGCGCGCCGACATCGAAGCGAGCCAGGCGCTGTCGGTGCAGGAGCTGCTCGCGAGTCTCGCCGGCATCAATATCGACAATGCCGGCGGTCTGGGTCAGCAGAGCTCGGTGTTCATCCGTGGCACCGACTCGGACCACACGTTGCTGCTGATAGACGGCGTGCGCGTGGGTTCGGCAACACTGGGCAGCGCGCCCTGGCAGATCATCCCGCCAGAGCAGATCGATCACATCGAGGTCGTGCGCGGCCCCCTCTCCACGCTCTACGGATCCGATGCGGTCGGCGGCGTCATCCAGATCTTCACGCGCCAGGCCGGTGCACCCGGTGTAACCCTCGGCGGCAGTGCGAGCAGCGGCAGTTTCGACACGCATGAGTTCAGCGGCTATCTCGCCGCGCGCGGTCCGCAGGCGTGGGGCAGCCTGGCGGGTGACATTCTCACCACCCGTGGCATCACCGCCTGTCTGCCTTCCGGGTTCGCGGGCTGCTTCGATTCAAGTCCGGCGCAGGTTCCTGACGGCTTTCAGAATCGCTCCGCGTCCGCCACCGCGGGCGCGCGCCTGAGCGATCAGCTTACGGCCACGGCTGACGTGCTCTACACCCACGGCTGGACCGCGTTCGATGGCGCGGGGTTCGACGACCGCCTGGAATTCCAGGAGAAGGTCTTCAGCGCGCACCTGGACGCGGCGCTCAGCGATTCCTGGCACCTGCGGCTCATGGCCGGGCGCGACGTCGATGCGGAGCGGGATTTCCTCGATCCCGTGCCGGTGGGCACTTTCGACAGCTCGCGCAACAGCGCGAGCCTGCAGCTCGACGGCAAGCTGAGCGCTGCGCTGCGCCTCATCAGTGGCGTTGACTACGAGGACGTGCGTGTCGACAGCGATACGCCGTTCGCCGTCACCGCGCGCACCACGCGCGCGGCGTTTGCCGATCTGCACGCCTCCTTCGGACAGTGGTCGGCGCTCGCCGGCGCGCGCTTCGAGAACAACGAGCAGTTCGGCCGGCACTGGACGGAAAATCTGGGTCTCAACCGCAAGCTCGGCGACGGCGTGCGCTTCACCGCCACCTGGGGTACCGCGTTCCGGGCGCCGACCTTCGATGAGCTGTATTTCCCGGGCTTCGGCAACCCGTTGCTGCGACCGGAAACCTCGCAGTCTTACGAGGCCGGGCTCGACGGCGATACCGGCGCCCTCAAGTGGTCCGTGCACGCCTACCAGACGACCGTCGACGAGCTGATCGCCGTCGACCCGCAGACCTTCCTGCCGCAGAACATCAACAAGTCGCGCATCCGCGGCGTGGAACTACAGGCCGACTGGCACAACCGTGAGTGGGCGATCGGCGGGCAGGTGAGCCCCATGGAACCGCTGAATCTCTCGGCGGGCGCCGAATACGACAATCTGCTCAACCGCCGTTCGAAGCAAAACGCCTCGCTCAGCGTGCGCCGCCTGCTGCCGGCGGCGGCGGACGGGATTTCCGGATCGATCGGCGTGGTGACGCGCTGGCAGGGCCGCCGCTACGACGACCTCGCCAACACCCTGCCCATGGGCGGTTATCTGACAGTCGATCTGCTCACGCAGTGGGCGCTGGGAAGCGCCTGGACGGTGGAGGCGCGGGCGGCGAACCTGTTAGATCGCAGTTACCAGACCGCGGCCTACTTCGCGCAGCCGGGGCGCTCCTACAGCGTCACGATCCGTTATCGCTCGCTGACGAAGTGAGTTACGCTTGCTTTGCCATGGACGAACCCAGCCCCAGCACCGCGCCCGGCGCGGCGCCGACGGAAAACGAACGAACCTGGGGGATGCTCGCGCACCTGTCCGCGCTCGTCGGGCTGCTCTTCCCCCTGGTCGGCAATATCCTCGGGCCGCTGCTGGTGTGGCTCACCAGGCGCGACAGTTCAGCGTTCATCGCCGCGCATGCGAAGGAAGCACTCAACTTCAACATCACCGTGACGCTCGCGGGCGTGGTGTGTCTGTTTCTCGCGCTGATTTTCATCGGCCTGCTGCTCGGCACGGCGCTGTTCATTGCCTGGCTCGTGATGACGCTGGTCGCAGCGATCAAGGCCAGCGAAGGGGTGCCGTACCACTACCCGCTGTCGCTCAGGCTGGTAAAATAACGCTTTAAATCAGCATCTTAGCGAGTCTTTACGCGCATACTGTACAAATGTACAGTATGCGGGTGAGGCGCTCGATCACAGGCAAGCAGGTGTTCAAGGGCAGGGGAGCGCTCTCAAATCCCTCCGGGCGCTTCGATCTGCAAAGTCTCGCGGCAGTTGACGATGGGTGGTACCTCGAGGAGACCCCCGACAGCATTCCCACCACGCTCGAACCCGAGCGCGCCCGCTCGGTCATCAGCACCAACGACTCGCCAGACATTCCTTTTGAACAGTCGATCAATCCGTACCGCGGATGCGAGCATGCGTGCAATTACTGCGCAGCGGCGGATACGCCAATACTCATGGCAGATGGCTCTACACGCGAGCTCGCTAAGCTGCGAGTTGGCGACGCAATCTACGGCACAGGGCGTCGCGGTCGTTACCGACGGTACGTCAAGACACAGGTGCTCGCGCGCTGGTGCGTCATCAAACCGGCCTACCGTGTCACGCTTGAGGACGGCACCCAACTAACAGTGGGTTCCGATCATCGCCTGCTAACGGATCGGGGATGGAAGTTCACCACGGGTATGGAGCGCGGACGCGCGCGGCGCCCGCATCTGACCACGTGCAACAAGCTCATGGGGACCGGCGCATTCGCTACCGCGGTGGAAAAGGGCGCCGACTACCGAGCGGGTTACCTGTCCGGAATGATTCGCGGTGACGGGTCGTTGGCGTCTTATTCCTACCCGCGCCCGGGAAGGAGCCGCGGCGACCAGCACCACTTCCGGCTGGCACTGTGCGATCAGGAAGCTCTGGTCAGGGCGCGCAACTATCTTCTCGACTTCCAGATCGCTACCAATGCATTTTTGTTCCAGGCGGCTGCCGGCAACCGAAAAGCCATGCATGCGATCAGGACCCACTCCTTCGCGAACGTGGCAGCGATTCGCGGACTCATCGCGTGGCCGCTTTCTCCGACACCACAATGGTCGGCCGGCTTCCTCGCGGGGATATTCGATGCCGAAGGCAGCTTCAGCCAGACCATTCTGCGCATTTCCAACACCGACCCGGAAATCATCGCCTGGATTCGTCGCTGTCTGCATGAATTTGGCTTCAGTTCTGTTGTTGAGCACGTTCACCACCACGACAGGAACCCCATTGACGTCGTGAGACTGAAGGGCGGCCTCCGGGAGCATCTGCGCTTTTTCCACACGGTCGACCCGGCCATCTCCCGGAAGCTCGACATCACCGGCCAGGCGGTCAAGAGCGACGCTCGTCTGGGGGTCGTCAGCATTGAGCCGCTACAAACCATGCGGTTGTACGACATCACGACCGAGACCGAGGACTTCATCGCCAACGGCGTGGTGAGCCACAACTGCTACGCCCGTCCCAGTCATGCCTACATGGGACTCTCGCCGGGGCTGGATTTCGAGACACGCCTCTTCTACAAGGCGGACGCCGCGCGGGTGCTGGAAGGGGAGCTGTCGCATCCGGGCTATGTCTGCAAGCCGATCATGCTCGGTGCCAACACCGATCCGTACCAGCCGGTCGAGAAAAAAATGCGCGTGACGCGCTCCATCCTCGAAGTGTTGGCACGCACCCGCCACCCGGTGACCGTCGTCACCAAGAGCGCCCTCGTGCTCAGGGATGTGGACCTGCTCGCCGACCTCGCGCGTGATGGCCTCGCGAGCGTCGCGGTGAGCATTACCTCCCTTGACGCGAACCTAAAGCGCACGCTCGAACCCCGCGCGGCTTCGCCGCAGGCGCGGCTGCGCACGCTCGCCGCCCTGCACGTCGCCGGCGTACCGACAGGAGTGCTGGTGGCGCCGGTGATCCCCGCCCTCACCGACCACGAGCTGGAAGACATTCTGACGGCGGCTGCGGCTGCCGGCGTCGGCTGGGCGGGTTACGTACTCCTGCGACTGCCCTACGAGATCAAGGATCTCTTTGCCGAATGGCTGGCGCAGCACTACCCGCAGCGTGCGCAGCATGTCATGTCGCTGGTGCGCGCCATGCGCGACGGGCGCGACAACGACCCGAATTTCGGCTCACGGATGCGCGGCACGGGGCCCTTTGCCCTGCTGCTGCGCAACCGCTTCCGCGTCGCCTGTGCGCGGCTGAACCTCGCGTCATCGGGGCGCGAGGCGCTGCGCACGACGCTGTTTCGCGCGCCCGGCCCGCAGCAGGCGCAGCTGCACCTCGATATGTAGCCTGCGCGCGTTGCTGCAAACCGCTGCGGGTCGGTGCGGTTACAATGACTACTGCCGATGAACGACCTAGCCGCGAATTACGGGCGAGCGCTGAATGCGCGTTTCACGCTGCACGAGCGGCTGGGCGCCGGCGGCCAGGGTGAAGTCTGGCGGGCGCGCGATCCGCAGCGTGACGGCGACATTGCGCTGAAGATCCTGCAGCCGGGGGCTGCTCAGGTCGCGGCGGCGTGGGCGGCGCTGCAGCGCGAGTATTCGATCAACAGCCGCCTCGACCACCCGCGGGTCCTCAAGCTGTTTCCCCCCGAGGCCACCGAGGACGCGCTGCTGCTGCCGATGGAGCTGGCCAGCGGCGGTGACCTGCGTCGCTTGCGCGGCGCGGACTATCTGACCATCGTGCCGGTGCTGCTCGATGTAGCCCTGGCGCTCGAACACGCACACGAGCGCGGCGTGATTCACCGTGATCTGAAGCCCGGGAACGTGTTGTTCGACGCGCGCGGCGCGGTGAAGCTCGCGGACTTTGGCATCGCGGGCACGGTGCTCGCCGCGGATTCCGACCCGGCGCGCGGACTGTCGCCCTTCAGCGCCAGCCCGCAGCAGCTGCGCGGCGAGCCGCCGACGCCAGCCGATGACATCTATGGGCTGGGCGCGCTTGGCTACGAACTGCTGTCCGGCTATCCGCCGCACTATCCGCACTTTGATGCGCAGAAAGCGCAGCGCGAACCGGTGCCGGAGCTGGTGCCGGCGCGGCAGATGCCGCCGCAACTCGGCGCGCTCATCGCCCGCATGCTGCAGAAGGACGCACGGGCGCGGCCCGCGTCCATGCGCGAGATCATCGAGGGGCTCGACGCGGCGCTCAACGACACCCTCACGTTTGAGTTCGAGACCGCTGAGCCGCCCCGCGAAGCCCCGCCCGCGGAACGCACCGGCAAGCACGCGGCCTTGTCCGTGAGTCTGCCCGCCGCGCCCCCGACCATGCCGGACGGCCTTCCCCCAGGAGTCCTGGATGGACAGGCGCTGTGGGAGGAAATGCGCCCCCGCCCGGTTCTGGGAAGGCTCGAGCCCATGCGCAGCAACCGCCCGCATGCGCTGGTGGTCCTCGGTTGCCTGGCCGCGGCTGCCCTGGCGGCGCTTTACTGGCTGCCGCACCCTCCCGGCTGGTCGCCGGCTGCCTGGCTGCACACGGATCGCGCGCCGCCAAGCGCGTCGCCGGCAAATATCGCAACCAACACGGCCGCCGCGACCGCTGTTGCCGATGAGAACGCGCTGCAGGCGCAGCGCGCCGAATTCGACCGCCGGCAGGCCGCCCTCGAAGCGCGTGGCGCGCAGAACTGGGGCGGCGCCGATTTCGCCGCCGCCCGCGGCCGCGCCGCCGAGTCGGTCGGGGCCCACGATGCGGGCGACCTCGCGCTCGCGCGCCAGCGGCTCGGGGAAGCCGCGCAGCTGCTGGATGCGGTCGAACACGCCGCACCTGCGGCGCTGGCGGCGCAGCTCGACGCCGGCAACCGCGCGCTCAACGCCGGGCAGCAGGACCTCGCGGGCCAGGCGTTTGATCTTGCCCACCGCATCGATCCGCAGGACGCGCGCGCGCTGTCCGGACAGGCCCGCTCACAGCGCCTCATCGGCGTGTCGCCCCTGATCGCCGATGCGCAAAGCGCGCAGAGCGCGCATGAGTACGCGCGCGCCGCCCGGTACTACTCGCAGGCGCTGGCGCTCGACCCGAAAAACGCCCAGGCACGCAGCGGCCTTGCACAAGCCCAGGCTGCGTTGGGCGATGACAACTATGCCCGCGCGGCCGGCGAGGGCTTCGCGGCGCTCGGTGCGGGGCGTATCGCGGAGGCGCGTGCCGCCTTCGAGCGCGCGCGCAGCCTGCGTCCGAATGGCCCCGAGGCGCTCGACGGACTGCGGCGGGTGAACGCGGCGGATACCGGCCGCACCGCCGCCAACCATGCCGTCAGCGGCGGCGCCGGCAATGCCGCCCCGAGCGCTGTCGATAATGATGCGGGCCTGCGCACCCACGCCGAGCAGCTCGAGGCGCAGGAGCGCTGGGACGAGGCCGCGGCGCTCTACGCGGCGGCGTTGCGCGACAATGCCAGGCTGTCGTTCGCCCAGGCCGGCAAGGCGCGCTCCGGCGCGCGTGCCCGCCTTGACCACGCGCTGCAGGCGCTGCTTGATCACCCGGAGCGGCTGGAAGCAGCCGAAGTGCGTGACCAGGCGAGCGGGCTGCTCGACACGGCGCAGGCCACCACGCCTTCCGGCCCGGTGTTGCGCTCGCAGATCGCGCGTCTGCAGATTCTCCTGCCGCAGTTCGAGACCCCGATGCATGTGTCCCTGGTTTCCGACGGCGTCACCCAGATCGCCATCCTGGGCGTGGGCAACTTCGGCAGCTTCGAGCGGCGCGAGATCGTGCTCAAGCCCGGCACCTACACCCTGATCGGCTCGCGCGTCGGCTACCGCGACGTGCGCCGTCAGGTCACCGTTACCCCAGGGGAGGCCCAGACCGTGAGCGTCGCCTGTCACGAGGCAATCTGATGGCCGAGCCGGACGTGAAGGTTGCGCTACTCGCCGGGGCGAGCGGACTCACCGGCGGCTATGTCCTCGACGCGTTTCTGGCGGCGCCGGATGTGAGCCGCGTGGTGGCGATCTCGCGGCGGCCCCTCGGACGTGACCACCCGCGTCTTGCCAACCGCATCGTGCAGTTCGAGCGCCTGCAGGCACAGCTGCAGGGCGTGCACTGCGATGTCGCGTTGTGCTGTCTCGGCACGACCATCCGCCAGGCCGGCTCGCAGGAGCACTTTCGCGCCGTCGATCTTGACTGCGTGCTCACGTTTGCGCGCGTCGCGAAGGCGGCGAATGCGCAGCGCTTCGTCGTGATGTCGAGCGTGGGTGCGGATCCGCAGGCGCGCAACTTCTATCTGCGCACCAAGGGTGAGATGGAAGAACAGCTCGCCGCCTTGGGGTTCGCGGCGCTGGATATCCTGCAACCCTCGGTGCTGCTCGCCTGGCGCGCCGAGATGCGCCCGCTGGAACTCGCTGCCCGGCTCCTCATGCCGCTCGTGAATCCTTTGCTGCTGGGGCGCTACGCCGCCTGGCGCGGGATTCCGGCGCGCACCGTGGCCGCGGCCATGCTGGGGGCGACGCGTTCCGGGCGCCGCGGCCTGCAACGCTACACCTGGACCGGAATCGAGGCGCTCGCGCGCCTGACCGCCCGTACGCGGGACGCCCGGAAGGCCTGAGGCCCTCGGTGCCGGTGATGCGCGCGCGCCTCGCGGCCCTCGCCGCGGTCACGATACTCGCGGCGGGCTGCGGCGCTCTTCCGCCGCACCCCGCGCCCCTCGCGCAGCCCGCGGTGCCGCCCGCGGTGTCGCCCGCGGTGTCGCCGGGCGCGCAGCCCGACGGCGGCGCGGTGGTGCGCGTCGCGGCGTCGCTCGTCGGCACGCGCTACCAGTTCGGCGGTGCGGACGAGGCGGGCTTTGATTGCAGTGGACTGGTGCTCTACGTGCACGAGCGCGTGGGACTTGGCATTCCACGCACCGCCGCCGCGCAGCAGCGCGCGGCGCAACCGGTGCCGCTGACGCAACTGCAGCCCGGCGACCTGGTGTTCTTCAGCAGCGACGGGCGGCGCATCGATCACGTCGGCATCTACAGCGGCTTCGGCCGTTTCATCCACGCGCCGCACGCCGGAGTCGCGGTGTCGTACGCGGAGCTTGCGAGTGCCTACTACGCGCGCCACCTGGTGAGCGCGGGCCGTTTCTGGACAGCGGCCACGCCGTGAGTCCGCGCGGCGGTAAGACATAAGGCGACCGGCACGCCGCTGTCGCCAATCGGGCACACCTTCTTGAGAGTCCGGGCACATTTCCGGGCTTGACGGCGATCCGCGACGCTTTGACACTAAGCGCAGTGACAAAGGCAAACCCGTCGAAAGACGGGGACGCAAAGCCACCGGTCTAAAGGAACGGGTTCCTACGACGGCGGGGCTGCCACGCTCGTGCTTGCCGCCAAGCGCGACCGCTCGCACTCCCTTCCCCGTCGCACGAATCCGCTGTGAGTACCGCGACCGTGGCGCGTTGGTTTCGTTCGGGGAAGTTATGACAGCAATACCTAACATCGTGCCCGATGCGCACGAGCGCGCCGAGGCAGCCAGTCCGGCGGCGGCAGCGCCGAGCCCCGGCCCGTTTGTCCTCAACCTGTGTTCCTCCACGACTCCCATGGCTCTGGCGCAGACCGACCTGCCCGAGCTCAAACGTTTCACCTTCTTTGTCAGCCGCCGCTTCGAGGAAGGCCGCGAGCGCTTCCGCTTGCACATGGGGTACTTCGCCACGCTCGCCGAAGCCGAAGAATGGCTCGCCGTGGTGCGCGAAATCTATCCGGGAGCCTGGGCCGGTGAGGCGCCGGGCCGCAAGCTCCGTGAGCGCGCCGCGGCTGCCGCGGCCGCACAGGCTCAACACGCCGCGGGACCGCAGGTACAGGTGGCGGCGCCGCCACCGCTCGCCCGAGCCCCTGCGTACCGGCCCGCGAGCGCGAACCCGATCCCGATGAATGTGCCGGTCGTGCATGCTCCGGTGGCGCGGGCTGCAGCGCCGGCCGCGCCGGCACCGCCAGCGCGCACGGCCCCGCCCGTCGCCCCGGCACCCAGGATCAGTGCGCCGCCGATTGCCCCCGCAGCGCGCCGCTTGCCCGCGACTCCTGCAACCGCCGCACGCGCGGCGCCGCCCAGGAGCGCACCGAGCCCGTCGCGGAATGCGCCGGCGCCGCAGGCCGCGGTCGCGACCGGCCCGAAGGTGCCGCCGCGGCCCAGCGCCCCGATGGCGGCCGGCCGACCAGCGCCAACGCTGGCGCCAGCACCAGCGCAGGTCCCGGCCGCGGGCCTGGGGCGTAAGGGCGTGTTTGAAGATTCCAACGTGCGCGAGGTGCTGGCCGCACTCGGCGATGCCGCGGCCACGGGCGAGACGCGCCTGATGCGCGCGCCGCCGCCGCGCTCGGCGCCGCCGGAGGCGCCTGCCGCCGGCGGGCTCAGCGACACCCAGGTGCTGAAAATGCTGGAGACGCGCACCGCGGAAAACAGCCCGCCGGTCGCCGATATCTCCGGCGGCGGAATTCCGTTCCTGAAGCCGGACGACACGGCGACGCGCCGCGCGCTGCAGGAAGCGGTCGCCAACAACGCGCCGGTGGCGTTTGCCGTGCAACTGCAGTGGTCAGTACAGCCCGCGGAGCTTCTCAAAGTGCCGCCGCTGGCGATCTTCAGCGCCTACACCCTGTATACGGTCGAAGGCAGCCGCGACGGCCGCAAGTGGTATGGACTGCGCCTGGGATTTTTCAGCGACGCCATCTCCGCCAAGCAGGTGGCGCACTACGTGCGTTCCGAATTCGCCTCGGTTGCGGTGGTGCCCGTCAGCCCCGAGGAGCGCGTGCGCGCCACCGAGCAGGACCGCAAGGCCGCCCTGGTCGCAACGCCCGGTCTGACGCGTGTCGACGCCTCCGATGAGTTCAAGCTGCTTGACGATGACGGTTCGCGCGGCCTGCCGCGCGCCGGCCCGCCGCCGGCGCCCACTGTGGCGGGGCGATCTGCCGCGAAGCCCGCCGCCAAAGCGGCAGCCAAGGCGCAACCCAAAGTGGCGGTGGGCCGCGTGGTGCGCCAGAGCGCGTCCGCGACCGGCGCTCACGGCCGCAGCGGCGGCAAGGTGGGCGCGCGCGAGCGCCGCGGAGCGCAGACGCTCGAAGAGACGCTCGAGATTCTGGGCGCGAGCGGCCTGAGCATCGACAACGGTAACGGTGAGACGCTCAACGACAGCGGCGTGCGCCACCTGCGCATCGAGGCGCAGAAGAATTCGCCGTTTGCGCGCCTGCTGGAGCGCCTCAGCGAGCGTGCCAAGAAGGCGTAGGGGCAACGCCCGGGCTGCCGCTCAGCCCTTACCGAACAGCTTGTCCAGCTCGGTGCGTGCCTTGCTCACCTCGGCGGTGTTGGGTGGGATGTAGGCCGCCGCGCGCGGCTTGAAATGATCACAGAAGTTCGCGTGCGTCTTGTCGCTCACTTCCTCCGCCGTGGGTTCGCGGCAGTGCTTCGCGACCCGCGTGTCGTACTCGACGCACATGCGGCACACGTGCAGCTCGGAGCGACATTGCGGGCATTCATCGAGCCGCCGTAGCGGCAGGCTCAACTCCGCGAGCGCCGCACCGCATTTCCAGCAGACCAGCTCGTGGGCCATGGGTGCTATTTTACCCGCGCGTACGCTCGCGCAGGAAATCCTCCAGCACCCGCCCGGTATGCGATTGTTTTGCGCGGCGCGCAATCTGCGCCGGCGGCCCCTGCGCGACGATGCGGCCGCCGTCATCGCCGGCCTCCGGCCCCATGTCGAGGATCCAGTCCGCTTCCGCCATGATGTCGAGGTTGTGCTCGACCACCACCGCGGTGTTGCCGGCGGCGACCAGCCGGTGCAGCACGTGGATCAGTTTCTCGACATCCGCCATGTGCAGACCCACGGTCGGCTCGTCCAGAACATAAAGAGTGTGTCTGGCAAGCTGGCGCGGGCCGCGCGCGACCTCGTCGCGCACCTTGGACAGTTCGGTGACGAGTTTGATGCGCTGGGCCTCGCCGCCGGAGAGCGTCGGGCTCGGCTGGCCGAGCGTGAGATAGCCGAGACCGACGTCCTGCAGGAGCTTGAGGGAGTGATGCACGCGTGGATGGGCGGCGAAGAAGCCGACCGCATCATCGACGTCCATCGCCAGCACATCCCCGATGCTCTTCTGCCGCCACAACACCGCCAGCGTCTCGGAATTGAAGCGCCGCCCGCCGCACACGTCGCACAGCACCTTTACATCCGGCAGGAAGCTCATCTCGATGGTCTTTACACCCTGGCCTTCGCACGCTTCGCAGCGGCCGCCGGCGGTGTTGAACGAGAAGCGGCTGTTGGTATAGCCGCGGATGCGCGCCTCGGTGGTGCCGGCGTAGATGCGCCGGATCTCGTCCCAGAAGCCGATGTAGGTCGCCGGACACGAGCGTGGGGTCTTGCCGATCGGGGTCTGGTCCACTTCCAGCACCCGCTCGACATGCTCGATGCCGCGCACGGCCTGGCAACCGATGAGCTGCGGGCCGGTGCCGCGCTTAGCGCCCGCGGCGCGCCGGCGGTGCTTAGCGATGGGCGTGTTCTCGCCCAGCAAGCGGCGCAGGTTGGCGTACAGCACATCGCGCGCCACGGTCGACTTGCCCGAGCCGGAGACCCCGGTGATGACGACCAGGCGCCCGAGCGGGATGCGCACATCGGTGCCCCTGACGTTATGCAGCGCGACCCGCGCGAGCGTGAGCAGCGGCGTCGCCGCGTCTACCGGGCGATGCGGCCGCGCCGGGTGCAGCAGCGGTTCGCGCAGGAAGCGGCCGGTAACCGAGCGCGGATTGCGGATCAGATCCTGCACCGTGCCGGCCGCGACCAGCTCGCCGCCGCGCACGCCGGCCGCGGGCCCCAGATCCAGCACGTGGTCCGCGCGGCGGATGGTCTCCTCGTCGTGCTCGACCACCACCAGCGTGTTGCGGTTGCCGGCGAGCTCGGTGAGGGCCTGCAGCAGGATCTCATTGTCGCGCGGATGCAGCCCGATGGTGGGCTCATCGAGCACGTAACACACGCCCTGCAGGTTCGAGCCCAGCTGCGCGGCGAGACGGATGCGCTGCGCTTCGCCGCCCGAGAGCGTCGGCGCCGCCCGGTCCAGCTGCAGGTACCCGAGGCCGACACGTTCGAGGAATTTCAGCCGCGCGCGGATTTCCGGCAGCAGGTCGCGCGCAATCTGCCGTTCGCGCGTGCCGAGCCGCAGGCGGGCGAAGAATTCCGCGCCGGCGGCGACCGGCTCAGCCGCGAGCGCGGCAATCGAGCGGGCGCGGAAGCGCACGTTGAGCGCCGTGGGATTGAGGCGCTGGCCGTGGCAGGCGCCGCACGCCTTCGGGTCGTGCGCGCCCCACTCGTTCCACCACCGCTCCTCGCCGCTTTGCTGCGCATCGAAGCCCGGCATCTCGACACCGGTGCCAAAGCAGCTCTCGCACCAGCCGTGCCGCGAGTTGAACGAAAACAGTCGCGGGTCCAGTTCGGCGAAGCTGCGGCCGCAGGACGGGCAGGCGCGCCGGGTTGAGAACACCGTGACCCGGGCGGCCCTCGCGGGCAGCACGTGCACCAGGCCCTTGCCGAAATCCAGTGCGCGGGCGAGGGCGGCGCGCAGCGCGGCCTCGTTCTTTACGCTGACATCGACCGTGGCCACCGGCAATTCAATGGTGTGTTCCTTGAAGCGCGACAGCCGCGGCCACGGCGAGGTCGGCATTGCTGCGCCGTCAACCCGCAGCGTGCGGAAGCCCTTCTTGCCCGCCCACTTGGCAAGATCGGTGTAGTAGCCCTTGCGCGCGACCACCAGCGGCGCGAGCAGCGCCACCGCGGAGCCCCGGTAGTCGCGCAACAGGCGCGCGGCGATCGAGTCGGGACTCTGCGGCTGGATGGCGACGTCGCAGTCGGGGCAGTACTGGGTGCCGAGTTTCACGTACAAGAGACGCAGGAAATGGTAGATCTCGGTGAGCGTCGCGACGGTGCTCTTGCGGCCGCCACGGCTGGTGCGCTGTTCAATCGCGACCGTGGGTGGAATGCCGAAGATCGCATCCACATCGGGGCGCGCGGCCGGCTGTACGAACTGGCGCGCGTAGGCGTTGAGGGACTCCAGGTAGCGGCGCTGACCCTCATTGAAAAGGATGTCGAAGGCGAGGGTGGACTTGCCCGAACCGGACACCCCGGTGATCACGGTGAAGCAGTCGCGCGGGATCTCCACGTCGATGTTCTTGAGGTTGTGCTCGCGCGCCTTGTGGATGATCACCGCGTTGCGTTCGTGCCCGTTGCCGTAGTGCGCGGGCGCTTCGGCGATCGCAGCCGGGGTTGCGGCAAGCGCGGCGGCCGCGGGCGACAACGCCTGCTCGTAGGCGCTGAGCGCCTGGCCGGTAAAGGAGCTTAGGTTCGCGCGCACCTGCGCGGGGGTGCCGCTGCAGATGATCTGCCCGCCGCGCTCGCCCCCTTCGGGCCCCAGGTCGATGACCCAGTCGGCGCCGCGGATCACGTCCAGATTGTGCTCGATTACCAGCAGCGAATGCCCCGCGATCAGCAGCTTGCGAAAGGCCCGCAGCAGTTTCGCCACGTCCTCGAAATGCAGTCCGGTGGTGGGCTCGTCGAAAAGAAACAGCTTGCCGCGATGGGTGGTGCTGGAAAGCACCGAGCCGGCCTGCGCCAGATGGCCGGCGAGTTTCAGACGCTGCGCCTCCCCGCCCGAGAGTGTGGGCACCGGCTGGCCGAGCTTCAGGTACTCCAGCCCCACGTCCGCCAGCGGCGCGAGCCGCGCCGCCACCTCGGGCGCGTCGGCAAAGAACGCGCGCGCCTCGGTCACGGTCAGGTTGAGCACATCCGCGATGCTCAGGCGGCGGCCGTCGGCGCCTTCACGCCGGATGTCGAGCACTTCATCGCGGTAGCGGCGGCCGTCGCAGTCGGGGCAGCGCAGGTACACATCCGAGAGGAACTGCATTTCAACGTGCTCGAAACCGTTGCCGCTGCAGGCGGGGCAGCGCCCGTTGCCGGAGTTGAAACTGAAAGTCCCCGGGGTGTACTTGCGCTCCTGGGCCGCCGGCTCGGCGGCGAACAGCGCCCGCACGGCATCGAAGGCACCAACGTAGCTGGCGGGATTCGAGCGCGTCGTGCGGCCGATGGCATTCTGATCGACCATGACGACGTCATCGATGAGCTCCGCTCCCGTGAGACCTGCGAACTGGCCCGGCGCCTCGGTCGGTTTGCCGCGGTACTTGAGCAGCGCCGGATACAACACATCCTCCACCAGTGTCGACTTGCCCGAGCCGGACACGCCGGTGACGCACACCAGGCGCTTCAGCGGAATGCGCACGTCGAGATTCTTCAGGTTGTGTGCGCTCGCCCCCTTGAGCTCGAGCCAGCGGTTGGAGCGCGCCTCGGCGATGACGCCCCCGTCCGCCACGCCGTCGATGGGCGCAGCGCTCGCACGCCCGCCGTAGGCTGCAACCGGCGCTGCGGCCGCGACGCGCTTGCGTCCGCCGAGGTACTGGCCGGTGAGCGAGCCAGGGTCGGCGCGAATCGCGGCGGGGCTGCCGAAGAACACGATTTCACCGCCGCGCTCGCCCGCGCCCGGACCTAAGTCGAGGATGCGGTCGGCCTCCAGCATGATCTGCGGATCGTGTTCGACGACCACCAGGGAGTTGCCGGCATCGCGCAGGCGCTTCATCACGCCTATCACGCGCTGCATGTCGCGCGGATGCAGGCCGATGGAAGGCTCGTCGAGCACGAACAGGGTGTTGACGAGCGAGGTGCCGAGCGCGGTCGTGAGGTTGATGCGTTGCACCTCCCCGCCGGAGAGCGTGCGTGATTGCCGGTCGAGCGTGAGGTAGCCGAGGCCGACGTCCGCCACGTAGCGGAACCGGCCGCGGACCTCGGCGAGCAGCAAAGCGGTGGCCTCATCGAGCGGCTGCGGCAAGGAGAGGTTGCGGAAGAATTCGTAGCTGCGCTCCACCGGCAAGAGCATCAGGTCGTGGATTGACAGTCCCGGGAGCGCCGCCAGGGTCTCGGCACTCCACTCGACGCCTCGCGGGCGGAAGGGCGCGCTCGCCCCGAGCGCGCGCTCGGCGAGCGCGCGGCTGCCGATGCGCCATAGCAGCCCTTGGGTCTTCAGGCGCGCGCCGTCGCAGGCGCTGCAGGGGGTATAGGCGCGGTAGCGCGACAACAGCACCCGCACGTGCATCTTGTAGGCGCGCGTCTCGAGCCACGCAAAAAAGCGCCTGGCCCCGTACCAGACTTTCTTGGTCCAGGGGCCTTCGCCCTCGATCACCCACTTGCGCGCCTCGGCCGACAGTTCCCGCCACGGCGTATCCAGCGCTATGCCGCGCAGCTTCGCGAACTTCTCCAGATCCTCCTGGCACTCGAGGTAGGACTTGGTCTGCCAGGGCTTGATCGCCCCGCCGCGCAGCGAGCGGGTCTCATCGGGGATGACCAGCCCATAGTCAATGCCGATGGTGCGGCCAAAGCCGCGGCAGGTCTCACACGCTCCCAGCGGAGAATTGAAGGAGAACAGGCTGGGGGTTGGTGTCTGGTAGGCAAGATCACAGTGCGCACAGTGCAGCTCACTCGAGTAGCGCCAGGTGTCCAGGTGCCGCGGCGTTTCAGCATCGTCCACGACCTGGAAGTTGACGCGCCCGCGGCCCACGCGCAGCGCGGCTTCCAGCGACTCGAGCACGCGGCCGCGTTCCGCGCTGCCGGCGCGCAGCCGGTCCTGCACCACCTCCAGCGTGATCTGCGGCGCGCGCGCCGTGCTGCTGCCTTTGCGGCGGCGCGCGGGTGTGGGCTTGGGCTCGGCGGTCGCGGCGGGGGCGCCGGGTGAGGGCGGCGCATCAAAGAAGCGCGTGTAACCTTGCTTCGCGAGCAGCTCGCGTACTTCCGCGACGCTGAAGTTCGCCGGCACCGGCACCGGGAAGGTCACGAGCAGCCGTGGATCCTTGGCACCCTGCGCGCGAGTGAGAACCTCGGCGTAGATGCTCTCGGCGCTGTCACGCCGCACCGGGTTACCGCAGCGCTGGCAATGCAGCACGGCGGCGCGGGCAAACAGCAGCTTCAGGTGGTCATTGAGCTCGGTCATCGTGCCGACGGTGGAGCGCGAGGTGCGCACCGGGTTGGTCTGATCGATAGCGATCGCCGGCGGGATGCCGCGGATCGAATCGACCTGCGGCTTGTCCATGCGGTCGAGGAACTGCCGCGCGTACGGCGAGAACGTCTCGACATAGCGTCGCTGGCCTTCGGCGTACAGCGTATCGAACACCAGCGACGACTTGCCCGAGCCGGATACGCCCGTGACGACGATCAGCTCGTTGAGCGGGATGTCGAGATCGAGCGCTTTGAGGTTGTTCTGGCGCGCACCCCTCACAAGGATGGCGTCACGGGAGGCGTCAGTCATTCGGTCACTGTCAGCTTCGGGTGGGCACAGGCTCTGTGATTGTAATGGATTCGCGCTGCCTGCAATCCAGTGTCGGGCGGCCCGGTCTACTGTGGGTGAGCGGATTTGCGTTCGCGGCTAGGCACTTACAGCGGGCGCCGCGGGACTAAGCGGGAAGTGCCGGCGCCCGAAGGCTACAATCGGTGCGACGACGACTCTTTTAAAGGAGAGCCCTCAGATTCCATGCTGACTCATCCCTCGCTCGGCTTTGGTCTCGGACTGCGTGTCGATCACTACGACGCGATCCTCGCCGAGCGTCCCGCGGTTGACTGGTTCGAGGTGCTCACCGAGAACTACCTGGTACCGGGGGGCAAGCCGCTGGACTACCTGATGCGCTTTCGCGAGCGCTATCCGCTCGCCATGCACGGCGTGTCCATGTCCATCGGCAGCTCCGCGCCGCTGGATCGGGACTACCTGCGCCAGGTAAAGGCGCTGGCGGCGCGCGTCGAGCCGGTATGGATCTCCGACCATCTTTGCTGGACCGGGGTCGCGGGCCGCAATACCCACGATCTTCTGCCTCTGCCCTACACCGAGGAGGCGCTCGCGCATGTGGTCGAGCGCGTGCGCACGGTGCAGGACATCCTGGGACGCCGCATCCTCCTCGAGAACGTCTCCAGCTACGTGGCCTTCCGTGATTCGCGCCTCACGGAGTGGGAGTTCCTCAGCGAGATCGCGGTGCGCGCCGACTGCCTGATCCTGCTCGACGTCAACAACATCTACGTGAGCGCGGTCAACCACGAATTCAAGGCGCTCGAGTACCTGCACGCCATCCCCATCGGGCGCGTGCAGCAGATCCATCTGGCCGGTCACGAGAATCGCGGCGAGTACCTCGTCGACACCCACGATCATCCGGTGCCCGACCCGGTGTGGGATCTGTACGCCGCAGCCGTGCGGCGCTTCGGGGCGGTCTCGACCATGATCGAGCGCGACGACCACATTCCCCCGCTGGCGGAGTTGTGTGCGGAGCTGGCCCACGCCCGCGCCCTGTGCGAGCGCACGCTGGCGGACGGCACGGTGCCGCGCGGCTCGCGCGCGCCGCGCGCCGCGCTGGGAGCTTCGTGAGGCAACTCGCGGGCGTGCAGGAGGACTTTCAGGACTACCTGCTGCGCGGCAGTGCGGCGGTGGAGCGCCACGTCGTCGGCAGCGCGCGCGTGCCGGTGGCCACGCGCCTGGGCGTTTACAGCGGCGCGTACCGCGCGCGCCTCGCCGAGGCGCTGCAGGCGAACTTTCCGGCGCTCGCCAAGCTTCTGGACACGGCGGACTTCGAGGCGCTCGCGTCGCACTACGTGGCCGCGCATGATTCCGCGTTTTTTTCCATCCGCTACTACGGTCATGAGCTGCCGCAGTTCCTGAGCCAGCATCCGGACTACACCGCGGCTCCCGTGCTGGCCGAGCTGGCGCGCTGGGAATGGACCATGACCAGCGCCTTCGACGCCGCCGATGCCACGCCACTCGAGCACGCGGCGCTCGCGCAGTTTTCCCCACAGCAGTGGCCGCAGCTGCGATTCTCCTGGCATCCGAGCGTGGCGCGCTTAGGCCTCAGCTGGAATGTGCCGCAGCTGTGGCAGGCCCTCACGCAGGACGCCGAGCGCCCGGCCGCCAGTGTGAATCGCGTGCCGGTGCAGTGGCTCTTGTGGCGCCAGCAGCTCACGACCTACTTTCGCTCCCTGGCGGAGACTGAAGCCCGGGCGCTCGATGCCGCACGCGACGGCTGGCCATTTGGCGAGTTGTGCGCTCTCTTGTGTGATGAGCTGGGCGAGGAGCAGGCGCCGCTGCAGGCCGCGACGCTGCTGCGCGGCTGGGTTGACGCGGGGCTCATCACTGGCGCCGCCTGAAGCGCTCGTCGCGTACAATCGCGGTCCTTAATTTGCGCAGGACCGTTCATGCCGCTTTCCGCCTACGGCAACGTGCTCGAGATGATCGGCAACACGCCGCTGATGGCGGTGCGGCGCCTCGATACCGGGCCGTGCGAGCTGTTTCTGAAGCTGGAAAACCAGAATCCGGGCGGCTCGATCAAGGATAGGGTTGGCCTGTATCTCATCCAGGCCGCGGAAGCGTCCGGCGGCATCAAGCCCGGCGGCACGCTGATCGAGGCCACCGCCGGTAACACCGGACTCGGGCTGGCGCTGGTCGCGGGCCAGAAAGGCTATCGGCTGCTGCTCGTCATCCCGGACAAGATGAGCCAGGAAAAGATTTTTCACCTGCGGGCCATGGGCGCCGAGGTGATGATGACCCGCTCGGACGTGAGCAAGGGTCATCCGGAGTACTACCGCGACGTCGCCGAACGCCTGGCGCGCGAGCTGCCCAACTCGTATTTCGTCAACCAGTTCGGCAACCCGGCGAACGCGCAGGCCCACGAGGAAACCACCGCGCCGGAGATCTGGCAGCAGATGGGGCATAAACTCGACGCGGTGGTGTGCGGCGCGGGCACCGGCGGCACGCTCGCCGGGCTGACACGCTATTTCACGCGCACCGCGCCACAGGTGGAGCTGGTGCTGGCTGATCCGGCCGGCTCCGGGCTCGCGGCCTACGCCAGCACCGGCAAGCTGCCCGCGAAAATGACTCCCTGGCTGGTGGAGGGGATCGGCGGTGACTCGGTGCCGCCGGTGGGGGATTTCTCGCGCGTCAGTCGCAGCTACAGCATTGCGGACGCGGAAAGTTTCCGCGCCTGCCGCGAGCTGCTCAGCAAGGAGGGAATCATCGCCGGCACCTCCACCGGCACCTTGCTGGCGGCGGCGCTGCGCTACTGCCGCGAGCAGCACCAGCCGCGCCGCGTCGTGACCTTCGCCTGCGACAGCGGCAACAAGTACCTCTCCAAGGTCTACAACGATTACTGGATGCTGGACCAGGGGTTCATCGAGCGCGAGCAGCTGGGCGACCTGCGCGACCTCATCGCGCGGCGCCACTCCGAGCGCGCCGCCGTGACCGTGAATTCCACCGAGACCGTGATGGCGGCGTACCGGCGCATGAAGCTCTACGACGTCTCGCAGGTGCCGGTGATGCAGGACGGCAAGATCGCCGGCATCGTGGACGAGGAGGACATTCTGCTGGAGGTGGTCGCGAACCCGGCACATTTCAACGAGCCGGTGACCCGCGCCATGGCGAGCCACCTGGTGACCGTGGCGGTGGATGCGCCGATCTCGCAGCTGATGGAGATATTCAAGCGCGGCATGGTGGCGATCGTCATGCACGGCAAGGAGTTCCAGGGACTCATCACGCGCATTGATCTTCTCAACTGGTTGCGCCGCCGGCTGTAAGCTCACCCGCACTACGCACTGACACGACGGAAGGAAAGCGATTGCATGCATGACGAGACCCGCGAGCTGCGCTTCGCGACGCGCGTGATTCACGGCGGCCAGCGCCCCGACCCGCTCACCGGCGCCGTGATAACGCCGATCTACGCGACCTCCACCTACGTGCAATCCAGCCCCGGTGTGCACCAGGGTTACGAGTACTCGCGCACCCGCAACCCGACCCGCGACGCGCTCGAGGCGGCGCTGGCGAACCTCGAGGGGGGAGCGGCGGGCTTCGCCTTCGCCTCCGGGATGGCTGCGACCGCCACCGTGCTGGAG
>Ga0210409_10001915_pt1 | contig 26005 bp, 15 predicted proteins | sample IncBWH17MmetaG_FD_161649 | JGI IMG/M metagenome (GOLD analysis project Ga0210409, IMG submission 161649) | Forest soil microbial communities from Barre Woods Harvard Forest LTER site, Petersham, Massachusetts, United States - Inc-BW-H-17-M | ecosystem: Environmental > Terrestrial > Soil >...
CGCGGACATTCTGCGGAAGGAAACCCCTGCAACGAAGGTTCTCATCCTGTCCATGCACGGCGATTCTGAAATCGTGATGCGCATCCTCCAATCCGGTGCCCGCGGTTATGTCCTAAAACAAGCCCCGACCGAAGAGTTGATTAACGCCATCGAAACCATTCACAGCGGAGAAACCTATTTCAGTTCGGACGTGGCCCGTTTGGCGCTCAACCAGTTCGTTCGCGGCCCGGGCGAAGGACCCCATACCGGGCAGATCAGCGCTCGCGAGCGTGAAGTGCTCATCGCCATCGCTGAGGGCCTGAGCAATAAGGAAATCGCTTGCCGCCTTGGTGTTGGCGTGCGCACGGTGGAAACTCACCGTGAACGCATCATGCGCAAGCTCAACATCCACAGCATCGCCGGCCTCACTAAATTTGCCATCTCCAAAGGCCTGGTGCCCCTGCAACTGGCTCCACAAACCAAGCCTTAGTTAAAGCCTGTTGCAAAAGTAGGCCACGGTCGAGACCCCGAAGGCCGAAGCCCGAAATCCGTTTAAAGCGGAATACACGGAAAGATTGAGGAAGACTTTTTGCTTTCCGTGTGTTCCGCGTATTCCGCGGTTATCCTGTGTTTGCTTCGCCTTTCGGGTTTCGGATTTCGACCTTCTTTCGGCCTTCGGATTTCGGATTTGTGGTGTTGGGGTGCTTTTCTTTCCGTGGGACTTGCGATAAACTTACAGATTGGTTTGATTCGAGAAATCGTGGTCTGTGAGCAAAGAACTAATCAGGATTGGCGGTGCGCGTGAGCATAACTTAAAAAATCTCACGTTGGCTATCCCGCGTGACAAGCTGGTGGTTATCACCGGCTTAAGCGGTTCGGGCAAATCCTCGCTGGCGTTCGATACCATCTACGCCGAAGGCCAGCGCAAATATGTCGAGTCGCTTTCGGCCTACGCGCGGCAATTCCTGGACCAGATGCAAAAGCCGGACGTGGACTTTATCGAGGGCCTCTCACCTGCCATTGCCATCGAACAGCGCAGTTCCGGGTCCAGCCCGCGGTCTATCATCGCCACAACGACAGAAATATATGATTACCTGCGGCTCCTCTACGCGCACGTCGGTCAGCCCTATTGCCCGGAGACCGGCGTGCCCATCGTCCGCCAAACCACCAGCGATATCGTGGACAAGATTTTGGCCTTGCCCCAGCGCACCCGGGTCATGTTGCTCGCGCCGGTGATTCGCGAGGAGAAGGGAGAATTTCGGGATGTCATCGAGCGGCTTTCGCGTGAAGGTTTCGTTCGCGCACGCGTCGATGGCGAATTGATCGAACTGGCCAACGGGCTCAGGGTTAAACTCGACCCAAAGCAAAAACACACCATTGAGGCGATCGTCGACCGGCTCGTCATTGATGATCGCATACGCGTCCGCTTAGGTGACTCAGTCGAAACCGCCTTGAAATGGGGCGGGGGAGTCATACTCACTCTCCACCAGTTGCCTGAAGGCGACGGTAAGGCCCAGGCTACTACTCCTGCGAATCGGGTGCCACACGCAGGTGTGCTGACGGCCGAGTCCGAATCGCCGTCGCCACCTGCTGCGAGCGCGTCCGCTCGCCCCGTTGCCTGGCAGGAGACGCTCTATTCCAATCAGAATCTCAGCCCCGCCACCGGCAAATCGTACGAACCATTAACTCCCAAGCATTTCTCCTTCAATGCACCTCTCGGAGCCTGCCCGGTGTGCCATGGTTTGGGACAAAAAATGGTTTTTGATGAGGGTCTGATCGTGCCCGACCATGACAAGTCCTTGGAGCAAGGCGCAATTCTGCCCTGGCGCCGCGGCGGCAAGCGGATGGTGGTCTATTACAAAGCATTGCTGCGAAGCGTCGCTTGCCATTATCAGCAGGGCATGGACACCCCCTACAAGGACCTGCCGCAGGACTTCCGCCATGTGCTGCTCCACGGCTCGGGCACGACTGAGATTGAATTCACCTTCTGGCGTGCAGGTAAAATGAGCAAAGTCGCCCGCCCGTTTGAGGGCGTAATCCCCAATCTCGAACGCCTCTATCAGGAGAGCGAAAGCGAGTTTACTCGGAACCGTTTGAAAGGGTTCATGAGCCCTCAATTCTGTGACGCCTGCGCTGGGCAGCGACTCAAGCCGGAGATCCTCGCGGTCACACTGGGAGGGCCAAACGGCGATGGTCGGCACCTCCCGCCGGTGAATGGCGCGCCCTCCAACCCCGGTCAGCCGCAACCTCCGGCCGCCCCACCGACCAATGGCGGAGCGCAGTCGCCCACAACCGCAGCCACAAGCGCTCAACGCCAAATAACCATCCCCGGTCTTTCCATTATGGACGTCTGCTCGCTCTCAGTTGATCGGGCAGACGAGTTTTTTAGAGACCTCAAATTGACCGATTACCAGGAAAAGATCGCTCGCGAAATCATCAAGGAAATTCGCGCCCGCCTCGGTTTTCTCAAGAATGTGGGCCTGGGCTACCTGACGCTCAACCGCGAGAGCGGCACCTTGAGCGGCGGTGAAGCCCAGCGAATCCGCCTGGCTACCCAGATTGGCGCCGGCCTGGTCGGCGTGCTCTACATTCTCGATGAGCCCAGCATCGGCCTTCATCAGCGCGATAATGACCGGCTCTTGCTCACGCTCGAAGGCTTGCGCGATCTGGGTAATTCCGTGCTGGTCGTCGAACATGACGCCGACACGATCCGGCACGCGGATTACATCCTGGATTTAGGTCCTGGTGCCGGCGTTCGGGGCGGAGAGTTGGTCGCCGCCGGCACCCTCGCCGAAGTTCTGGCGCATCCCCAATCTCTCACCGCCAAATATCTCACGGGCGAGCTTTCCATTCCCGTACCGAAACAGAGGGTGAAACCCTCGGCCGAACGCGGGTGGTTGGAAGTGTTGGGCGCCCGCGAGAACAATCTCAAGAACATCGATGCGCGCATCCCGCTGGGAACTCTCACATGCGTGACCGGGGTCAGCGGCTCCGGCAAAAGCACTTTGGTCGACGATATCCTGCGGCGCGCTCTGTTCCGGAAGTTTTTTGGCTCCAAAGAGCGGCCGGGCTTGCATCGGGCCTTGAAAGGATTCGAGAACCTGGACAAAGTCATCGTCATCGATCAAACCCCCATCGGGCGCACGCCGCGCAGCAACCCCGCGACTTACACCGGCATGTTCACCCACATTCGCGAGCTCTTCTCGCGTTTGCCGACGGCGAAGATCCGCGGCTACGAATCGGGCCGCTTCAGTTTCAATGTCAAAGGCGGTCGCTGTGAAAAATGCCAGGGCGATGGGCTTATCAAAATCGAAATGAACTTTTTGCCTCCCGTCTATGTGACCTGCGAGGCTTGCAACGGCCGGCGCTACAACCGCGAGACCCTGGAAATCAATTACAAGGGAAAGAATATCGCCGACGTGCTGGACATGACCGTAGATGAGGCGGTGACGTTTTTCCGGGCCGTTCCCCAGATTTACGATCCGTTATTAACCTTGGCCGAGGTCGGTTTGGGGTACATCGGGCTGGGCCAGTCGGGCACCACCCTTAGTGGCGGCGAGGCTCAGCGAGTCAAGCTCGCCGCAGAGCTCAGCCGCAAAGCCACCGGCCAGACTCTTTATATCCTGGATGAACCCACCACCGGGCTGCATTTCCATGACGTTGCCAAGCTCTTGGAAGTGCTCTTCAAATTGCGCGCATCCGGCAATACCCTGCTGGTGATTGAACACAATCTCGACGTGATTAAGACGGCCGACTGGATTCTCGACCTGGGGCCCGAGGGTGGTGAGGCCGGCGGCCGGATTGTAGCCCAGGGTCCCCCTGAGCTGGTCGCCAAATGTGCCGGCAGTCATACCGGCGCCTACCTCAACCGGATTCTCCTGAAAGGGGAAGTTAAAAATAATTAAACCACGGATAAACACAGATAAACACGGATTAGAAATGGCTTCGGAGGGCTCGCTCTTTGGGTGAGCGCCATTGCTGCGGCAAGCCCTTCCTTATCAGTGTTCATCCGTGTCCATCCGTGGTCTAATGCCGTTTTCAGGTTGAAATCTTGGGATTCCTATTCCCACTGGGTGAGGTCATAGCTCCCGGATCCAAATATTGCGGAACCGCACGGGATTCCCGTGATCCTGTAAAACCAGCGGTTGCTTGAGCGGGTGCGGCACGTAGTTGGCTGGCTGCTTTCCAGTCAGTCCTTTTATCTCGACGTGGTCCTGAACCAGCACGCCGTTCTGCAGCACGGTGATTGTGGCGGTGTTCAGTACCTTGCCGTTTTCGTCAAAGCGGGGCGCATGGAAAATGACGTCATAGGATTGCCATTCGCCAGGCTTGCGGGAAACATTGACGAGAGGCGGGTATTGGCTGTAGACGGCGCCGGCCTGGCCGTTGAAGTAAGTCTTGTTTTCGTAGGAATCCAGGATCTGGAGCTCGTAACGTCCCTGGAAGATAACACCGCTGTTGCCTCTGCCCTGGCCTTCGCCGCTGACGATGGCAGGAGTCGCCCATTCAATATGGAGCTGGCAATCCCCGAAGGACTTCTTCGTTGCGATGCTGCCGGTCTTGTTCACTGTCGCGACACCGTCCTTGACTTCCCAGGCCGCTTTGCCGCCGGCTTCGCCTTGCCACTGCGACCAGTCTTTGCCATCGAAAAGCACCAAGGCATCCGCGGGGGGCGGACCGGGATCGACCACGCGAGGCTCCTGGTCCGCGAGGCCGATCAGGCAAAGGCCAAGGAAGGAAAAGATGAACAGCCAAATCCGTGGCGCGCTTTTTGGATTCATGCCGTTTCAAGTATCACAAAGCCGGCCCTTGGCAAGGCGAGACCGCTGCGGAGTTGTAAAAGGTCAGCCATTGCGCGCGGCGCGCGGACATTCTTGTCCGCAGCAACACTGGAAATTCGAGCGGACCACGGTATAATCCTAAACTCCAGGTAAGCTCGTACGTTGCTGCGGACTAGAAAGTCCGCGCGCCGCCGTTCTGGCCCGCTGTCTTACTGCGGCGGAATCAACACCAGCCGAAACCCAATGTTTGGCCCCTTCGCTTTCACCTTTTCGCGGGCCCGTGTCCCGACGGTACGCGAGCTGAAATTCAAATAGCTTCCTCCGGCATAAACGTTGTCTTTTGTGCTCGAGCCGGCCAGCCACTCCGAGACGTTTCCGACCACATCGTACAGCCCGAACTGGTTGGCCTGGGTGCTGGCGACCGGCTCGGGATGCGTTCTGGCGTTGTTGAGGTTCCCGGCGGGAGGAATCGTGCCCAGGCGCTGTCCCGGGAACAGCTCCTCCATATCGTTGTTCATCCTCCCTTCGTTCGTCACCCGAGGGACATGATCCGCGTCACCGGCGAACGCAGCAAATTGGGAGTCGGTGGGCAGCGCATAGTGCCAGCCCAAGCGCGTGGCGGTGTCCGCCGACGAGAGCCAGTGGCAGAAACGCTCTGCCTCTTCGCGAGTCAAGTTTTCCACGGGATAATTATCTGCCCCGTCGTGAAAAACGCTGGGATTGTTCCCATCCATCTTCTTGTATTCGCCCTGGGTAACTTCGGTGAGGCCCACCCATCCCCCGGGCTCGCTTTGGCCCGGCCACGCGCCGCCGCCCGGCAGATTGGGAATCCAGGCAAACCAAATCCCCAAACTGTTCTTCCAGCTCTTCTCGGCCTTGGTCACCAAAAAATAGTTTAATCCCGTGTTGATGTTGGTTTGGACGTTCTCCGAGGTCCCCTGGCCGCGCAGAGCGTATAGATGCGCGCCGCGCTTCTGGTAAACCGCTTTGTCGGACGCCGACCCAATTTTGGAATCACCTTCGTAAACCGCGATATCGGGGGACAAATTCGTTAATACCAATGTGCCATAGTCAAATGCGAACTGGACTGGCGACCCGCCTTGGTCGGGCTTCAGGTCGATGTGATTGGTAACGCTCCCCAGCAGCGGGTAGCGGGCAATCAGATTGGCCGGACCCCAAGGAAGGTAATAGACTTGTTGGTTCGTTTGGCACGGGGTCAGCGCGCTTCCGTTCTCTGCGAAAAAAGCGGCTCCCGGAGGATCGCTTACCAACTCAAGGCTCAGCACCAGCGGCGTCAACGTGACCGGCATTGACTTACGTTCGCCGCTCCGGACGATTACCGGGTTTGTAACCGCCTGGTACCCGGCCGCCCGGATCACGTAACTGACGGCAGTCCCAGGTTTCTGAAGAAAAGTTGCCGGCGTAGAACGCGACAGTTCGCCCTGCGAAACCGTCGCAGCCACCGGCTGACTTGTCCAATCGACCATGCCATAATCGAAAGCGAACGTGTGCTGATTAGTTGACCCCGCCTCAACCTGGAGCGTGGCAGGCACGTCCTCCAGGCCTTCGATCCTGGCAATGAGCGGATAGGTACCCGGTGCCAGCGACAGACTCAGGACTTTATCGGCCGAAGCGCCACCCAAGGCTCTTCCGCCGGCGTCGAAAATCGTAGCCGCCACCGGCTGTGCGCTCAGTTCAAGCACACCATTACGGGCTGCCGGCACGGTTTTTGGCCCTGTGCCTGGTCCGCTCGGCGGCCTCTCGCCGCCCGCCACGAGGGCAGACCGCAACGTCGCGGCCAACTCAAGCCGCTGTTGATCGACCACCATTCCTGTGACAACCGCTGGCTCGCGTTGCTCCAACTTGAGCTGGTATTTAACCATCCCGGGCGCGACCACCTCGACAATGAACGGGCGGCCAGCCGTCGATGTTTTGCCGATTGCGACGCCGTCCTTGAAGATCGTTGCCCCGGGAGGATCGCTCTGAATCGCAACGCTCCCATACGGAAACTGAAAATGGATGCCGGCAGACTTGCCTTTCTCCACCACGCAATTGGTGGCTTCGGCGGCTAACCCAAGCTGATCCAGCCGCGCCTCAAGCACGTGACTGCCCTGCCTTAGCTTAAGGCGGAGCGGGGCTGGACGGGATTGTTTAGCCTCATCGACCAGAATCGTCGCACCCGGGGGATCGCTGGTGACCTCCACCGTTTCGGACCGAGGTCGCAACAACCAAAGAGCCAGCAGGGCGACAATGAACACAGCCGCAGTTCCCGCCAGAGCCGGCTTAAGGGGCGCGCGCCGCTTCGGCTTGAGCTCGTTCAGGCGGGCCACCAGGTCTTCGAGCCCGAAATGGTCCGGCGAAAGATGCGGATCCAGCAGGCGGTTGCACAAGGCCAGCCAGTCGCTGGCATCGCTGCCGAAGGTTCGCACCCATTCGTCCGAGGGACCGATCGGAACCATGACCGCGAGGTCCTCGGCGCTAATGGTTCGCTGGCGTACCAACTCGAGCAGGATCACGCCAATGCTGTGGAGATCGCTCTTCTCATAACCGGCCGCTTGTTCCGGCGTCCCTGGCAACGGATCGCACAGCACTACCTCCGCTTCAGTCAGCCTCTCGGTCTTGCTGACCTGGATGTTTGTGGGGCGCAAGTCCCCGTGAGCTCGCCCGGAAAAGTGTTTAAAATCCAGCGCGCCCTGCGCAATTGAGCTGATGATGTGTTCCAGCGAGGTTCGCGGCAGCGCGACCTTGCCGCTCATCATCTTGTTAACCGAGCGCGGATAAAACCGCGTTGCGTACCACACTCCACGGTCGTCATTGCCTCGCTCCAAAACCGGCGCGATCAACCGCGAGTTTGCGGCCGCGCGTTCCTGAACGCTCAGGCTATCCAGACGGGCCTTTTCCAGTTCCTCGCGGCTCGGGGCGTGGCCCGTCAGTTCCGCCTCCAGTTGGCTCGCCGGCAAACGGAACACTTTCACCGCGTATTCCGTGACGGGGTCTCCTGATTTACGGGCAAAGAAAACCGTGTAAATGGGGTCGGAATAAACCTCCCGCACAGTTTCGAAAGAGCCAAACGACGCCATTCAGAAAAAGCTAATTGGATGTTTCACTGATGAAATCCTGTACCACTTGTTCCAAGACCGCCAATGGGACGGTGCCGGCCCGAAGCACTGCGTTGTGAAATTGTTTAAGCGAAAACTTTGCGCCCAACTTTGCCTGGGCTCGCGAGCGCAACTCGAGGATCCTTAACATGCCCATCTTATAGGCGCAGGCCTGCCCGGGCCAAACGACGTAGCGCTCGACCTCGGTGGCGGGGATCCCATAATCGATCGCCTGTTGCCGTGTCCAATGCTGCGCGTGAATGCCGGTGTCCACGACCAGGCGGCGCGCTCGGAACAACTCGCCCTGCAGTTGACCCAGGTGGCCCTTCAAATCGCCTTCGTACCAACCACTCTCGGCCGCCAACTGCTCGGCATATAACGCCCAGCCTTCTCCATGTGCCGAGATAAAGCCGAACACCCGATCCCGGCGGCACCTCGGCAAGTCAGGCATTTCGTTTTGCAACGCGATCTGAAAATGGTGCCCCGGCACCGCTTCGTGATATACCAACGTGCGCATTTCCAGCATTTCGAACTTCGGTCCGGGAAGAGGGGCCCAGAAAATGCCCGGCCGTGAACCGTCGTTCGCCGGAACGGTATAATGCGCCGCGGCGCTTTTTTCCGTGAAAGGGGGTTCCCGGCGCACTTCCACCGGTGCTTTGGGGCGGAGATCGAAAATGAGCGCGGCGCGTTGTTCGGCATCGCGAAGGATGCGAGTATATTCCGTCAGCAGCGCCGGGCGCGGGTCCGGTTCGGCGGGCGGCTGAGAATCAGCCTCGAGTTTGTCCATCCGCTCCTTGATCGTTCCCTCTCGGTAGCCGAGTTGGCGCAGGATTCCCTCCATTTGTTCCTGGATTCTGGATACTTCTTTCAAGCCGAGCTGGTGGATTTCGTTAGCGCTTAACTCGGTGGTGGTGCTGTGCCGCAATGCGTTGGCGTAGGCCTGCTCGCCGCCGGCGAAACGCCACAAACCGGCGTCCGGCTTGGCCAGCGGCAGTTGCTCTTGCAGCAACGCCCTCGCCCGCCGAAAGGCGGGAATGATCGTCTCCGCGACTGTCTTTTCGGCCATAGCGGCAAACCGCGCCCGATCTTCGGCCGTCACGGAGTTCAACTTTGCCGCCCGTTCGGCCAGCGAACTGACCAACACGTTTTCACCCGGCGTGCCGGCCAAGAAACGATCAAATTGGGCGATGGTGGAGTTGAGAATAAAATCCGGCGGAATGTATCCGCGGGCAGCTCGCTCCTTGGCCTGAGCAATGCTTTCGTCGATTTGACCGGGCACCGACTCCAGCCGGACAAGGTAATTCCGGATGTCCCTGCGGTTGCGGATCGGATGGGTCTGGCTCAAGAAGTTAACCAGTTGAACCTGGAGCCCGCTGAACTGCTGAAAAACCAGCCGGTAATCGTCAAAAGCGTCCGAGCGAACGAGGTCGTCCAACTGCCATGCCAGCATGGCAGCCGAAATGCGTTGCGAAGGGGTCAGATTCGCCCGGTCGAATTTTGCCAGCTCTGACAATCCCCGCCGGGCCAGCGCCACCCGCGAGGCGCGAAACTCCCTCGTAACCGGTGTCAGCTGCCCATCCAGGGCGTCCTGCTCCGCTCCATCGAAATACTGTGTGGTCGTCGCCAGCTCCGGGTCGTTGCGCACCCATTCCTCTGAGAACGCATCGACCCAGCCGTCAAACGTCAATTCGGCCCCCCGGAGCGATCCCGTCAGTCCTGCCGCACACATGCATATGGCTAACACCTGTCGGACGCCTTTCGCAAGGCCCCTCGCGGCGGTTGGATCAGGGCTGACCGCAACCAGATCTATGAAATACTCTGCTCGCGGCCGCTTCGGCAATGGCTCGGACCGCGAGACTTTCATATCAGGTTCAGAATCGACCGGGCTCATGTGGGTACAGTCGCATTTCGGACCCCCTAAAATCAAACGAAACCCTGCAGACCTCCCGAAAGCTGGCTACCAGAACATCCTTGTTTTTCAGGTGCCAAAACGTTATGCATTAGGGCTGTAGGAACAGGCATGCATGAAACCAATGACCATTTGGCAGCGTCTTGATCGCGCGCTCCTGTTGCTCATCTTTTTGCTGTTTGTGGCCGTGGGGTTGGCTTTTTGGGTGGCTTGGGAGCGTTCCAACGCCAGCCAGCGTAGTGAACATCTGTTCCGGGATCGCGACCGAGCTTACTACGATGTGATGCTCATGATTGACTCGTTGCGCGGGTTGGCCGCCGATCCCAAGAATGAACTGGAGCGCAAACGCTACTCGGGAGCCCAGCATGAACTGGAATCGAACCTGGACACGGTGCAAGGGGCCTTCAAGGATTTCGAGGGCTTGGTGGACGACGCCAAAAAACTGAGCGACTTTGCCCGAGGCACGGAGGAGGGCACGCTGGGGAGCTTTCAGAACAAAGTCCGGACAATCGCGGAAACAGATGTGTCGGCCGCTTTGGCCTTTTTTAACACCAACTACCCGCCCCTGAGCCGTAAACGCGAGCAATTATTTGAAGACATGGATCAGCAGGTCAAGCAAGTCGATCAGGCTGAGACGTATCATGCCATGACGGTCACGCTGGTGGGGGGGACCTGCATCATCCTGGTGGCGTTGGTTGCTTACTTTGTGGGGCGCCAGCAGTCCTCGGCGATTGCCGAGCCATTGAACCGGCTGGTGGGCAATCTTGACCGCATGCGTCGCGGCGATTTCACTGAGCGATTAAGCTTCGACCAAAAGGACGAATTCGGAGTTGTGGGCCAGGGATTGAACCGGCTGGCGGATGATCTTTGCGAGTTGGTGGGACAAGTCCAGCGCTCCGGCATCCAGGTCAATACCACGGCGACGCAGATCGCCGCCACGGCTAAGGAACAACAAAGCACCGCTCACGAGATTGCCGCCACCACCGCTCAGATCGGCGCAACGTCCAAGGAAATCTCCACGACTTCCAAGGAATTGGTCAAGACCATGAACGAGGTCAACCACGTGGCCGAGGAAACGGCCAAGCTGGCGGGCAGCGGCCAGGCTTCGATCGCGCGCATGGAATCAACCATGCACCAAATCATGGAGGCTTCCGGCTCCATCACCTCCAAACTGGCGGTGCTGAGCGAGAAAACCACCAACATCAATTCGGTGGTCACTACTATTACCAAGGTTGCCGATCAAACCAACCTCCTCTCACTCAATGCCGCCATCGAAGCCGAAAAGGCTGGTGAGTACGGGTTGGGTTTCGCAGTGGTTGCCATGGAGATCCGCCGGCTAGCCGACCAAACGGCCGTCGCCACTTACGATATCGAAAAGATGGTCAAGGAAATGCATTCTGCCGTCGCTGCCGGGGTCATGGGCATGGACAAGTTTTCCGACGAGGTGCGGCGCGGAGTGGCCGAAGTCCGCCAGGTCAGCACGCATTTGGCCCAAATCATTCACCAGGTCCAGACGCTCACTCCCCGTTTTCAGACCGTCAACGAGGGCATGCATGCCCAGGCCACCGGAGCCGAACAGATCAGCGAAACCTTGACGCAATTAAGCGAAGCGGCTCAACAAACGGCCGAGTCCTTACGGCAATCCAACCTGGCCATCGAACAGCTCAATGGCGCCGCCCGCGGGCTGCAGGCCAGCGTCGCTCGTTTCAAACTGAGCACTCAGTCCAGGGCCGCCGCGCCAATAGGGGACGGCTACGGGGTGGGCATCTAAATGTTATTCCTGACCTTCCAGCTTGGTCGCGACCGGTATGCCATCGAAGCCAATCGGGTTCTGGAGGTCTTGCCCTTGCTGGCCATCAAACGCTTGCCCCAGGCACCCCGTGGTGTCGCCGGAATCTTCAACCTCCGCGGCCATCCGGTTCCCGCCATCGACCTCAACGAAATGAGCTTCGGCCGACCCGCCGGCGAGCGCCTGACCACGCGGATCATCGTGGTTCATCACACCGATACGGCCGGCCGAAAACACCCGCTCGGGCTCATCGCCGAGTATGTGACCCAAACCATGCGCAAGGAGCCCAGAGACTTTCTGCATCCGGGAGTGTCGGTCGCCACGGCTCCCTATTTGGGCCCGGTGCTCATGGACCTTCAAGGTCCTATTCAGTGGCTCCATACTGAATACCTGGTCTCTGAACCCATTCACCAACTCTTCTTCGCGGAATCCGCCGCTGCACCCGGCTAACCAACCCTGAGTCATGAACCAGGAAGATCGTCTCGCCACGGCGGCTCTTACCGCCGCGCTGCCCGATACCGAGTTGCGGGTTTCCGCCTGTTGGTCTAATTCCGGCGTTTACGGGGATGGTTCCTGTCCCGAGCTTCAAAAATTCGTGCATTGCCGCAATTGCCCCGTTTACTCCGCGGCGGCCGTCCGGCTTCTCGATCGCCCTCTGCCAGACAATTATCGACAGGAGTGGACCCAGCATTTCGCGGAGCAAAAACAAGCCCCCGAGGCGGGTAACGTCTCAGTCATTTTGTTCCGCATTCAGACCGAATGGCTGGCACTGCCGACCCACAGCTTCCAGGAAGTCGCCGAAAAACGCCCGCTGCACTCTCTACCAAACCGGCGGGGGGGCATTGTCCTGGGCCTGGCCAATGTGCGTGGCGAACTGGTGATCTGCGTCTCGCTGGGGCATCTGTTGCCCATCGAGGGAATGGCTCCGCTTCACTCAGTCCGCGCGGATTACCGCCACCTCTTGATTGTTCAGTGGGAAGCTGCCAAATTCGCCTTCGCGGTCGATGAAGTCCACGGCCCAGACCGCTTCCACCCGCAAGACTTCAAGAGCTTGCCCTCCACGCTGACCCGCGCCAGCCCGCACTGTGCCCGGGCGTTGTTCTCCTGGCAAAACCGGGCAGTTGGGCTCCTCGACCCCGAACTTCTGCTCTCCAGTTTGAGTGGTTGCCTCGCATGAATCCCCAGCAGCCAGAGGATCTGAGCAACCTTTCGATGATGGAGTTATTTCGCGCCGAGGCGGAAAATCAAACAGCCATTCTCAGCGGCGGGTTGTTGGAATTGGAGCGCGGATTTTCCTCCAATCAACTCTTCGATTCTTTGATGCGGGCGGCACACTCCCTAAAGGGAGCCGCCCGCATCGTTAATCTCCAGGCGGCCGTTCGAGTGGCCCATGCCCTGGAGGATTGCTTCGTCGCCGCTGAGCATGGCCGCGTGGAACTGCGCCAAGTACAAGTGGATGTGCTTTTCCAGGGGGTCGATTTGCTCGCCCAACTGGCCAAAGGCACCGAGGCCTCCATCGCCGGCTGGGAGACCGAGCGCGCATCCCAGATCCAAGCGTTTCTCCAGTCCCTGGCCGCAGTCGTTGCCCCTGGAAAAACGACACATTCCGACGATTCAATCGCGGTTTCTCCCACTGATCCGGTTTCCCGGGGTACACCAGGCGCCGACGCCCTGCGACTAAACCCGGACCCGGAGACACAGGGCGGGGCACTTGTCCCCGAGCCAACGGTCTCACACCCTGAGCCGAGCACTACCTCTGGCGCCGGCTTCGGTCAGAGCCTTCCCGCGCGCCGGGAGGAGACAGCCGAGCGAGTCGTTCGCCTGACGGCTGAAAACCTGAACCGCCTGCTCGCTCTGGCCGGAGAATCTTTGGTGGACTCCCGTTGGCTAGGGCCCTTTGCTCAATCCCTTCAAAGGCTGAAACGCCACCAAATGGAGCTCGAACAACAACTCGAAAACCTCTGCCACGCACTGGAAGCCGCTGGCCTGGGGGAGCAAATGAATGCTTACTTCGTCGATTTGCTGCGACACGCTGCCGATTCCAAGCAATTCCTGAGCGATCGAATCCAGGAATTGGATTTATTCGATCGCCGATCGGCGCAGCTTTCTCAGCGCCTTTACCTTGAAGTGCTGCGCACTCGCATGCGGCCCTTCAGCGATGGGGTTCTCCGCTTCCCGCGCATGGTCCGTGATCTGGCGCGCTCCTTGGGCAAAGAAATCCGTTTCGACATCTCGGGCGAAAACACCCAGGTCGATCGCGACATTCTCGAGCGGCTCGAAGCGCCCCTGGCCCACCTGCTGCGAAATGCCGTGGATCATGGATGCGAATCGCCCGCCCAACGGCGCCTGGCCGGCAAGCCCCTGGAAGGAACCCTCCGGCTGGAGGCGCGTCACAGTGCGGGCGTGTTGCTGGTAACCATCGCTGACGACGGTTCGGGAGTTGACCCTGAAAAAGTGCGAACCGCTATTGTCAACAAACATCTGATCAACCCGTCGGTCGCCCAGAAGCTCACTGAACCTGAGTTGCTCGAGTTTCTGTTCCTGCCCGGCTTTACTCTCAAGGATACTGTTACCGAGATTTCCGGCCGCGGATTTGGATTGGATGTGGTCCAAAATATGATCAAGAGCGTCCGGGGCAACATCCGGCTTATTAATCAGCCGGGGCGCGGTTTGCGTGTACAATTGCAACTGCCTTTGACCTTGTCGGTCTTGCGTGCTCTTTTGGTCGAGGTTGCGGGGGAGCCTTACGCCATGCCCTTGAGCCAAATCACGCGCACTCTCAAATTGCCCAGGGAGGCCATTGAGACGCTCGAAGGGTGCGCTCATTTTGATTTTGGCGACCAGCAACTGGGCCTCGTCACCGCTCACCAGGTGCTCCAGTGTGGCCAATCCGGCCCGGAGGGTAGTGAGTTACCCGTGGTGGTGCTCGAGGATAGGAACACCCGATACGGTCTGGTGGTGGATCGGTTCCTGGGTGAGCGCGAATTAGTGGTCCAACCATTGGACCCGCGTCTGGGCAAGCTCAGGAACGTCAGCGCGGCCGCACTCATGGAGGACGGCGCGCCGGTGCTCATCCTGGACGTCGAGGACCTGGTGCGTTCCATCGAAAAACTGGTCGAGGAAGGCGCCTTGGCGAAGGTGCGGCACGATCCACTCGAATCGCAGCCCGGCAAAACCAAACGGGTTCTGGCGGTGGATGATTCACTGACGGTTCGGGAACTCGAACGCAAAATGTTGATTGGCCGCGGCTACATTGCGGAAGTCGCGGTCGACGGCATGGATGCCTGGAATGCTGTGCGCTCTGGAGTCTTTGACCTGGTGATAACCGACGTCGATATGCCTCGCATGGATGGCATCGAGTTGGCCAAGCGCATTAAACAGGACCCGCGCTTGAAATCCGTACCGGTCCTGATCGTTTCCTACAAGGATCGCGAGCAGGATCGCATTCGCGGACTGGAAGCCGGCGCGGACTACTACCTGACCAAAGGTTCGTTTCATGATGAAACCCTGCTGCAAGCTGTGATAGATTTGATCGGCGAAGCCCGTTCATGAGAATTGCCATTGTCAACGATGTCCTTTTGGCCGTGGAGGCCATGCGCCGTGTGCTGGCGGGTTCGGGCCAGCATGAGATTGCCTGGACGGCGGCCGATGGGGCCCAAGCTGTCCGGAACTGCTGCCGCAACACCCCGGATCTTGTCCTGATGGATCTGCTGATGCCCGGAACTGACGGAGTGGAGGCGACTCGCCAGATTATGGCCCAGTGCCCCTGTGCGATTCTCATTGTCACTGCCAGTATCAGCGAAAACTGCGCCCAGGTGTTCGAGGCCATGGGGGCGGGCGCTCTCGACGCCGTCAACACCCCCGTGTTGCAGTGGCCGGGCTCCTTTAAAGGAGCCCACGATCTTCTGGCCAAGATTGAGCGGCTGGGCAAGCTCATTGGCGCGGACACCTCCTCCAAAGGTTCGTTCCCTAATGATCACCGTCCGCCTCCCGCCGCCCCGCCCGGTACCCGCTTGATTGCCATCGGCTCCTCAGCGGGTGGACCTGCCGCGCTGGCAAGGATCCTGAGTTATTTCCCAGCCAACTTTTGCGCTCCGATCGTCATCGTGCAACACGTCGACGCTCAGTTCGCCCCTGGCCTGGCGAATTGGCTGGACGACCAAACACCTTTGCGGGTTCGCTTGGCTCAGGAAGGCGACGTTCTATGCCCGGGCACCATCCTCCTGGCTGGCCGCGCACAGCATCTGACCTTGGCATCCCATGGTCGTTTGACCTATTGTAAAGACCCCGTTGACTGTTTATATCGTCCATCCATCGACGTGTTTTTCAACAGCGTCAGGCGGCGCTGGCTGGGGGAGGTTATCGGGGTGCTCCTGACTGGCATGGGCCGCGATGGTGCGCAAGGCTTGAACGCGTTGCGGCGCGACGGTCAGCATACCATTGCCCAGGACCAGGCCAGCAGCGCCGTTTACGGAATGCCTAAAGCCGCCGCAGAACTCCAGGCTGCCACCGAGGTGTTGAACCTTGAGCAAATCGGGCTGCGCCTGCGAGCCCTCGGAACACAGCCAGTCAAAGTCCATGCCTGAACCTCCGGTCCATTACGCCTCCGGTTTCGAACACGGCCGGTCCGCCGCGTTGCCTGATTATCATGTCATGGTACTGCTGGTCGACGATCAAGCCATGGTCTGCGAAGCCGTCCGGCGCGCCTTATCCAATCAGACGGACATGGATTTTCATTACTGTGCCGATGCCCGCGAAGCACTCGCCGTTGCCAACCAGATTAAGCCGACCGTGATCCTGCAGGACCTGGTGATGCCGGGTATCGACGGGCTGACTTTGCTTAGCCAGTACCGCGCCAATCCGGCGACCCGAGAGATCCCCATCATCGTCCTTTCGACCAACGAAAACCCTCAGGTCAAGGGACAAGCCTTCGCGCTGGGGGCCAACGACTATTTGGTCAAACTGCCCGATAAGATAGAGCTCATCGCCCGCATCCGTTACCATTCCAAAGCGTTCCTGAATATCCTGCAACGTGACGCCGCCTACCGCGCTCTGCGCGAAAGCCAGCAGCAACTCATCGAGAGCAATGCCGCTCTGATTTCCCTTAATCAAAAATTGGAGGAAGCCACGCTGGCCAAATCACAGTTCCTGGCCAATATGAGCCACGAAATCCGTACCCCCATGAATGGCGTCCTGGGCATGACCGCGCTGCTGCTCGATACGGAGCTGACCGGTGAGCAACGCGATTATGTCGAGGCCACTCGCAGCAGCGCCGATGCCCTTTTAACCATCATCAATGACATCCTGGATTTCTCTAAAATCGAATCTGGCAAGCTGGAGCTCGAAAACCATCCCTTTGAGCTGCACACCTGTATCGAAGAGGCCCTGGATCTGCTCGCCTCCAAAGCGGCCGAGAAGAAACTCGATCTGGCTTACCAGGTCGAGGATTCTATTCCAAAGATCCTCGTCAGCGACGTAACGCGGTTGCGCCAAATTCTGGTCAACCTCATCGGCAATGCCGTTAAGTTTACCCATCGAGGCGAGGTCGTTATCGAAGTGGCGCCCAGTTCTCGCACCAAGAGAACCTTGCCGCCCGGACAGCCGCTCGATACGGACTTCCTGCATCACCCGGAAGAGTGGCTGCTGCATTTTTGCGTACGCGACACCGGGATTGGCATTCCGGTTGAAAAACAGAGCCGCTTGTTCAAATCCTTTCAGCAGGTCGATGCTTCCACCACCCGCCATTATGGAGGCACTGGTCTGGGCCTGGCGATATCCAAACGCCTGACCGAGTTGTTGGGCGGCAAGATTTGGGTCGAGAGCGAAGCGGGGAAAGGCGCTGCCTTCCACTTTACGATGTTAGCCAGAGCCGCCGCCACGGCTGCACTTCCGTCCTGGCAGGGACCTCAGCCCAAACTGAACGGCAAACGCATCCTGGTCATCGAAGACAATCCAACCAATCAGCGAATCATTTCCCACCACGCTCATCACTGGGGGCTTTCGGCCGTCGCTGCCGCCACTGGTCAGGAAGCCTTGCGCTTGCTCCACGCGGCCAGCCCCTACGACACCATCATCCTTGACCTGCAATTGCCTGACACCGACGGCATGGCTCTCGCCGGCGAAATCCGCCGATCTCTTTCCGGCGGTTTCCCGCCGCTGCTGCTGCTTTCCTCTGGCCGACTGCGCGGCGATGACCCTCGGCCTGCCGAGGCGGGCGTTTCCGGGTACATCCATAAGCCGGTTCGTCCCGTGCAGTTGCTGGAAGCCTTGTGCCGCGCTATGAGCATTCAATTGCAGCGGGAAAGGAAAGCTCCGGTTTCTCCGCTCCTGGACCCTGATCTGGGCCGCCGGCTGCCCATGCGCTTGTTATTGGCGGATGACAATCCCATCAACCAAAAGGTTGGGTTAAGTGTCTTGCATAAGCTCGGCTATCGCGCCGACATCGCCAACAACGGATTGGAAGTGCTCAACGCCCTGGAGCAAAAGGCCTATGATCTATTGTTTCTCGATGTTCAAATGCCCGAAATGGACGGCTTGGAGGCAGCCCGCAAGATTTGTGAACGCTGGAGCCCGGAGCGACGGCCCGCCATTATCGCCATGACGGGAAACGCTCTCATGGGGGATCGAGAAAAATGCCTGGCCGCCGGCATGGATGACTACATCTCCAAGCCGGTGCGCATCGCCGAGCTTCAAGCGGCTCTCGAGCGCTGGGGACCTCTCAAAACGGCCCATTCGGATACGAAAATTCTCTTGCGCGCCAAAGCAACGTCTCCGGAAGAATTGCTCGATCAGGCCATCATGACTCAGTTACGCGCGTCGTCCTCGGCCCCGCCCAATGACGTGCTGCGGCAGCGCATCGAGCAGTTCCTTGAGGCCGCCCCGCAACACCTGAAACAGCTTGGCGAAAATGTTCAAAACGCGGCCAATCTGGCTGTTGAAGCAGAAGCTTGGGAGAAACTCAGTGCCGACGTCGGTGCCAAACGGATCGGCAGGCTCTGTCATAAACTGCAAGACTTGGGTCACTCCGGAAACGTGGAGAGCGCTCCAGCGGTGCTGCAGGAGCTTCGAGCCGCTTTCGCTCTGACCCGAACTCAGTTGCTGCCCCTCATTGCACCTCCGGCCTTCGAATCGGCGTCCTGACTCGATACGGTGAAATCCGTTCTTCCGGAGCCCAATCGCTTTTAATTCAATGGCTGCTCGTCGACCCGCCGTCACAACTTTCATGCCTATCAAACCCGCTCGCCTGAATTTCGGAGACGTCGTTGGCGTCGTGGCGCCGGCCAGCGCCCCGGCAAACCCCAAGAATATCGACGCCGCACTTCGGGCCCTCGTTCGGCTGGGGTTTAAGCCAAAACCGGCCACCAATCTTCGGGGCCGATGGGGTTTCCTCGCAGGCCGGGATCAGGAACGAGCCGAGGATCTCATGGAAATGTTTCGAGACGAGACCGTGAAGGCCATCATATGCTTCCGCGGCGGCTATGGCGCGGCACGTCTCCTGCCCTTGTTGGATTATCAGGCCATCCGTCAAAATCCCAAGATTCTGGTCGGCTACAGCGATATCACTTCTCTCCATTGCGCTCTGTTGGCTAAAGCCAAACTGGTGTCCTTCCATGGCCCAATGTTGAATTCGGATTTCCTGAAAGACAATTTGCCCCATTTCACGCTGCAAAGCTTTTTGAAAACGCTCATGCAACCTTCGGCTCCAGGCAGTCTCGCCCGGGATTATAAGAAAAAGACTGTCCGAGTCCTTTCCCCAGGAATCGCCTCAGGCCCGCTGCTCGGTGGCAACCTTTCTATCTTGTGCGCCTCGCTGGCCACGCCCTACCAGCCCCCCTTCAAAGGAGCCATTCTCTTTTTCGAGGATTTGAATGAACAGCCCTACCGGTTTGACCGAATGCTGACCCAGCTTTTGAACGCCGGGTTGCTTCAACAGGTCGCCGGCATTGCCGTCGGAATCAACAAGAATTGCACGGATCCGAAGTCCAAACAATGTCAGGAGTACCGGCAAACTCTCCAGGACGTGTTCAAAGAACGGCTTTTGCCCTTGAATATTCCTATCGTTGTGGGACTGCCGTTTGGGCACGTCCGTTATAACGCGACGTTGCCAGTGGGCGCGAAGGCCCTCCTGGACGGAGACAAAGGCGAGTTATCTATTGTGGAACCCGCCGTACGCTAGCGGCGACCGCATTGGGTTGAGCGTGCTGGAACCTTGCGGATTGACAATCCGCAAGACTTTGGCGCGCTCGGACTCAACTTCGGCTCCCCGGTTGCCAACCGGCGATACGGCCGACTAACGGTTACTAATTACTAACCGTCGGCGCCATATCGGCGGTGCTTTTAGATCCCGCTTGCGGTTCGAGGTTCTGGTGGTATTTGTCTGCTCCGGACATGAACTATAAGATTTCGCACCGTGCTGCGGCCTTGTCGCCGTCGCTGACTTTGGCCATCGATTCCAAGGCCAAACAGATGAAAGCAGAGGGCCTGGACGTCGTTGGTTTCGGCGCCGGAGAGCCGGACTTTGACACGCCGCAACACATCAAAGACGCCGCCGCCAAAGCCCTGGCCGCCGGGTTCACCAAGTACACTCCGGCGGCCGGCATCCCTGAACTGCGACAGGCGATTGCCGAAAAGCACAAGCTCGAGAACGGCCTTAGCTTCAAACCGTCGCAGATCATCGTCTCGTGCGGCGGCAAGCATTCCTGCTTTAATGTCATTATCGCGACCTGCGAAGAGGGTGACGAGGTCATCATCCCCGCTCCGTATTGGCTGAGCTATCCAGAAATGGTTAAATTAGCCGGCGCCCGGCCGGTGATCGTTCAGACCACGGATAAAACCCAATTCAAACTCACGCCGGAATCCTTGCTGCAGGCGATTACGCCGCGCACAAGGTTGATCGTTCTGAATTCACCGAGCAACCCTACCGGGGCGGTTTATACGCCCGATGAAATCAAAGCACTAGGGGATATCTGTCTCGAACGAGGGGTGTTGATCATGAGCGACGAGATTTACGAGCACCTGCTTTATGATGGGGCGGTGCACCAGAGCGTGGCCAGCTTCTCGCCGGCGCATTTGGCGCAGACGATCATCGTTCATGGTTTTGCCAAGGCCTGGAGCATGACGGGGTGGCGCCTGGGTTGGTGCGCCGCTCCGGAGCCGATCGCCAAGGCCATCGACGCGGTGCAAAGCCATAGCACCAGCAATCCCACCTCTTTCGCCCAGAAAGGCGCCGTCGCGGCCCTTACGGGTCCGCAGGACCATTTAAAGGGCTGGCTGGCGGAATTCGACAAACGCCGGACGTTCGCCTGGGAAAAGTTGAACGCTATTCCGGGTATCTCCTGTGTGAAGCCTCGAGGCGCGTTCTATCTTTTCCCGAACGTGTCGGGGACCGGTTTGAATTCGAGTGAGTTTTGCGCTCGATTGCTGGAAGCCGAGAAAGTTGCGGCCGTGCCAGGAATAGCGTTCGGAGCGGATGACTACGTGCGGATCAGCTACGCTACCAGCATGGCCAACATAGAGAAAGGCCTCGAACGGATTGAGCGTTTCTGCAAAGCACTACGGCATTGAGGGCGGCCACACGCAAAGGTCGCGAAGGTCGCAAAGGGGATTGAAACTGCACCGCCAATTCCCGTCCGCGAATGGTGAAGGAAATCTTGAGCCAAAAAACACCTTTTTTTGCTTTCTTAGCGGCCTTTGCGCTCTTTGCGTGAGGCTCGTATTGCATCGTTACGTCTTAGGCTCGTGCTCGCGGCCGGGATGCAGGCCGAACTGGATGAGTTTCTCGCGCATGGTCAGGCGCGAGACACCGACCCAGCGCGCCGCTTTGGCCTGGTTTCCGTGGGCCAACTCGATGGCGCGGCCGAAGAGTTCTCGTTCGCAAGCCTCCAACATTCGGGTGTGCGCGTCGTCCAAGTCGCCTCGTTGAGCGGCGCCCAACAACTGGTCGACATATTGCCGGACCGTCTGGGAAGCGGTATCGGCCGGCACCTTTGAGCGGGTCAAGGCGGCTTGGATGTGGTCCAGATTGATGGTGTAGCCTTGCGCCAGCAACAGGACTTTGCGCACCACGTTTTCAAGCTCGCGCACGTTCCCCGGCCAGTCCTGGGCCCGCAGGGATTCAATCGCCTCCGGCTGGATGGAGGGCTTTTGGACTCCCAGTTCGGCGGCGTACTTGCCAACAAAGTACTTCACCAGGCCGGGGATATCCTCCTTGCGCTCGCGCAGCGGGGGCAGCGAAATGACCACGACGCTGAGCCGGTAGTACAAGTCCTCGCGAAACTGATGCTGCTTGAGGGCGCTCTCGAGGTCGCGATGGGTTGCGGCAATGACGCGCACATCCACCGGGATAGTTTCCTTGCCGCCCAGCCTTTGGAGACAGCGTTCCTGCAGCACGCGCAAGAGCTTGACTTGCGTGCCGGGACTCATGTCACCGATTTCATCCAAAAAGATCGTGCCCCGGTCGGCTTGCTCGAAGCGGCCGATGCGTCGCATTTCAGCGCCGGTGAAGGCGCCGCGCTCATGGCCAAAAAGCTCGCTTTCGAGCAAGGTTTCCGGAATGGCAGCGCAGTTGATGGCAATGAACGCGGCGCTTGCGCGATCACTGTGTTGGTAAATTGCTCGCGCAATCAGTTCCTTGCCGGTGCCCGTTTCGCCGCGAATCAGGACGTTGACGGGTTTGGACGCCACTCGCCCGATCTCCTTGTAGATAGATTGCATGAGTCGGCTGTTCCCCACCAGCGCGCCTTGCGCGTCCTCCTGGCCGCCCAGTTCCACCGGTTCGCTCATCAGCCGGCTGCTCGCCACGGCCTGCTCGACCAATTCGATCAATTCCGGCATCTCAAATGGTTTGAGAAGATAATCATAGGCGCCCGATTTTGTGGCTTCGATGGCGGTCTCGGTTGTTCCATGAGCGGTAATGAGAATGATGGGCAAGCGCGGGCGGGTGGCGTGCAATTCGCGGACCAGCTCCAGGCCGTTCAAGCCCGGGAGTTTCATGTCGGTGATCACAACGTCAAAGGGATTGGCGCTGGCCCGTTGCAAACCGGCATCGCCCCGGGTCTCGATCTCAACCTGGTGACCTTCTTCGGTTAAAAGACGGCGCAAGGTCACCACGATGCCCGGATCATCCTCAATCAACAAAATCTTCGAGCGGCTATTCATGTGGCGCCTTAATCCTAATCTGGTTCGTGATACTCGACAACTGAGCCTGAAAACCGAATTTAAGCCGCGGATTGCACGCGGCGCCCGCAGAGCCAGGCCGAGCCGCAACCGAATCGTTGACACGTTAAAACGGCAAAAATTTGCGCAAAACTGCATTTCCGGCGTGCCGCCCCTGGTGCGCCTGCCGACTAGAAGTCGGCGATACAGCAAACCAAAGGTCTGCGCTAGGTTTGCTGGCCGCTGGCGTATGCATTCGCGGGACTGTCCACGACTCGGGGCAACACCACGCCAAAGGTCGTCCCGCGGTTTACTTGGGTCTGGTACTGCAGCGCCCCGCCATGCTTCTCGACAATGCGGGCCGCAATGGACAGTCCCAGCCCTGTTCCTGCGTCTTTCGTCGTGAAAAAAGGATCAAACAGTCGTTTCTCGACTTGCGGCGTAATGCCCTTGCCGGTGTCGGATACCTCGAGGATGACGACTTCACCCGCGCGATCGGTCAAACGCTTGGTTCCCGTGCGCGCCCGCAGGCTTACGGTGCCGTCATGTCCGATACTTTCGGCCGCGTTTTGAATCAGGTTGATGAGCACTTGTTGGATTTGCTGCAGATCAATGCGAACTCGCGCCTCATTGGAGTCCTCCAGCACCAACGCGATGTTTGACTTTTGGAGTTGCGGCGCCAGAAGCGTCAGTACCTGCTGCAAGGGTTCTTTGGCGGCCACGGTTTCCAGGACCGGTTCGGAGGGGCGGGCAAACAGAAGCACCTCCTTGACGATGCGTTCGAGCCGGCTGATTTCGGTGCTGATGATTTCGGCCTCTGCTCGCTCGGAAGTGTCAGGGTCCAGGTGTTTTTGCTGGATAAAGAGCCAGGCCTTGATGGCGGTGAGGGGGTTGCGGATCTCGTGGGCCACGCCGGTGGCGAGCATGCCCAGGGATGCCAGCTTTTCCTGCCGTTCCATGAGGGCCTGGCTTTCGACCAAGCGCACGCGCAAAGGGGCGATCAACCCACCGTAGACCACCACCGCCAGGCCCGCCCCCGTTACCAACAACAACGCCAGTGAGGTCACCAATAAAAACTGCAAGTAACCCAGCGATGTTTTGGAATCTTTCAGGAAGGAATCCATGGACTGACGGTGGGCATTGGCCAGCACAAACCCCAGTTTAAGCAGGCGCTGGGATTGTTTTTCAAAATCGGCAAAGTCTTTGAGCCGGATCGAGGCCGAAGTATTGGTGCGAACACGATTTTCGATGTCCCTCGCCGCGGCGATGTAAAAATCGTAGTTGGTGTTGATCGAGTCCAGCAGGCGCCGTTCGGTCTCGGTCGAAAGCACGGCGCGTTGCTCATCGATCCAGCCATCCAGCTCGCGGCTTGTCTTTTGGAACTGGGCCCAGGCATTGGTATCGCGGTAAGCGCCAAAGCGCAGGACCGAATTATCGAGTAGTTGAATGTTCTCACGAATGTGATCAGCGATTTGAAAGCTTTGGAGCTGAACCGCTGTCAGTTTCTCCCGCAACTCGCTCCCGCGCTGCCACGCGTTCTGCACCGTCCAGGCGATGATGCCCACCATCCCTGCGATCGCGACGATGAATGCGACCAGCCGGAATCTTATCCCGAAACTCAAAGACGGGCGTTCAGCCATTGCCTTGATGGAAGCAGGATTTGGACAGAGCTGGGAGAGTTTTCTTCAAAAACTCGAGCAAAGCTGGGCGGCTCGGACCGGGGTAAGTGATGATAACTTACTTACCACTACTGATAACTTTGTTATCTACGTCTCATCCATGAGCTGGGGTAAAAACAGGGAAAATCCCTGGAAATCTGTGCGTCACGGTGAATCCACGCTATGGCATGGTTCTGGCTGAAGAAACGATACGGTGTCGCTGTTTGTTAAACGTCAGTTGTTCTGAAATGGACTGTGTAGTGTAAAGAGATTTAGCGGCGACCCACCGCTCCCTGTGGTACGGCTCACGCCCGCGACCGTCCACAGGGGATTTTTTTTGTACGGCAGTGGTGCAGCAGAAGCCCCGCAAATTCAGGGCGACCCCAGATCAGCTGCGGCTAGAGCCGAGACACTGAATCTGAAAACGGCATTAAACCACGGGTGGACACGGATGACTGATGGGAGGCACTTGCCTCAGCAAAGGCAATGAACCCAAACGGTGAGCCCTCCGAAGCGATTCCTAATCCGTGTTCATCAGTGTTCATCCGTGGTTAATTATCTTGTAACCAGGCTTTTTAGGCTGAATGGACGGGTTGGTCGAGCCGCCAGCCTGGTAAAATGTCGGAGTCCAGGGAGGTGGCATGCGACCGGCGTTTGAGTTTTTGTTCGGCCAAGATTCCGATCATTGCCGCGTTGTCGGTGCAGAGCGAGGGTTCTGCCAGGCGCAAGCAAAAGTTTTGGTCTTTACAGGCCTGCGCCAGTTGTACGCGGAGGGAGCGATTGCAGGCGACGCCGCCCGAAGCGGTGACGCATCGAACGGCTGCCTGGCAAGCGGCACGAATGGTCTTGCCCACCAATACATCCACGATAGCGGCTTGCACGCTCGCGCAGAGGTCCCGAAGTTTGTGCCGGTCTCCCGTGAGATCGGGATGATCTCTCAGAAAATAGCGGACGGATGTTTTTAATCCACTAAAGCTGAAATTGTGGTCGGGTTCCTGGAGCAGCGGCCGGGGAAAATCAAAGGCTTTTGGATCACCACCCTCGGCCAGCCGATCGATGCTGGGGCCGGCGGGGTAGGGGAGGCCCATCAGCTTGCCGACTTTGTCGAAACACTCTCCCGCCGCGTCGTCGAGCGTGGAACCGAGCAACCGGAGGCGAAAATCCTTGGCCACATGGACCAGCATCGTATGACCGCCGCTCACGATCAGTGAAACGTTGGCTTGGAAATTCTCGAAATCCGCGGCTGGGGGGTCCCCGTTTATCCAGGGTGAATACAGATGGGCTTCGTGGTGATGGATGCCGACAAAAGGGCGGCGTAGTCTGAAAGCCAGCGCTTGAGCGGCCTTTAGGCCCACCATCAGCGCGCTGGGCAAGCCGGGACCCTGCGTAGCGCTGATTGCCTCCAGAGCGTGTGCGCCTATCCCAGCCCGTTCGAGTGCTGTTCGGGCTACCGGAAGGAGATTTCGCAAATGCTCTCGCGCGGCCAACTCCGGCACGACTCCGCCGTACTGGGCATGCAGGCGGATTTGCGAGGAAACGACGTTGGAAAGAATTCTGTTCTGGTGAACAACCGCCGCGCTGGTTTCGTCACAGGAGGTTTCGAAGGCGAGCAGGGGCATTCGTCATCTGAGGGCCGC
>Ga0210409_10001916_pt1 | contig 26001 bp, 20 predicted proteins | sample IncBWH17MmetaG_FD_161649 | JGI IMG/M metagenome (GOLD analysis project Ga0210409, IMG submission 161649) | Forest soil microbial communities from Barre Woods Harvard Forest LTER site, Petersham, Massachusetts, United States - Inc-BW-H-17-M | ecosystem: Environmental > Terrestrial > Soil >...
GTGCATTTGCCGGAACCGGCGGCTTGAAAGAGCGCCTGGACTTCGGAACCCGTCAGTGCTCGGCTATAGATACTCGCCTCGTCCACCGCACCAACGAAGGTGGAACGGTAATCGCCGCCACGGGCCCCAATGGCAAAATTTCCGTTAAACACGAACCCTGGATCGTATGCCGGACCCGTCTCACCAAGACCATCGAGGTAGAACATGACGCCGCTCCCCGACTTCGTCACAACCACGTGATGAAAATTCGTCGCATCGCTAATGGAATTCGTCGAATAGACAGTGCTAAATCCGACTTTGCTAAGAAAAATGTTTCCCCTGTCATTCAGCCCCATTGAGTAAGCTCCAACCGCACCGCCGAGCAAATACCCAATGCCGGATGCATCCCAGCTCGATCGAATGACACTGCCTCGTTTGATCCAAGCTTCGAGCGTGAAATTTTGACTCTGAAAAACGACAGGGTCGCCCAAATTAACGCCACTTAAAACACTTGTGAAATTAAAGGCCTGCCCGACTTCCCCGCGAACGAAACCGACGGCATTAGTCAAGGCACCGTTGTTTCCGCCGAAGCTATCGCTGGCATCTCCTTCGCCACGCCACCAACCCACCAAACCGGCCGGAGGCGGAACACACGGAGGTGGGGGCTTGATCGTCAGCGTTACTCCCGAAACATTCGTGCTTCCAGCAGAATTGGAAACGACGACCGAATAGATTCCACCGCTGGCGAGCTGAACATTGGTGATTGTCAGCGTCGAATCGGTTGCACCTACTATGCTGCTCCCATTGAATAACCACTGATATCTTAAAGGCTGCGTGCCAGTCGCGTACGCGGTGAAACTCGCATCGTTGCCAACAACGACGCTTTCGTTAGTCGGTTCGATTACGCCCGTGGGCATGGTCGGTACAAAACATTTTCCCGCTCCTCCCGCGGCGTAAATCCCTGAAATGTCGGTAGCCCCTAACGCCCGGCCATAAACCGAAAGTTCGTCAATCAGGCCGTTGAAAGATTGGCCGTTCTGGCCCACGCTAAGGTTGCCGATTGAAGTCCCTCCGCCATTGAGACTCTGGAACGGTCGAATCGTCGTGTTGGTCTGAGCGGCTAACTGCCCATCGACATAGATTTGCATCGAACCGCTGTTGCCATCGAAAACCGCCGCTACGTGCTTCCATTGCTGCAAAGCAATCGGCCCGGTCTCCAAATCCATCCCACACGGCAATGTTTCTTGAGCGTCCTCGATATGGAACCGAAGGTTCCCACTCACGCGCACACAGAAGTAGTAGGGATCCAGACAAAACCGAGGGTCCCCTCGATACAAAATCTGACCGTGGCCCTGTGAAGCTGGGGGCAACGCATTAACCCATATCCATCCTTCAATTGAAAAAGAATTCGTAAAAGCCAGATTGGCCGGATCTCCCAAATCCACCTTGCTACTCAGTCCATCAAAGCTGAACGCGGTCCCCACCTTCCCCGGTGCATATCCAGCTCCCGTTTGGACTTGGCCATTATCGGCGCCGATTGAGTCCAACGCATTGCTTTCCGCCTGCCACCAACTGACCAGCCCAGAGGGGGGTGGCGCACACGCCGTTTGAGCCTCCAGGTAACCAGCGGGGCCAGACAGCAAGGAAATGACGGTTACAGCGGTTTTAAAGTTAGTCGCGAGATTCGTGGATTTGCACTTCATGGGTCACCTCTTAGGCAGACTCGGGCGCTCTTCTACACTTAGGGCGAGTATAGCCTTGCCTCCCGCTCTGTCAAGTCAAAAGACCAATGAGAAAAGCATGAAGCAAGCATGAGCCGCCCTGGCGAAAAAAATCTAAGAATCAATGGCTTAAGGCTCACTGCCAAGGCACGGGCCTGGCTTCGGGAAGACCGTCTTCGCTCCTGGTACGAACGCCGATCCAATGCCATCTCCAGGCCACCAATGATCTTTCGGCGCGTCCTGAAAATAGAGGAAAGCCTTCCCGAGAATCTGAGCAAATTCGAACAATTTGGAGGTTTGTTCCGAATTATCGCTAAGAACCAACGATGCAGGATGAAGTCGAGGTTTGATGGCAACGAACTCCGCCCATTCGTACTCCGGCCGGTGGTCGCTATCATGAAGAAAAATATCCACCGACTCTTTGAATTGCTTCAGGGTTTCAACGGAATCGCCGATCCAGACATGGCAAAATGACTTATAGGGCTCGGCCAGCAAATGCCCACATTCCGGTACGATGTCCGTCGCATGCACCTTGCCCGGAAAACCCTCCGCTGCGTTACGCCTGAGAGCGGCAGCGATCACGGCGGTGCCCAAGCCTCGATCCACGCCGGTTTCAACAACTATACGAGGTTTGGTGGCGCGCACCAAAGCATACCAGCCCAGCCGTCGGCCATACCGCGGCTCCACATCGCAATTGTGGCGATCGGGACTGGCCAAAGTCCGCGTGCGGAGCAGTTGCCGCAACTCCTCATCGGTTTGTAGTTCCTTACAGTATTTCTCGATGACCGCCAGCTCGTGACCGGACACCACGGAAATATAGCTGTCCAGATAATGCCGGTTCAGGTCTGAGAGATCGTAGGTGTGGTTATAATGTTCCTTTGACGCGAAGGTCCAGCGGATCATCAGTCCGAGTTGCCGGCACAAGTAAGGCAACGCCACACCAAAGAAACGGTAGGGAATGACCAACACTCGGCCAATAGCCGTATACTTTAGAATCTTGCGCAGCGACATAGCTCTCAAAAACTGGGAGATTTCTACGTGTGCCGTAATCGGTGCAGCATGCGTCTCGAAAAGGCGGTCCAACCGGACAGCGGATGAGGATCCAGAGGTAACTCAGGTAACTGGGCTCGGGCCGGCGGAGGGGCAGTTCGCATCGTTTGCAGAACGGCTTCCAAGCAGAATTGGTTGTGGTACAGATACACTCCGTCCAGGCTGTCGACACGAGGCCAACCGCGCCAACCATTCCGCCAGGTACGCCGGTAATTCTTTTTATAAAACGCCCGCCAGTTGAACTGGGAGCCCAGGATGACCATTTTGTCGAAGTAGCGGGTCAGCATCACTTCGTTGAGGGCCGTTTGATCGTCGAACGGCCCTCGGTAATGCCGGCGACCGCGCTCGGCGATTTCGGCCCGCATTTCTTTGCTGGTTGGCAAGTGCCAGAGAGTAATTCCGGCGTTCAGGTAGGTACTGGTATAACCTTGTCCGGGAATCGCCACGGGCCCGCCCCATTCGGTGCACGCTGCCAGGCTGGCGCCCCGCAGCAACTCTTCAAATGACGGCAGCGGCCGCACGCAAATGACATCCGTGCCGTCCACCACCAGGGCGTACTCCGCCCCAAGCTGGTCCGGCAGAAGCCACCGCCGGAACAGCGCATTGCGCCTCACGGAAACAAACCGCGGGTCAGGTTCGACCAAATGATATTGAATCTGCGGCAGGCGCTTGGACGGAAGGGACGCACCGATGACAAACGCATGCAACTCCGTTCCCGGCTGAACCGCAAACGTGCTGAACGTCGTGTCCAACTGTGCGGCGCCTGACCCGAACACCGTCGTTATGATGACCTGTCGTCCCATGAATGGCTGAGGCGCGCGGAGTTACGAGCGCGCAGCCACGGGCACCTTCGCCGCGGGCTTAGCCCCTGCCCTTTCACATTCTGCCTCCGGTAAAGGAGGAAGAATCAGCAGAATCCCGCCTAGGAGGATACCCAGAATGATAGCGGCGAGGCTCACGTAAAACGTGCCCATGGGCTGAAAGAATCGGAACTCCACCTTGTGGCTGCCGGGCGTGAGATAAACCCCGCGCATGATAAAGTTGCACCGGAGCAGGGCTTCGGGTTTGCCATCGACAAACACCTTCCAGCCCGGGTCGAACCGGTCATTCAGCAAAAGGATCGACGGCGTAGTCGCGGCGGCGTTGAATTGAATGTCCTTCGGCACGTAGCTGGTAAACTTCACTTCGCCTGCGGTTTGGTTGGTTGTTCCCAACGCGGGCGCGGAAATGCCTCCCGACACCAGGACTGTGTTCTCCGGGTCGAAACCAGGGTTGGCCAGTTCTTCCAAAACGCTTTGATCGTTGGTGGAAACCTGCCAGTTCGAATAAAGCTTGGCGCGCGGCAAAGCCCCGGTGAATTCGAATAGCGCAAAAGGCCCATTCGTGTTGAGAACGGCGGTCAACTCTTCAAGCCTGGTTGGCCGCGTGATGCCCGGCTTGGGCGCGATGTCAAATTGCTCCGCGATGCGGAACCGGCGGTGAGCCGGGTCAAATTGCTGGTTCAACAAGTCAAGGAAGCCGGTGGCACCCAGGATATAACGGGTGTTTGTGAGCTCCCATTGACGCGTAACCCGCCCGAGCTCGATCTTATTCTGTGATTGGAACGGGAAGAAATCGGTCTGGTAGGCGGCGAGGTCCTCCGCCATGCGCGGCATCTGGATGACCTCCGGCGTTTGGATGTTGTAATACAGGAAGTGGTGCTGGGTCCATTCTATGCCATACAGTTGCCGAAAATACTCCTCCGCCCTGACCAATTGCTCCGGCAACCGAAAGACCTGCGGAACCCAACGAGGCAAACTCGCGACCCGATGTTCATAGGGCTTTTGCCGCAGCATATCCAGGATGGGGTTGCTGGCGTACTTCTGCTCGTAGTCCCACGTGATGACCCAAGGGTCGTTGGCCCGCCCAAGATCTACTGCGACAAGCAGACCCAGCAGAATTCCGCCCCACCTGGCGCGTCGACCCCGAAAAGCTCCGCTGAGAGTCAAGGTGACCAGCAGGATTGCCGCGGCGAAGAAGACCAGGAAAACACCCACCTGCTCGACGCTGAATTTGGCGATCAAATGGGCCATCCCCGCATCATACTGAACTTCCTGCAGGTATTTTTCGAATGCATCTCCGCTCGAAGCAAAGATGAGCCAGGAAAGGGCTGCTACCCCCAAAGCAATCACCCACCCCATGGTCCAACGGCGATCAAACCCACGGACTCGCCGCCACCAGGTGCCAAGGCCCTCGCGGAGCGCTGCCGCCTTCGGCGTTTGGGTTTCCATGTACTGCCGGCATAGGCCGTTTAAGCCGTACGCAAAGAGCACAATCAGCGCCCAGTTACAGAGATAGGTGAACTTTGCCGGATTGCGAATCGTGGAAAAATAGGGAAGCGCATAAAGAAACTGGTAAAAGGGAGCAAACCGCCCAAATGCCAGCAGAAGCGAAACAATGAATACGCCCAGCCAGAACCAGATCCAGCGCCGAGTGACCAGGGAGAACGCGGAGTCCTTTTTCCGCAAGCCCTGGAACACACCCCAAGCCGCGACCAGCAGCACCAAGACTCCGGCATAGGAACCGCCACCCCCGAAACGGATGAACCCGCCAGGGGGCGGACCTTGTTTGCCGTTGGCGAAGTAGCGATCCCAATTCGGGTCACGACCAACCGCGCCCCAGTAAGCCCCGCCGTCCGGAGTATCCATGCGATAGCCGAACAAGCCAGGAATTGCAAAGCCAAGCGCCTCGCGTTTGGGCAAGCTCCATTGCGTCGCAAAGTCCCAGTGCTGTTCTTTGGTCTCCTTGTCCTGCTGGGTCCCAACGACGCCTTTGATTTGTGTGGTCACAAGAACTGAAATCGCGTGGAACGCCAGGAACCCCGCAAACAACGCGACGAGACCGATCCGAGTCGCCCCCAGGGCGAGCGTTTTAATTCTGGGCCCCTCAAGGATCCAAGCCTGATACAATGCAAAAGCGGCTATGTAGATGCTAAAGATGGCACCGATATCAGCGCCCTCCATGACACCCATGCCGACGGCGAGCCCCGCCAGCACTACACGCAACCAACGCCTCGGCGAAGTTGTGTCGACCAGAGCCGCGAGCGCAAAGAACTCCATCCCAATCGTCAGAGGGTGCGTGCCCACCCCCCAGCACGCGGCCGAGAAGAAAGAGGAGTTAAGCGAGGCGGCCAAGCCACCCAAAACGCAAGCCAGAGGCGTGAAGCCCAGTTGCCGGAAAAAGCACCATGCCCCAAGTCCTAAAATGAGCAAGGTCATCGGAGCGTAGAACTTGGAAAAGCCCACCGGGCCCAGTAACCATAGCAGCCCGTAGGTAACGCTGGGGAAAGCACCAGCCCGAACGCCTATAGTGTTCACATCCTCCCAAGTACCGCTAAATGCCTCAGGCAAATGGTGACAGGCCGTGACTTGCTGCCCCAACGGTCCGTCGTTGGAAAACAGCGTTAAACCTGGCAAGAAATTGTTGTGAAAAAGTACGCACAAAACCAACAGAACCGACGGCAAAAACACTGCCAATGCGCCCACCCGTGGGCTTCCTGAAATTTGGGATGACTTAAGACCCATACACTCTAATTCTGGCTCATCGAGTGGCGGAGTCTAGCACAACTTGATGCCAATCCGCCCTGCGTAATCCAGCCGGTTCAGCAGCAATGGGATCTTGTGTTCCGATAAATACTCGTCGACGGCCAACCGCTGCCCCTCCCAATGTCCGTAATCGTCCAGCAGCAACACCCCTCCGGGAACCAAACGCGGAAAAAGGTGCACCATCTCGTGGCGGGAAGATTCGTAGAAATCAGTGTCCAGCCGCAGTAAAGCGATTTTCTCCGGTGCATTCTGTGGGATGGTCTCTTCGACGGGGCCTTTTATGAAATGAACCTTCTGCTCAGGGTACGGCACCGTTCCAACGTTCCGGCGTGTTTCATCCAACGAAGAGAAACACCATTTACAGGTACCGTTGCCCTCCTTCATTGAGTCAAAGGATTCCTGGGTCGCTTTGCGCTCGAATCTCGAACTGTCCTTGCCTGTCGGCGCGGTCATTCCCGCAAAGGTATCGTAAAGGTAAAGATCCCGTTCGGTCGACTTTAACGCTAGAAGCGCCTTGGCCACAGCCATCATGCTGCCGCCCTTCCACACACCGCACTCGACAATATCACCGGCGATTTTGTTGGCCACGACGTAACGCACCGCCCCCAGCAGCCCGTAAATCCTCTCCGGTGAAGTCATCGTGAACGGTTTCACCTCGCGGATGAGCTTTAAATCCTCAGCGCTGGACTCGGGAACAAATGCGTCGAGCGGTGCAAAACGGCGCCAGGCATAGCCAACCGCTCGGCTCAGAAATGTTCTGTTTTGCACCATAATTCAGCTAAACTGCACACCAGCAACTCATTGGCTTTCCGGGATATCAGCCGGTATGGAACATCGGTTACCATTGGACGGGCCGCTGGGCTTCTGTTCGCTCTTTAAATTAACAAGTCTCGCGTAGCGCGAAAGTAGAAAATCAGCAGACCGGGCTCGCTGGTTGGCTTCTAAACAAAGCTTGACATTTTGTCCCGTTCTATTCACTGTCAGACGCCGACGCTGATAAGATGCTTTAAGACTCACGCGCTGAAAGGATTAAGATGGCAAGCCCAAGGAAACACAAATCATCGTGTTTTGTGTACTTTATTTGTATGACAGGGGCCCTGTTTTCGACTTCATCCCCTCTGCAGGCCGCGTCTTGCGTCCCTCCACCTGTCGGGCTGGTTGCCTGGTGGCCGGGTGAAGGAAGTGCGGTTGACATTCAAGGCACGAATAACGGCACCTTCACCGGGTCTTCATACGGACCGGGAGAAGTTGGGCAGGCCTTCAGCTTCGACGGCAGCGGTAATAATGTCAGGATCCCGGCCTCACCCGCGATGGATGTGGGTTCTGGGCCTGGAATGAGTATCGAGTGTTGGATCTACTCAACCGATAATTCGGAGAACAGGCCCATTGTAGAATGGGTGCCCAAGGCTGTGGGGGCGTTTGGAGCCCATTTTTACGTACTTCAGACCGGTCCGGGGGTGCTCTACGCCAATCTCTATGATACGGCTGGCACAAGCCACATTATCCAGACCCCTGGAGGAGTCGTTCGGACCAACGTCTATCAACACGTGGCCGTGACCTACGACAAGGGTTCCGGCGTAGCTCAGTTATTTGTTAACGGCGCTTTGGCAACTCAAGCCCAGTTGGGCACCTTCACCCCTCAAACCAGCCCCGATCTATCGATCGGATATCGCCCCAACACGGTTCCATTTGGACCAACATTCTTTGTCGGTCGTATCGATGAGGTCAGCTTGTACTCTCGTGCGCTATCTTCTAACGAAGTGCAGGCGATCTACAATGCTGGCAGCGCTGGCAAATGCTTCTCCTCCCCGCCTTTTATCTATATCCAGCCGATTAACCAAAGAGTTTTCATAGGCAGCAATGCCGTCTTTAGCGTCAGCGCCAATGGGACACAACCTTTGACCTACCAATGGACGATGGATGGTACAAATCTCCCAGGAGCAAGTGATAGTTCCTTGTTGCTGACCAATGTTCAAACTAGCCAAGCGGGGACTTACGCGGTCACCATTGCAAATAGTCTCGGCTCGCTCGTGAGTTCCAACGCAGTTCTGATGGTCAAGGCCCCTCCCCCGTGTGTTGTGCCCCCTGCTGGTATTGCCGGCTGGTGGCCGGGCGAGAGCAACGCTAATGATTCTGTGGGGAACGACAACGGAACCGTTGTGAATGGCATAACGTTCGTACCGGGTCTCGTAGGCGAAGCATTCAATTTTGATGGAGTTAACGGCTCAATCACTATACCCGCTTCTCCGACCTTAAACGTGCAAGACCTTACGATTGAAACGTGGATTTTCCCCACCGACCTGAGCGTTCCGCGCCCGATCTTTGAGTATGCAAACCCTACAGGGTATAGTTGCCTGAATTTTTGGTATGACCTTGGCAAGGGTGCACAGCCGGTTTCGGGCGCTCTGTTTGCAGCCGCTCGAGACGGTGCGAGTCTGAACAACAATTTTTATATTGCTTCTGCCGGCGGACTGCTTCAAGCCAATCAATGGAGCCACGTCGCCTTCACCTTTGACTCCGTGGCGGGCAAGGCCATCCTGTATCTGAACAGTGCTCCTGTGGCCAACACTACATTGAGTGTTCCCGTCCACCCAAATACGGGGGTTATGGTCAATCTCGGCTATCGTCCGAGTGGAAGTTCGGATCTCTATGCCGGATTCCGACACGAGGGAAAGCTCGATGAGATAACACTTTATGGTCGGGTCTTGTCGCCCGCTGAGATTCAGGGCATTTACAATGCCGGAGTTTCAGGCAAGTGCCTGACTCCGATATCCCCGTATATTGTCGTGCAGCCGACCAATCAAACCCTTTCCGCCGGATCAACGGTTACTTGGAACGCCTCTGCGACTGGCACACAACCGCTCAGCTGCCAGTGGAGTTATAATGGCAGCCCCCTCGCAGGTCAGACAAACGCGGTTCTAACCCTTACAAATCTACAGGTAACCCAAACAGGCAGCTACTCGGTCCAGGTCACAAACCTAGCTGGAGGCATTAGCAGTTCCAACGTGGTGCTCACAGTCAACCCTCCACCTCCGTGCGTCGCAACGCCAGCCGGGTTGGTCAGTTGGTGGCCGGGTGAAGGCAATGCCACCGACAACGAGGGAGCGAATAACGGCACGTTCACCGGCGCTGCCTATGGACCCGGCGAGGTTGGACAAGCGTTTAATTTCGACGGCAGCGGGAATAACGTCCGGGTGCCCGCCTCCACTTCGTTGGACGTAGGAGCGGGCAATGGCATGACCATCGAAGCGTGGATCTTTTCAACCGACAGCTCTAGTGGCCGACCGGTCGTAGAATGGGTCCCCAAGGCTGTGGGAGCATTTGGCACCCACTTTTATGTTCACATACCCGGGCCCGGCGGCTTGTACGCTAATCTCTACGATACTGCCAATAACAGTCATATCATCCAGACTACGAACGGCGCGGTCGCGGTCAACACGTATCAGCACGTGGCAGTCACGTACGACAAAACTTCGGGAATTGCTCGGCTCTTTGTGAACGGAGCACAGGTCACGCAGTCGACCCTCGGTTCCTTTACTCCACAGACCAGCCCGGATTTGTCCATTGGGTTCCGGCCAAACACAGTTCCGTTTGGCCCGCTTTCATTTGTTGGTAAGATCGACGAGGTCTCCCTCTACTCACGTGCTCTTTCAGCTCCCGAGATCCAGGCCATTTACAACGCGGGCGGCTCCGGCAAATGCAATACTCCGGTTAGCCCGAGCATCTTTTCGCAGCCAACGGATCAAACTGTAACGGTTGGCCAGACCGCCGCTTTTCTGGTGCAAGCAGGCGGCACGTCGCCGCTGAGCTACCAATGGAGCCTGAATAACGTGGGTATCCCGGGTGCGACGAATGCTTCGCTGGTCTTGACAAATGTGCAAAGGAGTCAGGCGGGCAGCTATGCGGTGGTGGTCACCAATGCCTATGGGGCGGCGACCAGTAGCAATGCGGTGCTGGTGGTGAACTTCCCGCCTGCCACCGTGAACCTGGCCAGTGTCTCCGGAACTGCCGGACAACTGGTCACGGTGCCGATCACGCTCGTGGCCAATGGCAACGAGAATGCCGTGGGTTTCAGTGTGAATTATTCGTCGGCGGTTTTGACCAATGCCGGCGTGACACTGGGCAGCGGCGCCAGCGGAGCTTCCCTGGTCGTCAATCCCAACCAGGCCGGAACCATCGGCATCGGTGTGTCGCTGGCGAGTGGTTTCACGTTCGCACCTGGCACCCAGGAAGTAGCGGAGATCACCTTTATGACCGCGGTTTCGTCAACGAACTTTTCCACGCCGCTCAGTTTTGGCGATCTGCCTACCAAACGTGAACTTTCGGATGTCAACGCCAATACGATCCCCGCCATCTTTACTGGCGGGCAAATCTCATTGTCGCGTTCGGCGTTCGAGGCCGACGTGGCTCCGCGTCCCAACGGCGACGGAGCAGTCACGGTTTCGGATTGGGTCCAGGTTGGCCGGTTCGTCGCCGCACTAGACTTCCCCACAAACGCAACTGAGTTTCAGCGGGCTGACTGCGCGCCTCGTAACACGCTGGGCGATGGCTTGCTGACAGTCAGCGATTGGGTCCAGGCCGGCCGCTATGTCGCCGGCCTTGATCCTCTCACTGTTGCTGGCGGACCAACGGTTCCAGCAGGCGGACAGGTCGTCGTCCGTCCCGCTCATAAACAGGGCACCGATCCTCTGCGGGCTTTGACCGTCCAGGGCCCGCTCATTTTCCAGGGCGAAACGGGCACAGCCGTCGTCCAGTTGGAAGCTCAAGGTGATGAGAATGGCGTGGGGTTCAGCTTGGCATTCGACCCCACCGTGGTGACTTACGTCGGCGTCACTAACGGTGCGGATGTCCCTCCAGGATCACCCATGGACATTAATGCCAATCAGGCCACTAACGGCCAACTCGGCATCATTCTGGCATTGTCCACGGGCGTTAGCTTCAGCCCTGGCACGCGTCAGCTTGTCAAAGTCAGCTTTCAGGCTGTCACGGCAGCCTCGGTCGACTCGGCGGTCGCGCTCACCGATTTGCCTGTCCGGCGCGAGGTCTCCGACACTAATGCGGTGCCGGTAGTTTCGACTTACTCGAATGGGATCATCGAGGTCAACCCCAAGCCGTCCCTGGCCATTAGCCACTCGAGCCAAACCGTTACGCTAGCCTGGCCGCTCTGGGCTACTAATTACAACCTCCAGCAAGCCTTGGGCGCGAACCTGCCCACCACCACTTGGACGAACCTCCAAGTCTCACCGGTCATTACGACGAACGCCCAAGACATCACGCTCCCACTCAGTCGCTCCGCCCAATTCTACCGGCTGAAGCACCAGTAAAAACCCGTTCACAGCCCGCTGGGATGATCGAGGAACGTCCAAGGTACCCGAAACCTTTTGGCGAGATGCTCAGCGAGAGCTTTTACTCCAAACGTTTCAGTAGCGTAATGGCCGCCATAAATCAAGTTCAGACCGAACTCTTCCGCTAAGGCATACGTCCAGTGTGGCCCTTCGCCCGTAATGAACGTATCCACGCCCTCCGCCGCTGCGATTTTGAGATCTCCTCCGGCTCCGCCAGTGACAACTCCGATGCGCCGGCAGACTTCCGGTCCTCCGAAAATCAACCGTGGTTGAGCGCCGGTGGCGCGCTTGACCGCTACCGCCAGGTCCGCGCGTCTCACTTGCTTCTCGGCCTGGAAGCCGATCGGGCGTCCGTGGCTATGAAAAAACGGACGCAACTTCTTCAAACCGAGAGCCGCGCACAGGAGGGCATTGTTCCCCAGCCTCGGGTGCGCATCCAGCGGGAGATGCGAGCTGTAAACCGCCAAATCTCCCTCGAGCAAAGCCCGCAGCAGCTCATGCCGTTTGCCAGTCCACGGATGCGTCGCTCCCCAGAACAAACCATGATGCACCAGGAGAAGATTGGCGTGGGCCTGCACCGCAAGCCTAACGGTCGCCAGGCTGGCATCCACCGCCGCCGCAATGCGGGTGACTCGCCCGCTATTGTCCACCTGCAACCCATTCACCGCTCCCTCGTAGTCCTCCACTTCGGTCGTGAGCAATAGCCGGTCGCAGTACGAAACAATTTGACTCAAGGACGCCTTTGCCATGACGGAATCAAACCACAAAGGGAAAGCCACTCGCAAGCCGACAGCGCATGAGGAGTGAGCCGCAAAAGAACGCAAAGAGCGCAAAGAGACCTCTTTTAACCTTTTTGCGTTCTTTGCGTTCTCTTGCGGCTAATTCTGCCATTCGAAGAATTTTCATTCCGCGTATTGAATTCCGGCGGCATCCTTCTATAGTGCCGTTCGGTTTGTCGTTATCGAAATGAGCAACTCTAGTGAGGCCTGCGAGCCTTGGGACGTCCAACAAGCCCGCAATCTGTACAGCATCCACAGATGGGGAGCCGGCTATTTTGACATCAGCGATGCCGGCCGTGTTATTGCCAAGCCCCAGCGTGATGCCGGCGCTTCAGTCGATCTTACGGACATCATCGAAGAAGCCAAGGCCCGCGGGCTGAAATTTCCGCTCCTGATCCGGTTCCAGGATATCCTGAGGCACCGGGTCGAATCGATTAACCTGGCGTTTCGCAACGCCATCTCCGAATTCAACTACCAGGGCAAGTATCGCGGCGTTTTTCCCATTAAAGTCAACCAGCTCCGCGAAGTGGTTGAGGAAATTCTCGATGCCGGCAAGCCCTTTGACTTTGGCCTGGAAGTCGGCAGCAAACCCGAGCTCTTCGCCGGCCTGGCGCTCCAGAACCAACTCGGCAGCTTGATTGTTTGCAACGGCTACAAGGATGCGGCGTTCGTGCGCATGGCCCTCCTGGGAACCAAACTTGGCCGCAAGGTCATCATGGTGGTCGAGAAACTCGAAGAACTGCGCCAGATCATCTCGGTGTCCAGGCAACTGGGGGTCGAAGCCATCATCGGCATGCGCGTCCGGCTCCTCAGCAAAGGCGGAGGCAAGTGGGCCGACAGCGCGGGTGAGAATGCCAAATTTGGTCTCACCACGGGCGAATTGCTCATGGCAGCGGAGATGCTCAAGAGCGAAAACCTCGCCCACTGTTTCAAGCTGCTGCATTTTCATATCGGTTCACAAGTTCCCGACATCCTCATCGTCAAACGCGCGGTGCAAGAGGCCGCCCGGTTTTATGCGAAACTTCAGAAAATGGGTTTCCCGATCGAGTTCCTGGATGTCGGGGGCGGGTTGGGAGTGGATTACGACGGGAGCCGGTCGGCCTTCGACAGCTCGACGAATTACACCCTCCAGGAATACGCCAACGACATCGTTTACTACATCGCCGATGTCTGTAACGCCGAGAAAGTGCCGCACCCAGACATCATCAGCGAGAGCGGCCGGGCAGTGGTGGCGCATCACAGCGTCCTGATTGTTGAGGTGTTTGGTTCCATCGCCAAAATACGGCCGTGCGAGTATTTCCAATTCAGTGAGAATGAGCACGCGCTGGTGAAGGAGCTTTTGGATATTCGCAAGAACATGCCCAAGCTCAACAAACTGGAGGCCTACCACGATGCCTTGGAGCGCAAGGAAGACGCGCAGCACATGTTCACACTCGGCATGCTCGATCTGCCGGAGAAGGCAAAAATCGAGCAACTCTATTGGGAAATCGGCCGGGAAGTGGTCGAGAGCTTCAAAGGCCAGGCCTACATTCCCGAGGAGATCCGCAAGCTCGAAGACAGCCTCGGCGATCAGTACCTCTGCAATTTCTCCGTGTTCCAATCCTTGCTGGACCACTGGGCTCTGGGGCAGCTCTTCCCGGTCATGCCGGTCAGCCGCCTCAACGAACGCCCCACTCGCGAAGCCACCCTGGTGGATATCACCTGCGATTCCGACGGCCAGGTCAACAAGTTTATCGACCTGCGGGACGTGCGCGACACGCTCTCGCTCCATCCCCTCAATACCAACGGCAATGGCCTGCCCGAGCCGTACTACCTCGGCTTTTTCCTCATGGGCGCTTACCAGGATATCATGGGCGACCTGCACAACCTCTTCGGCCGAGTCAATGAAGTCCACGTCTTCCTCGACCCCGATGAGCCCGCGGGCTATTACGTGGAGGAAATCATCGAGGGTACCACCATTGTGCAGGCGCTCGATTCGGTGCAATATGATGAAAAAGAGCTCAAACGCCAGATGAAGGCACAGGTCGACGAAGCGATTAAATCCGACCGGATGAAGCCCTCGGAAGCTATGCGACTGCTCGACGACTACGAACGCGGTTTAAGGGAATACACCTACCTGAGCTTTTGAACTTGAGCACGACAGACACATTGCGCGCTGTGCGTGTAAATCAAAACTTCGCCCCCAAGGTTTCAGAGCATGTACGCCGTTAGCAGCGTCATGCCTGACCAGGCTCCCAATCCTGAACTCATGCGCTCGCTGGGCCGGCTGGTGCGAGGTCTGTCGGCTTTATTCTGGGGACTCCCATTGGCCCTGGTCGTTTGCTTCCATACCGCACGAGCCGAGTCGTTGAAGAGTTTCGGTCTGATTCCTCCCGTGATTTCCACGGGCTTGCTGTTATATGGCGTCTGGCAGATGAGTTCGTTCCAGAAACAGGAACGGGTGTGGCGTCGCGCCCTGGACCGCGCGCTGGCTCTGAGCCTGATCAATCTCGGCTTGAGTCCCTTCCTGTATTGGTGGAACAGGGTCCCGAGCAACGGACTCTTTTTCACGATGGTCATCCTGATGACCGCGTCGGCTTTGCTCTTTCTGGCCAGTTTAAACCTGGTCTTGCAGCGCCTGGGCGCCATGCTTCCGGATGAAGGGCTGCGCCTGGAAACAAAGCAGTTCACCGCCCTCAATCTGAACCTAATCGGTGCGACCTTCCTCTTGTGCGCCACTTACATGGCCTTAAGCCAGTTCAAAACCCCGCCTCTGTATCTGCAAGCGGTCATGATCGTGCTGGACCGTGGCAGCTTTTGGCTCCTGGTATTGCTGGTCCTGCTGCCGCTGGCCATGACCATGGCCCTTCTTTGGAAGACCAAGGAAGTGATCCTGGACAACGTGTTCGGCCCGAAACCGCCGATGGCCTAGACTCAGACTTCCTGATCCTTTGAAAATCGGCGAGCCCGGGGTGCTGGAGGATTGGAGTGATGGAGAGCTGGAAAACCCAATACTCCACTTCTCCATCACTCCGTTTTGGGATCAGGCTTATTTCACCCACATTGTCATTCTTTCGGCGGCGAGAACAGCAACCGGGCATAGAGATAGGCCACCGCTTCATCGATCACATTTCTGAAACCAGAGCTATAATGCCACCAATGCTTCGGATCGTATTGGCCTGACGGAATTGAGGTGACGCCTATGGCGACGTCCTCGCCCATCACCTTCTCGTAGAGAAGCCGTGAGCGCCGGGCATGCGGGCCTTCGGATAGCAGCTGGATTTTTGTCGGTTTTAGGTCGTGTTCCAGCAGCCATTTCTTCAGGCTGACGGCCGAGCTGTAGGTTCTATCCTGTCGGACCATGGGCGCGGGCACAGCTTGGACGACGTTGCTGTCCAACCCCAGTTTCAGCAGCGTCGCTGCTCCCAACTGGGCATACGTTTGATAAGCCGCCAAATGCATCCCCATCTCCAAGGGCCCTCCGGTCACGTAGATTCTCTGATAATGCTCCCGCTTGAACTCAACGCTTGCGAGCTGCAGCCCATAATCCGGCAGCCAACCCTCGACCACTAATAATCCTCCCGAGACCGGGTCGTTCAAAGCAAGAAACGGGTAAAGGCACCGGATGAAAACAACCAAGACCACACTCAAACCAAGCCCCATCACAACCCACCCGCGAAGGGTCGGTACGAGAAACGAGCGACGGCACAGCAGACCCCAACCTCTCGATTTTTGGGAAAAGCAAGCCGGCGGACCCGCCGCAGGTGCGGCCAATCCCGGATCGTTCGGTCCTTTATTTTCCAAGGTTTGGGCGGTTAGTAATCGTACAAGCCGCTGTCGTGGGTGTAGCCGCCTCCCCCCGCGCCGCCGCCTTCTTCGCCGCCCATAAAATCTCCCAGCAAATCGCCCATGTCTTCTTCAATTTTCTCCGGGTCCTCACCGGCCTCCAACCGCTTTATAGCGACGTCCAACTCCTTGGGGGCCGTTCCGGGCGGCATGAGGTCCTTCATCTTTTTCATCATGTGAGCCATGTGGCGCGGATTATTCTCGTCGAGATGCTCTATGTCGCGCTCCAGTTCCATCATGGCCCGCTCCACACGCGGGTCCTCGAAGTCCGGCATCGGTGGCTCGTCCCCTGCCCCTTCGCTCTTGGCGGAGGGTTCTTTCAGGCCGCGCGGCATGGCGAATCGACTCACTTGTTTAGTCATGCGCTTGTTTCCGCATTTTGGACAGGTGGGAAGGCCTTCCGGCTTGAGCCTCTTGGACAGGAAATTAAAAATCACCCGACACTTCGGACAGGCATATTCGTAGATTGGCATAGCTTAATGGGGCCGCGGCTCCCGCGGCTTCCAGTCATAAAATGCCGGGGAGCGGCGAAAGCGTCAAGAAGCAGCGAGCAATCGCAAGTACAGTAGCGCAGACTTCCTGTCTGCTGGATCGCCGACTTTTAGTCGGCATGCGTAGCCAAGCATCGGGACATGGGAACTTGGCCTGCAGCCTGCCGACTGAAAGGGTGCACCCAAGTCTTCCCCGCTGCCGGACGCCAACGGCGTCCTTCATACCAGCCCAGGGCGAAGCCCTGGGAACAGCGTTCGGAGGCTCCCTTGCAGGCCAACGGCCTGCTTCATCCACGCAGCCGTTGCCGGGCCAACCGGCGCGCTCTTGACCCGCGCCGTTGGCGCTCACAAGGGTTTTTCTCTGACCCGTACCTGGGGCTTCGCCCCAGGCTGGTATGAGGGACACCCTTGGTGTCCAACCCAAGTTTGCTGGGTTGCCTCGCGCGCGGACGAGCGCGGACCGCTTTCGCGGACCTCAAAAGCCGTGAGAGACTCGAGGGTGGAGAGTCAGACCGTTCTGCGCGTGCACAAGAAATCGTCTCGAAATGAAACGAATTTCACAGATACTGCAGACTAAAAGGCTACACCGTCTAATCGCTGGACTCCAAAGACCGGTGTCTACTTCAACCGGTCGAAAGACTTCTGAAGGATTTGCCAATCTTTCAGACCTTTGAACTTCTCCCTGGCCCCTGCATTCAAGTCAGCTTCTTTCTCGTTCTTGGTTGGCCGGTTGACTTTGTAGAAGATTCCAAAATAACCCGGGAATGGTTCGCTCGCCAACTTGTACGCCGCAGTTTCGTCGGTGACGTTATGATTGGCAGGAACCAGATTGAAAACACCGCCTTTGCGAGGGTTGGAGGCATCAAAGGCGCCTTCGTAGAACTCGACGCATTCGCTCAAGCACTCGACGAAGCTGAAGCCCTCATGGTCCATGGCCGCTTCCATCATTTGCATGACGTGGTTGGGATTGGTGTGGGTCGTGCGCGCAACGAAAGTCGCTCCGGCCGCGATCGCCTGTTTCATCGGATTGATCGGGTAATCGACCGCGCCCCAAGTGTCGGTTTTGCTCTTGAATCCAATGGGCGAGGTGGGCGAGGTTTGCTTTTTGGTCAAACCATAAACCCAGTTATCCATCACTACACAGGTTAATTTAATGTTTTTGCGAGCGATATGGTTGAAATGGTTGCCGCCGATCGAAAACATGTCCCCATCGCCGCCGAACACGAACACGTGCAAGTCCGGTCGCGACAGAGAAACGCCGCTGGCAAAGGCCAAAGAACGGCCATGGATATAATGGGCGCCGTAACCCTGCACGAAATAGGGAAAACGGCTGGAACAGCCGATGCCGGAAATAGTGGTGATTTTTTCCTGCCAAAGCTTGCGTTTCTCGATGAGCTTGAAGTAAAGCGCCAGGACTGAAAAGTCGCCGCAGCCGGGGCACCAGGTCGGATGGTCGGCAGCGATTTCTTTTTTCGTCAAGGCCTTGCGTTCCGGTTGCGCCGCGGGCGCAACGGAAGCAGTGCTGTTATTGGAACGGGGGGGTTCAATAGCGGGGACACTCATGATCAGTAAGGATTTCGAAGTTAATTTAAAGCGAACAAATCGGATCAACGTTTACGAAGACCGACGGCAATATCGGCTTGGGCGCGCTCGAGGATCTCTTTGACTTTCCAGGTCAGGCCGTCGGTTTTGTTGATGCCGCGAATCTTGGGATCGCAATAGCGCGCCCGTAAAAGGCCGGCCAATTGGCCATAGCCATACAGCCCCTCATCATTCATTTCAACGACCCGCACGGAGTTGAACCCGGAAAAGATGTTGTCCAGGCCCGGCGGCAGAGGGTTCAGATGTTTCAAGTGCAACGCGGAAACGCTGTCGCCGGCCGCGCGAGCGCGGTCGACGGCTTCCTGGATCGGCCCGCGGGTGGAACCCCAACCGACCAGCAGAACATTGCCTTCCGGCGGCCCATACACTTTGGGCGTCGGCAGCGTGGCGGCCAAAACCTGCAACTTTCGCCGGCGCCTGGCACTCATCTGCATGTGCAACTTCGGCGAGCCGGTTGGGTGACCGAACTCATCGTGCTCCAAGCCGCCCGCCACAGGATAACGGCCGCTCAAAATCGGTGTGCCGACGGCGACCCGCGTCGTGAGGCCGTCCGGGGCGGATAAGTCGTAGGGTTTATAATCGGGGACGGGCGACAAATCCGGTGAAATGTCCTGACAGACCTTCTCGAGATCCGGCGCAGGAAGGGCTTCGATCCGCGTGGCGATCGCCTGGTCGCTCAGAATGAAAACCGGAACGTTGTACTTTCGGGCGATATTGACCGCTTCGATGGCGGTGTAAAAACAATCTTCGACATCGGAAGGGGCCAGCACGACGCGCGGGGCATCTCCGTGGCTCCCGTAGCACGCCAGGTTCAGGTCGGACTGCTCGACCGAGGTGGGCATTCCGGTAGAAGGGCCGCCGCGCTGAACATCGATCACCACCAGCGGGACTTCCGCCATGACGGCCCAGCCCAACGCTTCCATTTTCAAAGTAACTCCGGGCCCGCTGGAACCGGTCACCGCAACTCGACCCGCAAAACCGGCCCCGTTGGCCATCGAGATGGCCGCGATTTCATCCTCGCATTGGACAAATGTGCCCCCGTATTTCGGCAACTCACGCCGCAGGATTTCCATCACGTCCGACCAGGGGGTGATCGGATAGGCCGCGCCAAAGCGCACGCCCGCAGCGATGATTCCATAGGCCAGCGCCTCGTTGCCGGTCATCACTACTTGCTGAACCGTCTTATGCCGGCTCTCGGCAAATTTGAAGGTATTAAAGACCTGGCCGAGCGAATGGCTATAACCGCCGTGAAAGGCGGCCAGCGCATTATTCAAAACGCTGGCATCTTTGCCACCGAAGCGCTCACCAATCAGAGCTTCGAGCTTGGGCAGGTTCAGATCGAACATTTTGGCAAGCAAACCCAGCGCGTAAATGTTTTTGCCCTTATCTTTAGCCGTGCCGCCGATGGCCTCGATCGTCAAACTCGAAATTGGGATTCCGATGTGGCGGTACTCGCTCTGCCACTCCGGTTTGGGCTCCACGTGATCGGCATCGTACAGGACAATGCCGCCCCGCTTAAGCGAGGTGATATGGTCTTCGTAAGAATGCTGGTAAAAAGCCAACAGCAAGTCGGCATCATCTCCTGCGCTTGCCACCTCTCCCGAGCCGATCCGGACCTGGAAGATCGATGGACCTCCGGAAATCGTCGAAGGGATGGTCATGAAGGTCATGACCTCCTGCTCGCTTCGTCCGGCCAAACGCGCCAGGAAGCCCCCGATCGCTTGAATTCCGTCTTGTGAATTACCCGCGATGCGGATCACGGCCTCGTTAATCGTGGAAATCAAATTACCGTCGGTCTGTGCAGATGGCGTTGCTTCACTCATGTTTCAAAATCACTCGTTCGCGAATCGACTCGGGGCTGCATTGGTCCTCAATCAGCCAGCATTACCGTTGTGATTAAACTGTATCATCCAAGGGGGGCGTGTCAATTTCTAATGACCCAGCGCATTTCGTTGTCCTGCAAACGCTTACGCCGCAAAAATCGATGTCTTTTACAAACCATTGCCAGCATTATTAATTCTATTAATCGCGATCCATGTATTAATGAATTTCAATATTCAGGCAGGGCCCCGCTCAAGATAATATTTAATTGCATCCGTCACGCCGTTGCCGTGGGCACGGAGACTCACGAAACCACCGGCCTGGCGCACGGTTTCCTTCACTGGCGGGACGGCATTCGCAGGCGCGGCCAGGAAGCCCGCATATTGAGGCGAGAGCATGGGCAGATCATTGAGGTGATCGCCGATGGCAAACACCTCACCGCGCGAGACCCCAAGGCGCCTGGCGATTTCGCCCAAGGCGGACCCTTTGTTGAACGCGCGATGGCTGAAGCGAGCGTAGACGTCATTGCGAACGACCGTCAGGTTCGGAATAGTGCGGCAAAAGTCCTCGAGATAAGCGTGGATGCCGTCCATCTGATGATTGTCCCTGGCGATCAGGCAGAGGGGCGAGTAGGCATCCTCGTAAATGCTGGCGTGGAACCGCTCGTTGATCGCGGAGACGATACCAGGCAGGGCCGGTTCAATGAGGGCGAAAAGCTGGGCGTGTGTGCGGGTACAGGCAGCGTTCCATTCCTGCAAGCCCACGTATTGCGAATTGTGGTGCCAGTGAATTTCTCGTTCGACCAGCACAAGGTAATCCGGCTCGAGCGAGATTCCAGCCCGGGCCAAAGTTTCCATCAAGCTGGACATCTCCCGGCCGGTATTGATGACCCATTTTGCTCCATCGGCCTGCAAGCCCCCGATGAGTTCCACAAGGGCTTTAGGAATGGGAGGGCTTTCGAACTCGGCGAAGAGCGTGCCGTCGAAATCCGTTGAAATCAGTTTAATAGGCAAGGTCATCGTTTGCCTCACTTGCGCAGGGATAGGATGATGCCTTAGATTGGAATGTCAAAAATTTATGCCTTCGCTTCAGGATCAATACGATGACGCGATGTTCGACTTCAGCACGGGTGAGTACGACAGCGCGATCGCCAAGCTCAGATCGATTTTAGCGGAAGACGCCGGCTATTTCGAGGCGCAGTTGGCCCTGGGCATGGCCCATTACCGCAAAGGAGAGTACGCGGCGGCGATCGCCGAGGGACAGAAAGCCGAAGCTCTCAAGCCCCACGAGCAATTGGTGCATACCAATTTATCACTCTTCTACATGAAGGCCGGGGACAAGGCCACCGCCGAACACCACGGTCTGCAAGCACGCATCGCCTCCTGGCGCACCGACGCGCAGCAGCCTAAAGCCACTCAGGCCGAAACGCCCGAAGAATCCGAATTACAGTTGGCCAAGCCTAAATTGGAGCCGGTGAAGCTGCCGGGCAAATTTCCCGAAATGCCTTGGAAGAAAAAAACACCTGCGCCCGGTGATCCCAAGGATAGTTCTAAACCTTGACTCCAGGCGGCCATCTGCGGTCATCTATTCCGAACGATGAAAACGGCCTACGAACTTGCAATGGAACGCCTCAGCAAAGCTTCACCGACTGTGAGGCTGAGCGAAGAGCAGAAACGTCAAATCGCGGACTTGGATTCTCAATGCGCCGCCAAAATCGCGGAGCGCGAATTGTTTTTGCAAGCAGAGATCGTCAAGGCTGTCGACAAAGGTGATGAGGAAGCAATGGGCCAGTTAGAAAAACAACTGGTAAGCGACCGTAAATCGCTCCGCGCCGAGTACGAGGAGAAAAAAGAAAAAGTGCGAAGCCAGGCGAAATAGGGGCGGGAAGCGGAAACCAAGGAGCCCAACCGCGAATGGACACTAATTAACACGAATTCCAACAACGGACCACGAGTCGCCCCGGTGGCCAAGTCCCTGGTTATCCGTTACTACAATCAAAGATCCGTCGCCACTATTTCTCATTAACACCCCGCTTCAGCGGGGTGTTTGGCGTCCGAAGAGCATCAGAAACCGTTTTAACGGTTTTCACAGAGCGCGAGAAAACCGTTGAAACGGTTCCTGAGGTCTTGCCAACGCGTCACACCCCGCTGAAGCGGGGTGTTAATGAGAGCGCCTCGTGTCGAGCCTGGTCGCTTAGGAAATATCCGGGCTAGGGGCAAGACTTAGAACCTCGCCGCCATAGCTCAAAATAATAGAGTCCGGCGACGACTAGCGAGTGCTTGATTGTGCCGCCGGCGACCAGCTTGGGGAGTTCAGAAATCGGCACCATCCGAGTGATTAGGTCCTCGCCGTGATCGAACTCGACGGGATGGACGCAGCGACAATTCTCGATCAGCACGGTATAGCAGGTGTTGCTCATGATTGCCGGATTGGGAAAGACCTGGCCGATAATCCGGGGATTTTCACCCGCATAGCCTGTTTCCTCCCGCAGTTCGCGAATCGCGGCAGCTTCAGGAGAAGCATCCTCCGGGTCGATCATGCCGCCCGGAATTTCCAGTTCAATCGTACCGGAACCATGCCGGAACTGTTCGATCATGACCAGTTGGTCATCGATGGTGGTGGCGACGACGTTCACCCAATTAACCGTGTCGATGACAATGAAATCGTGGGGCTGCCGGGTGCGAGGAGAGACGGCCCGATCCGACCGAATCTTGAAGATCCGGAAATCTCCCAGCGGTTGCGAACTTAGTTTGTCCCACGGTTTGAGCCGAGTACTCATCACAAGCGTTCCTTAGCGGCCCAGCCCTGACGCATGAGCTCCAAAAGATGGGTCAACGCCTCATCATAGGTCCGATGCTTTTGCTCGGCGAGCTGCCTGGCCCGCTTATCGAGTTGGGCGGCCATCTCGCGCGACTGGCCCGCAGGACAGCCTAGAGCTTCGAGTACCGTTGCCAGTTCCTGGCCCGTCATGGACATACGCGAGCGAGAATGCCACCAGAAGGACGAGTTCCACGGTCCCGGATCCATCCGCTTTGATCGGAACTCGCGGGATTGATCATGGACTCGCAGGAGCTCGTCCTTCGGGGGTTATGCGACAGAATCAGCAGGCACGATCTTGATGCTTTCGATCGCCACCCGCTTGGTCGGCCGATCGGGCGAATGCGTGGGCGTGGTGGCAATTTTCTCCAGCACATCGTCGCCCTTGATGAGTTTGCCAAAGGCGGTGTATTGGTGATCGAGGAAATGCGGGTTTCCGTGACAAATGAAGAATTGGCTGCCTGCGGAATCAGGATCGCTGGAGCGCGCCATGGAAATGACACCCCGGTCATGATGACGATCGTTGAACTCGGCTTTGATCTGGTAGCCAGGACCGCCCGTGCCCCAACGGCTCTCCGCGTTTAGGTCTTTGGTGAGCGGATCTCCAGCCTGAATCATAAAGCCCTTGATGACCCGGTGAAAGCAGGTCCCATCATAGAAGCCTTTTTTGGCCAGGGTTTTGAAGTTTTCGACAGTTTTAGGCGCTACGTCCGGCCAGAACTCGATCACTAATTGACCCAGGCCCGTTTCAATAACTGCCGCCTCCTTTAGGTCGTCGCTCATATTGAATCCGTTCTGTTGGTAGTGCTATTTGACTGAATCGGCTGAAACGATCTTAATGCTCTTAATCTCGACCCGCTTCGTGGGCTTGCTCGGCTCGCCTCTCCTGTCCGGAACGACCGGGGTATCTGCAATCTTGCGAAGCACGTCCTCGCCCTTGATAAGCTTGCCAAACGCCGTGTACTGGTGATCCAGCCTGGACGCATCCCCGTCACAAATGAAAAACTGGCTCCCGGCCGAATTGACATCATTCGGTCCGCGCGCCATTGAGATCACCCCCCGTTGATGGGAATGGTCGTTGAACTCGGCGTTGACCGTGTAACCAGGCCCGCCCGTGCCCCAATCGCCTTCCCGTGCGGGGTCTTTGGTATACGGATCGCCACCCTGGATCATGAATCCTTTGATTATCCGATGAAAGCACGTCCCGTCATAGAAGCCCTTTTTGGCCAGGGTTATAAAACTCTCGACGGTCTTTGGAGCGGCATCCGGCCAGAATTGCAGAACCATATCCCCCTCGGTTGTCTTAATAATGGCGACCTGGTTCGCAGCCGAGCTAGCCTTACTATCGGATTTTGCATCCTCCCCTTGGGCGACCAGAAGGCCCAAAGCCAAGCTAATAGCACAAATGATTAATCTCATAGCGCGGCAGAATGTTCCACGTCCGAGGCCCGATGTCACGACGAATCAGCCACGTCCCTGGGGTCACCAACACACAAATCCGAAATCCGAAGCCCGAAGGCCGAAAGAAGGCCGAAATCCGAAGTCCGAATTGAAGCGACCGTTTTTCGGATTTCGACCTTCGGCCTTCTTTCGGATTTCGGTCTTTCGGCCTTCGGGTTTCGAGTGAGGCATACTTTTGCAACAGGATTTAGTTAGGGCTCGGCGGGAGCCTCGCCCCACCAGCCTGGCGCGTACCTCCGGTAAGGTAATGCCTCAACTTAGATGAATTTAGCTTGTAACCAATGCGCCTACATTACGTCTTGGCTTATGAATGGTCATCGGGCCGAAAGAGACAATCCGGCCGGAACCGGAAAGAGAAAAGCATGAAATTGTGTAGAATTAGGTTGGGTTTGGTTGCAGGAGCGGTATTGGGCAGCCTCTTAGCGTTTACTGGCGTCAGTTCAGCCCAGAACACGAACGCCACCAATCGAGCGGGGAGACGCGGCCCCACAGTTGAGCAACGGGTAGAGCGGATAGCAACTGAGTTGAAGCTCAACGACGACCAAAAGGCCAAGCTCACGGAATTACTCAAGAAGGAAGCCAAGGAACGTCGCGAAATCGTTGGAGAGAAGGACCTCGCGCGACCGGAACGGCGCGAAAAGATGAGAGCCTTGGCAGAAGAGCAAAACAAACAATTGAAAGTGATCCTGACCTCGGAGCAATTTGAAAAGTGGCAAACACTGCGCGCGCAGATGCGCGCCAATCGCCAGCGTAATCCCGGCCAGGCTGGAGAGCCGGCAGCGGCTCCGGCTCCCCCTCCAACGGCAGCGCCCGCGCCAAATGGCGGAAACGGTCAGAGCCAATAGGTGCCCGGGCTGAGCCCGGCAGCCGGAAATCCGAAGGCCGAAGACCGACCCGCTGCGCTCGCGCGACAGCGCGGCGAGAGGCCGAAAGAAATCCGGAACTGGATGGCCTCGGAGGCGTATTGGACCGCGGATTACGCAGATTACACGGATAAAATCCGCGCCATCCGTGTAATCCGCGGTCAGTAAATTGAAGCCATTTTGCGTGCGATTTATGAAGGACGAAGCGAACCCAATCCGTGCTTCTTATTTATTAACACCGCGGCTTCAGCCCGGTTTTAATCCGGTGAGTGCACGGTGGGCATTGGGCTCAAGCCAGGTGATCAAGACAAGAGCCTCGGTCTCCCCGCCTCACGCTCGCTAAACAAATCCCGGTTTTAAGCTTTTGTCGCCAGCGCATTTAATGAAGAGTGATGCGCGCAATGATTCTTTGCATTGGGACAACCCCCGCAGCGCAGCGGGTCATGGTCTTTGGCAAACTGGAGCAGAATGGGGTGAATCGTGCGCGCGCCACCTTCGATGGCGCGGCGGGCAAATCGATCAATGTGGCAAAGGTCTTGGCAACACTCGGGGCGCGACCCGTCGCCACCGGATTTGCAGGGGGAACACGCGGCCGGGAGCTTCTTGAATTAGTATCCTCGAAAGGGATCGACGTGGATTTCGTTAAAGTCGGTGCTGACACGC
>Ga0210409_10001917_pt1 | contig 25993 bp, 12 predicted proteins | sample IncBWH17MmetaG_FD_161649 | JGI IMG/M metagenome (GOLD analysis project Ga0210409, IMG submission 161649) | Forest soil microbial communities from Barre Woods Harvard Forest LTER site, Petersham, Massachusetts, United States - Inc-BW-H-17-M | ecosystem: Environmental > Terrestrial > Soil >...
GTGGCAAAGTCGAGCCCCATGGCGGACACGGCGGCCCCGCCGAGAGACCGCATGATTTGGTACAACGGAAACCAGACCGGGTAACGATGCCTTCGCAGGACATGCCCCGTTCCTCGCGCATAGGCGCGGCCTCGCGCGCATTCCCGGGAATCCATGAGCCGGATCAACTGCGGGTGATACACAAAGAGACTCGCGTCATAAAACAATCTGCTCCTATGGGCTAAAGCGCGAAGGAGATAATCTGTCTCTTCCCCTGACCCGTAGGGTGTCTTTGCCCCCACGCCAAGCCTCTCGTCAAAAGGACCGACAAGCCGCGTCACCTCGCGGCGAAGAAAAATGGTGTGCGAGTTGCTCCTCGTCCACACATTAAACCGGTTAATCCATCCGCTGCGCCGGTCAAATCTGGACGAGTCACCTCCGGATCCGTCAACGCATCGGCCGGTCACTCCGTCGATCGAGGGGTTCCACTGAAAAAAGGATGCAACCCTCTGCAACAAGTCGGCCGGGTACCACCCGTCGTCGTCCGGAAAAGCGACCATGTCGCCGGACGCATGTTGCAGACCCGCATTGCGGGCGCGGGAGAGGCCGCATCCCGACCGCAGGTGCAAGAGCGGAAAGCGATCCTGATATTGACGGATGAGCGGATCGAGAATGGCGCCGGGATTTTGGTCGACAAGAATAAGCTCGAAATGGCGGTACGTCTGCACGTCGAGATGCTGGAGAAACCTGGCCGGCTCCTCGGTTCTTCCGACGGTCGCGAGAATCAGCGAAAAGTTCATTGTTTCAGAGTCCCTGCCGTTTTTACAGAAAAAGCCAGGTAATGCAGGGAACGAAAAAAACGAAGCGTGACGTTTCGGAAAAGAGGGAGGCCTTTCCCCTGGCCGCATATCGGTTCCGGCTAACGGAAGGGAGTGCAGAGCAAACATTGCGTCGCTTGCGAATTATTGGAGATGAAGTGTTCCAAGACCTTGAAGCGGCTTCCTATGAATGCCTGGAATTCCGCGTAGCTCCACTCCCGGATGTGTGCGGGATTCAGCGGCGGGCCATCATGCGTTCCGTCTTCAAGGAGATTTCGGTCCGGCGTTGAAAGAACCACATATTGCGGGCTCAAGGCCAGGATATAAGACAGAAGTTTCTCGGGGTACTGCACGTGTTCAATGACGTCCGCGGCGATCACCAGGTCAGCCCGCACGGGCGATGGGGCGTTGAAGTCCAATTCGATCCAGGAATGCCCGGGATATTTCCTTCCGAGCCATTCGCAGGTTGCCTGCACGTCGAACCCGGCGATGTCGCAACCCGCGAAATTTCGGAGCAGCTTGAATGCCGAGCCGCAGCCAATATCGCAAACTTTTTGCAGGCGCCTCTCGTCGAAGACCTCCCTCGCAAATCGGTAGACTTCCCGCTGCCATTCGTCCGCATTCCCTGTGTCGTCAAAGTACGTTGCTTCGGCCCTGGATTGGTACCCATCGTGAATGAAATAGTTCCCGGCCTGGCCTGTCAGGCAATATTTTTCATGGGGCGGGAAGGTGCCGGACACCCGCGATTCCCGATGGATATGGAGATCCCAGGCAATGTTGAATCCTTTCACCGTAAATGACTTATGCAAACTGCGCTTGAGCTTTTCTTTTAGGATTTGCATTTATCCCTCTCGATGAGAAACCGCGCCACGGTCCTTTCCAGCTGCGCTTCGATATTTTGCCGGCCCTTGGCCGGTTCATGCCGGGTGAATCGCAGCGCCGGGATTTGTAGCGCAAATCGGCTCTTCAAAAAAGCCAGGTTTCAACAGGGAAACCGCTCCCAACACCAGGAACAGATATACATAGGAAGCCAGGGTGGCCCACGCGGATCCGGCCGCATGCAGGCGCGGGATCAAAAAGAAATTAAGCAAAATGTTTACCCCCGCGGCGGAACCCATGCAAGCCAGAACATGCCGGTCATGTCCCCAGCTGATCATAGTGATCGCCAGCAGCGAGGTGCAGAAGTCTATCGGTAAAGCGAAAGCGAGGACGCGCAGCAGGTGCGCCGCATTCAGATCGGAGCCATAAATCGCACGGAGGATCGGGGCCGCCCAGACCGCGACGGCCAGCGCAACGCATCCTCCCAAAACGCCGAGTGTGACGAGGGCATAGGACAGAAACCGCCGAGCGGTCTGTCCTCCTTTCATGCGCGCCAGCCTCGGATAGAGGGATTGCGTTAAAAGATAATACCCGCCTAATATCGCGAACAGAATCTTGTACGCCGCATTGTAACGCCCGACTTCCGAGGCGGAGGTCATGGCCCCGAGCATGACCGTATCAAAATTGTTAAACATGAGGTTCAGGATCGTTGCCGCTCCCAGCGGGAGCACCGCGCCCCAGCGAAACTGGTGACCCAACTCGCCGGCGTCCTGCTTTGGCATCGAAAGTTGCGGCTGCCAGCGGTATTTCCAAAGCGCCCACAGCAGGATGACTCCCAGCGCGCCGCTGGCGGCGTTAGCGATGGTGATCGGCAGGAGACTGCAGCCGCTCGCGCGAATGGCGGCGATCGCGCCTGACGCGAACAAAAGACCCATGCCGCCTCGCCAAACGCCGAGCCATCCAAAGTGATTGAGCCCCCAAGCCAGCCAATCCAGAGAGAAAGCGTAGGGAAGCACTCCCAGCGCGAAACCCAATACGTACAACCTGGCACCGGCCGGAACCGGGCCCCACAACGCGTAGATAGAAGCTAGCGATACACACACGGCGCAGCAAAGGAGCCGTTTTCCGAGAACTTGAGGGATGATCGCGGGCGCCAGATTCTCGTCCCGCGCCACGAGTCGCGCGCCGATCAATCGCAGCCCCAAGTCGGTTCCCATCATCACAAATCCGGCGACGGTCTGCGAAAGGGCCACGATTCCCAGCAATTCGACGCCAAAGGCTCGGGAGATGTACCCGAAGAACGCGAATCCCGCCAGCTTGGATACCGCTTCACCCGCGCCCAGCTTGACTATGGAACCCAGCAATCTCTTCATTTGGGAAAGATCACTACTTGCCGGTTTGAGCCGTCGCTGCTGCTAGGGAGCCACTTTCCGCCCGCGCGATCGCTTCGAGGTCCGCTTCGTCCATTTCCACCGCTAGGGATCGCTGGATTAGTTCCACCGACACCACAAACCGCGCGCCGTGTTTTCTTCGCGCCAGGATGCCTTCCATGCCCGCCAGCGGGCCTGACTTGACCCGCACGCGGCGGCCGGCGGTCAAATACGGATGCGGCACGGCGCGTACGCCATGGCTCAGACTGGCGCGCAGGGCGTCGATTTCTTCCTGCGGCAATGGCGCCGGAGTTCCGCCGAATCCGACCAGGTTTGCTACGCCGGGAACTTGCAGCGCTTGCAAGCGGTCACGCAGCGCCAGCCGCACAAAAATGTATCCGGGGAAAAGAGGGAGCTGCAGCCGCACCCTCCGGTCTTTCCACCGCCGTACGGTCTCATAGAGCGGCAAGAAATGTTCGACCGATCGGCGCGCCAGCTGTTCGGCCACGCGCTTTTCGCGATTGGCGCTGGTGTACGCCGCATACCAGAGCGGATCACAAGAACTCGAAGGCGCTTCAAGGGAGTGCGGCGAATTTATTGCGCGAACAATCAGGCTTGCCATGTGCCCGCTCCTTCCCCTCTACAGCTTCGCCCCGTCACTTACAGGGCATTTGTGACTTAACCCATTTATATTTATGTGCTTACAAGGAACTCGGACTACCGATCCTGGTCCAAATGTTCCTGATCTTGCGAATACCTCTTCCAAACTTTGCCGCTCGTTGAACTCGGCTGAGAGCCGTTCGTGCCGGCCCACGGCAAACGCGTCCGAACCGCATGCATCACCTCTTGCGCCAAAGCCTTCTGGGGATCTTCCTCTCCGGTTTGGTCCCAGGCGCGTTTAGCGAATACCCAGGACACGCCGGCTGCGATGGAGAGCATGGTTCCCAGCGTGACGATCAACTGCCGGGGAGGGAAGGATTTCTTTTCCGGCACATCCGGGGGATCGAGAATTTTTACGCTGGGCGTTCCTTTTGCTTCCTGGACCTTGGCCAACTCGTACTCCTGGGTCAGCGTCTGGAAAACCGCCTCCTGGATTTTGGTGTTTCGGTACAGGTCGGCATAGCCGACGCCGAGCGCGGGCAGCTCTCGTAGGGATGGAAAAAGTGAGGCCCGGTTTGTCCTGCTGGTGGCGCCTGGGGCGGCGGAGTTGCCGCTCAAGTTCTTTTCCAGTTGTTGCCGCAACTCGTTCACCCTGGCCTGCGTGGCGCGCACCCGCACGTTGCCCTCGGCGTAGACCTGTTTGAGGCCTTGCAATTCCGTCTGCGCCGCGATCAGTTGGCCCTCTAGGGTGGCGGCCGCTTCGATCATGGCTTTGCCCTGCGTTGGAATATCCAAGGCCGTGTTCTTGGTGGCGAACTCGCTGAAATTTTTCTCCGTGGATTCCAGATCCTGTTTTACCTGCGTTAAGCGCTCCTCCAGGAACACGCGTTCCCGGTGGGCCGAAGTGGTGTTGAGTTGGGTCACCACGCGGTTCAGCTCGCCGGCGTATTCCCCGGCCATGGCCGCGGCTCGCTGGGGGCTGTGATCCACTACCTGGATGGTCAGGATTCCGCTTTTGCGATCCACGGAAAGATTCGTGCGCTTGCCTAAATCTTCGCGCGCGTCCTCCATCCGGTTGTCGGCATAGATTTCTCTTAGGTCGAATTTGTTGATCAAATCGTCCTGCACGGTGCGGCTTTGCAGGATGCCGATGAAAAGGTCGGAGGAGCTTTTGAGGCCTAACAGGTCCCCCGCCACGGAACCAAAACCCGATCCAAACTGCGCGCCGAGGTTGCCGCCGGCCGCCGCTAGCATGGCCATGCCAGGACTCGCTTGATCCGGAGGCATCAGACGCGCCGTGGACACGAATCGCTTCGGAATGAGGAGCGCCATCAAGGCCGACAGTAAAAATCCCGCCACGGCCGCTCTGAAAATAAATTTCCGATTTTCCCAGACCAGCCGCTGCCTCGCCACCGCGCGCGCGCGGCCGAGTTCCAGTTCCCGTCGCTCGTCCGAAAAGGTTTCGACGTCCGTTTGCGTCACAGCCAGGTCTTCGCGAAAAGGCGCTTCCCGCGCCCGGGATTGCGCGGCCTCGCTCATGAGCGCTCCGCCCGGTGCCGCGCTGAAATTTTGGGAGATGGTTTCATCTAGCGGCCCCACCGCCGCGGCGTGAATCGAATTTCCACGGCCGACGTCGCGTTGCTCCGGACCGTCGGCGCCAGGATGGGGGCCAACCACCTCTCATACTGGAAAGAGGCGGAAAGGCTGAGGTCCGGCCGCAGTTGCCAACTGGCCTGGACCGACGCGTCGTTCAACGTTTCTCCGCCGGGAATGAAATTGCGATCGACCGCGGCGTGCCGGTAGGAAAACTGGATGGAATTCTTGGCGCGGAACCAGTACCTGCTCCACGCTTGATAACCGATCCCTTGTCTCCCCACCCAGTCTCCGATGAGGTTTTTCTTGCTGGTATCGAGATCGCGATAGAAATTATTGTAATAGATGTATTGACCGTAGCGGCTGCGGTCCGTCGGCGGGTCGGTATAGACGGACTCGAATCGCAAATCGAGCTTGGGCAGGTGCGGCAGGCGTGAAAGATAGAAGCCGGAACGGATGGCCAGGCGCTGCCAGATGTAAATCTGAGACGTGCTCGTGTCCAGGTTCGTGGGATTGTCTTCGGGCAGCAATCCATTCGCATAAATCTGCAGCCGGTCGCGCAGATGCGGGATGGCGTAAGTGAAGTCGGATCCGATGGTGCGTTTTCCGGGACTGCGGCTCACGGAATAGAGGTCGGACGATTTGGTGCTGAAAAAACTGTTGAAAATCGCTCCCAGCGTCAGCGGGCGGCCCACCCCTCCAAGTTCCGAGGTGGCGAGCAGGCTCGCTTCCAGATAGCGTGTGCGCTTGGCCGTGAGCTTCAACCCGTGAATCAATGGACGCGCGGGATACTCGTTCCCGGACAATTTGGCGAAGAAGAAGTCGCCCTTCATGGGCCCGAGCCAGCGCAGGATGGAGGGAAGCACGACGGCTTCCATGGGCCGCGCCCGGAACATGTACATGGGCTCGGCATTGTCGCTCAAAATCAGCGCCCCGCCCACGCCGCGCCCCCACCACAGGCTTTGCTTGCCGACGGAAAAATCCCAGCCGTTGATGTTTGCGGAGATATACGTGTCCAGAAGACGGAACTGCTTCGCGCCCGGAACAGGCGCCGCGGGCTGCAGGGGAGTTTGGTCGGCGGCGGCCACCGCCTCTCGAGCCGCCAGTGGATAGGCCGGGCCGGAAGGAGCGGCCTGGAACTCCCCGCGGACGTAGACCGTGTAGCGTCCCGCCGTTGCGTAGCCCGAAAAGCCGTCGTAGGTGTTGAATCCCTGCTCGTACGGGCGGCCAAAGTTGTCGATGATCGTCTGGCCGAAATGATAGCTGTCGTTGAGCGGCCGCCCCCCGATTCCGGTCACGCCCGCATAGAGCGATTCCAGTTGAACCGATTGTTCTGGGCCTTCTCCGTCCAGAACGGAAAACTCGTTTTGAAATTCCTTTTCGAGCGCCGCGTAAAGCGCGTCGCCATTCCCGCGAACAGGTTCTCCCGCGGCGATGCTTTCGCCGGACTCTTGCACCAGAGCGGCGCATTCCGCGCGCGTCCAAGGACGCACATCCTGAAAGGCGGAATGAATGTAGCCAAGGGCGATGAGCCGGTCGATGGCCGGATAGATCCAGCTATCGAGCGGAACGTGCGGCGAGCCGGCGTTCTTGAAATTCCGGCCGCCTTGTTCGGCGCGGGCTTCTGAGAAAGTTTCCCAACCGCCGCCGCCGAGGTCCGGGTCATGATGGGCGCGATAGACGTGTTGCCCCACCAGCCAGCCAATGGCGCTGCCCACCAGAACATCGCTTGGAAAATGCTTTTCGCCCGTGACCCGGGAGAGGCTGACGGCCGATGCCAGTCCGTAGACGAAGAACTTTGTCAGCGGGCCGGGATATTCGTGGGCCACGACGCTGGCGACTGCCCACGCGGCGGTGGCATGGTCGGAGGGAAACGAGGTGCCGTGCCTCCAGAATTCTCCCGAGGGGTTGCCGCCGGCCGGACGCGCGCGGCCAAACGCGTATTGCAGCGCGGTGGCCGCGCCGACAGCATCCACGGCGGCCTCGCCGCTTAATATCCCGGCCTCCCGTTTATGGGCGTCATGCGTCATTTTTCCGACCAAATACAGCCCGCCCGAAATCCCTGCAAACGCAGCTATCCCGGAATTCGCAAATGTGTTGCTCTTGCCCGCGAGACTCGGATGGCGAGCCAGCCCCATCGAAATGTGAGTGTCCGAGGCGAGGGATGCGGCGGCAATTCCAGCCGACGGCAAGATCCAATCGGCATCGTCCAGGCGCAGATGCGCCGGAGTCGTCCACATGGCCTTCTGATCGAGTGCGATGTTCTTCAGCAAAGATAAACCGAGCCTCGATTCCGTGAATTCATCGCCTTCCTTTTGCGATTTCCCGGCGCTCCAGGCGGACGCCGATTCGTCTGCTCCCCGCCCCTCGCGCCCGGGCTCAGCCGCCACTGCCAGTGCCGCGGGGGCCGGCGCCTGCTCTAGTCCTTGAGACTGCGCAAAACACGCCGCATCGAGCAACACCATTGTCAGGAACAACCTGCCGCAAAACGCCGGGCCTTTCACTGTCGTTTTGTTCATCTCAAATTCCCGCCGGCCAGATGGCCCGTCTGCTAGCCGCCGTGCAGCCCATCAGTGCGTGGCAATGAAGGCCGTGGTCGCCGCCGCCTCTGCCAGTTGCGCGACGGCGATCAGGTTTCTCCAGCTGTTCGAACCGCCAATGGCTTTTTCCGGAACCACGATGGTGTCGCCCGGTTCGATCACCGTGGAAAGGATGCCGCCATTCCACAACGCGCTTCCCTGGCCGCTTTCCACGGACCCGTTGGCGCGAATGATGAATACCTGCTTGACGTTTCCTTGGTCCGTGGGGCCGCCCGCCTGGCGCAGGTACCAGCCCGCGGTGCGCCGCGGCCGGTAGGTGATGGCGTTCGAGTTGTAGACCTGGCCGCTCACAATGACGAATTCCGGCCGCTTGGGAATAAACACAGAGTCGCCGCGGCGCATTTCGATGTCATCGAGCGATCCTGGAAACCTTGCGAGGTTGCCCGGCAGCCGCACCACGAGGCGTCCGGTTACGGGGGTCTGTTCGAGCGCTGCAATCTCCGCGTTGCGCTGCGCGAGAGACTGTTGCGCCAGCGCCGCCTGGCCTTGCGCGGTTTCCTCAATGGAGGTTTTGAACGAGGTTGATTCCATGCGGATGCGCTGGATCAACTCTTCCCTGTTTTTCCGTTCGAACTGGCGCACGTCGTCCCGCTCGAAGACGATTCCCTGCGCGTAGGCGGACGGCAGCAAACCTCCGGCTCGCCGCAGCACAGAACTCAAACGCTCGCCTGGATGGACTCCATATTGGCCGGGATGGGCCACTTCTCCGCGAATGCTGACCGAGGCGCCAAGATCGTTCCATCCGGAGAGTTGGCGAATGGTCAGCGCGTCTCCGTTCTGCAACGACACGTTGTCGGCAGCCGCACCGGCCAGGGCGGCGGAAACATGCACCTCGTGATGCGCCCCGCTGCCCGCTGCCTTGTTCTGCAGCGGGTACTCGGTGAGGTCGGCCACTTCCAGGTCGGCGCTGTCCTTAAACCCGCCGCCCAAACGGATCAGATCGCTGACGCGCATGCCCTCGGCCAGGGGGTAACGCCCAGGCCTCTGGACTTCTCCTTGGATATAAACGGTCGCGGGCTCGGCGGCCTCGGGGTTGCGGTGAATCAAGATGCGATCCCGCGGCTGCAGCAAAATGTTCTCGACCGGATCTCCCCCGAGGGCCTGGCTCAGGCCGACGCTCGAGATCTTGAATTTCCCGTCCGGCAAATACCGAAACAGCTGCGCCTCGGTTGACTGCGCGTCCGGGGTGAGCCCTCCCGCCAGATGAATGGCGTCCGCCAGGCGGATCTGGCCGGACGTCTGGTAGGTTCCCGGAGCGCGCACGGCGCCCCCAATGGAAACCGCCGGCGGATTTTCAAAGTCGAATCGGCTGAAAATTCGAACCGTATCCATGGGGCGAAGAACGGGAGATTGAGCAGGGTCGGCGAGGGCCTGGGCCAAATCGAAGCTTTCCACGCTCGGGCGGAAGTCCGGGGCATTCAGGCGAATAATTTCGGCGTATTGAGCGGCTGGTTCCGGTAGCAGGTCTTTATAGGAGGAGAGCACATCGCTGACCCGCATCCCGGCGCGATACGAATAGCGGCCCGGCCGAACGACATGGCCTTCGACAAAAATCGCGTCCTGGTTATAAGGCGCAATGGGATAGATTCGCACGCGATCGCCATCGCGGATTTCAAAGGACTCCAGTTTTTTCGAAACTTCCGCGGGGTCATCCGCTTCCGGGATATCCACGCTCAGCATGGTTTGCTTGTCGTGGGCCAACATGCGCTGCACTTCGACGTGTCGCAGGGCCGCGGCTGGAAGAAGGCCTCCGGCAAGCTCCAGCACGCTCGCCAGCGTCTTCTCTTCCAGCAACTCGTAGACCGCCGGGCGGCGAACCATTCCTTCCACCGTCACTTGCGGGCCGATTGGCGGGACTTGCACGGTGTCGCCATTTTCCAGGCGTTGCAGATCCGCCTTGACTCCATGCAGCAGAAGGTCATAGAGATCCACGGTCTCGACGAGTTGAGTCCCGCGGTAATGTTTCACGATGCGCATGGACCCGCGATCGGTCGGCCCGCCCGCGGCGAAGAGAGCATTGAGCGGCGTGGATAGCGAACTGATGTCGTAAGCGCCGGGGTTCGCCACATCGCCGACTTCATAGATCCGGATGGTGCGCAGACGGGCCAGGGAAACATCCGCGGAAACTTCCCGGAATTGCGTCCTCAAAATCTGCTGCAAATTCTGTTGCACGGCCGCGAGGCTCTTTCCGCTCACAAGGATCGGACCAACCTCCGGCAGGCTGACGCGGCCCTCGCGGTCCACCACACGATAAAGACGCTGCGAAACGCCGCCCCAGAGATCGACCGACAACGCGTCACCCGGCCCGACTACGTAGTCCGGCCCGATCGGCAGGTCCATCGGGATCAACTGCGAATCTCGCGCCCCGTTCTCAAATACGTCCTTGCCAAAGCGCCTGGGAGTGGCGGGACGGGCCACCGCTTGTACGTACATGTCATAGAGCGAGGGGATGCCTTCATAAGGGCTCTGTTTGCGAATCAGTCCCGGGGGCTCGGGATACGGACCCGATGAAGGTTGCGCCAGCCTTGGGGCGACGAGCGACCCCCCGGGGGAGGAGATGGCATTGTTTCCCGCACCGCTGTTCGCGTTCGGAAAATTCCCGTTCGCGGAATTCGTTCCCATCCCGTACCCCGCGAGCAATCCATCGTCGGCGCTCCCGGCAATCAAATTTCCCCGTTCGAGGGAAACTTCCGATGGGCGCCGCATTTCCACAGTCTGGGGACGAAATGGCTCCGAGGCGCTTAGGTTGAGCCCGCTGAATGACTGGGCAGACTCGTAGGAGCCAGGCAAAGGCAGTTGCGAAGTCACGCTGCCGGGATCTTCCGCTGTTTCCCTGAGCTGCGCGCGCAGCGTCGGGTTTGCGTCCTTCTGCGGGAAATTTGGAAAATTCGGATCCGGCGGTTCTGTCCTCGAAGGCGGCCCGGCCTGGCGAGGCCCCTGCCGAGGCCCTCCTGATGCGGGAGATTGCATTTGCGAGCCGTCACATCCCCCATCCGATTGGGGATCACACAGCCCAATATTGTTCAGACTTTGAGTTGCCCCCTGGCGAGCCTGCGCCAGCTCTTCATCCTGGCTTTGCGCCAGCCATTTTGTCCGTTGCTGGAATAAAAAGTCGTGCTCTCTTCCGGGGTCTGAGTCAGGATTCAGCTTCGGCAGCAAATATCCGTATTTTTGCACCAGGGCAGTGGCAATGGAGCGAAATTGAATGTCCGATTCCAGGTGCGCGAAGATCCCGTCGTTGGTGACGTCCACATCGTTGAGAACCTGCCCATGGTCGGTCGCATCCCTGGCGACCCAATGTTTCAACTCGATCATCAGCCCGGGGTCCTTCGCAAGTACCGCCTCAATTTCTGCGGCGGAGGCAGCCACGCGACTCAGGTTCTGCAACGCCAGATCTGAAGCACTCGCTGAATTGCTGTTCCGCTCCTGCGGACGCGCCGCAGGCGGTTGCCAAACACCCAAGAACGAGATTCCTGCGATTCCAATTAGCCTTCGCCATTTCTGTGTGCCCTGGCGATGGAAAGACGAATGGGCCCCCAGACGCACGCCTCGCCTCCTATGCCCGTGAAATGCTAAACATGTCGTGGAACCAACGATCTGCGCCCACGGCTTTCGTTTCAGTCATTTGCAAACAGGAAGGGGAATGCACGGCGAAGACCAATACGATACCTTTGCCTAACTTATTACGGATGCATAATTAAGGGGAACCACACGTGAAAACCCCGGGTGGTGGAGGCCCGATTTGGAACGTGAGGAAGCGCCGTCGCGCCTAATCGGGAATTCTTAACGTCTCGCGGGGGTGCCACGAGGCCGCCGCCAAATTGCACGCGGATCATCCGGTGAAATTCGGGAGTCTCGTGAAAGTACCACTGGCGGACACCGAGGACGGCCATCATGAAACCGAGTATGCGCTCGACACACTAAAGGCCGGCGGCATACGTCTCTTCTCCGAGAGCAAAAATGTTTTATGTGGAATTCCTTCGCGCCATCCATCGCAGCAACGCGGAAATACTCCTGCCACGCTCCCGCAAGCCGTCAGACCGCGATTCAATAGATTCGTATGCCTTGACACCACTCGCGTGCGGGCATATCGTCTCGGACAATAAAGGGAGGCAAATATTCATAAGTGCGGTGCGCAACGGGATCCCTTCGAGCCCCTGGAGGCCTTCTCATGGCAGCGGCGAACCAGCAGCCATTAGAACGAAATCGGGGAAACAAATTGCCGGGCGATCCCAACTCCATTCCGCAGATTCCTCCCACGTCAAGTTCCGAATTCTCCCGGCGTGGCGTTTCGCGCAGAATTGTGCTCAAGCATGTGGCGGCCATCGGAGCAGGCGCAGCTCTTTCCCTTCGCCCGGTTCTTGCGGGGTTCCCTCGCGTCGATTCCAATTCCAAACGCGGGCGGATTGACGTGCACCATCACATGCTCCCCCCTTTTTATATGGACCTGCGGCGCGCGGTGACCAATGTGGGGCCCATGCCGGCATGGACGCCTGCCAAATCGCTCGACGACATGGAGAAGAACAGCGTATCGACCGTCATGTTGTCACTCGCCGTTTCGGGGGTTGCTTTCGATGCGGGCGAGGCCGGTCGCAGCCTGGCGCGAAAAAGCAATGACTACGGCGCGCAACTCGTCAAGGACCATCCCGAGAATTTTGGTTTGCTGGCGGCGTTGCCCTTGCCTGACCCGCAGGGCAGCCTGAGTGAGATTGAATACGCATTGGACATTCTTCACGCGGACGGAATCGCGCTGCTCAGCAGCTATGGTGACAAGTGGCTCGGGGACGCCGCGTATGCGCCCGTTTTCGAGGAACTTAACCGACGCAAGGCCGTGATCTTCGTCCATCCCAATGCGCCGAATTGCTGCACCCAAGTTCTCCCTCACGTGCCCGCGTCCACCATGGAATTTCTGTTCGACACGGCTCGAACGATTGAGAGCCTGCTGATGAACGGCACGTTTTCCAGATACCCGAATCTTCAGTTTATTTTTTCCCATGGCGGGGGAACCATGCCCATCCTGGCCAATCGAATGGCCAGAACCTTTCCCAAAGAGTTTGCGTCTCAGGTACCAAATGGCGTTCTCTATGAATTGAAGCGACAGTATTACGACACTGCCAGCGCCAGCAATCCAACTTCGCTTTCCGCGCTGTTGAGCGTCGTCCCAAGTTCCCAGGTTGTGTTTGGAAGCGACTTTCCGTTTATTTCGGCGGGAGAGCCGGCAAACGATTTGATGCATTCCGGATTGCCCGTCGAGGCCGTCGAAGCGATTAATCGCGGCAACGCGGCCCGATTGTTTGGACGCCTCGGCCCCAAATGAGCGGCCGCCGTTGGAGAAGAACTCGCAATAAGGGGGAAAGAAGCCACCAGGTAGATTCCAGGCCAATTCGACTTTTTCGAGTTATAGTGAGACGTCAGAACGAAATCTCAGGAGGAAATACGATGCGAACTAAGCTAGTCCGATTGCTTACGGTTTTTGCAATTCTGTTGGTCGCGGGAACCGCCGGCGTGGTTGCGCAGCAACAACAGGCCGCCGCGCCTCCGCCTCCACCTTCCAAGTTTAAATTGACCAGCTCCGCCTACGCCGAGGGCTCCATGATTCCGACGCAATATTCGTGCGCGGATCCTAATGCGGCTTCGCCGGCCCTTTCCTGGACCAATCCTCCCAACAACACCCAAAGCTTTGCCGTGATTATGCACGATACCGACGCCGCGCCCATGAAAGGGGTAATGGATGTCACGCACTGGATCTTCTGGGGCATTCCAGCCAGTTCCACTTCCGTAGCGGCAGGGATTAAGCCCGATTCCTCGCCAGACGGCATCGTGCAAGGCGTGAATATCCGCAAAGTGAACGGATATCAGCCGCCCTGCCCGCCTCCCGGCGCTACTCCTCACCACTACATTTTTGAAATTTACGCTCTGGATACCAAACTCGACCTGCCGGCAGGATCGGCCCGCGCAGACCTTTTGAAGGCGATGGATGGACATGTCATCGGCAAGTCAACGTACGTGGGTAATTTCGGGCGCTAAACGACCAACTGCGCGCCGGCCGTTCCGCACGAGCGGCCGGCGCGAAACCAAATAAAGCGAAGCCCTCGCACTGAATCTTTTGTGAGGGCTGCGGGCTCTTCCGCCAGGGTGGGGAACACACGCGGAAGTTGTAGGCGTCAAACGTGCGGTATTGTCCGGGCAGCGTCCCAATTTTCTTGCGTGAGCGGAGGCAATTGCGGTCCATCCCTCGAAGAAGAAAGTTGTTTCGGCCTATTTGTGTTATATCCAAGATGTAAAATTCCTCTAAGAAGCGGACCTGCCCCCCACGACGATCATTTGTGACTTACACAACTTCAGTTGCTGACTTTCATTGCATCCTCGGAAATTCTGGACCAGACTAATAAAGGTGTGAGCCTAAGGGCCGGAATGAGTGCCTGATTTTAGAATGCACCAACAGACGATTGGCAAATAACGGATGCGCCTAAATAGAATTTATTACCTGTTCAAACCCATCATTCCGTGGCGTGTCCGTGTGGCCATGCGCCGATTGCGAGGCCGCCTCAAGCGAACCACGCACGCCAACGTCTGGCCGATCGACCAGAAAGCGGGAGCGGTTCCGAACGGCTGGCCGGGATGGCCTGAAGGCAAACGCTTCGCGCTGATTTTGACGCATGACGTTGAAGGAAGCAAAGGCTTGGCTCGCGTCGAGCAATTGATGAACCTGGAAATGAAATATGATTTTCGTTCCTCTTTTAATTTTGTCCCCGAGTGGGAGTACCGTCTTCCCGATACGTTACGGCAGACAGTGGATGGAAATGGATTCGAAGTCGGCGTGCACGGATTGGAACATGACGGGAAGCTCTACGATTCGAAAGAGAAGTTCGCCTCAAAGGCGGTGCGCATCAGCCAGTATGTTCAATCGTGGAACGCATCTGGATTTCGTTCGCCGATGATGCAACACCGGCTGGCTTGGCTCCATCAACTGGGTGTGGAATACGACGCTTCTACTTTTGATACGGATCCCTTCGAGCCTGAACCGGACGGCGTAGGAACTATATTCCCCTTCTGGGTGCCGGGCCCTAATGGTTCCGGTTATGTGGAGCTTCCGTACACGCTGCCCCAGGATTTCACCTTGTTCTCGGTTCTCCGCGAGGCAAACATCGATATCTGGAAACAAAAGCTTGATTGGATTGCCGGGCGCGGCGGCATGGCTCTGTTGAATACTCATCCCGACTATATGTGTTTCGGCGGCGAGAAAGAGCGGGACGAATTCCCGGCCTCTTACTACGAAGAGTTTCTGCGCTACGCGCGAGAGAAATATGACGGTTCTTTCTGGACAGGACAGCCGCGGGACATTGCCCGCTTCTATTGCGCCAGCCTGCCGGAAGCTTCGCGCAACTCGCGGAAGAAAATCTGCATGGTGACCTATAGCATCTACGAGGTGGACAACCGTGTTCGGCGATACGCGGAAGCGCTTGCAAAGCGCGGCGATTACGTGGATGTGATCGCATTAAGCCGCGGGAATTCTCCCCTGGGGACGGAGACTATTAACGGCGTTACGGTCCATCGAATCCAGAGCCGGAATCGCAACGAACGCAACAAGTGGACTTACGTCTGGCGCTTGTTCCGCTTCTTGTGCACTTCGTCCGCAATTCTGGCGCGCTGCCACCACCGCATTCGATACGATCTGATTCATATCCACAATCCACCCGACTTTATGGTATTGGCCGGGCTTTACCCCAAGATGACGGGCGCGAAGCTCATCCTGGATATCCACGATATCGTGCCAGAGTTGTTCGCCAGCAAGTTCGGGGCGACCAAGAACGGCTTGTACGTAAGGTTGCTGAAAACCATCGAGAAAATGGCTACAGCGCTCGTCGATCACGTCATCGTATCGAATCATCTGTGGCACGAGAAACTGATCGCGCGAGTCGTTCCGGAAGAGAAGACATCGGTTTTCGTAAATCATGTTGATCCGGCAATTTTTTACCGCCGCAGGCGTACCCGGAATGACGGCAAATTCATTGTTCTTTTTCCGGGCACGTTTCAGTGGCATCAAGGAATAGACCTTGCCATTCAAGCCTTCGCCGGCGTGAGACAAAGAGTGCCCAACGCGGAGTTTCACATTTACGGTGACGGAACAGAGAGAGCGAAATTGGTGCGCCTCACCGAGCAATTAGAGCTGACGGAGTGCGTCAAGTTTTTCGGATATCTGCCGCTCGAACAGATAGCGGAAGTGATGGCTAATGCCGATCTCGGAGTTGTGCCCAAGCGCGCGAACTCGTTTGGAAACGAAGCCTACAGCACCAAAATAATGGAATTCATGTCGCAGGGAGTACCAGTTGTGATCTCCCGCACCAAGATCGACTCCTTCTACTTCGACGACTCCGTCGTCGAGTTTTTCACATCGGGTGATATTCAGTCCTTGGCCGATGCGATCATGAGAGTCATTGAAGACCAGACGCGGCGCGAAGAGCTCATTCGGAACGGGTACGAATACGTAGATCGCAATAGTTGGGCTTCGAAAGAAAGAGATTATTACGATTTAGTGGATTCACTGTCTGTCGAGGTATTCGAAAAATCCAGCCAACCTGTCACTCAATCGTAGATTCGCAACGACGCGCTGAGCGCCAGGTTGCTTACGTTTATGGGCTCGCCGGCGGGAATCCGCGGCATTCAACCGGAACCGCTCTCTGGCAAGTGGAATATCCCCTCGGAAGAATCTTCCATTAAAATTCAGCGCAGGTTTTGCCGAGTCACGATCCGCGCACAAAAAGAAAATCGCGTTCCCGTCCGATGGCGAACGGGAACGCGACAGAATCAACTTCTTCCCATACTAGAACACTACCTTCAGCGCGAATTGAATTTGCCGCTCCGGGATCGTAGTTTTCTGCAAGACGCCTGCAGTTCCTCCGCCACTGGGCGCAAGGGAAGATCCCGTCGCGTCAAAGATGTCGGTATTGCCGTCCCCCGGGCCTGGCGGTGCGAAGCTGGGGTGATTGAGAACATTAAACATTTCCACGCGGAATTGCACGTTGAAGTTCTCTGAAATTCTCTTGATTGGGTTGTTCTTGAACACCGAGAAGTCCAGGTCAGTGACGCCCGGGCCAATCAAGAAATTGCGGCCTGAATTTCCGCGCAGGTTAAAGCATTGAAGCGAATTTGGGTCTACCGAGCCTTTCAAACTGGGCGGCGCGGGGTCACAGTTGGCGGCCCAAAAGGCCGCATTAGGTGCGGTAGGCACAGCAAAACATTGTGTCTTAATGTAATTTTCGGGATGGCCCGGATTTGTAAGAGTATTGCACCCCGATCCGCTGAGCCTGTTCGGATAAGCAAAGTCATCGCTGCTTTGCGTAGTCGCAGGGTCGCTCCCCGTTCCCCATGTTGGAGTGAATGGCACGCCGTCGCTCACGGTGAGGATCGTCCCCAGTTCCCATCCGTCTGCCAGCCAACGCGCGGGCCCGGAAAACGATTTCGGCGTCGGGATGTCCCACGTGCCGTTGAGAACGAGAGTACGCCCGACATTGAAATCGGAAAGGCCGCGGGTCAAATTCATATCGAACCAATTGAGACTGGAGATCGAATTGCCAAACGCATCACCCGCCAATGTCGCTGAGCTGGTATCCATGCTCTTGCTCCACGTGAATGTGCCTTGTACTTGAAATCCGTGGCTCATCCGTTTGGCCAGCTGCGCTTCGAAGGCATTGTAATAAGAGCTCCCCTGGTAGAACATTCCTCGGATGGAGCCGTAGTTCGGATTGATCGTATTGGGCGGAGCGCATAGCAGCGCGTTGTCGGGGGGAGCATTGGGATCGGTTGTGTTGCAGTTCGACGAAAAAAGATTGCCCTGTACATCCACTTGCGGCCAGAGATATCCAGCCGAGGTTTTCGTTGGAATCACCAGGTCCGCTTCATCTACACGGAAAGGTTGATGGACGCCGCGCGACCCCACATAAGCAACCATGGCCGCGAGGTTCTGCGTAAGCTGATATTGCACATTCAAATTCCACTGCATGACGTAGTTGCGTTTTGGGTTGGACTCAACGTAAGTCGAGCGCCCCGATGCCAACGGTAGTGGCGAAGGAAGCCCGTTGAAAAATGTGCCGGCCGCCGGGTTGTTGATCGAAGCATACGTAAAGAAAGGAGCCGACTGCGTGGTCAAGAGAATGAACTGATAGGGCAGAGGCAACACATCGAACAATCCGGCCCCGCCGCGCACGGCCAATCTCCCATTGCTGAATGGGTCCCAGGCAAATCCCAACCGCGGCTCAAAGTTATGAAGGGTTGGGTTCGAGAAGAAAGAACCGGTACCAGAGCAGCTGGTAGGGACATTTACGCCACACACGGGCAGCGGGTCGCTGAGATTGCGGAGATTCACAATCTTGCCATTAGTTTCGGTCGGCACAGTCGCCATTTCGTAGCGCAGACCTAAGTTCAAGGTCAAGTTGGGCCGAAAACGCCAGTCGTCCTGCACGTAACCGCCAAAGATGCTTTGACGAAGATTGCGCGGCGTGAGCGTACTGGCCACACCTCCCGCAAATTTGCTGGGTTGATTCGTCAGAAAAGCTTGCATAGTGGGGAAATTCCAAATCCCGTTCGGATCGGTCAGGGCGGTGGCCTGGAGCATCATGCGCTCCGCCGCGAAGCCGAATTTGATGGAATGAGTGCCCTTGGTCCAGAAGGCGTCGTCATACCATTGATACGAATTCCAGCCATACAAATAGGTCGGGAGCCCGCCCACGCCGCCGGTCATTTGACTTAGCACTCCGTTGACGTTTATTACGGCGGCATCGCGTCCGGTGAAAGCCCCCAGGGAAGAATCGCCCGCCGCCGGGTTGATGGCGTTCAGGCTGGCATCGTTATTGACGTTTTCATGGTTGAAACCAAATCGGACGGCGTTCAAAAAGCTCGCAGAGAAGCTATGGGTTTCCTCCACAGCGACGATTTGTCTTGACGATAGGGTATCGAGTTGAACGTTGCCGAACGAATCGGGAGAAGTGTAAGGAGACTTGTCGAACAGGTAGGTGCCGAACAGGCTGTCCTTGTCGGAGAATTTATGATCGATGCGGGTTGTGACGAAGTTCTCGCTGACCACTTGTTGGCCAATAAAAGTGAAAAGTCCGGTATCTCCGTTTCCGAGAAGCGTCTTCGGCAAAGGATACAAGGCCAAATACTGCTTCACTTTCAAATCAACTCCATTCGCATCCGTCGTTGCGCTAGGAGTGAGTTGAGTTGTCGTGCATGCGTTCGGGTCCGGGGGCAATATGGGTATCGAGCACAATGTCCCGTTTCGCGCTGCCTGTGATGGCACGGTATTGCGATTGGCAATCCCCTTTGACTGGCGGTTGCCCTCGTAGTCCACAAAGAAAAATGTGCGGTCTTTCACGATCGGTCCGCCGAAGGTGCCTCCAAATTGGTTCCGCCGGAATTGCGCCTTGGGTTGCGTGGGGTCTTCAAAATAATTCCGCGCGTCGAGAGCGCTGTTGCGAAGAAACTCATACCCGCTCCCGTGAAACGCGTTAGTCCCGGAACGCGTAATGGCGTTGACCACGCCTCCGGAGGTCTTGCCGTACTCCGCCGAATAGTTGCTGGTGAGGACGGAAAACTCCTGGATGGCGTCCACGCCCAGATTTCCTCCAAGCACGCTGCCGGGCGCCCCATTGGCGTAATCATTCAGGCTGATTCCATCCAGACGATAATTGTTTTGCTGCGGCCGCGCGCCGGAGATGGTCAACTGCTGCCCGAAGCCTCGATTGCCGCGATCCGCGCCTGTCGAAAAGCTTGGCTGGGTGTGGATGGAATCCACACCGGGCTGTAAGGCAGCCAGGTCCGTCCAACTACGGCCGTTCAAAGGCAGTTCCCGGACGGTGGTCGCACTGACCGTAGCGCTGATGTCGGAACTGGTTAGCTGGACGGTGGGAGCCTCAGTGGTCACCTCCACGCTGTTCGTGACGGAACCGACCTGCAAAGCCATGTTAAAGACTGGCTGCGACCCCACGTTGATGGTGATCCCCTTTTTGATGCCGGTATTGAAACCAGAAGCGGAAACCGCGACCTCGTACTCACCCGGCAGCAAGTTCGCGGCTGAATATAAGCCGTCCGTGTTCGTTGTCACTGTCGTTGAAACGCCGGTCGCCGAGTTCTTGATCACAACCTGGGCGTTGGCTACAGCTGCCCCGGAAGGGTCCGTTATCGAGCCCGACAGGGTTCCTCCAGCCACCTGCGCGAGCGCCCCCCGCGAATTCGCAAAAAAAAGTCCAAAAATGAATATGAAGAGTACAATTTTGACACGCGTTGATCTCATTTGTTCCCACTCCCCCTTTTTACTTTTGCGAAAGTAAAATTAATAAGCGCCCGCGCAGTCTCTACAGAGCGAATGAAAAATCCGACTTTGAACCGCGCTTACTTTGGATTCATGATTAGGCGAGGGAGGAAAGCTGTCAAGAGAATGTTTGGGCGCGAAAAAGCCTATTCACAGGGACGGGACTAGGGGAAGCTGAATTGCATCCGTCCGAAGACGTGGCAGCAACGCGCCGCTCCAAAGCCATCTCAAGGCTCGCCGCAGCCGCAAAAGTTCGTTATAGATAAAATTCGCTTTGCACGATCACACTGGTTTGACCCCTGGCCCGATTAACATGGCCGGGTTCGCGCCTTTCCTGGGAATGTATTTTTGCGCTCGCCCGTTGTCCACCTCGGCAACATAGAGATTGCCCTCCTGGTCCACGTGCATTCCGTGCACGCCCCAGAATCCGCCGGGAAATTCACCGAAAGTGCCCCACGCATAGAGGAAGTTGCCCTCCAGGTCGTACTTGATCATCTTGTTTGTGCCGCGGTCAAAGAGCCAGAGGTGCCGGTCGGCTGCGGACAGGTGCAGGCAATGCACATCGGACGGCGGATCGCCCACTTTCCACATGTTCACGAATTTGCCGCTCGTGTCGAACACCTGGACGCGGTGGTTGTAGCGGTCGTTGACAAAAACCCGGCCGCTGGGAACGTCCACGGCTACTCCATGCACGCCATTGAGGTAGCCTGGGCGCGTCTCGTTGGGCGGCGTCCCCTTCAGTCCGAAGTCACTCACGAACTTGCCGTCCTTGTCGAACTTGGCGACGCGCGTGCCCACGTACCCGTCGGCTACAAACATCGTGCTGTCGGGCAGCCACGCCAGGTATGTGGGCCGGGAGAAGTGCGTGGCGTCGGCGCCCATCTGGTTGGGCGTCCCGATCGTCTGCACCAATTTCTTCAGATCGTGAGTGAACTTGAAGATCGCGTGCCGGTAGTCGTCCACCAGCCACACGTACTTGTCCTTGTCGTAAGGGTTGAGGTAAATCGCATGAGGCCGGCGCAGCATGCTGTCCCACTCCGGCCAGGTCTCTTTGATCTCACCTTTGGCGTTCACCCCGACGATGCAGTGCTGCCAGCGCCAGTCCACGTTTTCTGTTCCGTGGTTTGGACCATCCAACGGGCCTGGCGGACTGGCTGTGGTCGCGTCGCGATACGGCAAACGCCCGATGGGGAAGCCGAGGCTCGGCCCCAGTTGAGGGAGGTCAATTTCTTTCGGCCGTTTAATGTTCGGCAATTCGCCGCGCTGGAGGATGAAGACGCGGTCGGGGTTCTCGGCGAAAACGCCTTCTCCCGATCCCCAGTTCCACTGTTCGTTCCCGGGCAAGGAGGACAAGGGTTGCGGCCAATTCGCGTCCACATCATAAGCTCCGAAGACGTCCTGCACGCCCTTCTGTCCCGGGACGGCGGCAAATGAGGTCTCAGGGTTGGTCTGCGCCTGGGCAGCGGCAGGCGAACGCAATAGCTCCGAAACCATCGGTAGCGCCGCGGAGGCGAGTCCGCACTTCATCAGGGCTCTCCTGCTCACCTTCGATTTTGATCCCATGTTTCTGCCCTCCTTTTTGAAAGCAGATCAAACCCACCGGAATATCCCAATTGGAACTCTGGCTTGCGCATCGTACGCTGCTCCTGCTCAGGACACAACGATTTAGCCGCAAAGTTAGGCACTACTCCGAGTTGCTCGGTTCATTTGGCCGCTACTCGAATTGCTGTGAGCTGGCAGGTTTTCCGTGGATGGCAGTAGGTTCGTCCAGATAAGCAAACAGAAGCGGCTCTAAATAGGCCGGCAAGCAGTGCGAACAAGATCCCGGGCACGCCGTAGGCGTGCCCGGGCCTCACGAGTTACGTCGGAATCGGTGCCTTCACTTTCGCCCGCACAAAATGCTCTCTTTAAGTTGGCGGCGTGAAGGTGAAGAACTCCCACATCTTCGGCGCGGTAGCGGCTGCGCCGGGCAGAACTTTCACGCCCAAACCTTCCAGCATCAGGCGCAGAACGCTTTCTTCTTGATAAAGCGTAGTGGATTTGAAGCCGAGCTTCGCGAATGGGCTAATGATGACGGCCGCAACGCGCCCTCCGCCATTGGTATTGTCGGTATTTGACTCATCGACCGCGATGATCAGCAATCCGTCCTTCTGGAATTGCGCGCTCTTGATCAGCGGATCGATATTGGTTTGCAGCCAACTGTCCGCCACGTCCAGGCCACAGTCGTGGGCATCGTTACACCCGTTCGGAGTTACGAAGCTATAGTTCGGGAAAGTGTTGTTGGTGAGGTCCGTGGCGAACTGCGTGAAGGGCACGATATTGTTTACTTGACCCGGAGCCTGCGCGTCCGTCAGGTACGGCAGCGGAGCATGTCGCGTATAGAACTGCCCGCCGCAGCAGGTCGAGTCGCCACCGACATAACCGACCGATGGAATGGACTCGGCATACTGCTTCCAGGTATTTCCCGAAGCGATCAGTTCCCGTACTACGTTGTCCACGGAGACAGGGAAGGACGTCGGAGTTTGTCCATCATCGTTGGTCAGGATTTGTCCGGTGGTCCACATCAAATAGTTGCCGATGGACGGGTGGGTGTCCGCATAGTATTGCGTGGCAAGGCCGTATTGATTTGCCAGGCCATTCAAATACGGCATCGAAGAACTGCCGATCACGTCCGTGTAATTCGCGTTCTCCAGGGCCACGATGAAGACGTGTCCGAAGGGCGCAGTGGACGTAGGCGGGGGAGGCGGCGTGGCGATGTTTATGCTGAATCCGGCGGAGGTTGTGGCTCCGGTGCTATCCTTCGCTTGAATGGTGAACGAGAACGACCCGGCCGCTGTTGGAGTTCCTGAAATCGTTCCAGACGACGGAGACAACGAGAGACCCGTCGGGAGCTGTCCGCTCAACACGGACCACGTATATGGCGAGGTACCGCCCGAGGCTTGCAGTGTCGCGCTGTAGGTGACTTGTAAAGTCCCATTGGCAAAGCTGGTCGTCACAATCGATAGAAGTGGGTTATTGACGATGATGGCGATCGCGGAGCTGGTCGCTGTCTGCGCGGCTGAATTGCTGGCCGTAGCGGTAAGCGAGTGGCTGCCATTGGATAGCGTCTTCGTATTCAGGGACAGACGGAACGGCGCGCTGGTCACTGCGGCGCCGGAATTGGTTCCATCCACCATGAACTGCACACTGGTGGTATTGGAGGAGACGCTGGTGGTGACCGAGACGGTGCCCGAAACGGTCGCGCCCGACGCCGGCGAAGTGATTGAGATGGTCGGAGCCGAGGAGTTGTTCACGGTAATCGTGACGGTGGCGCTGGTAGCCGTTTGACTGGCCGAATTTGTGGCGACGGCAGAGAGGGAATGGCTGCCGTTGGAAAGCGTGGTGGTGTTCAGAGAGAGACTAAACGGCGCGCTGGTCACGGCGGCGCCGGCATTGGCCCCATCCACCTTGAACTGCACGCTGGTAGTGTTGGAGGAGACGCTGGTTGAAACAGCGACAGTGCCCGAAACGGTTGCGCCGGAGGCAGGCGAAGTAATCGAGATGGACGGAGCCGAAGAGTTGTTGACGGTGATCGTGACGGTGGCGCTGGTAGCCGTTTGACTGGCCGAATTTGTGGCGACGGCAGAGAGAGAGTGGCTGCCGTTGGAAAGCGCGATGGTGTTCAGAGAGAAACCGAACGGCGCGCTGGTCACCGCGGCGCCGGAATTGGCTCCATCCACCTTAAACTGCACACTGGTGGTGTTTGAGGAAACGCTAGTTGAGACCGCGACAGTGCCCGACACGGTCGCACCCGACGCCGGCGAAGTAATCGAGATGGTCGGAGCCGAGGAGTTGTTGACGGTAATCGCGACGGCGGCGCTGGTGGTCGTTTGACTAGCCGAATTGGAAGCGATGGCCGCAAGTGAGTGGCTGCCATTGGAAAGCGCGGTAGTGTTCAGAGAGAATCCGAACGTCGCGCTGGTTACCGCGGCGCCGGAGTTGTTGCCGTCCACCGTGAACTGCACGCTGGTAGTGTTGGAAGAAACGCTAGTCGATACGGCAACGGTACCCGAAACCGTCGCACCCGACGCGGGTGAAGTAATCGAAATCGTCGGCGGAGTGCTTATAGGTCCCGGACCGGAACCGCCGCACGGCGGCACGCTGGTATTGTTCGTGAATGGCGAGGTGACCGCGCAATTTTTTGGCTGCGGCGGGATCGGCGGCGGAGGCATTTTCTGCGAAGCCGGCGAAAGCGCTTGTGCCGCTGCTGCATCGAAGGTGTCGCTTGTCAGAGTAACGGGATCGCATCCTCCGCCGTTCCAGAAACTATTGGGTGTTCCATCGGAAGCAATGGCGCTCACGATGTTGTTGGAGATCTGTACGGGACCGCAGGGCGGGTCGGAGGCATTCACCTTCCAAACGTAAATGCCCGTATTCCCGCCGCCGCTCACCGGAGTGGTGTTCAGGATCTTGTTGCCGTCCACTACTGCGTTGGCCCCATCGGTAATTCCGATTCCGCACTGGCCCGAATTCAAGATGGTGTTATTCAGGAACTGCTCACTGAGCGTGCCCGTATCGGCAATGATTCCGCATCCCGAATTGCTGTGTCCCCCGGTAACATAGTTTCCCTGGGCGGTAACTCCGCTTATGTTCGAGCCGAAATTTATCGAATCTTCCTGAAATTCGGCGAACGCATAGATCGAGGTATTCGTGCTTGAAAGCGTGTAGTTGTTTTGCACCAGAACGGTGGTGCTATTTCCCCAGACCTGCACGTTCTGGCCGCGGCTGTTCGCCCCGCCTCTGGGATTAAGGAAGAAGTTTCCGATCACGGAAATATTGGTCTGGTTGGTTGCTTCGATGTTCGCTTCGCCGTAGGCGATTACGTTCCCTTGAATGGCGAGATTGCTCGATCCGTTGGCAAAAATTCCATCGTTGATGTCGCAACACCCGGAAAGGGGTCCTTCCGGATGGATGAAATTGTCAAACACGTTGATGGTACTTCCGCCGGTTACGACGATTCCGTTCCCGCCACAAGGTCCGATTTCCGACTGGCGGATGGTGATATTCGTGCCGTTGTTGATGGTCACGCAATCCCCATTGGGGTTAGTGACGTGCATATTTTGGATGGTGACGCCACTCTGGCCCGAAATAGTAATCGGCCCCGAGGGAGTTAGACTTCCGCCTCCGCCTCCCCCTCCGCCATTACTGACGGTAACGGTCACCGAGGCCGACGCCGTGTTTCCCGCTCCGTTATAAGCCTTGGCCATGACCGTGTGGGAACCGTTGGTTGACGAAACGGTGTTCCAACTCCATGCATAAGGACCGGACGTGTCCGCGATCTGCAAAGCGCTGTCCAGGTAGAATTCAACTTTTGTGATCCCTGTGTTGTCGGAAGCTGTGGCCGAGACATTCACCGTGCCGGAAACGTTCGCGCCCGAGGTCGGCGACGTAATGGAGACCACCGGAGGAGTTGTATTGACGTTGTTGACCGTGATCGTAACGGTGGCGCTGGTAGCCGTTTGACTGGCCGAATTTGTGGCAACGGCGGAGAGTGAGTGGCTGCCATTGGAAAGCGTGGTGCTGTTCAGAGAGAAACCGAACGGCGCGCTGGTCACCGCGGCGCCGGAATTCGCTCCATCCACCTTGAACTGCACACTCGTAACGTTGGAGGAGACGCTGGTCGAGACAGCCACGGTACCTGAAACGGTCGCGCCCGACGTCGGCGCAGTAATCGAGATGGACGGAGCCGAAGAGTTGTTCACCGTAATCGTGACCGTGGTGCTGGTAGCCGTTTGACTCGCCGAATTCGTGGCGACGGCAGAGAGAGAGTGGCTGCCGTTGGAAAGCGCGGTGGTGTTCAGAGAGAAACCGAACGGCGCGCTGGTCACCGCGGCGCCGGAATTGGCTCCATCCACCTTGAACTGC
>Ga0210409_10001918_pt1 | contig 25990 bp, 18 predicted proteins | sample IncBWH17MmetaG_FD_161649 | JGI IMG/M metagenome (GOLD analysis project Ga0210409, IMG submission 161649) | Forest soil microbial communities from Barre Woods Harvard Forest LTER site, Petersham, Massachusetts, United States - Inc-BW-H-17-M | ecosystem: Environmental > Terrestrial > Soil >...
AAAATAATCAAAATCGTTGCCAAAGCTATTTTCCACGCATGGTTGACGCAGACCTTTAATTTTGAAGAGGCTTCTCACGTGCATTACCATCGCCATCAATGATCACGAAAGTTCGGAACTGGCTGCGCGATCCTGTTTTTCTGCTGGCTCTCGCGGCGGCCTTGCTCGCGTGCGTCGTTCAGTCTGGCGACCTCGGATCGGTCGACACACTAAGACGGCTGCAAACCACGCACTCGTTCTGGACTTCGGAGCCACCGGTACTCGCCGCGGATTATCCGGATTTCGGGCTGCGCGGCCAGGACGGCAGAATCTATGCCTGGTACGGCATCGGCCAGTCTCTACTCATGCTGCCGACCGACATTGCGGGCACTTACCTAGAACGGCTGCCGATCTTTCGTGATTACAACGGAAATGATCCCAGGGTTCGGGATATTGTGGTCGCGTATTCCACCAACATTCTGATCATCGTGCTCAGCGTGCTCGTGTGCGTGCGTTTCCTGTTAGCGCTTGGATTTTCAAGAAACGAAGCGCTTGCCGGAGTTCTGGCTCTGCTTTTTTGTACAACCCACCTGCACTACACGCAGAACATGATGGAGAACAATTACATCCTGCTTCTGACGTTGACGGGGTTTACGTTTCAGTATGAGTGGCTTCGTACGGGAAATCGGCGAGCGTTGCTGATCGGATGCGCGGCACTGGGACTGAATCTGCTGACGCGCCTTACGACCGGGCTCGATCTGATTGCGGCTGGCGGATTTCTGCTCATCGTCGTATGGCTGGAGCACGTGCCGGGCAAGCAACTCCTGCAGAAAGCCTTCGAGTACGTGAAAACCGCTGCTCCGGTTTATGCCGTCTTTCTGCTGTTGGATCGGCTGTACCAGTTTCATCGGTTCGGATCGTTCTTTAACACTTATGTGACGGTTTTCGGCGAACAGCAAAAGGCCATGCATCCCGAGTTGCCGCCGAACTATCCCTTCGAGATTCCATTTCACGTCGGTTTTTTCGGGGCGCTATTCACTCCTGAGAAGTCCATCTTTCTTTTCGACCCGCTCCTCGTATTAACGATATTGCTGGCCTTGTTGCTATGGGGAAGGTTCAGCTCTCAGCTGAAGGCGTACCTGATCAGCGTTTCACTTCTGTTGCTCGCCTACCTATGCTTTTACGCGCGTTACACGGTGTGGAGCGGCGACTCGGCGTGGGGTGATCGCTACGTATCGACCGCCGCGGAGTTTGTGGCATTCATCTCCGTCCCGCTGTTGATCCACTATCGATCGGCAATGGCTAAGGGCGTCCTGAGCTGGGGTGTCGTACTTATCGGAATCAGCCTTGCGGTCCAACTGGCGTCGCTTGCCTTCTGGTTGCCTCTGGAGCTCTATCAAATGACGACGCTCGGGCATCCGACCTGCGTCGTCTGCCTGCGCTTTGAAAATATCGCTGCGTTCAGCCTGGGGAAGATGGATCAGTGGGGCCTCACAAATTCAGACATGACCACCGACCCCTGGGACTACGTTCACATCACGACGTGGAATTTTCTTCCCTTCGTGCTGCGGCGAGTGGGCGTGGCCCATGCTTGGGCGGTGCGGCTGGTTTTCTCTCTCTGGTGGGCGGGCGTCGGAGCGCTCGCATGGACTCTGTGGCTCTTGCGAAACGGTCTTCGAGTGAACGAGCACCGACCCCGGTAGACTTATTCACCGGGGACGTCTTCTATTATGGTGTCGCCATCGCCTGCATCCCTGGTTTCAAGCCTGAGTGCTCTTTTACTTGGGCCATGAGTTCGAGCAGCTTGTCCTTGTTCTCGTAGTTCGGATTGCTGTCGAGCAATTTCTGCCACGTTGCCAGCGCCGCTTCAACGTCCATCTTGCCCTGCCACTGCACAACACCCAGATTGAAAAGAGCATTTGCCTTGTTGGGTTCATCGCTGAGAGCTTTGTTGAACTCGGCGATCGCCGTGTCGGCGTTGCCAAGATACCAGTAGGCGGTGGCCATGTCGCTGCGGACGGAGGCATCCTTGGGCTTCGTCTTAAGAGAGCGCTCGTAGTATTCAATCGCTAGCGGAAATTGTTGCGCGTCGTAATAGACATTTCCGATGCTGGAGAGCAGATCAGCATTCTTGGAATCGGTTTGCAGCTTCGCCATCAGCGGCTCAGCCTGCTTATCGGCCATGCGTCTCATTTCTTCTGGACTCGGCTGCGACGAGGAAGCGCTAGGCGTCGGCTGCGTCGAAGCGGCTACGTTCTGGATCTCTGACGTTCCGGGAGCCTGCGAACCACGGACGAACCATCCACCCGCGACTCCTACTAACAGGCAAACCACCGCCAGCGCGTACGCTTGCACGCTGGTCCACTGTTCGGCTGATGAGATTTTCTTTTCTACCGCCATTTTGGTGTGCTCCTTGCAATTTTGCCGCGGGCGCAAAAGCTCAATGGATGTCAGCCTGATGCTGAGCCTCGGCGATCATTTGCTCGACCACGGGTCTGCGATCGAGCTTCGGATTCGTCTTCAAAAGCTCTTGCCAGGCGGCGATCGCGCCGGTCGGATCGTTCTTCCCCTTCCACCGGATCATGCCCAGATTGAAGAGCGAATTCGCGTCTCGCGGTTCGTACTTCAACGACTGCTGCAGTTGACCCAAGGCACCGTCCACGTCCCCGGTGTAGTAAAGACACGAGGCCATTTCGGTCCGCACCTTCACGTCTTTCGGATCGACTTCCAGAGCCTTATGGAAGTAATTCGCCGCATCCTGGAACTGGTGGGCTGATTTGTACACATAAGCGGTCTGGACGAGCGCTTTTTTGTCCTTTGTGTTCTTTTTCAGCTGCGCGAGGAGCGGCTCTGCCTTCTTGTCGGCCAGCTGTTTCATCTGTTCCAGGGTCGGGGTCGGATGGCCCTTCGGTACCCCCGACACGATCGCAGCTTGCGTTGGCTCGGGCGCGCGAGGCGGCGAGGGCTGGGAAGAGCCGCGCATGAGGTATCCGACGAATACCCCTAAGAAAAGACAAATCGCTGACAACCCGTAAACCATCCTGGGCGACAAAGTAGTAGCGGTTCTTGGGAAGCCATTCGATGGGTCAGACATGTAAGGTCGCTCCCGGACGGTGCCTTGCCCCGCAGGGTTAAAAGTGCAACTCTGGTACCAAAAGGGGAAGCGCGTGGGGCGCTTCCGGTCATTTGTTTTCAGTTGATTAGCGGCATCAAGGGCCGAATTCTGGGGAGTCTCGCATCTTCAGGGGGCATTTCCCCAATCGGTAGGGGTATTTAGCGCGGCCAAGAAATCCGGAGTGCATGGGAGTGATTGCTTCCTGCCCCGGGAAGTTCCTTCGGGGCCGCAGGTGTCCGGGCTTTAGGGGTTACCGGGGTTTTTCTCGGCACCAATGGTCTCACCAAAAAGTGCCGATCAGGGAGGGGTGATGAAGAGAATCGGGTTTCTCCTGCTCATTCACCTTCTGGCGATCAGTTCGTTCTCGAGCGACTCCACTCCCCTCATTCGCAAGCGGGTCAGCGAAGTTCAAATGATGGTGGTCGCCACCGATCGCAACAATCGCCCATTGCCGAATCTTTCGCCCGCGGACATCACGGTGCTCGAAAACGGGCAGCCGGTTTCACAATTCGACCTCCGCTCGGCAAGCGACTTGCCGCTGAGGCTCGGGGTGGTACTCGATCTGAGTGATTCGACCCGAAAGACATGGCCGATCGTAAGCTCCGCGCTGAGCCGGTCGTTGCGCGATGTGTTTCGCCCCAACGACCAATTATTAATGCTAACCTTCAACAGCAAGATAGAAATGGAACACACATTCACCGAACCGGCGCAGCTCACATCGGTTGTGGATAGCCGTGAACAGGGCGGTCTTACCGCTCTCTACGATACGGTGTACAGCGCATGCAAGCATCAGATGTTCGCCGCAGACGTGGAGCCTCATCGATCGGCCATGATCTTGCTTTCGGATGGTGAAGATGACATCAGTCTGCACGATCTGAATGACGCGATTGACGTGGCACAACTGAATGGAATTGCGATCTACACCATTTCGACGCACGATTCCAAGTCAGCCACACGCGGAGACGCGGTGCTGCATACCCTCTCCGCCGCAACTGGAGGCAGAGATTTCATCGTAAAAGATTCGAATCAACTGCAGTTCGCGCTCACCGCGATCAACCAGGAACTGCGCACCTCGTATGTGCTGTACTACCACCCTCTGAATGAAGATGGCCTGCGCAACTTCAGGCGTGTGTATATCCTGTCGAACCAACATGACGGCTCGCATATGCGGGCCCGTATCGGGTACTACACGAAGCCCTATTAATCGGACGGCGCGTCGCCGCGAGTTCCGCCTCGAGCTGAACGATGGCTTGGTTGCTCCTCCGTTTGCAAGCCTCGTATAATCTCGCCTGCGGGCGCATGCATGAACCTGTCTGAGGCCCTTCGGGACCCCCAACCTCGTGATCCGGCGCCACCTCCGCATCTACCTTTCAGTGCCAGCCGTTACCGGGCGCTTTGGATCGTCACCTTTCTCTGGTTGGTGATTTATTTCGCCGGCATGTTTACTCCGGCTCTGCTTGACGACGTGGACTCGGTGCATGCCGAGGCCGCGCGCGAAATGCTGTATCGCCATGACTGGGTGACGCTTTACACGAATGGCATCCGTTACCTGGAAAAAGCTCCGATGATGTATTGGAGCATCGCGACCAGTTACCGCTTGTTTGGCGTAAGTGACTGGAGCACGCGCTTGCCGCTGATGCTGGGCGTGTTCGGACTGCTGTTGGCAACCTATACATTAGGGCGATTCGCCTACGGAGAACTGGGCGGTCTATATGCCGCCGTTGTCTTGGCCACTTCGATCGGCCCGTATATATTCACGCGCTTCCTGATTCCCGATGTGCTGGTTGGACTCTGGCTGACAATCGGATACTTGTTTTTTCTCCGCTCGCTGGAGGAGAACCCGCCGTCACGTCTCACGTGTTGGGGTTTTGCCGTTACCTGCGCTTTGAATGTGCTGACCAAGGGTCTGATCGGGTTGGTCTTTCCCGCGGGAGCGATTGGGCTTTACCTGTTGCTGACCGGAAATTTGCGACATCTCCTGAGGTTGCGACTCTTCACGAGCTCTCTGGTATTTTTCGCGATCGCCGCGCCCTGGCACATTCTGGCCGCGATCCGCAATCCCACACAGGGGTCCACCAGAGGATTTTTATGGTTTTATTTCATCAACGAGCATTTGAACCGGTTCCTGAATAAACGCGTGCCTCCCGGCTATGACACGGTTCCGTTACTCATCTTCTGGGGACTGCTCGTGGCCTGGCTTTTGCCTTGGAGTGTTTTTCTACCGCAAGCGATGCGCGAGGTTCCGCTACGTTGGCGTGAATTACGGAGCGGGCTGGACCGACGACAGCGCTCCAATCTTCTGTTTTTTCTGTGGGCGCTCGTCATCGTAGGATTTTTCAGCTTTTCCACCAGGCAGGAGTACTACACGATTCCAGGTCTGCCGGGGCTGGCTCTGCTTGTGGGTGGATGGTTGGCGCGGGAATCAGACCCAGCAGCCAGCGAAGCAGATCGACGCGCGGGTAGGATCTCATCGACCGTACTGTTCGTAGGTGGGGCCCTCGGCTTTATCGCAGGAATGTATTTGCTTTCGGTTTCTCATCTTCCCAGGCCTAATGCGGATCTCGCGGATCTGTTGAAGAAAAATCCGGAGGATTACAATTTCTCGCTGGGGCATGTGCTCGATCTCACGCCCAGTGCTTTGGGCGCATTTCGCGGACCGCTGCTGGGAACATCGCTGGGCTTACTTTTAGGAACGGGCTTGAATTGGATCCTGCGGCGCCGCGGACACCCGATTCAGGGAAACGCCGTGCTCGCGGTCATGATGGTGGGCTTGCTGGCGTGCGTCCACTCTTCGTTCAGTACATTCTCACCGATCCTGTCCTCATACAAACTTGCGGTCGCGGTGCGACGTTACTTCCGTCCCGGCGACGTGGTCGTTATCGATGGCGAGTATCATGAGGCCTCCACCGTGAATTTCTATACCGGTGTCCAAGTGCACGTTTTGCACGAACCGAGTGGAAACCTGTGGTACGGCGCGAAGTTCCCGGATGCGCCTCACGTTTTCGAAACGCCAGAATCCCTGGGCCCGCTGTGGAATGGACCTGAAACGGTATTCCTTTGGACCGATCAGGAGGATCCGAAGGAACTCGAAGGATTGCCGTCATTTCTCCTGGCGCGCAGCGGGGGGAAGTCGATCATTACGAACCACAAATTGCCTGATTAGGCTTACGAAGGCGTAGCGCGGGATCGGGAAGTTACGCCCCTTGAAGCGCGGGTGGTTGCCGGACGACGCAACAGCTGCTCCTTGTCTCCATAGCTTGATTTCTGGCAAAATTAGAGGTGCAGGCGGACCGCGCAAGACGCGCTTGCCGAATCTACAATGCAACGCGTGCGTCTGAGTCGTTCAGCGCGAGTCGTCTATCCCCGCCGCATTCCATTGTTTACTGTTTAAAGGAGCGCACGTCATTTGATTGCGTACATCATCTTAGGGGTGGCCGTTTTCGGAACCATCACCTCCAGCATCGTCTTTATCCTAGCGGTCCTCGGCGCGATCAAGTTTCGACGCAGCGCCCGCCTCGAGCGAGATGCCTATAAAGATCGGATGGCAGATCTGCCTCCCGTCTCCGTCCTGAAGCCTGTGCATGGGCTTGATGCTCGGATGAAAGAGAATATTGAAAGTTTCTTTCGTCAGGATTATCCGGCCTACGAGATTGTTTTCGCCGCCGATGAGGCGGACGATGTCGCACTGCCCCTGATTCGTGAAATTTGCGCGCGCTATCCCAACATTCCCACCCGGATCATGGTGACCGGGCAGCCACCCTGGCCCAACGCACAGAACTATTGCTTCCACTGCATGACGGAAGTGGCGGCCTACGACATCCTGGTTACCAGTGACAGCGACGTTGAAGTTGCGCCGAATTATTTACGTGAAGTCGTTCCCCCGTTGCTTGATCCCAAAGTAGGGGCGGTGACCTGCGTATTTCGTGGCAAAAGCGCCGGCGGAGTCTGGGCTGATCTCGACGCCATCGGTCAGTCTGTCGAGTTTACCGCCGGAGTGGTGACTGCCAATCTTCTCGAAGGCATGAAGTTCGGACTGGGGCCCACGATCGTCGTGCGCAAAGATTCTCTCGCAGCGATGGGTGGATTCGCGGCAGCCCGCGAGTACCTTTCCAACGACTTCGTCGTCGGGAACTTCATTCAAAAGGCCGGCTACCAGATCGTGCTGTCGCGGCATGTGGTCGATCACATCTCGCCGTCGATGACCTTCCGCCGAATGTGGGAACGGCAACTGCGCTGGGCTATGGGAACGCGCTACTCGCGTCCCAAGGGTCACATCGGTAGCGGGCTTACTTTCGCTGCGCCGTTTGGGATTCTCGGCCTGATCGCGGGCCTCGCCTTCGGCTATCCCCGGTTAGGAATCGCTTTATTCGCCCTTGCGGTGCTGAGCCGGATGGCCGAGTGTTGGATCATTGGCTGGTGGACGGCGCGTGATCGAGCCGCGCTCCGATGGATATTGATCTATCCCCTCAGAGAGCTACACGGCTTCATCATCTGGTGCGCCAGCTACTTGAGTAAACGCAGCTTGTGGCGGGACAACCGGTATGAATTGCTGAAAGGCGGCAGGCTGGTTGCACGCCGCGCAGACGGCTCCGTCGTCACACCCTGGTAGTTTCTTTCGAAGGCTGATCTGCGGGTCTCGTCACTGTGATCGAGAGCGCTGGATCAGCCTTCCGTCTCTTAAGAGAAACGAATCGCCCCGCCAATCGATCGTGTTGCCTCCGAAGCTCGCAACCCAGACCACGACCGCCATCATGTCGCGCAGCGGCAACACGAGTAGCCAATTTAAAACCTTCCGATCGCCCAGAACCTTTACTCCGACGACGAACGCGACCGCGCACCGTAAAACGACGACCAGCGCCAGTAAGCCCCACGGCCACATTTCTCTAAAGTTCGCGAAGGCGGCAAGAAGCGCCCAAGGCAGGCCAAAAGTAAACAGGAGACCGATGTATCCGCCCCGTCGCGAGTCGCGGATGCTGCGACCCCAGCGCAACTGGTGCTGGAAGAACTGCGTCAGCGTATAAGGCGGTAAGAACGTCTCCACGACGAGCTCCGCAAGCTCGACGCGTCTGCCGAGATCGCTGACGCGCTTTCCCAATTCATAGTCGTCCGCGAGGTAATCCGCCAACGCTTCGAAGCCGCCTATCGCTTGCAATTCGTGCCGCCGGAATGCCAGCGTCGATCCCAGTCCAAAATGAATTCCTCCTTCCAGCGATCGCGCAACTAAAACGCCGGCGGAGAAATCGGTAGAGATTCCCAAGGCCTCCAGACAAGACCCTGGAGTTGCGCTGGCGATACCGCGGTAGAGGCACGTCACCACCCCAACATCCGGATCGTTCAACGGCGTGACGACACAACGCAAATACTCCGGACCGACACGGATATCGCTGTCGTTGACGATGAGACAGTCATAGTGGGCGGTGCGCAACATCTGAGACAGATTGCTGACTTTCACGTTCACGCCTAAATGTTCCGCGCACACGACAAGTTCAATTCTCTTTTGCGGAAACTCCTGCTGCAGCCGGCGAACGACTTGCACCGCGGGGTCATCCGCTTCGCTGACGCCAAAGATGATTTCGTAATCGGTGGGATAGTCCTGAGCACAATGACTGCGAAAGCTCTCGTAAATTTGGGGATCCACTCCCTTAAGAGGCTTCAGGATGGAAACCGGCGGAAGACTGATTTCGAGGGTCGACTGTTCGCGGGTTCGAGCTTTCATTTCGCGAAGGAATGACCAGGCACTCCACAGGCAAACCAGGTAATAGCCGGCGCCCGCCAATGCGCCGATCGTGCTGACCGCCTGTATTGTCTTGATGAGTGTTGGAAGCATCACGAGCAAGCGAGTTGATGTTGGCGGCCCTTACTCATAGCGTAACGATTCGATGGGATCGAGATTAGCCGCCTTCCAGGCAGGGTATATTCCGAATAGCAGCCCTTCGATCACAGCGGACGCAAGTCCAAATACTGTCCAGAAGACCGACATGCTGGCGGGCAACGAATCCCAAATGGCCGGGATGGTCCAGGTAATAAGGGCTCCGAATAACACGCCGATGATCCCGCCAACGGCGGTGAGCGTGATCGCCTCAAGCGTGAACTGCAGCAGAATGTCGCCCTTTCTGGCGCCGATCGCTTTCCGTACTCCAATCTCACGAGTTCGCTCGGTGACCGACACCAGCATGATGTTCATGACTCCCACGCCGCCAACGATCAGACCGACACTCGAGACCGCAAACATGAAGATGAAAATCATGCTGGAAAGCTGATTCCAGAAGTCGGATAACGCATCTTGCGTGAACACCGCGAAATTGTCCGGCTGTTCTGGAGCAACTTTTCGACGGCGACGTAAGACCTCTCGAATCTCGTCGATCGCGGCCGGCATATCATCGTGCGAAGTCGCCTTTACGCTCATCCAGTATTGCTTGAGTTCCGGATGCAACTTCAAGAAGGTGCTTAATGGGAACATTACGATGTTATCTTCCGGATTCTTACCTCCGCCAAATGCGCTCTTGCGACGCTCCGCCACGCCCACCACAGTGAAAAGCTGACCGTCGATGTTGATTTCCTTGTCGAGAGCATTTCCGGACGGAAATAATTCATTCGCCGTGTCAATGCCCAGCACAATCACCGGTGCGCGCCGCTCATCGTCGGTTTCGTTAAACCAACGTCCACCGGTAAGCCCCAGGTCATAGACGCTCTTCCAGGTCGAGACGTCACCCTCGAGGATGGTGTTCTTCGCGCGCCGGTCGCCATATTTGACCACGTACGTACCCGCTCCAAATTCCGGGCGAGCGTAGCGGATACCGGTCGTGGCGGCTTTCACGTGGGGAAGAGTCTTGATTGCTTCGTAATCTTCCAGAGTCAACTCCTTCCGCTTGCGCATCTCCTCGGTGGGCCGGCTCAGCTGGAAGGGTTGAATATGGAAGACAAAGATGAGATTCGACCCCAAACTTTGAATGGAATCAGTGACCGTATCGTTGAGCCCCCGCACCACGGACGAAATGCCGATGACCACGGCGACACCGATGACGATACCCAGCACCGTCAGGCCGGAGCGCAGCTTGTTGCTGCGGATCGTCTCCAGGGCCATCTTGATGACTTCGCCGTAATCGCCACGACTCATGTTAGCTCTCGAATCTTAGGTTTCGAAACGTAATGCGGTTATCGGATCCAGACGTGCCGCTCGCCGGGCCGGGTACACTCCGAAAAAAACACCCACACTCGCTGACACCATCAGCGCTGCCATCACTGCCCACAATTTAATGGACGAGGGCATACCGATGATGGCGGTTACACCCTTGGCGACTGCAATTCCGAAGAGCACTCCCAGCGCACCACCAACCAGAGCCATGGTTCCTGACTCGATAAGGAACTGCAGAAGCACGTCCTGACGAGTTGCGCCCATCGCCTTGCGGATACCGATTTCGCGCGTCCGCTCCGTCACCGATACCAGCATGATGTTCATGATGACGATGCCGCCGACCACCAGCGAGATCGCAGCGATGGCAATCATCGCGATGAAAAACGTGCTGCTTAGATTCGCCCACAAACTCAGGAAGCTCTCGTTGGTTTCAATGGCGAAGCTATCGGGCTTACCGGGCTGATCATGGCGACGAGAGCGCAAGATGACACGCGCTTCGTCCATGGCGCCGTCGAGTTGGGGACCCGTACCGTTTGCCTTCCCGGAGATGATGATGCTGTTGTGAGAACCGAATTGTTTGAGATAAGCACTGATGGGAATGAGGACGTAATTGTCGCGGCTTTGGCCCAGCGTCTTTCCCTGTTTCTCGCCAATGCCGACCACGCGGTAGATCTGGCCTTCGACACGGATTTCTTTGTTCAGCGCGTCAACGCCGGGAAACAGGTTGTCGACAATATCCGTGCCGATGACCGCAACGTTCGAACGGTTGTTCTCGTCGGTGTCGTTGAGCATGCGACCGGTAGCCAAATCGATATTCAGGATCGACGGCATCGCGGGCGTAAGTCCGCGAATGAACGTATCGCTGATCGACTGCTCACCGTACCGAACGTGTCCGGTGAGATTGGTAACGACTGCTCCAAGAGAGGTGCAGCGGCGGCATGATTCGAGGATCGCCTGGTAGTCATCGAGCGTAATGTTCTTGCGCTTTTCACCTTCCAGCAGTTGGTCGATATTGGTGACCACTGAAGTCCGCTTGTTGATGATGAAAACGTCGGCGCCAAGATTGAAAATCTTCTCCGCAACATAGCCGTTGATCCCACTCACAAACGTAACCACGGCGATCACGGCGGCGACGCCAATCACCACTCCTAGCAGAGTGAGTACCGAGCGCAATTTGTTCGCCCAGAGGGCCTGCAGCGCGATGCGAATGGCTTCGACGAAGTTCATACATTGGTCAATTCAGGACGACGGTGCCACCGTACTGAATCGCTGCAAACATTACGGCGCGCGAGACTTGCGACGGAGCAGCAAAACCCGCCGTGTCTTGCAGACGGAAACAGTCTAACAGGCAAGCCATCGGACTGCCGGGAGCCGCAGACCGGGCGAATCCAGGCCCGAGCAATTGCGGTTCTTGTAGTCGCATATAATAGCAATGTAGGCAGCCGGATCGGACGGTCGCTCCCGGCAACGGGAGAGGAAAGTCCGAACTCCGCAGGGCAGTGTGCCGGATAACGTCCGGGAGGCCGGGTTCAAGCCCGGTCGACGGAAAGTGCCACAGAAAACATACCGCCTCGCTGTCGTTGTGAGTCCGTCGGCTGGCGCAGGGTTGAGGACCTTGCGATCCCAGCGGACTCAGAACGACGGCGAGGTAAGGGTGAAAAGGTGCGGTAAGAGCGCACCGCCGCGGCAGTAATGCAGCGGGCAGGGCAAACCCCACACGGAGCAAGACCAAATAGGGAGGGAGTTCTGGCTTCGGCCGGGACGCGTGCCGGCTCGGTGCGCCACAACCTCCGGGTAGGTCGCTAGAGCCGGGCAGCAATGCACGGCCCAGAGGAATGACCGTCCTGCTGGAATTTTCCAGCAGACAAAATTCGGCTTACAGGTCCGGCTGCCTCAACCTCATCTACAGCTTATTTAATCCGTCGAGCGCGGCCACCTTGTAGGCTTCCGCCAATGTCGGATAGTTGAAAACTGTGTCACGAAAATATTCGATGCTGGCTCCGAGAGTGAGCACGACCTGGCCGATGTGCACGATCTCTGACGCGCGATCGCCAATGGCGTGGACGCCGAAAAGCTTGAGCGTATCAGGATCGAACACAAGTTTGAGAAGGCCCTGCTCGTCGCCCAGCATCTGCCCCTTGGCGAGTTCCGCGTAGCGAGCAAGCCCGGTTTCGTACGCGATGTTATCGTGCGTCAGCTGTTCTTCCGTGTGGCCCACCATGGAGATTTCCGGGATCGTATAGATGCCGTAGGGTATGAGGTTTGGCGGCATCTTGCCGGGCTTGCCGAACATGTGACAACTCGCCAGGCGCCCTTGTTCCATCGACGTACTGGCCAGGGCGGGGAAGCCGATGACGTCGCCCGCCGCGTAAATATGAGGAACCTCGGTTTGATAGTGCTCGTTGACGGTCAGTTTTCCACGTTCGTCAGCCGCTAATCCGGCGACCTCCAGATTCAAGAGATCGCTGTTGGACTGGCGACCGATCGTGTAGAGCAGGCCTTGGCCATGGACGTTCTTTCCACTGGCTAATTTGGCGAAGACACGGTCGCGCTCCTGGTCGAAGCCGACCGAGACCACCTTCTCGCCAAGTCGGAAAACGGTCCCCAGTTGCCGCAGCTGGAAGCAGAGGCTCTCGACAATCTCGCGATCCACGAAATCGAGCAAGACCGGCCGTTGATCGAGCAGTGTGACCTTGACCCCGAGCGCCGCGAACATGGACGCATATTCGAGGCCGATGATGCCGGCGCCGACGATGATCAGGTCGCGAGGAATTTCTGCAAGACCATGAACCTGGTCGGAGTCGAAAATTCTGCGCCCGTCGATCGGGATATCGTCGCTATGTGCTGGACGGGTGCCACAGGCGATCAATACGTGCTGTGCGCGAACTAATTGAGAGCCCTCGTCACTTCGAATCTCGATTGTGTTCGGATCGAGAAAACGCGCATTCCCCTCTAGTGTGGTTACGTAGTTTCGGCGCAGCTGCGCCTTGATCACCTCGATTTCACGGGCCATGACTGCCTGCGCCCGGAAGATCAGGTCCGACATGGCGATGCGGTCCTTCAGCACGTAACCGCGGCCGTAGAAAGTGCGCTGCTGGAAGCCGCTGAGATAAAGGACGGCTTCGCGGAGCGTCTTGCTGGGAATGGTTCCAGTATGAACGCACACGCCGCCGATGGTTTTCTTGCGATCGATGATCGCCACTTTCTTGCGCATTTTGGCGGCGCAGATCGCACCCTTCTGCCCCGCCGGGCCGCTGCCGATTACCACCAGATCATATTCATTCGCATCCATGGGTACCAATCTTGGAAACTCGTGGTTTGCTGGACGATGGGCACAACAACAGTGCAGTTACAGGAAACCAGAAGCTATCACCGTTGAATTCGAAACGGAAGCGCAATCCAGAGGTGTAACACTTCTTTTATAAAAGACTCGCGAATTCTCAAGTGATCTCCGATGTCGGTTCGAACAAGACAAGAGCGCTTGCGTAATTCACGCGCCCAGCGCCTCGACCGACGACTCGGAGTCTTTGCCGTGCCTGCTGCTCCGCGTCCCTCCGCCGACCTCCTCGTAAACCTTCAGAATTCGCCGCACGGAATTATCCCATGAGAAACGCTTGGCCTGTTCATAGCCGCGCAGCTTGAGTCTTTCGCGCAGATTCTGGTCGACCAGCACGCGGTGAGTGGCACGCATAATCTCAAACACATTTTCAGGGTTAACGAGAACCGCGGCGTTTCCGACGACCTCGGGCAGGGAGGAAGAATTCGAGGTAACGACGGGAGTGCCGTGCGCCATCGCTTCCAACGGAGGAAGTCCGAACCCTTCGTAGAGAGAGGGGAACAAGAACACATTGGCCACGTCGTAGAAGATTCGCAGGACCTCGATCGGAACAAATCCGAGAAAGCGCACTTCGTTTTGCACGCCACTGCGAATAACGGTACGACGAAGATCGGGATGGCCGGAAAGATCGTCTCCAATAATGATGAGCTTCAGGTCGGGGAATCGATCTTCCTTGTCGAGTTCGCCTCGTAGCACCGAGAACGCCTCGATGATGCGCACGAGGTTCTTGTGAGGACTGATACGGCCTGCATACAGAAGAAAGGGATACGTGACCAGGTAGCGCTCGGCGATTAACTGCCGGTCAGCGGCGCTGGCGTGTCCGTGCAGGAAGCGCTCGTCAATCGCGTTGTAGACGACTTCGATTCGCGACGACGGAATGCCGAATAATTTCTCGATTTCACTCTTCGAAAATTGCGAGACGGCAAAGATTCGTGCAGCGCCCGCAAGCACCCGGCGAGTCAATTGATAGTGAAGAGCGCGCCGAAAACTGGAACGGCCTCTCGTTCGCGACATGTGTTCGAGCAAATCGTGCACGGTCATGACGTAAGGGCAAGGCAAGGCGCGCGGCATCCAGAACAGATGCGGGATGTGAACGAGGTCGCATTCCAGCCGCTTCAGAATAACGCGAAATTCAAAATAGCCCTTGGTGGTCGTATCCGATTCGAGTAGCGGGACGGTGTGGAAGTTTGCCGGTAACGGCCCGATCTCCTTGACCTTCTCTGGGGACCCAATCAGGAAATACTTATTTTCGCGATCGAGGCGTCCAAGGGTCCGGACGACGTTACGCGTGTAAGTGCCGACCCCGAATTCCGTCATGCGACGGATATCGATCGCAATCTTCACGAGGGAGATTTAATCACAGGCAGCCGACATGGAGCAGCGATTTCCGTCCGCAACCGAACGCAAGCCCGGCCAGGGCAAGAGGTCCAGCTAAGCCCGAACTTCTGCCTGTGCCCGGGCTCGGCGCTCAGCGTACAACGGAAAGGCCTCGGCCAAGTTCAGCACTTGTCTTCGGATCTTCGCAAGCGCAACCGTGTCGGTTCGGTTCTGCAGGGCTTCCGCGATCCATCGTCCAACCTGCCGCATCTCGGTTTCTTGCATGCCACGCGTGGTCAGGGCGGGGCTGCCGATGCGAATCCCGCTCGGTTTCAACGGAGGATTCGTGTCGAAAGGAATCGCGTTCTTGTTTACCGTGATGGCTGCCTCACCCAGAGCCTTCTCCGCTTCGCTGCCGAGCATGCCTTTCGCAAAAACGTCCACCAGCATCACGTGAGTGTCGGTCCCGCCGGAAATGATGCGGAAGCCTTCAGCGGCCAGCGTATCCGCCAGCACCTTCGCGTTGGCCACGACTTGCCGCGCATAGTCTTTGAACTCCGGTTGCATCGCCTCGTGAAAGCACACGGCCTTCGCGGCCATGATGTGCACGAGAGGGCCGCCCTGCATGCCCGGGAAAACGGTCTTGTCGATTGCCGGGCCAAGATCGGCCTTCGCCAAAATCATGCCCGAACGCGGACCGCGCAGAGTCTTGTGGGTCGTCGAAGTCACGATTTGCGCATGTGGAACGGGCGACGGATGAACTCCTCCGGCAACCAGTCCGGCGAAATGTGCCATATCGACCAGGTACAGGGCGCCAACTTTGTCGGCGATCTGCCGCATGCGCGCAAAATCGATGATCCGAGGATACGCGCTGCCGCCCCCGATGATCATCTTGGGCCGTTCCTTCTGGGCCAGCCGCTCTAGCTCGTCGTAGTCGATCGTCTCGGTCTCTTTGGTCACTCCATAGGGAATGATCTTGTAAGTCTTGCCCGAGAAATTGAGGTGATGTCCGTGCGTGAGATGGCCGCCGTGCGCAAGGTTAAGACCGAGGATCGTGTCGCCCGGCTGAAGTACCGCGGCGTACGCCTCCATGTTGGCCTGGGAACCGGCATGCGGCTGGACGTTGGCATACTCGGCGCCGAATAGCTGCTTGGCGCGATCGCGAGCCAGATTTTCGACGACGTCGCTGAATTCGCAGCCGCCGTAGTAGCGCTTTCCCGGATACCCTTCTGCGTACTTGTTAGTGAAGACCGAGCCCGCCGCCTCAAGCACGGCCTCGCTGACGAAATTTTCCGAAGCGATCAGTTCCAGGCCTTCGTGCTGACGCCGTGTTTCGTTGTCGATCGCTGCGGCGATCTGAGGGTCGACGTCATACAGAGGACGGTACATAGGATTGTTGGTCATCGCAGGCTCACTCAGTCTCCAATATTTCGTTTCGGAAGCCAGTATTCAGGTGCCCCGGAACTTGCGTAGATGTCAGGATTGCAGCGCTGCATCGTTGTTTCGGCGCCGCCCTCGCATCCAGGTATTTTACGCTTCGAAGGCCGTGCGAAGGAATGATGCCAGATGCCAGCCATCCATGTATTTGTATGGCGTTTCGCCGGTGGTGTAGTGACCGCAGGGCAACACCACGACTTTGTGGTCAAGTCGATGGCGTTGAAATTCGCTGACGACCTGCCGCGAAAATTCAGGGAGGAACGTGAGATCGTAATCGGCGTAAATGATCAGCGACCTCTTGCGATAGCGGGCGAACTTATCGAAGTACACCATTGGGCTAATGGCTAGCCAGATTCGACGCAAACGATCGAGATCAATTTTCTCTTCGATTCCCTGCCGTATGTGGCGCGTGGTTTGACCATGCCAGACTACGTCGGCGAAATATGTGGAGGCGTGGTTAAATGCGGCAACGCGAATGCGCGGATCATGCGCGCTGGCGATGAAGGCGTAACACGAACCAAGGCTGGTACCGATCAGCCCGAGATGTTGATACCCCTGCTGCTGCAGCCAGTCGAGACAGCAGCGAATGTCGACCACGCCCTGGCGGACAGCATCAAGCGTACGGCCGATGTTCGCCGATACTGCGTAATCGGCTCGGCGAAGCTCGGCCGGCATGCGAATGTCGTGATAGGGCATGCTCAATCGCAGGACTGAAATTCCAAGCAGATTCAGCACCTTGCACAGACTGTTGTAGGCGAGTGCGTCGGCATTCCAGTGCGGAAGCAAAATCACTGCGCGGCGGCCCCGAGCCGGAAACCAGCGCGCGTTTACCAGGTTATTTTCCGGATAGGGCGTCCGTACCGGCGAGGTGAAGCGCAGAAACGACGCCTGAGTTCCGCGTACTTTTGCTTCTAACTTCGGATCAGGAACTTCGCGGGTGCTGAAAACCTGCACTTCTCTCGTTTCGAGGCGAAAATCCGTGGGTACTCGATAGGAATAAAATTCGTCGCTGCTCGCGATGATCCGCTGGTTGTAATCCGCAAAGAACTTCTCGGGATCGTCCGGCATCTGCCCTGCCGGCAACCCATTCCGACAGGGCCAGTCGTGGGCCCAATCGACGCCCCATTCCAGCGGCCGCACGACGCGGTTGTTGTCCACTGCGGTGAGACGGTTTTCCCACTCGTACATCCATTTTTCGTAGAAACCAGGCATGTCCTGTTGACGACTATAACAAAGCAGGACGCATGGCCGAGCAGCCGCGCAGTGAGCGGCGGAATCCAGCATCTAATAGGTATTTTCGCGGGTTGCAAAACTAGGGCAGGTGAAGCCGGGGGACGCGCTTCGAGATGCCGCACAGAATCTCGTAGGGAACCGTTCCACAATGGCGCGCGAGTTCCGGCGCGTCGACACGCGCCTCCCCGCTGCTGCCGATCAAGAGTACCTCATCACCGACCTCCACTCCGGGAACTGCCGTCACGTCCACGAGCGTGAGATCCATCGAGATGGTGCCGACGATGGGCGCGTAATTTCCACGGACGATCACTCGACCGCGATTCGAAAGCGCGCGATTGTAGCCGTCGGCGTATCCCACCGGAAGGACGGCAATCTTTGCCGAGGCCTTCGTGACATACGTCCCGCTGTATCCGAGCGCTTGTCTCGCCGCAACTGCCTGCAACGAAATGATGCGCGACTTCCAGGAGAGCACGGGACGCAATGCCAGAGGATTTCCGTTGCTCGGCTTGCCATTTTTGATGTGCGGGAGGACATAGCCATAGAGGGCGAGACCGGGACGAACCATCTCATTCCATGTCTCGGATTGCGCAAAGATTGCGCCTGTGTTGTCCATGTGTCGCATCACGGGCGAGAGCCCTTGTTCGCGCACAATCCGTACGGCTTTTTCAAACTTTTCAATCTGTCGAGTATTTTCCGGGGCGTCCAATACTTCGGCGGAAGCGAAGTGCGTGGAAATGCCCTCCAGACTCACATGAGAGCTGTGCTTAAGCGCGTCACAAATGGCTGAAAGATTCTCCAGGCTCACGCCGAGCCGGCCCATCCCGGTGTCGATCTTGAGATGGACAGGCTGGACTGGCGCCCCAAGGCTCTGCGCTGCTCGATTCAGGAGTTCCACATGCCAGGGCTCCCAAACGGTCGCGGTAAGCTTGCGGCGAATGACCTCTTCTTCCTCGCCACGCCAGAAACCCGTCATCAATAGTATGCGGCCACGTAATCCCGCAGCACGGAGAGGCACGCCTTCATCCGTCGTGGTCACGCCGAACCATTTTGTTCCGTCTGCCTCCAGCGCTAAAGCGCAGGGTGTCGCGCCGTGTCCGTAGGCATCTGCCTTGATGACGGCACAAGCAATGACTTTCGGACCAACATGCTGCTGCACCAGGCGAAAGTTCTCGCGCAACGCCGAAAGAGAAATCTCCGCCCACGTGGGACGAGCCGATTGACGGGGTTCTAAATCAAGGGTAGGTGAGCTCACGCTGGCTCGATTATAGCGACTACCTCGCGTATCACCCGCAACCAGGAGTGTTCTTTGGAATACGGACGAAGGTAACCAGACGTCTTGGGTGCCCGATCCTCACGGCGCGTCCTTTGCGACCTTAGGGTGGGGGTTTTCTCGAACCGTACCCATTACCCATCTATTCCTCTAGCCTCCCGACAGTATGAAGTTCACCGTGACTCGAGTTTCGACTTCGACAGGCTCGCCGTTGAGGATGTAAGGTCGATAGCGCCATTGCCTGACCGCTTCGATGGCCGCGGGGATCAGTAACGGATGGCCGCTGAGCGTCTGCAGATTCTCAATCGTTCCATTTCGACTGATGACGGCCCGCAGCACCACGGCTCCCTGCACTCGGGCGGCGCGTGCCATCGGAGGATAAGCTGGCTGCGGTCTGTAGATTAGATTGCCTTCCATCATGCGGGAGACGCGGGGCGGAGGCACAGTTGGTTTTGGCGCAGGCGGGGCAACTGCAGCCGAACTCCCGATAGCTCCCCAGACCGGATTCCTGGCCGCAGTCGGATCTCCCGTGCCGCCCGACACACAACTCGAACACGCATCGACATCGGGAATCGGGATTGGTTCCGCCCCGCGATCAACACTGATCGGAATAGAAGGCGGCGTGACAATCTGAAACGAACGCGTCGTTGGGTGGTTCGGGCCAGACGGGCGATGCGCAGCTTCTGCTCTCCGTCCCGGAGGCGGCCCAATCGGAGCCCCGATCGTGGTCAAACGCAACTTTGGGAGTCCGTCGCTATAGATCAACGGCAGAATCAGCAGAATGCCGACTGCCAGCACTTGCATTGCGAATGAGGCCAGCGTAGTCCAGCCTCGGTGAGAGCGATTGAAGTTCGAATCCAGCAGACTGTCGGCGAACATAGTGTCCTCCAGAGCAGAACCTGATGGCTCTAATGACACCGCCGACTCGTCGTCCGGCACATCCTTGCAAAAAGAAAAAGCCGCGCTCGAAGCGCGGCTTTCTGGAACTTTTGCGACACACGAGGTGTCGCGGATCAGCTACTTCGGCTGATCGGGCTTGGTCGTGGTTGCTGGCTTGGTCGGCGTAACGCCGGGTTTAGCGCCGGCAGGCTTGGGAGGAGCCGCGCTCGTCGTCGGGGCCGGTACACCGGACTGCGCGTTGTACAGGTCGACCACGGGCTTGGTCACGTCGACGGCCTCGCCCCACCACACCACAGGGCTCTGCGGCCAGGGCTGCGACGTATCCATGATCACGCCGAATCCGTTGTCGGCAGCATATTTGATGAGCACCGGACCAAGCTTCTGGATGATGCGCTGCGCGATCTCATTCTGCTGGTTCTGCGCATCTTCGCGTGCATCCTGCAGCTGACGGTCCAACGACTTCTGCTTGGTCTCGATCTGCTTCACGAGATTCCCTTTCGCATCGTCGTTCAGCTTGTCTTGCTGCGCATTGAGCTGCTTTTTCAAAGCGTCAATTTCGTCATTCTGGTTCTTGAGCTCGTTTTGTTTCGGCTCGAGCTTTTTGCTGAGTGCTTCGAAGTCACGACGTCCCTCGTTGGTCGCGAAGATCGCCTGCTCCATGCTGATGGTGCCGACCTTGGTACCGGTCCCGGTTACAGCAGGAGCGGGTGAGGCGGGCGCTGCTGCCCCGGCGCCAGGAGCTGCTGCCGCGCTGCCGGTTTGGGCCAGAGCTGCGACGGAAACGATGAAAGCTGTGGCCAGAAGAATTCGTGTGTACTTGCTTGTCATTGGGTGGCTTGAACTCCTTGAAAAATTGTTCCGGAATTTTTTGGCTTGCCTGCTCTTCCCCAAGCCAACGCTGGGTTATGCCACTGAGGTGACCGGATCTTGAACGGCGTCTCTTTGCAACCGGGGGTAGATGGGCTGCTACTCGTGCTCCTACCTGAATCCACCGCTTGTGCGTGGCAAGCACACCCCGACGATCATCCCTCAGGGCGGAGAACATTAATTATAGCACTCGTAGTCAAACCGCGACCGAATCGCAACCCGGACCGGCCCCTCTAGAAAGTCGTCGCAACCGTGAATCGGAACGTCTTGCGTGGCTCGCGCAAAGTGAAATTCGAACCAAAGCTGTTGATGGCCTGCTGGTACGTGTAATCGCCAGCCGCGCCCTCCGGGAACATGTTCCTCGTGATGGCGGTAGGCGACGTCGCCGTGCCGTAGAGCCGCACGGGGTTATAGGCCCAATAGATGCGGAACGGTGCATTAATGACGGGCAACATGACCTGCAACTCCAAGCCAGTCGACATGCGGGGCGTCCAATTCGTTCCCGCGGCAGGCTTTAGAAATTGGGAGAAGGTCAAGTGCTGGCCGCCCACGCAATTGAATGAGATATCCAGAGCCGGACAACCAAAGGATGCTGTGTTGATGTCGCTCAATTGTCCGGAGTTGATGCGTAACTGCGACTGCCGGATGATCGGATCCACGCCGATGTCCATGAATGGCGCCAGGGTTACAGGGCCAACGATCGAAATGCGGTACTCGACGTTCCCGAACGTGCTGAAGTCGCCGCCCGGCTGTACGATCGACGCGATTGGAATCGGGATTTGGTAGGGACCCTGTCTGGGATTGTTCGGATTCTTCAGAACGACGCTGCCGTCCGGATTCGTCAGGTTGATGATCGTCTTGTTGGGCAGAAACGCGATCGGCGATATCGAGCGGATATCGAATCCCCGCAGGTCATTCTCGCCTCCCATATAGAAGCGCTGAAAGGGCGGCGCCACCAGGCCGCCGTAGCCCGTCAGGAACGAGGCTTGGAAGTTGAGGCCGACGGCATTGCGGCGCTTTTGCATCGGGAAGAATTGTTTGTATTGCACGATGGGGCGCACCGATTTCACTGTTCCGCCGATGCCCGCCAATTCCCCACCCAGGAATATCTGTTTGCCGTGATGCGGCTGGTAAGCGGCATCGAGTGTGTTGATCGAGAAGCTCGGCAGGATCTTGCTGGTGATAATGCCGTTCAAAGCGTTAGGACCGTTGATTCCGCGGAACGCGAGATTGGTAAACAGCGCCTTCGACGCGTCGCTCAGTGCTATCAGGGACGAGTTGTCGAACGAGTATGTGATGCCAACGCGCTTCAGGGAACGGTGCAGCGGGTAACTGATCGAAGTTGTGAACCCAACGCTCGATTGAGTGTAGTTCTGCAGGTTCTGCAAGTAGTAGGACGGCAGGTTGAGTTGCTGGCCGGTCAAGATCGCATATTGCTTGGCCTGGTTGTAGCTGGTGCGCGTGGTGTAAACGGTGAAGCCGGCTTGTAACGGACGGTCCCACAAATAGGGTTCCGTAAAGCCAAACAGCACGCTGCGCATCAGGTTCCCGATGCTGGCCTGAATCTGCAAAGTTTCGCCTAACCCGAGGAAGTTATTGGTGGTGTAGCTCAGACCGATGAAAGCACCTTCCAGTCCGCTGACGCCGCCATTGAGCCCGATGCTGTTCTTCCCCTTTTCTTTTACCTTGAGGGTCAGATCGACATAGCCTTCTTTTTCGTCCAGCTTCCGGTCCGTCGCATTAGGGTCATCGGGCTTGAGCTGTTCGAAATATCCGAGCTGATTCAGACGAAGCAGGCTGAACTCCCACAAGCGCGAGTTGTAGACCTGGCCTTCTTCGAGCGCGATTTCCCGCCGGATGACTTTGTCGCGCGTCGTGGTATTTCCCTGGAATTCGATGCGGCGCACGTAGAACTGCTTGCCTTCGTCCACATCAATATCGAGGAAGATCAGCTTCTTCTCGTCATCAAAGCGCGTATCGGGCACCGAAGTGAAGTTGATGTACCCGTACTCGCCGTAGGCTTTGCGAAGATTCTCCAGCCCTTTTGCAACCTTCTCGCGACTGAAAATGTCGCCGTCTTTAATCGGAAACAGTCCACGCAAGGCCTTCCCATTTGACAGCGCCTTGTTGTTCTTGAACGTGATGGCCGCCAGCCGATACTTGTCCCCTTCCTCGATCGGCATCGTGATATCGACCGCTTTGCCTGGCCCTTTTTGCAGCAGGGGAATGTGCACACCGGTGTGGCCGGTGTCGTGGATCTCCGTCTTCGGATCTTGCACCAGGACTTTGAAATAGCCGCGATTCTGGTATTCGCTGCGCACCCGTTCCGTGTCTTCTTCCAGCTTGGTCGCGTCGTAGGTCTTGGCAAAGATGTTTTCGAGGAAGATGGAGTGCGGTATCCCGATCGGCTTCAGGTTCTTCATCGCGGCCCGCAGCGTGCGACTGTTGATGTTCCGGTTGCCCTGGAACTTGATGCGGCCAACCTTCACCTTCGGGCCTTCCTTGACCACAAAGGTAATTCCGACAGCCGCCGGGGGAATCGACCGCACCTCCGACCGTATCGTGGCAAACTGCCGACCATGCTCGGCCAGAAGATCTTTGATGGCGACTTCAGCCTTCTTGATCCGGGTCGGATCGTATTGGCTTTCCACCGAAAGTCCGACTTTGCGCTCTTTGAAGCGATCCAGCACATCGCTGGTCGAAACCGAACTCAATCCCGTGTAGTTGATCTCGCGGATCGTCGGCTTTTCTTTGACATAGACATGAATGCGCCATCCCTTTGGCGTCTGCTCGCGCTCGAAGCGAATGTCCTCGAAGTAGCCGGTGTTCCAAAGGGAGTTGAAGTCGCGTTCGAGGCCTGCGGCATCGTAGACATCCCCCGGGTGGGTGAAAATACGCGCCTTGACCGTGTCCGCCGGGATGCGTCGATTGCCATGGATCACAATCTCGGTGATTACATCCTGTTGAGCCCAGCCTCGGGGACACAACAGGACGACAAAACCGAGAAGAATGCCTGCCAATACACGACTTATGCTTCCAATTCTCACTTGCCGAACCGGCCAAGATGAAGAGAATGAAGCCGCTTGATGAGCGGTACGGCCAGAGCCGCTCGGGCGCATGGCAGGGATATCCGGATGAAAGCGAAGAGGAATCGCTACTACCTCGGCCTCAGGGAGTTAGGAAAACGGCAATTATACGGTAGAGCTAGGCGCAGCGTCCAAATCTGCCGCCCTTTGTTCGGGTTGCAATTCGATCATCGGGTTGGCTTCGCCAACTCCACCTCAACCAAGACGGAATAAAAGGTGGCGGAGTTGCCCATGTCGGTAAGTTTTTCTGAGGTAAGAGTGTTGATATTGCTTCCCCCGGGACTCAATTTCGCCCAATGCAGTTTCGCGGCCACCACGCCGGGCTGAACCGCGCCGTTTACCCTTGCCCGCAGCAGGATCTCGCCGCGATGGTTGAACACTCGCACGGGATCGCCGTTTTGAATTCCCCGCGCCTCGGCGTCCGCGGTGTGGATTTCCAGCAGACTCGTGTCTTCCATCTCCTGAATGCTCGGTAAGTTGGAAAAGGTTGTGTTCAGGTAGTTATCCGCCTTGCGGGCCAGCAGTTCCAGGGGAAGCGAAGCGTTCTTGCCAACGTGTCTGGATTCCTGAGGCGGGACAAACTCCGCCACCGGATCGAGTCCCTGTGCAACGAGCGCCGGGTTGTAGAACTCTGCCTTGCCGCTGGGCGTCTGAAACCCGCCTTGCGCAAAAGGCAGAAAAGGACGCTGATCCTGACTCGAGGTTTCAGCTTTCTCCTTCCCCTCAAAGTTCAATCGGCAATGGCCTTCGTGTTCGAGGCGTTCACGATCGATACCATTTAGCCATGGATTCGCCGAGCTCAAGGCGCTATCAATCATCTCGTTGACGGATTCGGTGAAACACGCTTCCTTGAATCCCATCGCAGCGGCCAATCCACGAAAAGCTTCCACATTCGACCGGCATTCGCCCAGCGGCTCGATCGCCTGATTCGACATCTGGAGGTAATAGTGGCCGTAAGCGGTCTGCAGATCCTTCTGCTCGAAAAACGTGGTGGCCGGCAGAACGATATCGGCGTAATCCACCGTGTCGGTGAAGAACTGTTCGTGCACCACAGTGAAGAGATCAGGGCGGCGCAGCCCACGAACGACGTCGTTATGATTTGGACATACTGCCGCAGGGTTTGAATTGTAGACGTACAAGCCTTTAATGGGCGGATCGGTCAACGTATTGAGAGCCTTGCCCAGTTCCACCATGTTCACCACTCGGCTCGGCCGCCCCAGGGTCTGTTGCATCAACTCCGGCTTGTCGAGCGCCTCGCGCTTCAATCCCCAACCGCCGCTGGTTGAGAGTTGAAGGCCTCCACCCACCTCTTTCCACGAACCTGTGATGCAGGGAAGCATGGTGATTGTCCGCGTCGCCATGCCACCACCCTCCGAGCGCTGCACGCCGTAGTTCATGCGGATCACCGCGGGCCGTACCGTGGCGTACTCGCGAGCCAAGGTTCGAATGTCGTCTGATGCGATGCCGGTCCACTTCGCGACTCGCTCGGGTGGATACGCTTTCACTTTTTCGCAAAGCTGCTCAAATCCGACCGTGTACTTCGGGACGTAGTCGGCATCATGCAGTCCCTCGGCGATGATCACGTGCATCATCCCCAGCGCGAGCGCAGCGTCGGTACCCGGGTTGATGGGCAGGTACCAATCGGCGCACTTTGCGGTACGAGTCTTATAGGGGTCAATCACGACCAGCTTCGCGCCTGCTCTTCGCGCTTCCTCGATAAACGGCCAAAGGTGAACGTTATTTCCGTGAATGTTCGCGCCCCAGGCAAGGATGTAGCGCGATTGCCGGAATTGCTCCGGCTCGGTCCCGAGCTTCACGCCGATCACGGATCTCAGTCCGGCCTCGCCCGCCGCCGAACAGATCGCTCGCTCCAGTTGCGATGCCCCCAGACGATGAAAGAAGCGGCGGTCCATCGACGAACCGCTCAGCACCGCCAGCGTGCCGCCGTACGAATACGGCAGGATCGCTTCGCTGCCAAACTCGTTCGCGATGCTCTTGAAGCGCGTTGCAATCTCTGTCAGCGCCTGGTCCCAGGAGATGCGCTCGAAATCTCCAGCGCCCTTGCTGCTGCCGCCCTTGGACGCGACCCGGCGCATCGGATAAAGAACCCGATCGGGGGAATAGACACGATCCAAATATTTCGCCACCTTCGCGCACAAAAAACCGCGCGTGATCGGATGGCTTGGATCTCCCTGGAGCTTTGTCGCCCGTCCATCTTCAACGGTGATCAAAACTCCGCACGCATCGGGACAGTCATGCGGGCATGCGGCATGCACAACTTTCTTCATGGACTTTTTCATTATACGAGGAAGGA
>Ga0210409_10001919_pt1 | contig 25987 bp, 15 predicted proteins | sample IncBWH17MmetaG_FD_161649 | JGI IMG/M metagenome (GOLD analysis project Ga0210409, IMG submission 161649) | Forest soil microbial communities from Barre Woods Harvard Forest LTER site, Petersham, Massachusetts, United States - Inc-BW-H-17-M | ecosystem: Environmental > Terrestrial > Soil >...
GTATGACCGCACCACCTTGCAGGGGGTAGACTTGCGCAGCATGAAGATCGGCCTGAAGCGCGCCCGTTCGCTGGAAAACTACGATACCGCATTGACCCTGGATTATTATCGCGACCGCCTGCAGCAGACCGATGGCGCGGTGCTGCCGCCGAATACCGTCATCCAGCCAGGCCAGCACCAGGCTTTGGTGCCGGGTTTCGCCTGGGTCCGGCGCGCGGTGGATAATTCCATTTTTCCGCGCAGCGGCCACATCTTCTCGATACAGACCGGTTTCGCCGTGAAAGGCTTCCTGACCGACCAGACCTTTTTCCGCGCCGACGGCCGCTATAAACATTATTTCCCAGTGGCCAAGCGCGACGTCGTGATCTTGCGCACCGAGCTGGGCGGCGTGTTTACCGCCGGTTCCAGCGCCGCCGTGCCGGCTTCCCTGCTGTTTCGCGCCGGCGGCAACGAATCGGTGCGCGGCTACAGCTACGAAAGCATAGGCAACTCGCAAAACGGCACGGTCTATCCGACCAAGTACCTGGTGACCGCCAGCGCCGAATACCAGCACTGGATCAGCGAGCAGTGGGGCGGCGCCCTGTTTTACGACGCCGGCACCGCGACCGACAGCTGGGCCAACCGCAGCATCAAGGTCGGGGTCGGCCCCGGCGTGCGCTACCGCAGCCCGGTCGGCACCGTTAACGTCGACCTCGCCTATGGCGTCCAGGCCAAGCAGTTCCGGCCGCATATTTCGCTAGGCATTGCCTTCTGATTTTTTATTTCCACGATTGAACGCATGACCGAAGCCACCGACAAATCCGCCGAAGCAGCCGCGCCGCCACCGAATCCGGGCGCTGCTCCTGGCCGCCTGCGCTGGCTGTGGCGCACGCTGGCGGCTTTGCCGTTGCTGCTGCTCCTGCTGGCTGGAGCCTTGTTCTATGGCGTACGCACGGAGTCTGGCGCGCACGCGCTGTGGCAGCTTAGTACCTGGGCGCTGCACGGCAACCTGTCCGGCCAGCTGGCCGGCGGCACGCTGGCGGACGGCCTGCGGCTGCGCAACCTGGTCTATCGCGACGCTACCCAGCAATACAAGATCGACCGCATCGACGCCAAATGGCAGCTCAGCTTCTCGCCCCTGAAGCTGCAGGTCGCTTACCTGCACGTCGGCGATGTCGAGGCCAGGCTGGAGCCGACGCCGCCGACGCCGACGGTGATGCCGGCCAGCCTCAAGCTGCCCCTGCAACTGCTGCTCAACGATATCTCGCTGAACAAGCTGTCCTTGCAGCAGGGCTTGAGCACGACCGAGCTGAGCCATCTGCAATTGCATGGCGAATCGGACGGCGTGCAGCACAAGCTGGTGCTGGAACGGCTCGATACGCCCTATGGCAAGGCCAGCGCCAACCTCAGCCTGAACGGCGTGTCGCCGTTTGCGCTGAGCGGCGGCGCCGAGCTCGGCGGCGAGTACGAGAAGGAAAAATATCAGCTGGATGCGGCCTTGTCCGGCAGCCTGGCGGCGCTGGGAGTTGATCTGGTGGCGCGCGGCGATAAACTGAGCGGCAACGCTAAGGTCGCGGCCACGCCGTTTGCAGCGATTCCATTCAAGACGCTGGAGCTGAACCTCGCCCACGTCAATCCGAAACTGTTCAGCAACGGCGCGCCGCAGGCAGACCTGAGCCTGCAAGCCACGCTGAAGCCAGTGGCGCCGCCGGCAGCCGCTGTGGCTAGCGCCAGCGTCGATTTGTCTACGCTGGCGGTGAGCGGCCCGGTGCGTATCGTCAACAGCATGCCAGGCGCCCTGGATCAGGACCGCTTGCCGCTGATCAGCGCCGGCGCCGAGCTGCAGCTGGATAGCCAGACCCAGCAGCTCTCGCAACTGCAGCTGAAGCTGGTGAAAAACGCCAGTATCAGCGGCGAGGGGCAATATCAAAGCGACGGCAAGAACAAGAATAACGGTGAATTCAAGCTCAATGTCGCCGGCCTCGACCTGCAAGCCTTGCATGGCAAGCTGAAGCCGACCCAGCTGCGCGGCCCGCTCAACATCAAGCTGACGCCGGACAACCAGCAGATCAGCCTGGACCTGGCGGATGCCACCTACAGGGCAAAGCTGGAGGCGGTAATCGATCCCAAGCAGGTCCTCCTGAAAACGGCCCAGCTGGCAGCCGGCGCTGCGCGGGTCGACGCCAGCGGCAGCCTCGGCCTGGATGCCGGAATGGCGTATGCGCTGAAGGGGACCCTGCGCGATTTCACCCCCTTCCTCTGGATTAACAGCAGCGCGCCGGCCAAGAGCGCGGCGCACGCCGGTAAGCGGCCGCCCTCGGCGCCTGCCGCGCATGCGGTGGCCGCCAATATCAACATGGATATCGATGCCGCCGGCAACCTGACGCCGGAGCTGAAGCTGAAGCTGAAATTCGCGGTCCACGACAGCAGCTATGACACGCTGCCGATGAGCGGCAACGGCTTGCTCAACCTGGCCGGCACGCGCTTGCTGCCGAGCGAGCTGGCTTTGTCGGTGGCGGGCAACGATGTGCAAGCCAAAGGCAGCTTCGGCGCCGCCGGCGACCGTCTCAATCTGAAGGTGGATGCGCCGGAACTGCAGCGGCTCGGGTTCGGCATTTCGGGCGCCGTGCATGTAGACGGACAGCTCAGCGGCAGCATGCAAAAGCCGAACGTGCAGGCCACCTACCGCGCCGAGAAGCTGGCCTTCGGCGAACACCGGCTGGACAGCCTGTCGGGGCAGGCCGATATACAGGCCGACCTCAACGCCAATCTCAACTCGAGCAGCAACCGCCTGGCCCTGACCATAGACGGGCGTGGCCTGCATAGCGCGGACGTGGCGCTGGAAAAGCTCAACCTCAATCTGAACGGTACTTACGCAGCGCACACCCTGAAACTGGAAAGCAGCGGTACCCTGCGCGGCAAACCTCTGCACCTGACCCTCGCTGCTCAGGGCAAACTCAGCGAGGGCAAGACAGGCTATGGCTGGCAAGGACAGCTCAGCGAGCTGCAAAACCAGGGTGTTCCGCGCATCAGCCTGGCGAACCCCTTGGCGATCACTGCCGAAGCCGGCCGAGTGCTGCTGGGCGCCACGCGCCTGACTGTGGCGGACGCGCAGATCGACTTGAAGAATTTTAACTTCGATCACGGCAAGCTGCAATCGGCCGGCGCCATCAATGCCCTCAACGTGGCGACCATCGTGAGTCTGGCGCAAGAGTTCGGGGCGCCGGAAGTGCCGGTGAAGACCGACCTGGTTCTGGACAGCAGCTGGGATTTCACGCTGGCCGACAACCTCAGCGGTTTCCTGCAGATTGCCCGCCGCAGCGGCGATTTGCGGGTCAACCCGGGACGCGGCGATGTCAGCCTGGGTTTGTCGGAACTGAAGTTGCGCGCCGATTTACAGGACAGCCATATCAAGCTGGATACGCAAGTGGCGAGCGCCAGGATCGGTACGCTGGCAGCCCAGGTGCAGCTGGCTTTGCAGAAGACCGACGGCGTCTGGGGTTTCAGCGACAGTTCTGGCTTGTCCGGGCAGGCCACGCTAAGGGTACCGCAGCTGAAATCGATAGGCGCGCTGATCGGGCCGCAAGTGGCGCTCGACGGCAGCATCGGCATGGATCTGGCCCTGAGCGGCGAACTGGGCAAGCCTAAGCTGTCGGGCAAGGTCAACGGCGACCAGTTGGCGGTCACCTTGTTCGACCAGGGCATCAAGCTGAAGGATGGCATCGCGCGCCTGAACCTGGCGGATAACGTGATCGATCTGCAGCAGCTGGAATTCCACGGCGGCGACGGCAATGTGCGCGCCACCGGCAGGCTGCAGCTGGGCCACGACAATCCGGACCTGACTGCCAGCGTGATCGCCGATCGCCTGCAGCTGTTCGCCAGCCCGGATCGCCAGCTGATGCTGTCCGGCCAGGCCAAGATCGCCAACGTCAAGGAGCAATTGCATGTCGACGGCAAGTTCAAGATCGACAAGGCATTGTTTGACCTGCCGCCTAGCAGTGCGCCGACGCTGGGCGACGATGTCGTCATCGTGCGCAAGGATGCCAAGACAGCGCGGGCGGCGCCGCTGACAGATAAGGAAAAACGGGCCAAGACAGCGGAAAAGCCGGCTGGCTCCGCGACACCGGTGATGAATGTGGAAGTCGATTTCGGCGACGATTTCCGTTTCCGCGGCAGCGGCGCCGACTTGCGCTTGCGCGGTGCCATGCAGGTGCGCAGCGAGCCTTACCAGCCCTTGCGCGCGACCGGCACCATCCGCGTCGCCGACGGCACCTACGAGGTGTTTGGCCGCAAGCTGGCGATTGAACGCGGCCTGATCAATTTCCAGGGACCGATCGATAATCCGAACATCAATATCCTGGCCATGAAGCGCAACCAGGAAGTCGAGGCTGGCGCCGAAATCACCGGCAATCCTTCCAACCTGCGGGTCAAGCTGGTGTCCGAGCCGAATGTCTCGGATGAGGAAAAACTGTCGTGGCTGATGTTCGGCCACGGCAGCGACAGCGCGGCGCTGGGCCAGCGCCAGGCGGCTGGACAGGCGCTGGCGCTGCTGGGAAATTACGGCGGTAAGAAGATCGCCCAGGGCATAGGCTTCGACGAATTCTCGATCGGCTCGAGCGATTCCGGCATCGATAACGAGCAGGTGGTAAACCTGGGCAAGGCGATTACCGAGAAAATCAATCTCGGCTACGAACAGAGCCTGACCAGCGCCGCCAGCATCCTCAAACTGACCTGGCAATTTTCACGGCGCTGGTCGATGGTGATGCGCGGCGGCACCATCAACGGCCTTGAAGTGACCTATAACCTGCGCTTCGATTAGGCGGCGATGACGGATTTAACCGGCGCGCCGGCCCGACATTTCGGCGCCGGCATCCGGCTGCAGCTTCAAGGCAAACGGCAGCGAGGCCAGGGCGACTAGCGCGATCACCACAAAAGCCGGCCAGAAATCGGCGCTGACGATGGTGGCATGGCCCTGGACCTGGTTCGACACCTGCAGCGCAAAGCCGCCGACCGTGACGCCCAGGCCGATCGCCAGCTGCTGGGCGACACTGGTCAGGCTGGTGGCCTGGCTCATCTGCTGCTGGTCGATCTCCGCGTAGGCAATCGCATTCAGGCTGGTGAACTGCATGGAACGCACGCAGCCGCCCAGCAGCAACAGCAAGATGATGAAGACATGCGAGGTATCCGCCTTGAGCACGCCGAAGGCGGCCATCGACAAGGCGCCGAGCAGGGTGTTGTAGACCAGCACGCTGCGGAAGCCAAAGCGTTTCAGCACCTTGCTGGTCATGGTCTTGACGAAGATCGCGCCGGCCGCCGAAGCGCAGGTCAGCAGGCCCGACTGGAACGGCGTCAGGCCGAAGCCGAGCTGGAACAGCAGCGGCAGCAGGAACGGCAGGGCGCCGACGCCGATGCGGAACAGCGAACCGCCGTAGACATTCATGCGCAGCGTCGGGATTTTCAGCAGGCGCAGGTTGATCAGCGGATGCGGCGTGCGGAAGGCGTGCCAGACATAGGCCAGCAAGCTGAGGCTGCCGACCGCCACGCAGATCAGCGAGACGTCGCCGGCCACCAGGTGGCGGCCGGCGCTGGCCAGCCCGAACATCAGGGTCGAGCAGCCGATGGCAGACAGCAGGAAGCCGGGCAGGTCGAGCGGTACGGTGTCGTCGCTGCGCAGGTTTTCGATATAACGCGTCGCCAGGTAGATGCCGAGAATGCTGATCGGTACGTTGATGAAGAAGATCCAGCGCCAGTGGAAATACGTGGTGATGAAACCGCCCAGCGGTGGCCCAATCACCGGCCCCAGCAGGGCCGGGATGGTCAGGTAGCTGAGCGCGCGCACCAGTTCCGCCTTGGAGGTGGTGCGCAAGATCACCAGGCGCCCGACCGGCACCATCATGGCGCCGCCTATGCCTTGCAGGAAGCGGGCGGCGACGAATTGCGCCAGCGTATCCGACATGCCGCACAGGATGGAGCCCAGCATGAAGACGCCGATGGCGCTGCGGAACACGGTGCGGGCGCCGAAGCGGTCGGCCATCCAGCCGCTGATCGGGATAAACACCGCCAGGCTGACCAGATAGGAAGTCATCGCCAGCTTGAGCGCAATCGGGCTTTCTCCCATGTCTTGCGCCATCATCGGCAATGAGGTGGCGATCACGGTGGAGTCCATGTTTTCCATGAACAGGGCGCAAGCCACGATCAGCGGCGTGAGAAAGACGCGGGATATAGCCATGTGGGGTCGGTGATGTGTGGCGGTTGAAGCGCAAACTGTGTCACCACGGCAAGCATGATGCCATGGCAAATCTGCTGCGTTTACAAAGAGCATAATTATAACGTTTTAACGAATATGGTTCTGATCGGGTAGCATGCAGGCTGTCGCATCAGCTGCCTGCCGTATCTTTGCAAAAAATCATGACCAACACGCCTTACTCGCCGACCGAATGTTTCGCATTGCTGGACGACCGCACCGCGGCGGCCACGGACTCTCCCTCATCGCGCCTGTACACAGGGCATGTGCGCAGCCTGCAGTGTGGTGCCGCCGACCAGCTGCCGCTGCTGATCGCGCAGATGCAGCAAGCCTTGCGCGAGGGTTTGCACGCAGTGGCAGTGTTCACCTATGAACTGGGACTTGGCTTGCAGGGTATTCCGCAGCCGGCCGCCATCGGCGCGGAGCCGCCAGTGCTGGCGCAGATTTTACTGTTTTCGCAATGCCGGCATCTGAGCGATAGCGAGGTGGATGACTGGCTGGCGCAGCGCCAGGCCGCAGACCATGGCGCTGCCGGCATCGCCAGGCTGCAGCCGAATGTCGGCGCCGCGGAGTTTGCCGCGGCCATCGCCAAAATCCACGCCTACATCGAGGCGGGCGACACCTATCAGGTCAATTACACCTACCGCCTGCGTTTCGATGCCTATGGCAGCCCGATTGCCTTGTTCCGGCAGCTGCGCGGCCGTCAGCCGGTACCCTACGGCGGCTTGATCCAGCTGGCCGACGGTACGGCCGTGCTGTCGCTGTCGCCGGAGCTGTTCGTACGGCACGTCGACGGCTGGCTGACCGCGCGGCCGATGAAAGGCACCGCCGCCGCCAGCGGCGACGCCGGGCAGGATCTGCTGGCGGCGCAGACGCTCGCGGCAGATCCCAAGAACCTGGCGGAAAACCTGATGATCGTCGATTTGCTGCGCAACGACCTGGGCCGCATTGCCGTGCCCGGTTCGGTGCAGGTGCCGCATCTGTTTGAGGTGACGCAGTTCAATACCGTGCTGCAGATGACGTCTACGGTGCAGGCCCAGGTACGCGACGATGTCAGTCTCAGCGATGTCATCCAGGCGCTTTATCCCTGCGGCTCGATCACCGGCGCACCCAAGCATCGCACCATGCAGATCATCCAGGAACTGGAACCGGCGCCGCGCGGCCTGTATACCGGCGCCATTGGCTGGTTCGATGCGGAGTCCGCCGGCCGCCAGTTTGGCGATTTCTGCCTGTCGGTGCCGATCCGCACCCTGTGGCTGCAGCCGGCGGCGCCGCAAGGACCGCACGGCGCTGCGGTGCGGCGCGGCGAGATGGGCGTCGGCGCCGGCATCGTGCACGACAGCGTGGCGGCGGAAGAGTATGCCGAATGCGCCTTGAAGGCGAAATTCCTGACCGGATTGCGGCCAGATTTTTCTTTGTTTGAAACCATGTATGCAAGCAGCACCGATGGTTGCCGTCATCTGGATCTGCATTTGCAGCGTCTGCAGGAATCGGCTGCCTACTTCGGTTTTCCCTGCGACGGCAGCGCCCTGCGCGCCGCGCTGCAAGCACATTGCGATGCTTTGCCGACGACGGCAGCGATGCGCTTGCGCCTGACCCTGGCTGCCGATGGCAGCTACAGCTTGCAGAGCGCCGAGCTGGCCGCGCCGGCGACGCCGGTCGGCTTGCTGATCGCACCAATGCCGACGCAGTCTGACGATTTGTTCCTGCGCCACAAGACGACGGAGCGCCAGCGCTACGACCAGGCCTGGCAACAGGCGCAGCAGCTGGGCGCTTTCGATATGCTGTTCTTCAATCAGCGCGGGGAATTGACAGAGGGTGGCCGCAGCAGCGTCTTCCTCAAGCTGGATGGCCGCTGGTATACGCCGCCGCTGCAAGCGGGCTTGCTGCCGGGCGTGATGCGCAGCGTGCTGTTGAACGATCCGGCATGGAATGCCGCCGAGCGCAGCCTCGGCATGGAGGATTTGCTGGCGGCGGAGGAGATCATGGTGTGCAACGCCTTGCGCGGCGCCATGCCGGCGACGCTGCTGCACATCGCCTAGCTTAGAACGCGATAATCACGACCGAGCCGGCCACGATCAGCGAGCCGCCGATGGCCACCGGCCAGGTCAGCTGTTCGCCGGCAAACAGCAAGCCCAGCACGATGGCGAAGGCGACGCTCAGCTTGTCGATCGGCGCAACTTTTGAAATCGGGCCGATCTGCAGCGCGTGGTAATAGCACAGCCAGGACAGGCCGGTGGCGATCGCCGACAAGACCAGGAACAGCCAGTTGGAGGCGCCGACCAGCGCCGGCTTTTGCCATTCGTCGCGCAAGGTGACGATGCCGGCGATCACCACCAGGATCACTACGGTGCGGATGAAGGTGGCAAAATTGGAGTTCATGCCAGTCACGCCGAATTTGCCGAAGATCGCCGTCAGGCCGGCAAAAAATGCCGAGCCGAGCGCAAACAATTGCCAGCTAGAGCTGAATTTCATGGTTTTCCCCCGGTTATCGTGTACTCATCTCCTGCTCAGCCGCCGGCGATACGGCTACTTTGCGGCTGGCTTGGCGCCGGCAATCGTGGCGTCGCGGTCGTTCAGCACTTTGTTGGCCGGCAGTTCGCTCTGGTCCCAGCCGCCGCCCAGCGCCTTGATCAGCAGCACGCTGGCAGACAGGCGCCGGTTCTGGATATCCAGCGCCGAACGCTCGGCGCTGAGCGCGGTTGCCTGCACCGTCGCCACGCTAGTGTAATTCACCAGGCCGGACTTGTACTGGTTGAGGATCAGTTCCACCGCCAGGCGCGCCGACTTCACCGTTTCATCCTGCACCGCCGCTTCCTGTTCCAGGATGCGCAGGGCCGCCAGATTGTCTTCGACTTCCTGGAAGCCGGTCAGCACGGTCTGCTTGTAGGCGGCGACGCTGGCGTCGAAACCGGCGATCGCCTGGTCGCTCTGGGCGCGCCGGGCGCCGCCGTCAAACAGGGTGGCCGCCAGCGCCGGGCCGAGCGACCAGATGCGGTTCGGCACGGTCAGCCAGTTGGCAAAACTGTTGCTTTGGAAGCCGCCGGAAGCGGACAAGGTCAGGTTCGGGAAATAAGCTGCCTTGGCGACGCCGATCTGGGCGTTGGCTGCCGCCGCGCGGCGTTCGGCGCCGCTGATATCGGGACGCCGCTCGAGCAGGGCGGAAGGGACGCCGACCGGGATCGCCGGCAGCACCGCCACCATGGTGCTTGGCGCAATCGAGAAAGTCGAGGCCGGCTGCCCGGTCAGCATGGCGATGGCATGCTCCAGCTGCGCGCGCAGCACGCCATTGTCCAATGCCTGTGCCTGCGCGCCCTTGAGCTGGGTCTGCGCCTGGATGACGTCGGATTTGGCGACCACTCCGACCGCATACTGGTTCTGCGTCAGCTGATACGATTTCTGATAGGCGGCCACGGTATCGTCGAGCAGCTTTTGCTGCGCATCGAGTACCCGCAACTGCAGGTAGTCTTGCGCCAGCGTGGCTTGCGCGCTCAGCCGGGTTGCCTGCAGGTCGGCGGCGCTGGCCTGGGCCGTCGCCTGGTTGGCTTCCACCGTGCGGCTGATGCGGCCCCACAGGTCCGGCTCCCAGCTGACGCTCGGTCCGAGCGAGAAGCTGTTCGACACCGAGCCGCCGTTGGCGCTGTTGACGAGAGAGCTGCTGCTGTTGCGTCCGCCGCCGGAGCGGGTGGCGGAAACGCTGGCTGACACCGTCGGCAGGTAGGCGGCGCGGGCCGATTGCACCAGCGCTGCAGCTTGGCGGAACTGCGCTTCGGCCTGCACCAGGTTCTGGTTGGAGATGTTGACCTGTTCGACCAGGCTGTTGAGTTGTGGATCCTGATAGATTTCCCACCAGTTGCCGCGCAGTTCCTGGTCTTTCGGCGTGGCGGTTTTCCAATCCTTGTTTTCCTTGAAGGCAACAGGCTCTTCAGTGCTTGGCCGCACATAGTCAGGACCGACCGCGCAGGCGCTCAGGAACAGCGCTGCGGCTGCTGCCGCCAGCAGGGTTTTATACATGGGTGCTTGCAAGTGTTTCATATCAGATCCGTTGATTGTCTTTGGTCGTGCTTGCTGCGTTTTGATTTACACCGCTTCGGCTGCATCCGGCGCCGGCCTGCCGCCGCGCCGCTCCCACTTATCCTTGCTCCACAGGCGGAACCTGTCCATGTACAGATACACCACCGGCGTCGTGTACAGGGTCAGCAACTGGCTCATGATCAGGCCGCCGACAATCGCAATGCCCAGCGGCCGCCGCAGCTCGGCGCCGTCGCCCGCACCCAGCGCCAGCGGCACCGCGCCCAGCATGGCGGCCATGGTGGTCATCATGATCGGCCGGAAGCGCAGCTTGCAAGCCTCGAAAATCGAATCGCGCGGCGATAGTCCCTGTTCGCGTTCCACATGCAGGGCGAAGTCGATCATCATGATCGCATTCTTCTTGACGATGCCAATCAGCAGGATCACCCCGATCAGCGCGATCAGGCTGAAATCGGTGCCGGTCGCCAGCAGCGCCAGCAGGGCGCCGACGCCGGCCGACGGCAGGGTCGAGAGGATGGTGATCGGATGCACATAGCTTTCATACAGGACGCCAAGCACGATGTAGACCGCCAGCAGCGCCGTCAGGATCAGCATCGGCTGGCTGCTCAACGACGACTGGAAGACGTTGGCGGTGCCCTGGAAGCTGCCGTGCACCGAGGTCGGCACGCCGATCCTGGCCATGGCGTCGTTGATCGCCAGCGTGGCGTCCGACAGCGATTCGCCAGCCGGCAGGTTGAAAGAAATGGTCGAGGCGATGAACTGGCTCTGGTGATTCACCGCCAGCGAGGTGTTGGTCGGCTGGAAACTGGAGAATGCCGCCAACGGCATCTGCTGTTCGGCCGCGGTCGACAAGGTTAGCGCCAGCGACGAATTGGACGCCAGCTGGCCGCCTGCGGTCAAGGCCGGCGGCGTACCCAGCGCCGACGTCGTGGGCGACAGGTTGGCGGTGCTGGCAGGGATGCTGACATAGGTGTCGTGCAGGATTTGCGGACTTTGCAAGTATTGCGGCCCGGCTTCCATCACCACGTGATACTGGTTCATGCCGCTGTAGATGGTCGATACCTGGCGCTGGCCGAACAGATCGTTCAGGGTGGCATCGATCAACTGCGGGGTGACGCCGCTGCGGATCGCCGTTTCGCGGTCTATGGTCAGGGTGGTCTGCAAGCCCTTGTCCTGCTGGTCGGTATTGACGTCGGCCAACTGCGGCAAGGCGCTCAAGGCGTCGCGGATTTTCGGTTCCCAGATGCGCAGCTCGTTGAGGTCGTCCGACTGCAGGGTGTACTGGTACTGGGCGTCGCTGGAACGGCCGCCGGTGCGGATGTCCTGCACCGACTGCATGAACAGGTTGGCGCCAGGCACATGGCTGAGCTTGCCGCGCAGGCGCGCGATCACCTGGTCGGCGGTGAGCTTGCGTACGGTCAGCGGCTTGAGCGTGATGAACATGTTGCCGCGATTGCTCTGGCCGCCGCCGGTAAAGGCGATCACGCTCTGCACATCCGGATCGCTGCGAACAATGTTGACAAATTGATCAAGCTTGACCTTCATCGACTGGAATGAAATCGACTGGTCGCCCTGGATGCCGCCGATCACCAGGCCGGTATCCTGCTGCGGGAACAACCCTTTGGGGATCACCGTATACAGATAGACGTTGAGGAAGATGGTGGCCACCAGGATGATGATCATCAGCGGCGAGAAGCGCAGCGCCCAGGCCAGCGAACGTTCGTAGCCGCGCAGCATGGCATCGAAAGCACGCTCGGTGGCGTTGAAGAAACGGCCCTGCTTGCGTTCCGGCTCGTGTTTCAGCAGGCGCGCGCACATCATCGGCGTGGTCGTCAGCGAAACCACCAGCGAGACCAGGATCGCCACCGACAAGGTCACCGCAAATTCGCGGAACAAGCGGCCGACGATACCGCCCATCAACAGAATAGGGATGAATACCGCGATCAGGGAGATGCTCATCGACAGCACCGTGAAACCGACTTCCTTGGCCCCCAGCATGGCCGCCGCGAATGGTTTCTTGCCCTGTTCAATGTGGCGCGAGACATTTTCCAACACCACGATCGCATCATCGACCACGAAGCCGGTGGCGATCGTCAGCGCCATCAGCGACAGGTTGTCGAGACTGTAGCCGAGCAGATACATGACGCCGAAGGTGCCGATCAGCGATATCGGCACCGCTACCGCCGGGATCAGCGTGGCGCGGCCGCTGCGCAGGAACAGGAACACCACCATGATCACCAGCCCGATCGACATCAGCAGAGTGCGTTCGGTCTCGCGCAGGGAAGCGCGGATGGTCGGCGTGCGGTCCATCACGACGTCGAGGTTGATGGCCGCCGGGATCGAGGCGCGCAGCTGCGGCAGCAGGGCCCGTACTTCGTCGACGGTTTCGATGATGTTGGCGCCCGGCTGGCGGTTCAGGATCACCAGCACGGAAGGCTTGCCGTTGGCCGAGCCGGCGTTGCGCACATTGGCGACCGAATCGGTCACCTGTGCGACATCGCTGACCCGCACCGCGGCGCCGTTGCGGTAGGCGACGATCAGCGGCATGTATTCGGCTGCGGTCTTGGCCTGGTCGTTGGCGTAGATCTGCCAGTTCTTGTCGCCGTCTTCCAGCACGCCTTTGGGGCGGTTGGCGTTGGTGGCGGCAATCGCGGTACGCACATCGGCGCTGCCGATGCCGTACTTGTTGAGTGCGGTCGGGTTCAGCTCGACCCGCACCGCCGGCTGCGAACTGCCGCCGACGCTGACCTGGCCGACGCCAGTCACCTGCGACAGCTTTTGCGCCAGGATGGTATCGGCGGCGTCGTACATCTGGCCTTGCGTCATGCTGTCCGAGGTCAGCGACAGGATGATGATCGGCGCATCGGCCGGATTCACCTTGCGATAGCTTGGGTTGCTGGGCAAGCCGGTCGGCAGCAGGTTGCGGGCGGCATTGAGCGCGGCCTGGACGTCGCGCGCGGCGCCGTCGATGTCGCGGCTGAGATCGAACTGCATGGTGATGCGGGTCGAACTCAGCGTGCTGGAGGAGGTCATTTCGGTGACGCCGGCAATCGAGCCGAGCGCACGTTCCAGCGGCGTCGCCACGGTGGCCGCCATGGTTTCCGGGCTGGCGCCGGGCAGGCCGGCCGAGACCGAGATGGTCGGCAGGTCCACTTGCGGCAAAGGCGATACCGGCAACAGCCGGAACGCCACCATGCCGGCCAGCGCCACGCCGATGGTCAACAGCGTGGTGGCGATCGGCCGTTCAATAAAGGGACGCGATATATTCATGCTGTCGTCACGGCTTAACCGGCTCCGCTGCAGCGCTGTCGTGTTGGTCATCGTCGCCGTCGGCGTCCTTGCTGCCGAAGCGTTCACGCATGCGGCGCGCCAGGTTGTCGAAGGCCAGATAGATCACCGGTGTTGTGAACAGGGTCAGCACTTGCGATACCAGCAGGCCGCCGACCATGGTGATCCCCAGCGGTTGCCGCAATTCCGAGCCGACGCCAGTACCCAGCATCAAAGGCAACGCGCCCAGCAAGGCCGCCATGGTGGTCATCAGGATCGGCCGGAAGCGCAGCAGGCAAGCCTGGTAGATCGCGTCACGCGGGCTCTTGCCCTCGTTGCGTTCGGCGTCCAGGGCGAAGTCGATCATCATGATGGCGTTTTTCTTGACGATACCGATCAGCAGGACGATGCCGATGATGCCTATGATGCCAAGATCGCTGCCGGCGATCATCAGCGACAGCAGGGCGCCGACCCCGGCCGACGGCAGCGTCGACAGGATGGTAATCGGATGGATATAGCTTTCATACAGCACGCCCAGCACGATATACATGGTGACGATCGCCGCCAGGATCAGGATCAGGGTATTGCTGAGCGAAGCCTGGAACGCCAGCGCCGCGCCCTGGAACTGGGTCTGGATACTGTCCGGCATGCCGATCTCCAGCTCCGCCGCGTGGATCGCCTTGACCGCGTCGCCCAGCGAAGCGCCGGCCGCCAGGTTGAATGAGATCGTGGTGGCAGGGAACTGGCCGATGTGGTTGATCACCAGCGGCGAGGTGCGTTCTTCGATGGTGGCGATGCTGGACAAGGGCACCTGGTTGCCGTTGCCGGCCACCAGGTAGATGCTGTTCAGCGCCGTCGGGCCTTTCTGGAATTCCGGCTTGACTTCCATCACCACCCGGTACTGGTTCGACTGGGTGTAGATGGTGGAGATCAGGCGTTGGCCGAAGGCGTTATACAAGGCATTGTCGATCGCCGCGGTAGTGATGCCGAGGCGCGAGGCGGCGTCGCGGTCGATCGCGATATACGCCTGCAGGCCGAGATCCTGCTGGTTGCTGGCGATGTCGGCCAGCTGCGGGATCTGGCGCAGGCGCTCGATCAGTTTCGGTACCCAGATGCTGAGCTCTGCCGGATTGGCGTCCTCGACGCTGAACTGATACTGGGTGCGGCTGACGCTGTCTTCGATGGTCAGGTCCTGCACCGGCTGCATGTACAGCGTGATGCCGCCGACCTGGCGGTCCAGTTCCGGCTGCAGGCGGCGGATGATGTCGCTGGCGCTCATGTTGCGCTGGTCGCGCGGCTTCAGGTTGATCAGCATGCGGCCGCTGTTGAGCGTGGCGTTGCTGCCGTCGATGCCGATGAAGGAAGACAGGCTTTCCACTGCGGGATCCTTCAGCACCACGGCCGCCAGCGCCTGCTGCCGTTCCGCCATGGCGGCAAAGGAGACCGACTGGCTGGCTTCAGAGATACCCTGGATGACGCCGGTGTCCTGCACCGGGAAAAAGCCTTTCGGAATGAAGATGTACAGCACCGCGGTCAGCACCAGCGTGCCGATGGCGACGAGCAGGGTGGAGTACTGATGACGCAGCACCCATTGCAGGGCGACGCCGTAGCGGGCAATGATGTTGTCGAAAAATGCACCGCTCTTGCGGTAGAACCAGCTTTGCTTTTCTTCCGGGATGTGGTGCAGCAGCTTGGCGCACATCATCGGCGTCAGGGTCAGCGAAATCACGGCCGAAATCAGGATCGCCACCGCCAGCGTGATGGCGAATTCGCGGAACAGGCGTCCCACCACGTCGCCCATGAACAGCAGCGGAATCAGCACCGCAATCAAGGAAAACGTCAGGGAAATGATGGTGAAGCCGATCTGCTCGGCGCCTTTCAGGGCTGCCTGCAAAGGCTTCATGCCTTCTTCGATGTAGCGCGAGATATTCTCGATCATCACGATCGCATCGTCGACCACGAAGCCGGTGGCGATGGTGAGCGCCATCAGGGTCAGGTTGTTGACGGAAAAGCCGGTCAGGTACATGACGCCGAAGGTGCCGATCAGCGACAGCGGCACCGCCACGCTTGGGATGATGGTGGCTGGCACACTGCGCAGGAACAGGAAAATCACCATCACCACCAGCGCGATCGACAGCAGCAGTTCAAACTGCACGTCCGACACCGAGGCGCGGATGGTGGTGGTGCGGTCGGTCAGGATCTGGACATCGATGGCGCCGGGCAGGGTGTCCTGCAGTTGCGGCAGGATCTTCTTGATGCTGTCGACTACGCCGATGACGTTGGCGCCAGGCTGGCGCTGGATGTTCAGGATGATCGCCGGCGACTGGTTGGCCCAGGCCGCCAGCCTGACGTTTTCGGCATCGTCGACGACGTCGGCAATGTCGGAGACGCGGATCGGCGCGCCGTTCTTGTAGGCGATGATCAGGTTGCGGTATTCGTCGGCTGAGCGCAGCTGGTCGTTGGCGTCGATGGTCGAGGCGCGCGAGGGGCCGTCGAAACTGCCCTTGGCCTGATTGACGTTGGCGTTGCCGATGGCAGTGCGGATATCGTCAAGATTCAGTCCCAGCGCGGCGACGGCGCGCGGATTCAGCTGCAGCCGCACGGCCGGCCGCTGGCCGCCCGACAGGCTGACCAGGCCGACGCCCGGCACTTGCGAAATCTTTTGCGCCAGGCGGGTGTCGATCAGATCCTGCACCTTCGGCAGCGGCAGTGTCTTGGACGTGATCGCCAGCGACAGGATGGGGGTGTCGGCCGGATTGACCTTGTTGTAGATCGGCGGCGTCGGCAGGTCGGAAGGCAGCAGGTTGCTGCCGGCGTTGATGGCTGCCTGCACTTCCTGCTCGGCGATATCCAGGCTCAGGTCCAGGCTGAACTGCAGCGTGATGACTGAAGCGCCGCCGGAACTGGTGGAGGACATCTGGTTGAGGCCTGGCATCTGGCCGAACTGCCGTTCCAGCGGCGCCGTCACCGAGGAAGTCATGACGTCAGGGCTGGCGCCGGGATACAGCGTCACCACCTGGATGGTTGGATAGTCCACTTCAGGCAGCGCCGAAAGCGGCAGCTGCTTGTAGGCGACGACACCGGCCAGGAAAATCGCCAGCATCAGCAAGGATGTGGCGACCGGCCGGAGAATAAACTGGCGTGAGGGATTCATGCGTTCCGTTCTTTACGGCCGATTATTGGCTGTTGCTTTTGTTGGCGGCGGGTGCTGCGGCAGTGTCGCTGGCGGCGGCAGCGCTGCTGCTGGCATCCTGGCGATGGCGGTGGCCGCCCTTGTGGGCGCCGGCGGCATCGGCCGTACCTGCACCAGCTGCTGCAGCTGCCGCAGCAGGGCCGCCACGCGTTATTGGCTCTATTTTTGCGCCTTCTTTCAACTTGTCGATGCCGTCGACGACGACGGTTTCGCCGATGGCGATGCCTTTCTCGATGGCAGTCGATTCGCTTTCGGTCGGGCCGGCCGTCACCTGACGGATAGTGACGGTATGGTCAGGCTTGACGACATACACAAAAGTGCCTTTGGCGCCGCGCTGGATGGCGGCGTTGGGGATCACGATAGCGTCCTTGCGGGTGTCGAGCAGCATGCGGGCATTGACGAACTGGCTGGGGAACAGAGCATAGCTGGCATTCGGCGATTCCGCCTTGAGCTTGACCGTGCCGGTGGTACTGTCGACCTGGTTGTCGATGGTCAGCAGGTAGCCGCTGTCGAGCTTGTTCTTCTGGTCGCGGTCCCAGACGTCGGTCGGCAGTTTCTTGCCGGCCTGGATCTGCTTCATGACGCTCGGAATATTATCTTCCGGAATGCTGAATACAGTAGTGATCGGCTGCAGCTGGGTGATGATGACGATGCCGTTGGTGTCGCTGGCGTGCACCACGTTGCCGAGGTCGACCTGGCGCAGGCCGAGCCGGCCGCCGATAGGCGCCGTGACACGCGAGTAGGTAAGTTGCAGGCGGGCGCTGTCGAGCGAGCCCTGGTCTGATTTGACCGTGCCTTCATATTGCTTGACCAGCGCGGCCTGGGTATCGACCTGCTGGCTGGCGATCGAATCTTGCGCCAGCAAGGTGCGGTAGCGTTTCAAATCGATCTGCGCCGCTTGCAGCAAGGCCGTGTCTCTGGCCAGCTGACCTTCGGCCTGCGTCACCGCAACCTGGTAAGGACGCGGATCCAGCTCCGCCAGCAGGGCGCCTGCCTTCACCACCTGCCCCTCCTGGAAATGCAGTTTCATCAACTGGCCGTCGACCCGGCTTTTGACCACCGCCGTGGCTTCCGGAGTGACGCTGCCCAGCCCGGCAATGTAGATGTTGATGTCGCCGCTTTTGGCGACGGCGACACCGACCGGCAACGGGCCGCCGGCGCCGGCGAAAGCACCGCGCTTGCCCCCCTTGCCGCCGCCTTTGCCGGCGCCGCTGGTTGCTGCTCCCGCCTGGTCCGGTTTTCCTGCCGCGCCGTCGGCGGGCTGGTGGCTGCGGCCCCAGATCAGATAGGCCGCCAGGGCCAGCACCACGACTGCAATCAGCCACAGCCAGCCGCGCTGAAATCCGCCCTGGCGCTGGTTTGGAAGTGGGGCTGGCCGGGGCTGGCTAGGTTGGTCGATTTTTGGAGTCGGTGTAGTAGTCATCGCAGGCAGGAGGTCAGTCAGAGTATGGTCAGGTGCAATGCTTGGATCCGCTGAAATCAGGACTCAGAGGATTGCTGAAGTGCAGTTACATGAGTTTAGCGAGTAAATTTTACCGGCGTGTGTATTTATTAGAAATTGTTTCAATTTAATGAACGGCGTCTGGCAGTGTAGCGGCAAGCGTTGCGGACGGCAATTGGCGCCGCTGCGCGCTGCAGGAAGGCGCGCAGCGGCAAATGACGAAGCCGCAGGGCTGCGCACGGTGATGCGCGCAGCGTCTACGGCTTCGCCATATGCCCGGCCCGGCTGGGCCCGGTCCCCGGTTTCAGTTATGGACGGCTTTCCTGTGCGCCGTCAGGACCGCCGCGGTGGAAGCCGCGATGGCCGAAACGGTGCTGTTCCAGGCGCTTGAAGTGTTCGTCAAAGACTTTTTGCTGCACCGGTGTCAGTACAGCGTAGAATTCCTTGACGGCCGCGGTATGTTCGGCCAGGCGGGTTTCAGCCCGTTTCAGGAATTCCATGCGATGGTCCAGGCGTTCCGGGGCGGTCAGCTTGGCCCAGTCTTCCTTGTTCGGGCGCTGCGGCGGGACGGCTGGCTTGACCGGCTTGATCTTGCCGACAAAGGTTTGCCAGGCCGGCTCTTGCGCTGCGGTGATCTTCAGGTCGTCATGCCATTTGGCCTGCATTTTTGCCATGCGGTCGGCAAATTTGGCTTGTTGTTCCGGTGTCGGCGGGCCCTTCTTGGCGCCGTCGGTCTGGGCGTAGGCAGTCAGGCCCATGGCGGCAATGCTCAATGCAGTCACGCCGATCAGTAATTGTTTGCGAAGCTTGAACATGGTGGAGTCCTTCTATGAATGTGAGTGCAATCTGCACAGTTCGTATTGGAACGCGCCGGTGTGTCGCCGGTTTTTCATAGAGCCCAGGCTTTGTATCTGCTTGTATGGGGTCAAGTTTGCTTTGTATCCTAAAGTGTCGGGGTGCGTGGCGGATATGCCAATATACAAATTACTATCGTCTTTCCTGCGCCGGCTTGCCATAATCCTGAAAACGACAAATACTTGCTGTCGATTTACATTCGTTTCGTATCGGCTATAGTTTGCCTTGCCGGCATGGATAGCCTTATTTTTGGATTGGCCGTATTTCCGGTCTTACTGCAGCTACTAGGATAATTATTAAGCATATGGAAACTGCTGCTCATATATTGGTGGTCGACGACGACCACGAAATCCGGACTTTGCTGGCCGAATATCTGGACGCCAACGGCTTCCGCACGCTAATGGCGACCAACGGCAGCGACATGCGCAAAGTGCTGTCGGAAACCCGGGTCGACCTGGTGGTGCTGGATCTGACCCTGCCGGGCGAAGACGGCCTGACGCTATGTCGCAACCTGCGCGCCGATTCGAATATCCCGGTGATCATGCTGACCGCGCGCGGCGAGCCGCTGGACCGCATCCTGGGCCTGGAAATGGGCGCCGACGACTACTTGTCGAAGCCGTTCGAGCCGCGCGAGCTGTTTGCCCGCATCCGCAGCGTGTTGCGGCGCACACAAGCCTTGCCGCCGAATATGGCGTCGCCAGAAGCCCAGCAGATCCAGTTCGGCCACTGGACGCTGGACCTGATCGCGCGCCACCTGGTCAACAACGACGGCCTGGTGGTGGCCTTGTCGGGCGCCGAATATCGCATTCTCAAGGTGTTCCTCGATCATCCGAACCGTGTGCTGAACCGCGACCAGCTGCTGGAACTGACCCAGGGCCGGGAATCCGATCCTTTCGACCGTTCGGTCGACATCCAGATCAGCCGCCTGCGCCAGAAGCTGGGCGACGACGCCCGTACGCCGGTCATCATCAAGACTGTGCGCAACGAAGGCTATGTCTTGGCCACCGCAGTGACCGTAGAGTCGTGATGCGGATGCCTGCGCCCGTTGCGGCTGCCGCGCAGTAGAAAAGGGAATGCTGTCAGTGAGAAATTTCTTTGGCTCGGTGGCGAACCGGGTATTCCTGATCCTGCTGGCCGGGATCCTGGTTGCGGTCGGCAGTACCGGCTGGCTGGCTGACAGCGAGCGGCGCAAGAACTTCAAGGAATGGTACGACTCGCGGATCGCCGACCGCATCGAGCAGATCGTCATTTCCATCGACAACGTCGGTCCGGATACGCGCAGCATCGTGTTGCAGACCAGCGAAAAATTCGGCCTTGAATCAACCCTGGTCAACGAAGCAGAACCGAAGGTCGATGATAATCCGTCGCTGACGGCGGCTATCAAATCCAAGCTGGGCGGCGAACGCCACGTGACTGTGGTCAAGCAGAAGGATTGCAAGCTGCGTGAGCGCAGGGGCCCGGATCCGCGTCATTTCGATGAGTGCCAGGCCGTGTATGTCAGCCTCAAGGATGGCGCCGTCCTGAAGGTCAAGCTGCGCGTCACGCGCCAGCCCGGCGCTCCCGGCGGCGGCCCGCCGGGCATGCCTTTCCCTGCCTTGTATTTTGCCTTGTTCATGCTGCTGATCGGGGTGCTGGCGTTCGTGGTCGCCAAGATGACGGCACGGCCGATCCAGCTGCTGGCGAACGCTGCCGGCGAGCTGGGCAGCGACATCGACCGGCCGCCGCTGGATGAGAGCGGTCCGACCGAAGTGCGGCAGGCGGCCACCGCCTTCAATGCGATGCAGGCGCGCATCAAGCGGCAGATTCAGCATCGCACGCATATGCTGGCGGCGATCACGCATGATTTGCAGACGCCCTTGACGCGCTTGCGGCTGCGGCTGGAAAAAGTGGGCGACGGCGAGTTGCGCCAGAAATTGCTGGAGGATCTCGCGGTCATGCAGAGCATGGTGCGCGAGGGACTGGATCTGGCGCGCAGCATGGATTCGGCGGAAGCGATGCAGAAGCTGGATATCGATTCCTTGCTCGACAGCGTTTGCTCGGATGCGGTGGATGCGCGGCAGGACGTCACGCTGGAGGGACGGACCCGGGCTTCGATCGTGGCGCAGCCCAATGCTTTGCGGCGTTGCCTGACCAACCTGGTGGATAATGCGACCAAGTATGGGCGTTATGCACGCTTGCAGCTGGTGCGCGAGGGTTCCGATATCGTGATCCGGATCCGGGATGGCGGGGTAGGGATTCCGGCGGAATTGCTGGAGACGGTATTTGATCCATTCTTCCGGCTGGAGACGTCGCGCTCGCGGGATACCGGCGGCACCGGCCTGGGGCTGACGATCGCGCGCAATATCGCAGAGAATCACCGCGCCACTTTACAGTTGCGTAACCATCCGGCAGGCGGCCTGGAAGTGACTTTGCGACTACCCGCCCTCAGCTAAACTCTCCGTCAACCACCGACTACGCAGTCAAATGGGGTCAGAGTTTTTTTTCGCGTTCTTTGCGAAAATTACTCTGACCCCATTTGACGGGCTACGGAGTGCGTGCGGTGGCAGGCATGTACTTTCTTTTGCTTGCGCGCCAAGTCAAAACAACATCTACGACAATGCGCCTGTTTAGACTATCCCCGTCAGATAGTAAGCTCCAATCACCACAAACACCGCCGCCGTCTTGATCAAGGTCACGACAAAAATATCCTTGTACGACTGCCGATGCGATAGCCCGGTCACCGCCAGCAGGGTGATCACAGCGCCATTGTGCGGCAAGGTATCCATGCCGCCGCTGGCCATGGCGGCGACGCGGTGCAAGACTTCCATCGGGATGCCTGCGGCCTGGGCGTTTTCTATGAAGGTGTGGGACATGGCGGCGAGCGCGATGCTGAGGCCGCCTGAGGCAGAGCCGGTGACGCCGGCCAGGGTGGTGACGGTGACGGCTTCGTTGACCAGCGGATTGGGGATGCTTTTCAGGGCGTTGGCGATGACCAGGAAACCTGGCAGGCCAGCGATAACGGCGCCGAAGCCGTATTCGGAAGCAGTATTCATCGATGCCAGCAACGCACCGCTGACGGCGGCCTTGCTGCCTTCCGCGAATTTTTCCTTGACGGTTTTAAAGGCAAACAGCAGCACTGAAAAAATCCCGATCAGCAAAGCCGCTTCCACTGCCCAGATCGCCACGACGCCAGATACCTGGGTGACGATCGGCTTGCTGGAACCGGCCAGCGTCATTTCATGGCTGGCGCCATAGACTGTCGGAATCCAGCTGGTGAACAATTTATTCATCACGCCCACCAGCACCAGCGGCAGCAGGGCGATCAGGGGATGCGGCAACTTGCCGTCGGCGACCGCTTCCGGTTCGTTCAGCAGTTCAGTGCCGTAGCCCTCGCCGTTGGCGGCAGCCCTGCGGCGGCACCATTCCAGGTACGCCAGGCCGGTAGCCAGGATGAAGACGGTGCCGATCACGCCCAGCCAGGGCGCGGCCCAGGTAGTGGTGTTGAAAAAAGTAGTGGGAATGATGTTCTGGATCTGCGGCGTGCCTGGCAGGGAATCCATGGTGAAGGTAAACGCGCCGAGCGCGATGGTGCCGGGAATCAGGCGCTTCGGGATGCCGCCCTGGCGGAACATTTCGGCGGCAAACGGATAGACGGCAAACACCACCACGAACAGCGATACGCCGCCGTAAGTCAGCAAGCCGCATACCAATACGATGGAGAGCATGGCGCGCTGCCGTCCGACCAGCTGGATGACGCTGGAGACGATAGCTTTGGAAAATCCAGAGAGCTCGATCACTTTGCCGAATACCGCGCCGAGCAGGAACACCGGGAAATAGAGCTTGACGAAGCCGACCATTTTTTCCATGAAGACGCTGGTGAACATCGGCGCCACCATGGAGGGATCGGTCAGCAGCACGGCGCCGAGGGCGGCCGCCGGGGCGAACAGGATGACGCTGTAGCCGCGGTAGGCGACAAACATCAGGAACAGCAAAGCCAGAATAACAACGATGAAACTCATCCTCTATCTCCTTGGGATTGCAGCAGGTCCATGCCGAGGGATTGAATAGTGCCATGAAAAAAACGATGGCGTGGCATTGTCAATATTGTAACTGGAGGCGCGGCCGGGCCGCATGCGGCAAAGATGCACTGCCGCGGAATCGCTGGAGGGAGAGTGTGAGGCGCGGATGCGCAAGGAAATAGGCGGCCCAGAATGCACAAAGACATGCCGCGGCATGTCTTTGTCTTTTAGCGATCCGCCTGGATCAGTAAGGCGTGTAGTCTGGCGGCGGACCGTAGTTACCGCGTTGTTGCGGCGGGTAGTAGTCAGGGGGCACCGAGTACTGTGGCGCCGGTGCATATTGCGGCGGCGCATACTGGCGACGGCTGTTGGCGTAGCCGCCGGAAACCGGTACCTGGTTGCCCTTGGCGTACATGCATTGGGTGTACACATTATTGTATTGGCGTTGCATGCCGTAGCTGCTGCCCGCAGCCGAGTTGCTGGCGACCGAGCTGCCAGCCAGCAGGCCGACGCCGCCGCCGATGGCAGCGCCTGCGCCGGCCCGGCCGGTTGCAGCGCCGATCAGGGCGCCGGCTGCTGCGCCGATGACGGTGCCCGCAGCAGCAGTGCCGACCGCATTATCCGCCGCCGCTTGCGGCGCATACGGGCCGATACGGTCCTGCGCTGCACGCTGGCAGACTGCTTCGTCGTTCTGGAACTGCTCATAGCTCTTGCCCGCACCCGGCAGCGCCATCACATTCGGTCCGGTCGGCGCCGTGACGCAGCCTGACAGCAGAACGGCCATCGAGACCGCAAATACTTTGGTTGTACTGTTCATTTTATTTACACCGCCTTATCGAGGTTGAGCTTCATCCGGCAATACTTTCATCCAGCCTTTAGGGCAGCGCGGGACCTGCGGATAATAGCCAGCCGGACTAGCGCAGTAATAGGCGTAGTTGGGCGCTTTCTCTATATAGGTTTGCGGCTCAGGCTGAACATAGACCGGCGGCGGCGCGTAATACACTGGCGGCGGTGCGTAGTACACCGGTGGCGGGCCCCAGTACAGCGGTCCGCCGATGGTGACGCCGAAGCGCGGGCCGTAGAAGCCGCCATGTCCGTAATAACCGTAAGCAAAGCTGGCCGAACTGGTCGCCATGAGGGCTGCTGCAGCCAGTACCAATAGAGCAATTTTCTTCATGATATATCCCACGCATTTCTCAGTGATTGAATAGTAGGCCTGGCAGTTGCAAGAGCCAAAAGGAGTTACTTCTGGTTGCACATGTTGCCTGCCGCTACATGCTTGATACTATTTTAACCCGTTGGCGGCGGCTAGCCGCAACAGGCTTGGGAATGCGGGCAATTGTTGCATTGCGGAATTTTTTTGCGCCAGTCCCCCTGTCCGTATCGCCGACAGCAAAGTTTGCCCGTGAGCTGGGGTCGTCCCTGGCCGTGCGGCCACCGACATATCTTATAATCAGCCGATCCACAGCCAGCAGATTATAGACATGACCCAGCCATCCGCAGAACAGCAATCCTCCCTCCAGGGCGTCAAGGTGATCGAGCTCGGCACCCTGATTGCCGGGCCCTATGCCGCCAGCCTGCTGGGCCAGTTCGGCGCCGAAGTCATCAAGATCGAGTCGCCCGGCGACGGCGATCCGCTGCGCAAGTGGCGCAAGTTGCACAATGGCACTTCGCTCTGGTGGTACTCGCAAAGCCGCAACAAGAAATCGCTGACGCTGAACCTGAAATCGGAACAGGGCCAGCAGATCGTGCGCGAGCTGGTCAAGGATGCCGACATCGTGATCGAGAATTTTCGTCCCGGTACGCTGGAAGGCTGGGGCCTTGGTTGGGAAGATTTATCGAAAATCAATCCCAACCTGATCATGGTGCGGGTCTCCGGTTACGGCCAGGACGGTCCTTACCATGCGCGTCCGGGATTTGCCGCGATTGCCGAGTCGATGGGCGGCTTGCGCAACCTGGCTGGTTATCCGGACCGGCCGCCGGTGCGGGTCGGCGTCAGTATCGGCGATACGCTGGCATCCTTGTATGGCGTGATCGGCGCGCTGCTGGCCATGCATCACTTGAAGGCCAATGGCGGCAAGGGGCAGTTCATCGACATCGCCCTGTATGAAGCGGTGTTCGGCGTGATGGAAAGCCTGATTCCCGAATACGCCGAATTCGGTTTCGTGCGCGAACGCACCGGCGCCAGCTTTCCCGGCATTTCACCGTCCAGCACCTATCCCTGCCGGAGCGACGAGCGGGGCGAACACTATGTGATCATCGCCGGCAATGGCGACAGCATCTTCAAGCGCCTGATGCACGCCATCGGCCGCAGCGACCTGGCGGAAGATCCGCGCCTGGCGCGCAACGACGGCCGCGCCCAGAACAACGATATGCTCGACGCCGCCATCAGCGAGTGGACATCGCAGCATGCGCTGGAACACGTGCTGCAAGTATTGGAACAGGCGGAAGTGCCGAGCAGCAAAGTGTATACCGCTGCGGATATCCACCAGGACCCGCATTTCCGCGCGCGCGACATGATCCTGCAGCACAGTTTGCCGGATGGTCAGACTATCGACCTGCCCGGCATTGTGCCGAAGCTGTCGGCGACACCGGGCCAGACGAACTGGGTCGGTCCGGAGCTGGGCCAGCACACTGCTGAAATACTGGCCGGCATCGGCAGGAGTCCGGAGCAGATCGCCGTGCTGCGCGAGCAGGGCGTGATCTGAACCAGGTTTTGGGAATCGTTACTTGGTCATCCACCCGCGCCGGATCAGCGGCGCAAACAGGTAGCCGTAGATGCCGGAAGCGCAGCGAAACAGCGGCGGCATGAACCAGGGCGCGCAGCGATGGCAGAGGATTGCGCTGACGGCCGAGACCATGGCGGCGCCCGCCATGTCGAACGGATAGTGGACCCCGAGATACATGCGCGACCACGCCATCGGCAAACCGAGTAAAGCATACGCCACACCGGTGGCGCGCAAGCGCTTGTGCAGCAG
>Ga0210409_10001920_pt1 | contig 25976 bp, 35 predicted proteins | sample IncBWH17MmetaG_FD_161649 | JGI IMG/M metagenome (GOLD analysis project Ga0210409, IMG submission 161649) | Forest soil microbial communities from Barre Woods Harvard Forest LTER site, Petersham, Massachusetts, United States - Inc-BW-H-17-M | ecosystem: Environmental > Terrestrial > Soil >...
CGTCAAATCCAAGTGATTTCATTTCTTGCGCATATCTGGGTTCCGCAAAAAAGTGAAACACCCCGGCGCCTTCGCCATCATTCACAAATCCTTCGCATTCGAATCTTCCAGCATCCCGCGCAATCGTGAAGTGCACATCCTGTTTTCCGGATCGCGAAAGATCCAGTCCCTTCAGCTCGCTGACACGAATCGTGGACTCATGATTCGAATTCCCGCCGTGGTGGTGCTCGATCAGCGCCAGATCCACTTCGCCGGCCTTATCGGCGCGCCGAATCGTCCAGTTTCCACTGCGCGATTCCGCAGCCTTCACAATCAGGGCGCCAATCAGCGTGCAAAACACCAGAACGTAGCAGATTAATCCTTCACGTCGATTCATGGCCTCGCGCTCCTCTCGCACATTATTCGTCCAATACACCGGAATGTTTCAGCATCATCAATTTGTCGATGCTTAAATTCTGGAACCCATGGCTGCGCGCCTTTCCAATAAATTCCGGCGTGATCCCCTGCACTTTCGCTCCGATTACGCCGTGCGCATCCAGTTTTAGCCCCGCGGACTGCAATCCCTTTACGTATTCGGCCGTCACGCCCTGCACTTTCATGGCGATAACATCGCCGGTATCAAGTTGAAAGCCCATCGCTTTCAACTCGCGCACATATTCCGGCGTGACGCCCTGTACTCTCATCGCGACCAGTTCCCTACCGGAAAGCTTCGGGTCCGTAACACTCCTCATCTCTCGAGCGTATTCGCCAGTCACACCCTGAACTTTCATCGCCAGCACACTGCCCGCGTCTGTGTCGAAGCCCATCTCGTGAAGCTGTTTTACATATTCTGGCGTCACGCCTTGCACCCGCATGGCGATGATCTGATCGATGTTCTGCGCCAATCCAACGTCGCGTAGTTCACGAATCAATTCTGGCGACACGCCCTGCACTCGCATCGCGATTAATTCGTTAACGCCGGGCTTCAATCCCAGCGCGTGGATGCGGTGCACATATTCGGGCGTTACGTTCTGTATTTTCATCGCAATCAGTTGGTCGATCGACACATCCGTGATGCCTTCGGCCTTTAAGCCATCAATGTAGGAACCTGATCTGGACGCCTTTCGTTCGTCGCCGCGAGAGTCGCTGTTCTCAGTTTGTTGTTCTTGCTCGTCTTGGTTCGCGCTTGCGATGGTATCTGCCTGCGGCTTTGCAGAACTCTCCGCTGCTGGCGAAGGCACTGGTTTGCGCCGTGGTTTTTCGGGGCGCACCACGATCGCTGCCCCGTGATCTTCTGGCGCCACCTGTTGCACCGCTGGTGCAGAACTCTGTTCAGCGGTTACTTTATTTGCCTGCGCCGCACCAAACAGTGCATTCCCGGCCAACATGGAAGCGCACAGGCACAACATACTTCCGCCGATCCCCGCGCTGCGTGCTCCCCAACCCAGCTTCGAAACACCCAACAAGCGCGCGACTCGCTCCGCGAGTGGGCTGCGATTTGCGGCCATGGCCAGCGCCGGTGCGCTTTGCCATTCGGCCATCGCTGCGAGGGCACGAGCATACTCGACAGCATTTCCGCACACTGCGATGGCTACGTCATCGCAACAGTTTTCCCGCTCCGCGCGAATTCTTTTGCTCAGCCACCACACCGCGGGGTGATAGAACAGCAGGGTCTCCGCCACAATCTGAAATAAATTAACGAACGAGTCCAGCCGTTTCACATGGGCGAGCTCATGCGCGATTACCAATTCGAGCTGCTGCGCAGAAAGTCCCGTCAACGCCGAGACCGGCAATAAAACTACGGGCCGGAACCACCCCACCACCGCCGGCGCTTGCAACTGCAAACTCTCGCAGTACTGCACCACGCGATTCAGTCCCAATCGACGTTGCAATTCCAGGCAACGCGCATGCAATACTCTCGTGACTGATGCGCCCTTCTTAATACGCATCCGCTCTATCAGCAAAAATCCTGCAGCAGGGCGCAGGCTCAGCAGCAGCACGCCGCCAAACCACGCCTCGACAAACCACAGGAGGTAAATTGACGAAGCCTTCTCCGTAGCCGCCGAACCAAGATTAAGAACTTGCGTCGTCGCCACCAGTGTTGCGATCTGAGATTGCCCCGTCTTCGATAATCCTCCCAACGCATCCGTTACAAGCGCCGTCGCAGTTCGCTCCGCCAAAACCGAAAAAGTCACCGCTGGCGCGGCTACCATCAGCGCCATCATCAGCACGGCCATCAAATATTTCGTCGATGCTCGCCGCATCACCGTCATGCCCGCGAAGGCCGCCGCGGCAATCGCTATCCCCTGCCACAAGAAGTGCAAGAGTGTCAGCCCGATCAGTCGTACGGTATCAGCAGTCACCCAGCCGGCAAATCCACTCATGGCAGTTTCCTTTCATACTCTTCAAGCAGCCGTCGCAATTCCTCAGCCTCTTCACGAGAACCTTTGCGGCCGGCCAGCGCGTGCATCATCAATTGGCTCGCGGACCCGTCAAACACTCTTTGCAGAACATCGCCCGCCAGTTGCCGTTTGGTTTTCTCCGCAGCTTGATTCGCTTCGTACACGTGGGCGCGTTGATCCTCGTTGCGCCGCACCGAACCCTTCTCCGTCATGATCTGCATGAGCTTTAAGACGCTGGTATACCCGATCCGTTTCTTCTTGCTTAGCGTATCGTGCACTTCACGCACCGTGGAGGGCCCGCGCGCCCACAAAATACGCAGTATTTCCAGTTCCGATACCGTGGGTTTCTGTGTCTCTGGCGTCATGTCGCGCAATCTACTACGAAGATGTTCGTACTGTCAACGACAATCTTCGTACTTCGGAGGGGCTCACCTCGATTCTTAGGGTTTACCCGCTTTGGCGGGTGGGCCCGTGAATTTTTAGAACGAAGTCCTTGTTCGCGGAGACAACACTTAAGAGGGGCAACTCTATTTCTGGCCTTCTCGTTTTTCCCGAGTTCATCAGAAAACCATCAACCCGCAGCTTTCGGATTAGCCTTAATCCTTCCGTTCCGAATCGCTTTCACAAACACTTCATGATCGCGCTGGGTCTGGTCCGCATACGCGAAAGCAAATTTCACTATCGCCTTATCAAACGCGTCACTGTTTCCCAAATACCCTGAAATTTCCGCCGCATCGCCAGTGCGCGCATGCGCTCGCGCCAGCGTCCAACCGCAAAGTTCCAGGTACTCGATCCACTCTTCTTTGGGCATATCTTCCACGTTGATGGTCATCTTCATATCCCGTAGCTGTCGAAAATAATAGTCGTGCCCCTGATCATCGCGCGTCCAACCCAGAAAAATGTCGCTGGCCGCCTGCAACATACGCTGCCCAGTGACCACCCGTTCGCCGTGGTACCTATAGCGGCTCTTCCCCGCGTAGCCTTCCAATACCGAGGGCAGCGCCTCCTTAAATTGCAAAAATAACGGATCCATCTTGTCGGCCATAAGCAGAACTACCGCGCATCTGGTTCCCACGCTTCCCACGCCCACAACTTTTCGCGCGATGTCCACAATGTGGTAACGGTCAATAATCACGCGCCGCTCTTCCGGCAGCGTCAAGCGATAGCGGCGAAACATTTCTCTTACCCGCTTGCCCTGCTTGATCCTCTGGCGCGGGTGATAAATCAGCGGCGGATTATCGATGATGCGTGGCCAGCCGTTCACCACCTTCGTCATGCGCGGAAAAACATGCTCCGCCGTTTGCAATTTTGCTCTTTCTTCTATTCGTCGCCAGTATTTCTTGGCCTTCTTGGACTTTGCCTCGCTTATCAATATCCTGGCGTCGAGCGCCGAGTACCACACCTCCAACGCGCGCATCTTCGCGTACTGGTTCATATGTTCCCGATAACTCGCCACCGCCGCTCTCACTGCTTCTTCACAAGCATGTTCTCCCCCACCTTTTTGCCGGTCGGCAAGCACGATGCTAGTCGCCAACCGCTTCACATCCCATTCCCACGGCGCATGCAACGTTTCATCAAAATCATTGATGTCAAAAACCAATCGCCGCTCCGGCGAACCGAATCCGCCAAAATTGCTGACGTGGCAATCGCCGCACGCCTGCACATGCAAGCCTGTTCGCGGCGTCGTCGCCAGGTCCGCCGCCATCACCGCCGCAGCGCCCCGAAAAAATCCGAACGCCGACTGCCGCATCCGCGCATATCGAATCGGCAAAAGCTCCGGCAATCTTCCATGGTCGGATTTCTTTAGCAACTCAATCGGATCAAAACGGTTGGCTGGCGGCACCCACTTCCCTTGCGCGCTTCGTGTCGCTCTTCTCCGCAGCGCTTTTCCGATGGCAAATCGCTCCTTTAGGGACGGTCCGAAAAGCATCACCTTGAGTTGCGAACCGCTGGTGGCCTTCGAGGATTCACTTTTTGTTTTTTTGGGATTATTCACTGCGGTCACTGAGCCTGCTGGAGCTGTATAGAATTGAGGTTATGCACCCAGCGTGCTGGTCGGCTATCACCAGGAACGATGAGTTGGAAGGGGCCATTCTTCCCGAGTGACTGGCCTTCGCGCGTATCGGCCACAATCAGTTGGCCAGCATGAAGAGTGGAATCCACTTCTGCGAGAGACAGCAGCACAGAATATCCGTCGGTACCCGAGGCCAGAAGATAAGTTCTGAGTGCCTCCTTGCGAAATTCTTTGCCGACCGGCGCGTTGGCCTTCGCCAGCAAGAGTTTCAGCGGAACGCCTGAATAATTTTCCTCGGCATTAGTGTGCCCGTTGTGCACCTTGATCGTAATGTGAGGCAACGCGCGGAAATCTGCGGGTGAAAGCACTATAGGCGCGTGATAAGGGTCGCTCACGACCAACGAATCGGGGGGATAGATAACCTGCGGCGAACTGCTTGCCCCTACCTTCAATGTCACTCTTACTTCTTGAGTGATACGGTCCGCGCCGTTCTGATCACGTACCCTGACAGGTTGCGTAGCTGTCGTAAATCCCGGGGCAGAAATTGACAATTTATACTCTCCTGCCTTAAGGCTGAGGTTGGCGCGTCCGTTGTCGTCCGTTTTTACTTTCTCAGGAGAATTTTCCGGACGTGGCACAATTGTTATCTGCGCCTGCGAGATTCCCGCTCCCGACGGATCGCTCACCACCACTACAACCGCGTTGGTTTCGGCCTGCTGCCCCAACAGGCATGAGGGATTGACGACCAGCATCGCCGCGAGTAGTCCCAATCTGCCGTTTGTCGTGCGCATGGCGAAAGCATAGCGTGTAAGCCGGGTGTTGTCAGCCAACCGTGTGCCGGTGAAATTGTCGCCGCTCGTCACGATAATTTCCCCACCAGCTTCCGCATAAATTCCGCGGCGGCGGCCGCTGCGCGCAATTCATCTTCGGAAACTTCCTGCAGCGCGCGTACAAGCATCTCCACTCGCTTTCGCCTGCCCTCCTGCAAAATCTTCACGCCCCGCGCTGTCGCCTCCAGGAGCATTCGCCGTTTGTCGTCGGTTGCTTTGCGTCGCACCAGACGTGCTCGCTCCAACCCCACCACAATTCGGCTCATCGTCGGAGGCCGCACCTGTTCGGCCTCCGCCAACTCCTTCAACGAACGCGGGCCGCCAAACACCAGCACCGAAAGCGCCGAAAGTTGAGCCGGCCCAATTCCCGCGCTGCGATCCTGGGCACGCACTTTGCGCAGCAGGTGAATGGCGGCGGAATGTAGCAAGTCAGCGATGCGCCGGGCTTCCGCGCCGGGCGATATTTTACTGTTGCGTTTTGCCATGAAATATAGTTAGCTATGCTAACTAATTAAACTTCTGAAGGAGGTCCCAGCATGAACATTCCCGCAAACTCCGTACTCAACCGAATCGGGCAAATCGCGATCAACGTGTATGACGTCGGTCGTGCCACCGCATTCTATCGCGATGTGCTCGCTTTGCCTCACCTCTTCAGCGCCGGCCACTTAAGCTTTTTTAATTGCGGTGGTGTGCGCTTGATGCTCAGTCCGCCGGAGAAGCCCGAGTTCGATCATCCCGCTTCCATCTTGTATTTTCAGGTCGGCGACATTCAAGCCGCGTTCCAGCGCCTCAAATCAGCGGGCGTGAAATTTGAAGATGAACCGCATCTCATCGCTCGCATGCCCACCCACGAGCTGTGGATGAACCACTTCCACGACACAGAAGGCAACCTCCTCGCCCTAATGAGCGAAGTCCCCAACGCCGCATAACCATTCGTCATGGCCCTGGTACTTGCGCCGCACCACACTTCCACTAATTGGCTCCGTAGAGCAGCAGCCGCAACTTGGGCCTGCGACTGAGCCAGTCAACACACTGCGCACTGATCGCAAATCCCACGCGCGAAAAAATCTCTGCAAGTCGACGCTTTACATGTGCGCCGCGCGCTATTCATGTAAAATGTCAGGACTCCCTAGGGGCGTAGCTCAGTGGTAGAGCAGCGGCCTTTTAAGCCGAAGGTCGTGGGTTCGATCCCCACCGCCCCTACCAACATCTTCTTTGGTAACTTTGAGTTGCAGATTTGCGAGGGAGCTTAAGGGAGCATTAAGCTCACGCTACCTGCGCTGGCAGCACCAAACGAACCACTTTGCTGTTTGCTTTTCTCAAGGCGGCAGGAACCGTATGCGTGTAGATATTCATCGTCGTGCGAATATCCGCGTGGCGCAATAACTCCTGCTGAACCTTAAGATCCACACCGAGCGCATGTAGCAGAGAAGAATGACTGTGCCGAAATGTGTGCCAGCCGATACGACCTATCCCCACCTTTTCTGCGGCAGGAACAAGCCAATGCTCTTGAATTCGGCCAGGCCAGAACGGCTTTCCTGTATCCGGATTCGCGAATATCCAGCCTTCTTCGTTCGCGGGCGAACCAAACCGCAACTGATGCTGCCGCAGCTTCTTCGCCAGAGAATCGTCAAGTGGCATCCATCGTTGAGAAGCGGGTGTTTTGACCGCGCCAGGCTTTCCGTAAACATAGGACTGACGAATTCCTATTCGCAAGCCTGCCCAATCGATGTCGCCCCATTTGAGGCCGAGTACTTCGCTAACCCGAAGTCCCATGCACATCGCAACGATGCACATCGTTCGAAACGGTTCGGAGATGTACTCCAAAATCTGCCGGAACTCACCTACCGAGAGAATTTTTGGCTCCCGCATTCGTTTCGAACCGTCCTTCACGCGTACGAGGCTCATGGGATTGAGCTGATATGGGATCAATTCCCAGCGCATCGCGGCGTTGAACAAGACGTGCATCAGATTCTTGAGATGGGATTTACTTTTCGGCGCAAGGGAGAGTCTTTTCAACCAGTCTTCAACTAGAAGCGGCTTTATCTGGTCGAGCAAATACTCAGCCCACTTCGGCTTTACGTAGTTCTTTAGCCATGACTGATAGCGGGACGCGGTCGAGTTTCTCTCTGGAAGCTCTTGCGCGAGGTAGCGCTCAATCACTGCGCCGAACGGTATAGAAACTCCCCGGGGTCTGCCGTGGTTAATCGAAAGCAGCAGGGACATGCTTGCTGTGCGAGCTCGTGACGCCGTAGGGTAATCATTGATTGACCCAACGATCAAACTCGGCACACGCTTTGAGCCGTCCGCTAATGTTTCCCGATAACGCAGGACCCAGACCTCCGGGCCATTCCTTCTCTTTTTCAAATCAAGCCAACCAAACTGAACCCGTTGCCGCTTATGTTCCATCCGATTCCTCCTGTTTTAAGCGGCACGGATGGCAAGTTGAATTTACATGAGAACGTATCCAGACTTCCAGCTCCGATGCGCGGAAGCTCCAACGTTTGAAAAAACGATAGGCGGGAATTCGGCCCTGTCTCGCCCAGCGTTCGACCGTCTTTGGATGCACGCCTCCCAATACTGCGGCGGCTCCGAGGCAATCGAGGAAGGGCTCGGTGGATTGGGTTGACCTGTTTGCGGCAGATTCGAGGGTAATATGGTCCATGGCGTGTTTCTGAACCTGATTCAGCATACTATATGTATAGCACCATGGAAAGTGTTTTTTTAAGTGCGCTCGCCAATATTAGCGGTTCGTCAGTAATCGGCTACCATCTCCCTCAGAGTGTCTCTGTTTTTGTTCGAGAGCTCTTTCGCCGCAGCGCGGATCAGCTTGTCGTAGCGCAACCTGGCGCGAACGCGCGCCGCTGGGAGCGCATCGTCTGGGGGTTCCACAACACAGGTAATGACGTACTTCAGGAGCACGTCCGTTATGGCGACCTGCGCCTCTACGAGCGTTTGAAGATGTTGCCCCTGCTTCGCCAGGTTCGTGAGTGTGGCTGCGATGCGCGCCTCGAACTGCGTTACGGATTCGGTTTCATCACCCCTGCGAATCTCGCGTTCGCAAGCAGCGAGGATAAATGCCTGTTCGGATCGGAAGCCCCGGTCCTTCGACGCTTTCCGCACTCGCTCTCGGAATTCCTTGTTCGGGAATAACAAACTCCGCTCAATTCTGGGTTTTGCCATATATTTCCTTCCATTTAGACTGTCGAAGAGTCGTGAAACGTGGAAGAACCTGCGGTGGCACATTTGTGCCACATTTGGAGCAAAAGCCGCCACATCCCTTCCCTCTGAAAAATAAGAACTTGCCTGTAGAAACACGCGCAGCGTAGCCACAACCCTTTATGTTCCAATACGTGTGTCGGTCGCAGATAATCCGCCTACATTCCATGCACGTTGCTCCTGCTGCTGTCGAAGAATGGCGACTCCTGCCGACTTTTGGCGATTTTGTATCTACTACAGCCCTCTTCAGCCGACTTCTGCCGACCTCCAGCCGAATTTTGTCGACTGTTGTCTACGTTTGCCGAATTCGGCCGACTTCCGTCTACCTGTGCCGACCGAGAGCCTGTTCATGCTTTACATCGGTACAGGGCGGTGCTATATGTACAGCAGCGTGAAAAGAAGTGTCAATGCAAAAAGACTACCGCCACTGCCTGGACGAACTAGCCGGCGCTGTACCCAAGAGAAAGGCCGCGCTCATTCGATCGCTCCTTCCCGGGATAGAAGCAGCGCTGAACTCAGGGCGAAGCCTGAAAGACATTTGGAAAGCACTGGGAAATGAAGGCCTGCAGATGAGCTACCACGGTTTTCACAAAGGCAGTCTGGCGCGCCGGAAGAATGAGGAAACCAACCGCCACCAGCGGCTGGGGAAACAGGACAAACCTTCTGAGGCGCAAGGGCTGAGGAAACAAAAAAGGAAACAGCTGAAGAGCGGGAACCGCTTGCGAATCTAAGGCGAGTAGAAGAAAACAGGCCTGGCTTTCATTGGCGGGGTACACGGAATGTGAAAACGTCGACGCACGGAACGGAGGACTCGAATGACAAAAATAAGCGGTGATGGAAGTGGCGGAACGTCGATTCGCATCCACCTCTGAAGTCAGCGATCATTCAGTATTGTTACATTCCCGGATTCAAGGTTTTGGGGGAAAGAAATCGGGGACGGTCGCGGGATCGACGCCTGGAATCTTTCTCCTCGGAAGCGGCGGTATGGGAATGCGGTCGTAACGTTCGTTCCATTTGGCCCACGAGCTTCGGTCGAAAATCCCGGGCGCGGGATCATCTAGTGTCGCTTTGAAATCATCGTCGCTGAAGTATTTCCGAAGAATTTCAATATCCTCGTTCGAGGCGTATGTCATGGCGTGGGTAAGAAGGCGCTTCGGAAATTCAAGGGCTTCTTCCGGGGTTCCAAACCAGTAGATGCGTTTTGCGACAGCAAGAAGGTCGTCGGAGAAGATCATCGCCCCTTACCTTGTGAGGCTAAGACTTGATTCGCGACTAGCACCGGGAACTCTCTGATTTTACGCCTGTCGCCGGGCTCCCGAATGCATTTTGCTTCAAGGCGGGCGGTTTGGGCAGATCACGATTCGGCATACGCCACCCTTGCGAAATTGAAAAGGGAAAGTTTGAACGAGGAACGAGGGTGGTGTATATATCTGCATGTACTGCCGCGACGTATTTTGAGTTGCGGCAACCCCATCCTGAAGACAGTAGGTAATCGTGCCCAAGCGGCGAAGCGCTAATTTCGGAGTCTACAACGTCCGGCTCTTGAGTTCCCTCGACAAACTCCTGCGGGACAGACCGAGATTTATGGGAGAACTGTCTACTTCGATCAATGATGCGCTTCTGGCAGTCGACCTGAATACTGTCGAGCTTGTGACTCTTCAATCCAGACAAAAACAGACCGGGAGAGAGACGCAAGTCGTCATCCTGAATCGACTTCGCAAGCGCATTCATGAAATCGCCAAGAAGCGGGATTGTTCGATGAATCAGCTCGTGAATAGCGCTCTTCTGGCTTTTTACTCAAAGGGCGGAGAAACCAAACTCAAAAAATCAATCAAGGGACGCGGATCGTCTTTGCGCTCGTACGACACAATGTCGGAGTCGGAACGTCGGGAGCTTCATCAGATGCTTGCGGAGCTTTCGGCATTGCAATCTGTTGCATTCGAGGCGGAAGAGCCGAACGGGTCATATTACGAGTACGATCGGAACCTGAAAGCGACAGTGAAGGTAACGTCTGACGGAGAGCGAACCCCCGTTGAGAAATTAGAGACAGGCTTTGAGCCCGCTCGCGGGAAGGCGCCGCGCAAAATTGCACGCGAGGAAATCACAACCTGAGCCAGCAAAAACCAGCATTGTTCATAATCGCAGGACCGGTAGGCGCCGGTAAGACAACTTTCTACGAAGCCTACTTGAAAGAGTCGTTCCCAACCCTTGTTCCCGCCTTGAGGCACCAGCAACAACCGTTTCTTGAGGAGCGACGTTCTTTTGCCGTCGAAGACATTCGTGTGGACACGCAACTACTTGACCAGGCCAAAGCAGCAGGCTATTCGACGAAAGTTCTTTTTATCTCTACGGAAGACGCAAATTTGAATGTGGGCCGCGTATTGGTGCGCATGAGTCGAGGTGGGCAAGCCGTGCCCGTATCCAGCGTGATTGACTCCTATCGGGAGTCAACGAAGAGTCTCTCCGAAGTTCCCAAACATACAGATGAATTGCTCGTGTACGACAACACAGCGCATCGGCGCGGCTTCCGCGTAGTGGCGCATTTCATCGGCGGCAAACTTGGTAAAGCGGCACAGCCGATACCGGACTGGGCAGCTAAAGTGTTTGGCAAGGAATTACACGCTGTAAAACAACACGAGAAGCCCGGGCGTGGACGCTAACTCTAGCGCATCGCGGCGTTAAAAAAGACACGCATCAGGTTCTTGAGATGGGACTTGCTCTTAGGCGCAAGGGAGAGTCTCTTCAACCAGTCTTCGAGCGCAAACGGTTTCATCTGGTCGAGCGAGCGCTCGGCCCATTTTGGCTTTCTGTAATTCCTGAGCCATGATCTGGGGCTAGTGATTGCAGAGGGATTTACCTTGATCAGCTCTGCAGAAGAGCGGTGGGATTCTTCTTGGCAATCATCAGGACCCGTAGTGCCGTGCTTTGCGGACGTCGCGAACCCTGCTCCCAACTCTGCACAGCCTTTGGACTGACACAGAGAAAGTGCGCGAATACGGCCTGGCTGGCGTGCAGGCTTTCTCGGATAAGCCGAATTTCTCGCGGTTTGAGGACTTTCGGTGGGGCTGGGATCTCCATCACACGCAAGTCAACCTTCTGCCCGCGCTCATACGCCAACGCGTCGGCCAGTGATTGCCGCATATCGTCGTAGATATTCACCTTGATCTTCTTTGCCATATTGTCCTCCTACATAGCGATAGCCGCCGCGCTTGCCTTTTCCTCGAGTCGGGTTCGACGTGCGAGCCTTGCGAATTCCGCCGAGCCCTTGAGCGACATCTCCCTTTTCGGGATTCCTGAGTAAGTCCTCTTGTATCTGGCGCAACACCTCGTCGGCCGACACCCCCGCTAGCTGACGGAGCCGGCGAGTAAATGCTTGCGATTCTATGAATACCACGCTGTAGGATATACCACGTTGTGGGACTTGATGTCAACAGAGCATCGGCCGATAAAGGAAGGATATCAAGTTTGCGCCCAATAAACTTGAGATCGGCGCGCGAGATCGACGCGTTGAGCCTGTTGCCGAAAGCATCCGTCCCCGTATTGTTGTCCGGGACAGGGGAAGTGGACGCACTCCACGGCCCGCAATACTGCAATATTTATGTCTACTTTGTATGACTCGAGCTTAACGTCGTGACTCTTCACTGCTTGCAGCCGAGCCAAGATCGCTCGAATCGCGTGTTCGCTAGCTAGTTATCCCTTTGATTTCTCCATATAAGTGTTTTGCGACACCTGATTCTCTGGATGGCCATTTTTCGCGTTGCGAAGTTGTCTTTCGACAAATCCGAGTGTGCCTTCTGGGTACGATTGAGTAAAAACCAGAAATATTCTGCGACGACCGCCCGCCTGCAAGTGAAGATTATCACGGTAAGGCGTATTCGGAGCATTCGATATGACTTCTTGCATATTTGATTTCGACAACTGTGTTCGTGAGATCCCGAGTCCCAATGTGCTTGAGTGCTGCGCGAAAGAGCTCTTGCTGAAGATCAGGAGTGACATTGGGAACGATGATGATCACTCCGGGATGCAACGCTTCTCGTCCATGAAGATCAAGGAAATCAGAACGATTGTTCGTTACGAATGTGTAGTCCTTCTCAAGGATTCTGGACATCAGTTCCCAATCCTTCAGGCCACCTAGACCAAGGTAGTTGACGTGATCGGCCATGTGCCCCTCCGCGTGGGCGATGTCACGGAGCGACGTATGAAGACATTCGTCAATCAGAAGCTTCACTTTCGTCGCGTAGTGGAGCGGCTTTGTCGAGTTGCACGAATTGGCTTCTGTTTTGCCCAAGGTCGTGAAACGGGACGTCCCCGACGTGGAAAAGCCTGGATGTAGAACGGAGCGAGTTCGACTTTCTCTCTATCCAAGGCTGGATATCCGGTGAGAATCTGCTCGTAAGTCGCTCCTTGGTTCAACATGTCAGCGACGAGTTCTACTGGAATGCGAGTCCCCCGATAGACGGGCGTTCCTCGCATGACCTCTGGGTCTGAAACAATCATGTTCCCAGCACGCTCAAGTCTCTTGAAGCTCTCGTCTAGTTCCATGCGCACCGGCTTGACCTGGACGACTACAGCCGAACCCTCAGTAAGAAATACCGCGTCCACTCCAGGGGACGATTCAATTTTTTTTGCGATCGCGCGACGGGAAGCAATTGGCAACAGCCGAACACCCTCAGCTTCGAGACGTAGATATAGAACCTGCTCCCTGCTCAGCATACGAAGAACGGCCCGTCCCGAGCGCAGTCGGCGCGGTCGAATCAGTCGGTGCTCGATGAGCTTGTGAACCGCAGCAAGTGAGAGATTTGCAACCGCTGATGCCTGTGCCGGCGTGTATTCTGTTGTGTTCATGTAATAATTCTACCCTGTTTAGGGTAGAATTACAATGTATTTAGCTATCCCCTGTTGGTGTTGAAAAACTCGGTGCGCTTATTCGGTCTTTGGGGATTGAGGCCTGCACGAGAGTCAGGCGGTATCGTCCTTCCCAACACCTAAACGGCGACCGGTAGCAGGGGTGTAGTTGGTCGCGACTGAGGAACCGGACCAGTCGTTTGATGTTCTGGGCAGTGGCGGCCAGGAAGAACTGCTCTCGAACGAACTTCAAAGGGATCAGTTTACCTCTCGGATCGGCGGAATCTTCCAGGTGCCATTGAGGATGGATGGCGACTTCTCCTTCGGCCAGTACATCCGCAGAGTTAACATGAACTTGTCCTTCGGCGCAGGCAGCCAGTTTAGCTCCTTGTCCTCGCCAGGCGACTGGTTCTGGATGTAAACGTCCACCGATCCGTCGGCATTGGTCTTGAACTGGTTGCGCTGGCTCACTGTGTAACGGTTGATTGCATTCGGCACCAAGAACTGTTGCTCGTTGTACATAGTCAGCGACCAGAATCCCTCGACCGGCGGAAAGTCGCCCCCGTTAAAGTGCATAACGTACTTATGCGCGCCGCTATACGTCGTGAGCATGTCAGGTCCATAGGAGAGCGGATACACCGCATCTTCGGCAAGGTTCGCGCCAATCGCGATGGACGCGATCAGCGCCCGCCAACGGTAATTAGTGCCGTAGAGGCCCATTTTGGTTGAGTAAATCCAACCGTCAGATAGCTTCCAATCGCCCGCGCTGACCCCTTCCTTCATCCAAGCCATGATCGTGTCCTGCGCAGGCTTGGGTACGTCCTCCAGACCCTTCGCGACAGTCGGGTCGAGCTTCAACGCGTCGAAGTCTTGCCCCGGCACGATGCCGATCTTGGCGAGAGTTGCTAGCATCGGCGCATCCTCCGCCGACGGCGGATTGGTCTTCAGAAGTTGCGCGAACAGCTTGAAGAATGACGCTGCGTCCATGGCGTGGACCTGAGCACGGGTCGCGGTTTTCATGTCAACGCTTGGATCAATCGTTCCCGATGCCGGCGTATAAGACTTGCCGTAGGCAGACAGGGGCACGGCAACCATCTGATCCTGAAGCGCGTGCACAGCCTTGTAGTCTTCAGGGGTTCCCGTGGAGTAGATGCGGCCGAGCAACCACACTATGGCGGTCGCCGACTTGTACTCCTTGACCCCCGTCGGAAGTGTTCCCGTCCAGCCGGGGCCGGTGATTGCGAATTTCTGCGCTCCGGTCCCGTCGTGCGCGTGCCCGGAACGGCGAACACCGTAGTCCAGCCGTCTAGCAGCGGCAGCATGAAGTATCGACCCTTCATGTCCGGCACGCTGACAATCCACGGCTCCTTGGCAACATCTAGCCACAGGACGCTGTAGAGCGTATCTGCGTTCGGAGCCACGACTGTCTTGTATTCGGGTGTCGGATACTCCCGCACATGGGCGAACTGCCCCATCGGCGCGCTAGTGCCTTCGGGTGTCGCAACGTTGGTCGACACCCGCAGCGTCTGCCCCATCATCACTAACGGATAACCGTAGATATAAGCTTGGATGCCCGTTTCCAGCGCCTCTTTTTCTAATGCCACGGTGTCCTTATGACTGAGTTATGGTGTTATACAAGTATCAGAACGAGGTTAATTCACCTTCTCGACATCTGGTAGCGGCCAGCTCTTGTCGAAGTAGGGTTCCAGCGGCGCGTACAGTCGAAAACCCACGAACCACGCCTTGCCGGGCACGGTCTGAATCCAGTTTTTCTCAAAACCCTTCGGCGAGGTTGGGCCGAAGCAAACGTCCACTGAGCCATCAGCATTCTTCACGAGGTCCTCCCGCGACCCAAGCTGGCCTCTATGTTGCTCGTTCAGAACAATTGAGCGGGTGTCTATGTCGTAAAGTGTGACCGACCAGAACTGCTTCGCGGGGACATTGGGCGGTACGTGCAGCCGATAGCTCTTCGCACCATCGAAGGCGTGTCCCTCCTTGTCGCGAAAGCTCCCGAGGTACGCCTGGCCGAGGCCCGGTGTCTGACTGCGCATGCCCTTGGTCACGAGGAGGGCTGCGTAGAAATAGGCGCCGCGCTCATCGAGTTCGCTGTAGTTCGCCAGGTCCTGCATGGGGTCGAGGATGAGGAAGTATTGCCAGAGCGTGTCGGGACGGTAGCGAATGTCTGGGAATCGCATGTCGAAGGTGTTGGCCTTGGCCATCGCCTCGCCGACAAATGAGCCTTCGGTCAGAATTTTCTTCTGCCGCTCATCGGGCTGGAAGGGTTTGCCCTTTTCAATGCCCAGCGGCCTGAGCATCGCCATGAAGAAACGGTCGCGGTCCTCGACCGGCTCGCGCTGGATGACCGCCGCGAGCTGTTCCCAGTATTTCATCCCGCGCGGCATCGTTACGAAGTTCGCGAACTTAGTCGGGTCAGGCTTCAGAAAGCGTATGGCTGGCGGATTATCGCGCTTGGCCCACGGATAGATGCGTATGCGCTTCGCCAAAGCCTCGCCTTTCGCCTGGTCGGGGTCAAGGGTCCGGTAAAACAGGACGACGCCGAACGTCGGCGACCGCAAGAGGAAGGCTCCTTCCACCGCCGGTATTTCCTGTCCCGGACCGACGAAAACATACTTGCCGCCCTTGCCCTGGTCCGGACCAGTGAAACCGAGGTCGCTGAGGGCACGCTGCCAAGCATCCAACGCTGACCCAGCAATTGCGCCGACCGGCATTTCCATCACGATCGGACCCGTCTTGGCCAAGTCCAGATAAGCAAAGATGTAAGGAGTGGTCGCGTTCGGCGTGAGAAAGACGCTCTGTTCGTTGCCCATATAGATGGTGAGGTCACCGGGCGTAGCGCCAGTGGTGCCTTCCAATATGGCCAGCAAATTTCCAAATTCGACGAGGGGCAACGCCCAAATATAGAGCTGGCATGCGCGCTGGAAATCCATCTGGTCGTAGAGGTTCTTGACGGTCGCCTGCGTCGGCACGCCGAGCTCGAACTCAAGCTTGCCGATGCGCGTGTCGACGGTTTGCATGCTCTGGGCGTGCGCGGTGGCCGCACCAGATGGGCTACTAGTTTGTTTGTTCATGGTCGGCCTCCGGCCGTGATCTGACGAACGCCACCCCGATTCAGAGGAACGTTTCAATGCCATTAGTGACAGTTATAGATTCCTAGACCGGTCTGCCCCTGTCTCGGCGGCAAAATTCGTCCGCCGAACTGCCAGAGCATTGGCGATTCGACGCAAACCTTCTCCGTGCGGTGAGCGCAATCGGCCTACCACAAACAAGAACTCCGGGACGTTGCCAACGCACTGAAAACCCAGCCGTTGCAATCGTTGGAAATCTGTTCGGCACGAACGTACCCGACATTTCGGAGTTCCTCCGAAATGTCGTAACTGACCGAATTAAGTGTCGCAACAAGGTCTTGGCGATAATCGGTGGTTCCTCGTGGAACTCGGCGGTAAAGAGCAAACTAGAGTCGAACTGCTACGTACACCGTGCGGCCCTGGTATATTTGCGGACGGTAGTAAACGCCGCCCACGGTGTAGTAGCGCGCGCCCGAAACCGTAACCGCGCGATAGCCACCAGGCAGCACGGCGATGTAGCCATGTGGCAAGGAGCCTCCCGAGACGACCGTGGTTTTACTGGCTGCCACAGTCCCGTTGGGGCCGCTCACTACTGTGGTCTTCCTGGCGACTCCGTAAACCTGCGCGAGCACGACGGACACACTGGAAAGCAACACAGCGCCAAGAACAGCGGCCCTTACCAGATGGGCTTTGTTTCGTTCAGGGGCGCTTATCGTCCAGCGGCATCGGCTAATTGTTGGTTTCATATCGCTATGGTCCTTTCATCTGACTTTTTGTTGAAGACCGATGCGGATTATTTTTGCCGCGCAGCCACTTTTGCTTGGGGCTCTTTCATCTGGGCCTCGGTTACCATCTCGACGCGCGCCGCGTCTTGAGGGGGCACGAAGGTAAAGAATTTGTCGTCGAGCGTGGCAGCCAGATTCCAATCTGAAAAGCCAGCTTGAAGTTGCGGACCGCCCTCGCGACCCTTGAACGTCGCCACCAGCTTGCGCGGCAGCAGATCAGCGACGCCAATCCAGAGCTCTGAATCAGCCACGTCGCCACCAAGACTCAGGTGATGACACTCGACGACGCCGACAGTTTCTTTGCCCTTGTAAACCCGACTTTTGATACGCGGACTCAGTGCCCCATAGGGATCGCTTAGAATGAACTCAGCCAACGGCGGTGTGAATCCATACTTTTCGTCTATCTTCGCCACCACTTCATCAATCGTGCCGTATACCGGCACAGTGGCGTACAGCTTCATCGTCTCGTCGTAGACCGAGAGATTTTGACCGTCAAAAACGAACTGCCGAATATTGTCCCCACTATCCGACTTCGCCCGAAACTTGCTGGGTCGAGAGACAGAGATGTCTATCTGCGCGTTCTCGGGAATGTTTCGTCCCTCAACCAAGGCCGCGTCTAGTTTGCGGTTGACTTTGAAGCTGAACCTTTTTGCCTGCGCAAGCTTCTCGGACATTTGCCGAAGCAGTTGATCGGGATCATTGACGACGGCAGGTTTTTCTGTGCCGCAGCCACAGGCTAAACCGAGCAACAAGGAACTGACAACAAAAGAGAACAGGGTTGGACTGGGCCAGCGGTGATGAACCGGCTGCTGTTCCGCTCGAGAGTGTTTTTGCATAAAGGTCTTTCCCACATTTCCAAGTCAGTCATCAAACAGGTCTTTGTAATGCAAGCTGCACTCATATCGTCACAATTGACGGGTTAAAGGGGCACGCGAAGTACCAATAGCAGGTTTTAGTAAAACCATTGAATAAATGGCTATTGCCCGGCTTTCGGCAGCCAAGCGCGCAACTATCCCCCGAAATTTCGGACCTACTACGAAATACCGTGGTTTAACGGAATCACTTGGCGCCGAAACAGTTTCGTGATTTTCATTCGCGCGACCAAATGACCGCTTCTGGAATTAGTCGCGGACTGTGAAACGATTATGCTTCTTTGTGTACCCGAGAAGGTTAAGTGCATGATGTCAGAAAGACTTAATGGGGATTGGCTTTGTTCATACACTCCTTAACAAACGACCGACGATCCTCGCCCTTTAGACCTTTCTTATCCGCGAGGTGCTTGCATGCAGTTGCCTTGTCTTGCTGACTCACGTTGCCACCGGAACCGGAGTTTGCGGTCTTGTTGAGGCAGCTTTGCATGAATGTCTTGCGATCCTGGCCTTTAAGGCCCCTCTTGTCGGCGAGGTCGTTGCAGGCTTTCGCTTTGTCCTCCTGAGATGCGGTTGAAGATTGCGCTGGTTTGGCCTGCGGCGTTTTAGCGTCGGTGACCGAGGTAAGGCTCGTCGCCAGCAAAAGCGCCATCATGGCGGCCCATGCCTGGTGTGAAGTTTTTGCCAATGGAGGATCTCCTTCACTCGGAATTTCACAGGGTGATTAGGCATCACCGATATCTACGTTACCCGAAAGCTGCGGATTAAATGGCCCTGTACACGCTGCGAATTGGTCCGAGCAATTCTTATGCCGTCTACTCACAGCACAGAACGATCCACATCAGTGGTAAGGAACCATGCCACACTCGAACGGCTTGTTGGCAATCGGCCCTGCAGTCTTATTCGCACATCCAATCACGAGCGGGCAGTTCGGCGCAGGCAGCCATTTGGACTCCTTGTCCTTTCCCGGCGAATCTCGCATCGGCACGGAACACGCGTATTGCGTCCGATGTACGTTTATCGGAAGCTAGCCCTGAACTCTATCAGCTAATCAGAACTGCTTGACGCGCAGGGCGCGCCGTGATGTCATGCGACGAATTGCACCCGTCCAGGCCAGCTCACTCCCGTACCGTCAGGGAACTCGACGGTTGCGACTCGCAACTTGTCTCGCTACGAGCGTGCTCCGATCACCTATGGCTAAAACACTGGACATCTACGGATCGAGAATGCAGAACGGTATGTGTTGAGGTGTAGAGCTGACCATGTGGAAAAAGCCCACAAGGCTGAGGCTTCTAATTATCGTCTTTGTCGTCGTACTGTATATCGCCGTGGTGCTGCGGGGAACCACGGAGAGCACCCGGAGGTCGCTCCAGCTGCGCGACGAAACGCCGGCGCACGATCGCATAGTTGTGTCGGTACTGGTGACGAATGTGAATCCGGTCACCCAGGAATTGACCGCACAGCTGGGCTTCCGACTTGCGGGAAATATCGCCCTGGACGAGGTTACCCCAGCCGCGGATCTGGAGCTCCTAATTAATAATGTCAGCGGTCAACAAGCGTACGACTTTCCAAAAGGGAAAAGGATGAACCGCATTGAAGTTGTATTTCCGCTGAACGGCGATTTGAATAAATATCCGTTCGATAGATACGAAACCACGATGTGGCTTTTGATGACTGCTCCGGCAGCAAGTAATAAGGCACAGGTTCCGAAGACACCTGGAACTCAGCCGCAAGATGCTCCCCATGCCGAAAAACTGGCGATCGGCGCGGTCACCTTGCAACGAAACGCGCCGCTTCCTCTCTCTCTGGCGCTTTCGGCATCGATTCCGGGTATCAAGTTCAGGGGCAGTGTCACGCGCAACGAGAGCACGCAAGTGACAGGGATTAGTTTGAATGTGCGGCGTGCAGATATCCTGATCATCGTATCGATAATTATCAATGCCATGATGACAGGCCTCGCCATCAGCGTGCTGGCAATGGTGCTGCGGGTTACGACAGCAGGCGGAGAGTTTGACCTCTTCCCTCTGTCGCTCTCGATCTCCTTGATCTTTGGCTTGCCGGCGCTGAGGAGCGTGCAGCCCGGCGTGCCGCCCGTGGGGGCGTTTAGCGACTATGTTTCCTTTATCTGGGCGGAATTGATTGTTGCGGTGTCTGCTGTAATTGCCGTTTGGCACTGGCTGCTGCGAGCGCGGCCCAGGTCTGAATCCTAGTGGCGGAAGTGGCCGTCAAGGGTGACAAAATCGAAGAAGGTCTTGCAACTCCCGGAAAGCAGAAGTCGTTACGGAACTAGAGGATCAATTTTTCGCCACTGCGCAAATCCACGGTTTGCATCCTGCCTTCCATCATTAAACGATATCAAATCCACGATTCGTAGCGACCCAAATATTGACTCCCTGCCGATTGACGACCATACATAGTCCGTGCATGTAACCTTAATTTCTCGAATATTTAAAGAAATATCACTTTGTACTGGATGCCTTCACTTCACGTATCTGTTCCCGATGGGTTCGTCGTGCTTGCCTTGGGGGGCTGCGACAGTAAATGGAAGATTAGAAGGCCTCTGGCGCGCCTCTCCTCGTTCAAGCCCGCGGATCGATGACGTCTTGTTTTTCAAGTTCTTTGATGACGATTTTTACCAGTCCTTTGATGACTTTCATTGGAGAATTGGCATCAAACGCGTTTGTAGTACCGGTCCACACGAGCTCTCCATCGGGTTTCGCCGTGGAATAAAAATTTGTCTCCACTTGCGCGATACTCTCTTTTTGCAGATATCCGGGGGCATACACGATCGGGTACACCGCTCCGTAATAGGCGTAAATAGTTCCGTAGTAGGGCATTGGAGTATAAATCTGTCCGGGAACGTATGTGGTCTTCTTCTCTGCTTTGGTCAACCGCGCGACGACGATCGCATCAAATTTGTGTTCGCGTATGACAGCCTTCAAATCGTTCAAGTCGACGGCTGTCGCGTCAGGACGATGTAGAAACACATAGCTCTGAGTCGCCTGAATGCCCGGCCTAGCGATCGCGGCGACCAGCACATCTTCGAATTCCAAACGATTCTCGGCCTTGCCGTTTAGAGCTAACACTAAGATATTCTTAAAGTGCCCACCCGAAAAGTTCGGATTTCTCCAACTCAGCAACATTTTTGGGGAGCCAGCTGTCAAGAGCGCCGGGATAACCAGGAAGGCGGCCAATAAGGATTTTTTTTTCAAATAATTCCTCTCAAAATTGCAATGTCTGAACTCCCGAACCGGGAGCAGCAGCGTTGAAGCGACCGGCCGATTTGAGAACCGGAGAAGACGAGGGAACTCGGAATTGTGCGCCACGACGCCGCAGATTATTCGTAACACATTATGCTAGTGTGAAGCGTTACGGTTTATGTGCCTCGTCTAAGCGCTGGCGAAAGTCTTTCGCCCAAGAGCGAAATGCGGCCTCGATATCCCCCCACTTCTTATATGCGTTAAAGCCGCTGAACCACCTCCGGCCTCCTTTACTGGTCACGAACGCTACCATCCGCTCGCCGGACGTCGAATCGACCATTTCCCCTTCGATACCGATCCTGCCAACACTGAGCCTGGGAACCAACAGGCTGGCGCCGGGTGCTACCGCAACGGAAGCAGCAGTCGCAGCCCCCTTCACTGCCGCATTCTTCTTTCCACCCGTGGGCTCCACGTTCGTGATTGCTACGTTCAACTCCAATACACCTGGCCCCGGAGTGGTCACGATTTCGTATCCCGATTTCGTGAGCTCATCGGTGACGGCGTCATGGAAGTACTTGGCCAGCCGTTCCAGGTCGTCGGGGTCGATGCCGCGGTCTGTCGCCTCAGGCAGCAAATAGATCGTAACCGGGTCAAAAATAAACTTGTGATAATTACTCAGGGCATTAGTGCTCTTCTCATAGAGCAGCAAATCGCCGTTCTTCGCATCGGGAGCAAGTTTCGAATAGTCACCCAAGAACCCGGATACTTCCCTCGAATCCGGCGCTTGCTGCTTCGCCGAGTCCTCCGACTGTTGATGGTTAGACGAACCCTGAGCTCGCAAAGTGAAGCCAATTGCGAGCACGCAAATAGCTAGCAGGCTCAGACAAGCCAAAGGCAAACGTGCTCTTGCACGAGTCAACCGGCAATTCTGTGGTTGAGGAACGACGAATCCCTGGTCCTCTAGCACTGGCCTCGTAGATCCTGGGTTGTGCATATCTACCTCCAACGTGCAATTTTTGGTGCCGACGGCATAGGTACCGCTCACGCACCCTGCAGATGTGTCTGTGCCAGTAGCATTTGGTTAATACTGGCGCGGTGCCCGAATGCTTGATGCAAGTCACAGACCAACCGACAAGGACGCATTGGCTTTCCTATTTCATAGAAAACGGGGTTCTTCCGCGAGAGATCGAGTACAGATAGGCGACCACGTACCCGATATTTCGGAGTGGCTCCGAAATGCCGTAGCTGACCGAATTAACATGTTCGGCTACTGCGGCGAGGGGCAATGCCAGAGACACGACGATGAAGTGCGCGGGCCTACGACTTCGCCTCTCAGCTGTCTTCATAGCAGAGTCCTCTCCAATCACTCACTGCTTTCCCCGCCTGGCTCCCGGGGGAAGGTCGAGATCGAATGAATGCCGCCATATCCGGTGTTTATTGTCTGACAGTCTAGTTTTAACTGTTCGTCCATCATCAAAGGGTTAACCTGTCCGACTCTACTGCTAGCCACTCTGCCGCAGCGTCCAGCTCGCTGAATACGCGCACTTCAATCCGAGGAGAATTCAACAACAGTTCATACATACATGCGATACCAAACGCGAGCGGATTAGTCGCCAGAAATGCGGATTTGACTCGGACCTCGTTCGGGTTAAATAGGGAGCGTCGTTCGGCCAAAGTCAGGACCTCCGCGAACGAGAGATGAATCGCCTCTAAACGGCTCAGGTCACAGAATCGGTTAAATCCAGTTTCTGTTTCCATCTCTTTGATCTCGATGAGCTCGACGATTCTTGCGGCCGTCTGAGCGTCGAGGATGCCTTTGGGCCGGCCAACCATCAGGGCATCACCTTCGACAATATAAACATCCATCATCCCGGCACCCTCACATAGAGAGGACCTTCCGTGTTCCCGATGGTCCTAAAACGCATAACTCTCCCAGCGCTTCAATTCGTGTTGGCCTTACACAAGGTCGCCGAATCCGGCATTGTCTCAATCTGTGTCTGATGCTTCTGCACGGCTTGCTGAATGTTGAAGAACATCCGCTCGCACCCGAGAACTTGACCCAGCGGCGATCTTTGGATCACCCGCAGCGCTTCCGGGTTCAGCCCCGCAAGCCATAAAGAGACGCCTTCTTCGCGTAACTTCTCTTCGGCGTCGGCGAGCATTTTGATTGCTGTGTACTCGATGTCGGGAATGGCGGCGCAGTCGATGAGTAACACCTTTGGATTGGCCTCGCGCAGCATCGGCCACATTTTGTCGCCAATCCGCTGCGCATTTGCGAAATAGACGCGGCCTTCTGTGCGGAGAATCAAGAGTCCAGGAAATGTCTCGTCGTCTGCATGCTCCGTGGAGAGTGGCCGAAAAACATCGGTGCCAACCTTGCGGCCTAGAGCGTAAACCCGAGGATGATTGGATTCATAAGTGAGAGCGAGGAGCGATACGACCACAGCTACAAGAATGCCCTGAAGGGAGCCGAGCAAGACGACGCCTCCCAGCGCGACGAGAGCCCAACGGAACTCGGCGCGACGAATTGTTCTGATTTTGCGAAACTCCACCGGACTCAGCAAACCAACACTGGTGGCGACAATAACTGCACCCAGAGCTGCCTGGGGAATCAGTCCAATGACTGGGGTTAGGAACAGAAGTGTTGCTGCCGCCGCTGCCACAGTTACCAGCGCAGCCGCCTGTGTGCGCGCTCCCGCCTTGCGGTTGACCGCAGTCTGCGAGGTGCCGCCTCCTGCTGGCATGGCGCGGAAAAAGGCCCCAGCCATGTTGGCCAAACCAAGAGCCCGAAGTTCTTGATCCGGATTGGGACGCGGCTCCCCTCGACCGACGAATGCGCGCCCCGCAGCTACGCTTTCCGTGAAACTTATTAGTGCGATACCCACCGCGCCCGGCCACAACAGCTGTACAAGCGATAGGTCAGGTGAGAGTAATGCTGGAAACCCTGCCTTAACTGTCCCCACCGTTTCCACTCCAGCTTGCTGGAGTCGCATCAGACTGAAACAAGCGATCGCAGCCGCCACCGCAACAAGGACCGCAGGCACTCGTGGAAGCCACTTTTCCACGGTGACCAGAATTGCCAACGTGAACAGTGCTAGTGCCAGCGTCGGAGCGGACGTTTCCGGCAGGTGTTGAACGATAGACAAAAGCTTGCGAAAGAAAGGTTCCCTGCCGAGGTGCAGCCCCAGCAGCTTAGGAAGCTGATCCACAATGACTACTAGTCCGATACCTACTTTGAATCCGGCCAAGACGGGATCGGAAATGAAGTTGGCAATGAATCCCAGCTTGAGGATCGATGCCACTAGGAGGAAGGCCCCAACGAGAAGGGCAAGCGTGGAGGCCGCTTTCAATAACACGGCCGCGTCTCCACCGGGCGCCACGCGGGTCAATTCTGCTCCGGTCAAGATCGCAATTGTCGTCGTGGTGCTGACACTGAGTGGGCGCGACGATCCCAGCACTGCGTAAACCGCCATTGGCACAAGCGCCGTGTAAAGCCCCGCCTCGACTGGCAGACCGGCGATCGTGGCGTACGCAGTTGCTTTAGGGAGAACTACTGCTGCAGTGGTTACGCCTGCAATCACGTCAGGCCGCAGCCACTCTCTCCGGTACTCGCGAAACCAGTTCATTGATTGATCCGATGGGACCACGCATTATGTTTCTAAGTAGTCACGCGGTCTTCGTTAAAGGGAGATGTATCGAGCCATCACCACACTGGCGCTGACCGCTGCAGCGATCCAAACCGCGGCGATCGCGACGACAGCAACGACGGCGGCTGGCGACCTTATTTCATCTTTCCTCCGCATCGCGGAGGCCATGGCAAGCTCCCGGCATTCGGTGAGCACCTCGGACGGAATAATTCTCTGCATCAACTTGGCCCCCAGGAAAAGAACCAAGAAGTCATCTAAGAAACCGAGCACTGGAATGAAACTCGGGATCAATTGAATAGGACTGAACAGATAGCCTGCGCTGCAGGCTGCGACCAGTTTTGCGTACCAAGGTACGCCGGGATGTTTGAACGCAAAATAGAAGACCTGCGCCTCTCTATGGACCCGTTGCGCCTGTTGCCTCCATTCCATCGCAACTCCTTGGCTCTAGCCCGCACCGAGATCTCCCGGCGGCGTCAGTTCCTCGCTAAGATCGCCATCCAGCGGCAGCGCTCGGCAAGAATCTCATCAGCGAGCCTTACCAGTGTCGCGGCAGCCGGGACAGTCACACTGCGATCGCTGTAAAACCATGCGTAACCCAGCAACACATGCTCCGCTGCTCGGCGCAGTGTGGCCTCGGGGTCATCGATTAGCCGCTGCATGGTCGCTTCCATACTGAGCTTGACCGGTGTTCGAACTGTTTCGCACTGAGCAGACCAGGCGCCGAAAAGACTGGGAGAATTCTCAGCGCCAAGCCTGCCCACCTCGTGCCAGTTACGATCGTTATTGCCGAGCCATGGCCAGGTTCAGCCGTTCCTCCGGACTGATGAAGTGGTTGTGGTCGTCCTTGCCTAGGTCGATCTGCACCCAGTGGACCTTGCCGTTGAATACGCTGGTTAGGCGGGTGTAGTCTGAGCTGACCGGCGTACCAGTATCGCGGCCAACGTCGGTCGTCTCATCTGCAGAAAATGCCATCGGCTGGGTGCGTTCAACCCGGCCCTCACCGACCTTCTTGCCGTCGTAATAAAGGCTAACGTTGCCGCCCTTGGCGAGGCCGCCGCCATCGTAGGCAAACTCCATTCTCACCTGGTGCTTACCGGCCG
>Ga0210409_10001921_pt1 | contig 25971 bp, 23 predicted proteins | sample IncBWH17MmetaG_FD_161649 | JGI IMG/M metagenome (GOLD analysis project Ga0210409, IMG submission 161649) | Forest soil microbial communities from Barre Woods Harvard Forest LTER site, Petersham, Massachusetts, United States - Inc-BW-H-17-M | ecosystem: Environmental > Terrestrial > Soil >...
CTGGCTGTAGCAGTCCTCGAGGTCCTCGTGGCGCAGCCTGTGGCGGTGCACGCGGAGGAGCAGCTCACGCCGGGCCCGCGCGACGAGCGCCACCTCCTCAGCCGGATCGAGGCTCCACCTCGGCACCCACGGCGGGCGCCGGCCTCCTGTCCACAACCCCCTTCGTTGTTCATTTCGGGTAGACACGTGAGGATGTCGACGGCGAGCTTCCGCAGGCCCCCCTCCCGATGAGCTTCTGGGACCGGCTTCATGCCTTCGATCGCTCTCAGCAGCGCCGCCGGCGGCTGAGCTTCTTCGTCGCCGTGATCAAGAAGTTCAGCGACGACCAGGCGGGCCAGCTCGCGGGGCTGATCGCCTACTACGCGTTCGTCTCGCTGTTCCCGCTACTGCTCGTGTTCGTCACCGTCCTCGGGTTCATCCTCCAGAACGACCCGGCTCAACGCGAACGGATCCTCAATGGCGCGCTCGGCCAGATACCGCTGATCCGCGACCAGCTCAAACTCCACTCCCTGAAAGGCAGCCCGGCCGCACTGGCGATCGGGATCGTCGGCTCGCTGCTCGCCGGCATGGGAATCACGAACGCCGCCCAGACGGCCCTCAACCGCATCTGGCACGTGCCGTTCAAGCACCGGCCCAACTTCCTGCTCGCGCGCCTGCGCGGCCTCCTGCTGCTCGCGATCCTGGGGACGATGTTCATCATCTCCTCGGTCGCGGCGGGGTTCGTCGGAGCCGCGGGCCACGGCGCCCTCGCGGTCCTGGCGGGGATAGTCGTCGCGCTCGCCTTCAACCTCGCGACGTTCCTGCTGGCCTTCAAACTCCTCACCGCGGCGGAGCTCGATTGGCGCGATCTGCTGCCCGGAGCGATCATCGCCGCGGTCTTCTGGCAGCTTCTGCAGCTCCTCGGCGGCTACTACATAGAACACCTGCTCAAGCGCACGACGCCCCTGTACGGGGTCTTCGCCCTGGTCCTCGGCCTCCTGGCGTGGCTGTTCCTCGGCGCGCAGCTGACGATCTTCGGCGCCGAGGTCAACGTGGTCCGCGCGCGGCGGCTGTGGCCGCGCAGCCTCTTCGGCGAGCCGCTGCTCGACGCCGACAAGCGCGCGCTGACCTCCTCGGCCGAGGCGGAGGAGCGCGTGCACGGCGAGAACGTCGAAGTCGACTTCGATGGTCCGCCGGTCAAATCGGCCTAAGTTTGGCTCTACAGCGCCGTTTGCGAGGTGAGGCAAAAGTGCTTGCGCCAGCAACGACCTCGCGCTATACTAACTAAACTTTCGTAACCTCATATGGAGCAGTTACCAATGTCATCACCACAAGATCAGCCCACAATCCAGCCGTCCGAGCCCAGGGAGCGCCTGCGGCTCATCCCGCTCGACGACACCGTCGTCTTCCCGAACATGGGCATCACCCTCACGGTCGACGTCGGCGATGACAAGCGGGTCGTGCTCGTGCCCCGCCACGACAACGAGTTTCTCGAGGTCGGCACGATCGCGGAGGTCTCAGAGCAGATAAGGCTGCCCGGCGGCGGCCGTGCGGTCGCCATCTCCGGCGAGCACCGTGCCCTGATCGGCGCGGCCCAGACCGGTCCCGGCGGCGAGCTTCGCGTCGAGGTCGACGAGCGTCCCGACGACGTCCCCGTCGACGGCCGCACACGCGAACTGGAGCGCGAGTACCGCGCGACGGTCGAGGAGATCCTCGAGCTGCGCGGCGACGACGGTCGGATCTCGGCCTTCCTGCGCGCGATAGCGGAGCCGGGAGCACTGGCGGACTCCGCCGGCTACTCCCCCACCATCTCCTACGAGCAGAAGGTCGAGCTGCTTCGCACGCTCGACGTGACCGACCGCCTCGAGCTGGCCGTCGGGCTGCAGCGTGAGAGCCTGGCCGAGCTGCAGGTGCGCAGACGCATCCGTGACGACGTCCAGGAGGGCGCCGAGAAACAGCAGCGGGAGTACTTCCTGCGCAAGCAGATGGAGTCCATTCGCAAGGAGTTGGACGAGGACGACGCCTCGGTCGTCGAGGAGTACCGCACGAAGATCGAGGAGGCGCAGATGCCCGAGTCCGTCAACGAGCAGGCTCTGAAGGAGCTTGGACGCCTCGAGCGGATGGGCGAGCAGACGGGTGAGTCGAGCATGATCCGTACCTACCTGGACTGGCTGATCGCCGTGCCGTGGAGCAAGCGCTCGGACGAGCACCTCGATCCCGTGGCGGCACGCGCCGTGCTCGACGCGGACCACGCCGGGCTTGAAGACGTCAAGGACCGTGTGACCGAGTACCTGGCCGTGCGCAAGCTGCGCCAGGACCGAGGCATCGAGGTCGACCCCAAGTCAGGGGCCATCCTCACGCTGATCGGGCCCCCCGGCACCGGCAAGACGTCGATCGGCGAGTCGATCGCCCGCGCCACCGGGCGCGAGTTCGTCCGTATGTCGCTGGGCGGCGTGCGCGACGAGGCTGAGATTCGCGGTCACCGGCGCACGTACATCGGCGCGTTGCCCGGCCGTCTGGTCAGGGCCCTGCGCGATGCCGGGACGATGAACCCGGTGATCCTGCTCGACGAGGTCGACAAGGTCGGCGCGGACTGGCGAGGCGACCCTTCGGCGGCATTGCTGGAGGTGCTCGACCCTGCGCAGAACCACTCGTTCCGCGACCACTACCTGGACGTCGAGCTGGACCTGAGCCAGGTGTTGTTCCTGGCGACGGCCAACGTGGCAGACACGATCCCCGGGCCGCTGCTCGACCGCATGGAGGTCATCCGCTTCGACGGATACACCTCCGAGGAGAAGCTGGCGATCGCCAAGGGCTACCTGTGGCCGCGGCAGCGCGACCGCAACGGCCTGCGCGATGACGAGGTCGAGATCTCCGACGACGTGTTGCGGACGATCATCGCCGAGTACACGCGCGAGGCGGGCGTCCGCAACCTCGAGCGGGAGCTCGGCACGGTGTTGCGCAAGACGGCGACGCGGATCGCCTCGAGCCAGGTGGCGAACGCGGAGCAGCCGACGCCCTCAGCAGACGAGCACCAGACGCAAGAGGCCGACGTGCCTCGCGCGGAGGGCGAGCAGCCTGCCGAGAACGGCACCGACGTTGCGGCGAACGGCACGAAGCCGGCTGAGCCCGAGCAGCCCGAGAAGCAGACCAAGGGCTCGAAGGCGAGCGCCACTCCGGTGAAGATCGACGTGGAGGCTGTGCGCGACGCGCTCGGTCGCCAGAAGTTCTTCCAGGAGTCCGCCGCAAGGACGGCTACGCCCGGCGTAGCGACCGGCCTGGCCGTGACGGGCGCCGGCGGAGACGTGCTGTTCGTGGAGGCCACCGCGATGAAGAGCGGCGGCTCGGGCGCAAGCGGCCTGGTGCTGACCGGGCAGCTCGGCGACGTGATGAAGGAGTCGGCGCGCATCGCCCTCTCCTACGTCCGCGGACACGCCGAGGAGCTCGGCATCGACGAGCACGCGTTCGAGAACCGCGAGTTCCACGTGCACGTGCCTGCAGGGGCGATCCCGAAGGACGGGCCGAGCGCAGGCGTGACGATGGTCACGGCGCTTGCCTCGCTGCTGTCGGGACGTCCGGTGAAGCATACGGTCGGCATGACCGGTGAGGTCACGCTGCAGGGCCGCGTGTTGCCGATCGGCGGCTTCAAGCAGAAGGCGCTGGCCGCCAACGCAGCCGGGCTGACCGATGTGATCCTGCCGGAGCGCAACCGTGGTGACCTGGACGAGATTCCGGAGGAGGTCCGCGCACAGATGACCTTCCATCCGGTGATGACCGTCCAGGAGGTCCTCGACCGCGCACTGGAGCCCGCACGCGATGTCGCGCGCCTCTCGTAGATGTGAGCCCGTTCCAACGGAGGTCCGCCAGATGGCGGACCTCCTGGAGCGGCGGTGGCAGCTGTCGATCATCTATGCCGCGCTCACCGGAGCGCTGCGCTTCAGCGAGTTCGCCGAGGCCGTGGCGGGCATCTCGCCGCGAATGCTCTCCGAGCGCCTGCGGGACCTCGAGGCGGCCGGGCTCGTGCAGCGCACCGTCATCCCCTCGAGCCCGCCGACGGTCGAGTATCGGCTGACCGAGCGCGGGCGCAAGCTCGGCCCGATCATCGAGGCGATGCGCAACTACGCGCGCGAGCCGGTCGCCTGAGCTGGTGAGCCGACCCTAGGCCGGGTGCGGCTGGACGCTCGTTCCGTCCGGGATATCCGCGCCGACACCCACGAACTGCCCCTGCGGGCATTCCTCGGCGCGCACCCGCCCACGCGGGTTGCGGATCCCGAGTGCCCCGACGAGCCCGCCGCCCGCGAGCAGGACGGCCGCGACCATCAGGCCGAGGTGGAAGCTGTGCACCGAGGCCTGCTCCGCCGCCGCCCTGATCGCCCGCGCCTGCGCCGCCGGCAGGCCGTGCGCTTCCGGCAGCCCGAGCGGCAGCCGCTTGGCCGCTTCGACGGCCGAGCGCCCGGCGGTCCCCAGCGGGACGTTCGCCAGGTGCTGGTCGAGCGAGGATACGAACGACGCCGCCACCGCGGCGCCGACGGCCGCCGTGCCGATCAGCCCCGCGACCCGGGCGATGGCGTTGTTGACCCCGGAGGCGATGCCCGCCTGTGACTGGTCGACGCCGGCGAGCACGGCCGCGGTGAGCGGCGCGACGGTCATCGCCAGGCCGACCGAGAAGACGAGCAGCGCCGGCAGCACGTCCGTCACGAATTCCACGTGCGCGCCGACGCGCTGGAAGAGCAGCAGTCCGGCCGCCCCCACGAGCGGCCCGGCGCCCATGAAGAAGCGCGGCCCGTAGCGGTCGGCGAGCGCCCCGAAGCGCTTGGAGGTGAAGAACATCACGATGGTGATCGGCAGCAACACCAGACCGCTTTCAAGAGGCGAGTAGCCGCCGACCTGCTGCAGGAAGAGCACGAGGAAGAAGAACAGGACGGAGAGGCCGGCGTACATCGAGAACGTCTCGATGTTCCCCGCGGCGAAGTTGCGGTGGCGAAACAGGCCCAGCGGCAACATGGGATCGCGGGCACGCCACTCGTAGGCGAGAAAGGCGCCGAACAGCGCCACCCCGGCGAGCAGCGGCGCCACCACACCGGACCAGCCGAGGCGGGGCTGCTCGATCAGCGCGAACACGAACGCGCCGAGGCCGCCGGCGCCCAGCAGGGCGCCAGGGATGTCCACCCGCCGGCCGCCGGGAGCGCGCGGCTCCGCGCGCGGGATCACGACCATGATCAGCGTCGTGCAGGCGATCACAAAGGGAATGTTGATCAGGAAGATCAGCCGCCAGGACCCGATCGCCAAGAGCTCTCCGCCGAGCAGCGGCCCGATCACCCCGGCGATCGTCCCCCAGGCGGTCCAGCTGCCGATCGCCGCCCCGCGCTCTGACTCCGGGAAGGTCCGCACGATCACGGCGAGCGAGGCGGGCGTGAGGAGGGCGCTCGCGACGCCCTGCAGCGCGCGCGCGCCGATCAGGAAACCGATCGAGGGCGAGATCGCGCACAGCAGCGAGGCGGCGCCGAAGCCGATGACCCCCATGGCGAAGATGCGCCGCTCGCCGAAGAGATCGCCGAGCGAGCCGCCGATCAGGATCAGCGACCCGAGCGTGAGCAGGTAGGCGTTGGACACCCACTGCTCCCCCGCGAGCCCGCCGCCGAGCGAGCGCTGGATCGTGGGTAGGGCGACGTTCACGACGGTGCCGTCGAGCAGGGCGATCCCGGAGCCCATGATCGTCGCGACCAGCGTGAGCTGCTTCGTCCTCGCCTCGTCAAGCCTCGGCACTCATGGGACGGTAATGCAACGAGCGACCGCCGCGCGGGCGACTCGCCGCAACGTTCGCGCGGGCCGCCTCGCCCGTGCTCAGCCGGTCCGCGTCAGCGCGCCCGCGTCCACCTGATCCACGGACGTGTAGCCGCTCAGCGCGAGCGTCAGGTCGAACTCGGCCAGCAGGCAGCACAGCACCTGTTCGACGCCCGCCTGCCCGTCGAGCCCGAGGCCCCACACGTAGGGACGGCCGAGGCAGACGGCATCGGCCCCGAGCGCCAGCGCCTTGAACACGTCCGCTCCGGTCCGTATGCCGCTGTCGAACAACACCGGCAGCTCGCCGCCGACGGCCTCGCGCACGGACGGAAGCGCGTCGAGCGCACCGAGCGCGCCATCCACCTGACGTCCCCCGTGGTTTGAGACGATCAGCCCGTTCGCGCCGCACGAGACCGCGCGCCGCGCATCGTCGGCGTGGACGATGCCCTTCAGCACGATCGGCAGCTCGGTCTGCTCGCGCAGCCAGTCCAGGTCCGCCCACGTCACGCTCGGGTTCGAGAACTGGTAGGCCCAGTGGCCGATGGCCGGGCCGAGATCCTCCTCGGGCGGCTTCTCGAGCGCCGCCCGGAAGACAGGATCGCTGAGGTAGTTCGCCACGCCCTCGCCCTTGAGGAACGGGAGGTAGGCGTTCTGGAGGTCTCGCGGGCGCCATCCCAGCATCCACGTGTCGAGCGTCACCACGATCGCCGAGTAGCCGGCCAGCTGCGCCCGCGAGACGAAGCTCGCCGCGAGATCTCGATCCTTGGGCCAGTAGAGCTGGTACCAGCGGCTCGCGCCACCCACCGCCTCGGCGACCTGCTCGATCGAGTGCGACGCCGCCGTGCTGAGGATGAACGGCACGTCCTGGGCGGCCGCGGCGCGACCGGTCGCGAGCTCCGCCTCCGGGTGGACGATCGACTGGACGCCGATCGGCGCGAGCATCACAGGAGCGGGCAGCTTTGTGCCGAGCACGGTCGTGCTGAGGTCGCGCACGGCGACGTCCCGCAGCATTCGCGGAACGATCTTCCAGCGCTCGAACGCCTGCAGGTTGGCGTGCATCGTCCGCTCGGCGCCGGCGCCCCCGGCCACGTAGCCGTAGGCGGGCGGGCTCAGGCGCTCGCGTGCGCGCTCCTGCAGCGCCTCGACCGACACGGGCAGCGTGGGCCGCTCATCGACCAGGCCGCGGGCGTAGATCTCGTACTGGAAGTTCGCGAATACGCGCTGCTCGACCTCGGTGTCTGCGTCGCTCATCCGATGGACCCTACCGCCGGGCGTGGGGCGCGATCAACCGAGGACGAGCTCGGCCGCGGCGCGGAGCGTCGCACCGTCGCCCGAGATCAGAAGCGTGGTCACGACCGACTCGCGCCACTTCTCGAGGTCATCGGAGATCTTCTCCCGCGTGCCGATCAGCGACAGCTGCTCGATCAGCGCGGTCGGGATCCTGGCGCCCGCCTCGTCCTTCTTGCCGCTCAGATACAGATCCTGGATCTCGGCCACCTCCGCCTCGTAGCCCATGCGGATCGGCACGTTGGCGTGGAAGTTCGCGCCCTTCGCGCCCATCCCGCCGAAGTACAGGGCGTAGAACGGCCGCAGCGAGTCGGCCGCCGCCTCGAGGTCGTCGGTGACGATCAGGGGCACGGTCGCGCACACCTCGAAGTCCTCCGCGCTGCGCCTTGCGCCCGGACGGGAGAAGCCCTCCTCCAGCGACGGGCGATACAGCTCGTCGTACACGGTCGGGGAGAACAGCATCGCCAGCCAGCCGTCGCACAGCTCCGCGCACAGGGCGATGTTCTTCGGACCCTCGGCGCCGAGGTAGATCGGGATGTCCTCGCGCAGCGGATGGATCGAGGACTTCAGCGGCTTGCCGAGTCCCGTCCCGTCGGGGAGCGGCAGCGTGTAGTGCGGGCCGGCCGCGTGTAGCGGCCCGTTGCGCGCCCAGATGTCGCGCAGGATCGCGATGTACTCGCGCGTCCGCGCGAGCGGCTTCGCGAAGGGCATGCCGTACCAGCCCTCGACGACCTGCGGGCCCGAGACTCCCAGCCCGAGGATGAACCTCCCACCCGACAGGTGATCCATCGTCATCGCCGCCATCGCCGTGGCCGCCGGCTGGCGAGCGGACATCTGGACGATCGCCGTGCCCAGCTTCAGGCGCTCGGTCGAAGCTCCCCACCACGCCAGCGGCGTCAGGCAGTCCGAGCCGTAGGCCTCGGCGGTCCAGATCGAGTCGAACCCGAGCCGTTCGGCCTCTGCGATCGCCTCGACCGCGCCTGGAGGGGGGCCGCCCGCCCAGTAGCCGGTGTTCAGTCCGAGCTTCAACTCCCCCGCCATCGTGGTGCGTGAGCCTACAGCGGCGGGAGTCGCGGCGCGCGCCCGCGGCCGGCTCCGCGGCAATCGCGGTGTGACATATTGTGACCCGACCAAGGAGGCGGGAGATGGCTGTAGCGGTTGGGGTCCTCAGCGACACGCGTAGGCGAGCGCTCGAGGCTGTCTGTGACACGTTCGCTCCGTCCCTGCAGGTGGACGACGAGCGCGAGGTCGTACGCGACTTCTACGGGCGCTCGGCGTCGGACCTGGGCGTCGCGGCTCAGATCGAGGGCCTGCTCGCCCAGACGGCGATGCCGGAGGAGATCGAGGCGTTCGGTCAGCTGCTCGACGCCTTCGCCGTGCAGGACATCGCCGGTCTTCCACTGGAGGCCCGCACCGAGCTCGTGAACGCCGTCGCAGCGTCGAGCCCGGAGGCCAAGCTCGGTGTCCGCCAGCTGCGCGCGATGACGTTCCTGTTCTTCTACGGGCTTCCCGACGAGGCGGGACACAACCCCAACTGGGATGCGATCGGCTATCCAGGGCCGCTGTCGGCCCCACCCTCGCCGGAGCAGGCGCCGAAGACGATCGCCATCGAGCAGCTCGCCGGCGAGTCCGCCACCCTGCAGGCCGACGTGTGCGTGGTCGGCTCCGGCGCGGGCGGCGGCGTGATCGCCGCAGAGCTCGCCGGCGCCGGGCGCTCAGTGGTGGTGCTCGAGATGGGCGGCTACCGGAACGAGGCCGACTTCAAGCAGCTCGAGCTGCCCGGCATGTTCGAGCTCTATCTCGGGGGCGGCCTGGCGGCGTCGGAGGACGGCTCGATCGCGATCCTCGCCGGCTCGACGCTCGGCGGCGGGACCGTCGTCAACTACATGAACTGCATCCGCACGCCCGAGCACATCCGGCGCGAGTGGGCGGCGATGGGCGTGGAGGGGATCGCGGACCCCGACTACGAGCGCCACATCGACGCCATCTGGCAGCGACTCGGCGTGAACGACACGGCAACCTCGCAGAACCGCACCCACAAAAAGTTGATCCGCGGCTGCGAGGAGCTCGGCTATCCACACCGCCCGCTCACGCGCAACACCGACATCGCCTGCGAGGACCCGAGCGTCTGCGGCTACTGCTTCGCAGGCTGTCAGAGGGGCTGCAAGCAGTCGACGATGAAGACCTTCCTGCAGGACGCCGCCGACGCCGGAGCGCGCTTCGTGGTGGGCGCACGCGCCGAGCGGATCCTCACCGAGGATGGCTCCGCGGTGGGAGTGCAGGCGCTGGTGACGCACGAGGACGGCTCGACGACCCGGCTGACGGTGCAGGCGCCGACGGTGGTCGTGGCCGCCGGGGCGGTCGAGTCGCCGGCGCTGTTGCTGCGCTCGGGCATCGGGGGACCGGCGGCGGGCAGGCATCTGCGCCTGCATCCCGCCGCGCTCGTCGCCGGCGTCTACGAGCAACCGATCGAGGGCTGGATCGGCCAGATCCAGTCGGCGCTGTCGGACGAGTTCAAGAACTGCGAAGGCGAGCACGGCTTCCTGGTCGAGGCGACGTCGGTCACCCCGGCGCTCGTGGCGATGTCGCTTCCCTGGCAGGACGGCCACGCGCACAAGCGGCTGCTCGAGCGGACGCTCCGCTACGTCGCGCCGTTCATCTCCGTCGCCCGAGACCACGGCGAGGGGCAGGTCGTCATCGACGACCACGGGCGCGCCGTCACCCGCTGGTCGTTCGGCGACGAGGTCGACGCGCGGATGTTCAGGCGCGCGATGGTCGAGCTCGCGAGGCTTCAGCGGGCCGCCGGGGCGAGGGAGATCATCACCTTCTTCCAGCAGCAGCCGCCAAGCTGGCGTGAGGGCGAGGACTTCGAGGCGTTCCTGGCCGAGATCGAGCGCGGCTCGCTGGAGGCCAACGACATCGCGGCGTTCACCGCTCACCAGATGGGATCGTGCCGGATGGGCTCCGATCCCTCCGACTCGGTGGCCAACGGTCGCGGCGAGCTGCACGACACCAGCGGCGTGTGGATCGGCGACGGGTCGGCGTTCCCGACCGCGCCGGGCGTCAACCCGATGATCTCGATCATGTCGCTCGCGCACCGCACCGCTGAGAGCATCCTCGCGGCCGGCTGACCCCGGCCTACTTCAGCCAGCCCGTGAACGCCGCGCTGGTCCAGCCTTCGCCTGACCCGGCGGGGGCCTTGCCGAGCGCCTTGCCGCCGTAGATGACGGCTCCACCCGCCAAGTCGTTCTGGTAGGTGCGCCACGGGACCGTGCTCTGCTGGCTCACGCCGGGCTTCGAGAAGTCGCAGACGCCCGTCGGGAAGGCCTGCTGCAGCTGCGTCCACTCTTCGGCGGTGAAGACGGTCGGGTAGTAGGCCGACTGGGTGAGCGGCGTCAGCTGGCATTCCTGGTTGTCGGTGGTGATCGCCTCGCCGGCCACGACGCGTGGGGTCGCGAACCTGGTCTCGGCCAGCGGCAGCTGGCACACGGGGCCGATGCCGGGCACCGTCACTTCTTCGACGACTTCGACGTTGGAGCATTTGTCGTGGACGGCTTCGGGACGGTCGGCCGCGACCTTTTCGCCTAGCGTGAGCTTGCGCCCGTCGGCTTCGACGGCCGACAGCCAGCGGTCCATCGCGAGCAGCGCTTCCGTCGTGTACTGCGGAGAGCCGATCAGCGGCGCCGGCCCGAACCAGATCACATGGTTCTTCGGGAAGTGGCCCTCGTCGCGTTCCAGGCGCGCGCGCATCGACCACGTGCGGTAGGCGTCGTGGAACGCGCCCGGGTCGGGGCCGCGGAGGTCGATGATCGGGACGCTGACGAGGTTGTTGGCCTCGTTGACTGATCCCGACTGATACGCGTACTTCACGGCCGGTTCGTCGGCGCGGATGCGTGCCTGCGTCGGCTTCAGGTCGATGTCGGCGCCGCCGACCTTCGCGTTCAGGTCGACGAACTGGGCCGGCGTGATGATCCCTTCTTCGAGCGCGTGCAGGCCGTACTGAACGCCGACGTTACCCACCGGCCGGCCGGCGAAGCCGTGGCCGAGCTGCTTCTCGACCGAGCCCCAGAGCCCTGCCGGGCGGGGACCGAAGACGTTGATCATGTAGTCGGCCAGCGTGCAGCGCACGCCTGCGGGGTTCGTTGCCGGGTTGTACGCTTCCGCGCTCGCGACGCCCGGGCAGCTTTTCGCCGGGTTCGCGAGTTCTTCCCAGTAGACCGTGTCGAAGATGATCGGGTTGCCGTAGTTGGGATGGCCCTCGACCGCGGCGATCTGGTTGTAGGTCCAGACGATCCCCGTCCCCCACCCTTCGGGATGTTCGAAGTATTTGCGCGTCTGGTGATAGTCGGAGATCTCCTCGGCGTTGGACCACGAGTCCTGGAAGCTGCACTGCGGCAGGATCCCCTGGTAGATGCCCGGGTACGCGTTGGCGACCTGCTGCTGGACGAGCGAGCCGCCCGAGCAGCCGGTGCCGATCGTGTAGCGGAGCGTCCCGTAGTGATCGATCAGGTGCTCCTTGGCGATGATCAGGGACTCGGCCTGGGTGGCCAGGTTGCAGTTGTGCCCCGCGTTGTCGAGCGCCGTGGACATGACGGCGAAGCCGCGGCCGAGCGCCGTCGTGGGGCTGTCGGTCTGCGCTTCGACGCCCGGAACGCCGACGGTGTCGCTGGTGACGCTCGGCGCCGTGCCCGACTGGTGTTCTATGCCGCAGCTGGCGCCATGGGTGATCAGCAGCTTGTGGTTGAACTGCGGCTGCGGCGCCCACGCTTCCCAGGGCTTCCCAGGCTGGAAGAGCACCGCGATCTGGTACTGGTCGCGGTCCTGGTAGCCGCTCTCGATGCGGATGATGAACGGCACCGTCTGGCCGTTGTCCGTGGTCGTCGTGGCCACGTCCGGCGGCGGGTTGCCGGCTTCGTAGGGCAGCAGCGTGCCCGTGACCGAGGATTTGTACTCGTAGCTGTAGGTGGTGGGCGCGTCGCATTGCGCGTCGGTCGCCGCGGCGTTCTTGCAGACCCACGGCTGGACCTGCGGGCCCGCCAGGACCGGTCCGCCGATCGGGTGATCGACGATCGTCACCTGCCCGCTCGTGGACCCGGGAGCTTCGGCCCGCAACACGTCGCTGCCCGGCTGAAGGCCCGTTACGAGCCCCTCGAAGCTGCCGTTCTCTCGCATCGCGAACTCGCTCGTGACCGGCGTGCCGTTGAGCGTCACGGTCACCGACGCGGGGCTCACGCCGTGGGGAAGGGCGACCGTGCTGAGCGCTTCTGCACCGGAGATCAGATTCGCCCGGTCCGAGACGACATGCACCGACAGGCTCCCCGCTGCCTGCGCTCCGCCCACGCACATGACCAGCAGCGCCACGAAGCTCGCGACGACGACGAACAGCTTCTCCCGCATCAGGCCTCCCGCTCCCTTGAAGATCGCACCCACCGGCACCGGCGAGGCGGTGCCAAGCATCGCCACCACACCCCGTCACTGAACCAGGCGCGTGCTACCCGAACGCCCTCAGCGGTAAACGTCCTCAGCTCATCAACGCGACGGGCACCGCCAGCCCGGCCGAGCGCCGCAGCGTCGCGATCCGCCGCCCGGGCTGCACGGCAGGACGGATCGAGCCCACCGCCTCGCCGAGCTCATCGACCGTCCACTCGAGGTCCGCGACCCGCAACGCGAGCCCCCAGAAGAACGCGGGCCGGCCCTCTCCGCCTGAACGCTCGCGGACTTCGTCGGGCTCCTGGACGACCTCCAGGATGACCTCGCCGAGCCGGAAGAACGCCTGGCGGGGAGCGCCTGCCGGCGTGGGCTCCTCGCGCCGGCGGCGCAGGTCCAGACCCGCGGCCTGCAGCGCCCGAACGCTGCGATCCAGCGACGGCGAGACGGCGACGACGTGGTCGATCGCGGTGACCCCGTTGGCGTGCGTCTGCGCCGGCTCGGTCAGAGCCACCGGCCGCTCCGAGCGGCTCGTCGGCAGCCCGTCCAGCTCGGTGCCCGCAAGATCGCGCAGCGACCAGCCGACGATTCCCCGTCCGGCGCCCGCGCCGGCCAGCCGCAGGTGCACGCTCCCCAGGCGACAGCTCGCCCCCGAGACCGTGAAGCCGAGCGCGAGCCAACGCTCGGGCTCCTCGGCCAGTGTCAGCTCGTCGATCGTCGGTCGGTCCACGGCGAGCCGGCGTCCTACGCGTGCCCGAGCACGGGGTGCGGCACGTAGGGCTCCTCCAGGCTCGCGATCTCTTCCTCGCTGAGCGCGAGCTGCTCGGCGGCGAGAGCGTCCTGCAGGTGCCCCGGCCTGGTGGTCCCCACGATCGGCGCCGTCACGCCCGGCCTGTGCATCAGCCAGGCGAGCGCGATCTGCGCCGGAGGCACGCCCCGCCGAGCGGCGAGTTCGGCGACGCGCTCGACCACGTCGAAGTCGGAGGGCTGGCTGTAGAGGTAGTCGGTGAACGGATCGCCGCCGGCGCGCGTCGTGAGCCGGTCGCCCTCGCGCGTGCGAGTGCCCGCGAGAACCCCCCTGGCCAGCGGGCTCCAGGGGATCACGCCGACGCCCTGGTCGAGGCAGAGGGGAATCATCTCGCGCTCCTCCTCGCGGTAGATCAGGTTGTAGTGGTTCTGCATCGAGACGAAACGCGTCCAACCGCGGCGGTCGGCGATGTGCTGGGCCTTGGAGAACTGCCAGGCGAACATGCTGCTGGCGCCGATGTACCGCGCCTTCCCCGACTGGACGATCTCATGCAGCGCGCCCATCGTCTCTTCGATCGGCGTGCGGCCGTCCCAGCGGTGGATCTGATACAGGTCGACGTAGTCCACCTGCAGGCGCTTCAGCGACGCGTCGATCGCGCTTAACACGTGCTTGCGGGAGAGCCCGCCGCCGTTCTCGCCCGGCGTCATCGGCATGAAGACCTTCGTGGCGAGGACCAGCTCGTCGCGCGCCAGCAGCTTGCCGAGCAGGCGGCCGGTCGCGACCTCGCTCGCGCCGTGAGAGTACGTGTCGGCCGTGTCGAAGAACGTGACGCCTCCCTCGACTGCGGCCCGCACGATCGGCTCGGCCGCATCCTCGTCGAGAACCCACGGCCTGTCGCTGTCGTTGCCGAAGCTCATCATCCCGAGGCACACGCGAGAGACCCGCAGGCCGGTCGCGCCAAGGTTCACGTAGCGCATCTGTCGCCTTTCGGTTTGCATCGGCGGGCCGGTGCGCCGCCGGGTAGCGAGGGAGGCCGATCATACGACGCTCGCTCGCGCTCGAGCGGTGCGCTGGCGCAAGGTCGAGGAAGGACCCACTCCCTAAGCTGAGGAGCATGACGCTCGAGAGCACGGAGATGGCTGACGACCGACACCGCGACGGTCCGCGGCGCGGATGGCTGCTGACGTTCGTCCGCTACGTCCTCCCGGGCGCCGTCGTCGTCGCGGGGCTCGTCGTGATGTCGCTGGGCGGCGAAAGCGACCTGGAGGGGGGAGCCGGCATCGTCGGCGCCGGCCTCGCGATCTTCTTTCTCAACTGGCTCTTCCGCGCGGGAGCATCGGGAGAGCGCGAGCGCGAGGCCGAGGAGGCGGCGCGGGACTACCTCGACCGACACGGCCACTGGCCCGACTGACCCCTTGCCGACGTCCGCTCAGCGGCGTTGGCGCTTGCGACAGTTGAGCATCCGGAGCGTCCGCGGTTTCTCCATGCGTCGAATGCGGGCCGTGGGGCGCTCGAGGAGAATTCGTCGGTGAGCTCGGGGGTTCAGACGCCGGCGATCGACGGCTACCGTCCACGCGCGCCCTTCCTGGACGAGATGTTCGAGCGTGACGGGACGCCGCGGGAAACCGCGAGCGCCCTGGTTGCGCAGCTGCGACGCCTCGGGCCCGAGGGCCTGATGGAGGCGGGCCGCCGACGCGACGCGATCTTCATGCAGCGCGGAATCACCTTCGAGACCAGCGGCGTGAGCGGGGCCTCGCACGACCGGCCGTTTCCGCTGGACCTGGTGCCGCGAGTGCTGAGCGGCCAGGAATGGAGGGACATCAAGCGCGGGCTCGCCCAGCGCATCCGCGCGCTGAACCATTTCGTCGACGACGTCTACCACGCACGCGAGATCGTCCGCGAGGGACTCGTGCCATGGCGACTGGTCGTCTCCTGCTCGCACTTCGCCCGCGCGGTCCATGGCATCCGGCCCCCGGGCGGGGTCTACACGCACGTGGCCGGCTGCGACCTCGTGCGACACAGCGACGACACGTGGAAGGTCATCGAGGACAACGTCCGCATCCCCTCGGGGATCTCCTACGTGCTCGAGAACCGCGCGGCCATGGCGCGTCTCGTTCCCGAGCTCTTCAGCTCCTACCGCGTGCGCCCCGTGGAGCACTACCCGCAGCTGCTGCTGCACGCGCTGCGGTCGGTCGCGCCGTCGGCCGAGAGCGAGGCCACCGTGGTCGTGTGGACCCCGGGACCAGCCAACCCCGCCTACTTCGAGCACGCCTTCCTGGCACGCCAGATGGGCGTCGAGCTCGTCGAGGCGTCGGACCTCGTGGTCCGCGACGACGTCCTCTACATGCGCACGACCCGCGGGCTCGAGCGCGCTCATGCCGTCTACCGCCGGCTCGACGACGACTTCGTCGACCCGCTCGAGTTCCGGGGCGATTCCCTGCTCGGCGTGCCCGGCCTGGTGCGGGCCTACCGAGCGGGGAGCGTGGCGATCGCCAACGCGTTCGGCACGGGGGTCGCCGACGACAAGGCGATCTACTGCTTCGTGCCCGAGATGATCCGCTTCTACCTCGGCGAGGAGCCGATCCTCGAGAACGTGACGACCTACCTGCTGTCCGATCCGGAAGTGCTCGAGCACGTGCTCGCCCGGCTGGACCAGCTCGTCGTCAAGCCGACCGGCGAGTCCGGCGGGCGCGGCGTGATGATCGGCCCCCACGCCGACCAGCAGGAGATCGAGCGGATGCGCGACGTGGTCAGCGCCCACCCGGAACGCTGGATCGCCCAGGACGTGGTGCGCCTCTCGACGGTGCCGACCGTCGATGCCGACGGGCTGCTCCAGCCGCGCCACGTCGACCTGCGGCCGTTCGCGGTGTTCGGCGAGCGGATCGACATCGTGCCGGGCGGACTGACCCGGGTGGCGCTCGAGGATGGGTCGCTGATCGTCAACTCCTCTCGCGGCGGTGGGTCGAAGGACACGTGGGTGCTGGAGGACGGAGACGACGCCGATCGCGCCGGTCCGCCGATCGCCGACACTCAGCCGCCGGCCCTGCCCGACCTGCGCTACGGGGCATGGACGGGCCAGCAGCAGCAACAGCAACAGCTGCGATCGCGCCGCTGATGCTCGCACGTATCGCGCATGAGCTCTACTGGCTGGGGCGCAACCTGGCGCGAGCCGAGTTCACGGCCCGCGCCGTCGAGGCCGTCTTTCAGGCCGAGCTGCAGGGTGCCTCCGACGCCAAGCCAGGTGTGAGCTTCGGCTCCGGCGGACTGCTCGCGATGTTCGGCGACGTCGACGAGAACCCCGAGAGCAGCAAAGGCCTGGGGCAGCTGACGCTCGAGGCCGATCGTCCCGGCTCGATGCTCGCCAGCATCGAGCGTGCCCGCGAGGGCGCCCGCACGGTGCGCGACGTGATCAGCGCGGAGATGTGGGAGGCGATCAACACTACGGCGCTCGGGCTGCGCGGCTGCGGACAGCCGGGCTGGGCGGCGCCCGCAGGCCCCTATCTGGCCTCCCAGTACGTGAAGGAACGCACGGCGCTGATCTGGGGAGTGGCGAATCGCTCGATGCTGCGCGATGAGGCGAAGTGCTTCCTCGACGCCGGCGCCCTGATCGAGATCTCCGACATGGTGCTGCGAATGCTTCGCGTCGCGCTTCCGACCACCCCCGATCCGGCGGTGCGCGCGACTCCGCGCCCGCCGACGGCCACGCGCTGATCCTGCTGCAGGCCGTCGGTGGATTCCATGCATACCTGCGCGCGGTCACGGCCCCGCCGAACGCGCACCCCGTCGCGCGCTTCCTGCTGTTCGAGCGTGCCTACCCGGACAGCGTCGCCGCATGCGTGGACTCGCTGCACGAGGTCTTCACCGCAGCGGACGCGGGACCACGCAACTCCAAGCCGGTGCTGCGGGTGAGCCGACTGGCCGCCGATCTAGACTTCCAGCGCCGCGCGCTTCCAGATGGGGCCAGGCTCACCGGGATATGCAAACAGACCCAGCAGGAGCTCGCGCACATCGACCACGACGTCGCGGAGCGGTACTTCGCGGGCGCGGCGGCCAGCGGCCTGAGGAGGTGAGCAGCTCGTGCACTTCGCGATTCGCTTCCTGACCGAATACCGCTACGACTCGGCGGTCACCGACAACCTGAACGCCCTACGCGTGCGTCCCGCGACCACCTCGACGCAGCGCTGCGACGAGTTCCACACCCGCATCGAACCCGAGGCCCGCGTGAGTCGCCACCTCGACTACTTCGGCACCGAGGTGCTCGAGTTCGGCATACCCACGAGCCACGAGCAGCTCACGATCGACGTGCGCGCGCGCGTGGTCACCTCCCCGCCGGGCGACGCGCCCGGCGGGTCGTGGGAGAGCCTGCGAAGCGCGCCCTACATCGACGCCGCCGGGGAGTTCGCGCTGCCGTGGCACGACCAGCCGGCGATCGCGGACCTAGAGAGCCTTGACGCCGAGCTGGAGAGCGACAGCCCGCTCGAGACGCTCGAGCTGCTGTGCGAGCTGATCCCCGACCGCTTCGAATACCGGCCCGGCGTCACCTACGTGGGATCGACCGTGCGCGACCTGCTGGATGTCGGCGCCGGGGTGTGCCAGGACTTCGTGCATCTCTCGCTCGTGCTGCTGCGCCGCCGTGGCATCGCCTCGCGCTACGTGTCCGGCTACCTGTGGGCGGCGAACGACGAGAACTCAGACTCGGTCGAGGTGGACACGCACGCCTGGCTGGAGGCGCTGCTGCCCGGCACCGACGGGCACGGCGAGCCCGTGTGGGTGAGCGCCGATCCCACCAACCGCAGCCTCACCGGTGAGACGCACGTGAAGATCGGCCACGGGCGCTTCTACTCGGACGTCCCGCCGGTGAAGGGCCTCTACATGGGGGGCGCAACGGCAGATCTCAACGCTGCGGTGACGATGTCACGGCTGGACCCGCAGGCGAGCGCGAGGGCCTGAGCGTCGCGCCCTGCGGGTCAGGAGCCCGACGGGCGGGCGGGCTCCTTGACGACGAGCAGCGCACCGGCACCGATCGGTACGAGGGCCTCGAGGACCCTCGGCTCGGCAGCTATCTGCGCCCGGAAGGCGCTCATCTCCTCCGCGTGCGAGATCGCGTTGTCGACGACGAGCAGGCCGCCGGGGGCGAGCGCCCGGACGAGGTCCGGCCAGTAGCTGGGGTAGGCCGACCGCTCGGCGTCGAGGAAGATCAGGCCCCACTCGTCATCCGCGGAGGAGGCGAGCGCGAGCGCGGCGTCCCCGCTGCGAAGCTCGGCCCAGTCCTCAAGACCGGCTGCCCCCAGATTTCGGCGCGCCTGCTCGGTGCGAGCCGGATCGAGCTCGACCGACACCAGCGCGGCACCCACGGCGCGGGCGGCGTCGGCCAGCCAAACGGTCGAGTAGCCGTTGGATGTCCCCAGCTCGAGCATCCGTCGCGGCTTTGCCGAGCGGACGAGCACGGCGAGAAGCGCCGCGGTGTCCGGCTCGAGGTTGCGCAGGCGCTCGAGACGGTCCTGCTTGCCGGCGTCGTGGTCGCGGCCCCGGCGATGAAGCTCGCCGAGGAAGCTCCGCAGCTGCTGGTCCATGGCGTCCTCACGTAGGCGGCGGGAGCGCCGCAATCCTAGACGGTGGCGTCCACGATTCGGCGACAGCCTGCCGAGATACGATGACGGTTCGTCGGACCACCTCGACGAACCGACCGCATCGACGAAGGGACCGCTGATCTCGCCGTGGCCCGCACGCAACGCTGTACTTCCACGACGGCGATCGCGTGACGATCATCGCGTCGAAGCGAGGGTGGCCGAAGAAGCCGGCCTGGTACCACAACCTTCGACGGAACTATTTAGCTTGCACGTCGGAGCGGCGCAAATTGGCTTGGCAGAGCCAAATGCAGAGGGAACAGCCGTCTCCACGTCCTCGAATGTCGGGCTCAAGGCACCGAAATCAGAAATGCCTCCAGGAGGGAGGTGAATCCGGGGGCTGCCGCCACGAAATGCCCGGCGCCTGGCGCCACTACACGCTGGGCGCGCAGCTCCGTGGCGAGCGAATCGCAAATCCGCTCAAGCGCTGCCGAGTGTCCGCCTGACGCGACGAGCACCGGAACAGCAGCATCCCGCAAGACATCGAGTGCTGGCCGGGCCTCGCCCGGAAGCCTTCCACCCTGAGCCCGGCGAACGCCGTGAGCCACCTCGTCGGGCAAGGGTTCATCGCCGATCTCCGGCGCTCCCGCCAGCCGCAAGAACTCGCGAAGCGTCACCGGGTCCGCGTCGAGACCATCCACCAGGACCGCGTTGCCCATGCGCTCAAGGCGCTCTACCTCGCGATCACGAGGGACCAGGTAGTACAAGGGTGGCTCGATCAACGTCAGCGAACGCACCGATCCCGATATCTCGGCCGCCGCGATGAGAGCCCCAAGCACCCCGTACGAATGCGCCACGACGTGTACTCGCGATTGCAGTACCGATGCGATGTCGCCCGCGTCGAGCTCGAAATCCTGCCGGCCGCCAGGCGGCGCCGGACTCGGCGGGTAGCCGCGCCGATAAACGCTCGCCAGCGTCCACCGATCCGCCAGCGGCGCGAGCGTGCCCCACGTCATCCGAGGGCTGGCGCCACCATGGACCAGCAGTACCTCCGGACCCTCACCCTCCCGAACTACGGCTATCGACCCCATCGTCACGACGGTAGCGATTGGCTGCCAAGCAGGCCGCTGAAGTGGTGGCTGTCTAGCCGCAGATGTCGTCTTCTGGCAGCCCGAGGCCGGCAATCCGCTCGACCGGTCAAAGCTCGTACGACGCTCCGAGTAGGCCATCGACCAAGCCGAAGTCCGCAGATCACCTTCCACCGGCTACGGCACACCTTCGGCATCCGAAGCGCCGTCGCCCCGCTACGCACCCAACACTGGATGGGCCACCCCGACGCCAAGACCACGCAGGTCTGCGCGCACTACCATCCATCAGACGCTGAGGCGGCGGCTCGAACAGGATCTGGGGCTGAGCACACCGCAGATCGCGTCCTCGACCCGTCCAGGGAACCCGCGGGGCGGCCCAGATACGGCGCGTTGCGACTCGGCCTGGGTCCACGCGCGGCGTTGACCCCCCAGGAGCTCCGTCAGCACCGCCGGTGCGACGCCGACCACGGTATGCCACGACCTGCGCCACGTGCGCCTTCCGGAGCGGCCAGCCGGAGAGCCGCCCGCCAGCGCCCGGGCGGCCCCTCCGACGCGAGGTCTGCTTACGGCGTCGTGACCTTAGCCGTCCAGCTTCCGCTGTTGTCCCCGTAGAAGTTGTCGTTGACGCCGAGGAACAACTCACCCGCTACCGGCGACGTGAACGAGATTTTGGTCCCGGTTGGGAACGCGACCCCGGAGGTCCCGATCTTGAACACCATGGACCAGCAGTTCGCGCCTGGGACGAGGAACGGTGTCCCACCGCTGTATGCGACGGTGCCGCACGTAGCGCCCGCGCCGCTTTTCTGGGAGAACTTGAGGCCCGCAGGAGACGCACTCCCATTACTGCTGAATTTGATCGTCCCCGATGCTTCGATTGTAACTTTCTCCCCGGCGGTCAGCGCAAGCCCCGTGTCGGTAAATTCTTTGTTCGCCGCGACCGTCACCGGCGTTTCCGTCGCGATGGCGGACGGCAGTCCCAAGGCCAAGACTGTGAGGACGGCGGCGCTCGCTGCGAGGACACCAGCGACAACGGACCGGGTCGGGCGAGTCGCGATCTCTTTCAGGACATGGTTCTTGTTCATGGTGGGTCCTTTCTCGATCGTAATCCCGACGCGACAATGACGCTCCGCGTCACATCCGCCTATCTACTTCTGGACAAGCGTTGGTCCAAAGTTGGACCTAGAGCGATGAGGCTCGTCCTACCAGCAAGACGACCTCACCATCGCGGTGACGTTTCGGGCCGCCGCCCGCGCTCGCGGACGGCGACCAACCCCCACTCCGCGTGGCGGGCTTCAGCGCGAGCTGGTCCATCTGCCTTGCCGCCCTCGTGGGCGTCACGAACTCGGTGTCGTACAGGCGGTTGATCGCATTCCCGACCTGCCCCGGGAGCCCGCGGGATCGGACAAGGCGCGTTCGAGCTCCGCCTGGGTCCACACGCCGTGTTCGCCGCTCAACAGCTCCATCAGCACCGCCCGCTCGACGTCCGTCGGAGGCGCGAGCGGGTCGATCTCGCTACGTTCTGCGTGCGTGGGAAGGCTGGCCCCTTAGTTCAACGGTGCGGCGAATGGCCTCCCGCCCTGGGTCCAGTACACGGCGCTGCCCCCGCGCGCGACGTCTCAGGGGTGGTAGTGCACGAGGTACTCGAGCCGGCTGTGGGCGTTGGCGCAGCTGATGCCGACGAACAGTCCACCGTTCGGGTCGGGCCACGGTTGAGCGCGTCCGCAGCTCAGCTGCGGACGCGGTATTTGGAACAGCGTCCGCGGCCTGTCGAATCGCAGGCCGTCGCGGCTGACCGCCGCCTGAATCATCGATTCGCCGGGTCGCTTTTCGACCCACCAGGTGGCGATTGTTTCGCCGCGGCTTGTGACAGCTAGGCGCAGCCCGCCGATCCGGGCCGCGGAGGCAAGCAGCAGCGGCGCGGTGGCCGGGCCACCGAACCGTCCCGCCGCGACCAGGAGCCTGTGTTCTTGTTCTAAGCCGATCGTGAACCGGCCGGCGGCACCAGTCGCCACGGCAGGGGTGTTCGTGAAATCGGACCGGCCGATCAGCTGAAAGGCCCCAAACACCCCGCGGTGGATGCGCGAACTCACATACAAGTTGCTGTACGGCGGGCCGGTCCCTTCCGCCAGCCACAAGACGAGTTCGTTGGCGTGCTGGTCGGTGAAGACCTGCCGGACACCGTTGATGTCGATCGGAGTCACCGCAGCCGGCAGACGCGCGAATGTGGCTGGACCGAAGACGCCGGAGGAGCCGGCACGCGTGCCGTCGACTCCCGACTGCCCGGCACCTGAGACGACGAGGTTTGACAGACCAAGTACCGCATCGAACCCGCCATCAGACAGGGGCGAGACGGATGACGTGAAGCCCTCTGGTAATTCGCCCGGTGTCGCGATGTTGGCAAGCGGCCGGCGGTCGAGAAGAAGGCCGGCGCGGAAACGGACGGCGTGGAAGCGTGTCACGTAACCGCCGTCGCGCGCGGGAGTCGGTACCCGATCGCCGTAAAGGACGACCGTCGTCCCATACGAGCTCGTCGCAACCGATGGCGTTTCGATTTCGTTAGAAGCCTCGCCGATCAGCTGTATGCGCCTGGGCCCTGCGCCGAGGCGCCACATCGCGGCTGCGGCGCCTCGCGGCTCTCCGACACCGTATTCGGTGACGTATTTCCAGGCCACGACGCCGAACCCGGACGGGTCGATGGCAAACGAGGGAGCATCTTCGATGATCTCCGACCGGGTGCCTGGCACCAGACGGATCGCAGCGAGCCGGTGACGGCCGTCCAGGCGAGCCACGTATACGCCCCCCGGACGGTCGCCATTGCCAAGCCCAACCCACGCCACCCACGGAGCGCCGGCCGGGTCGAACGCCAGCACCGCGTTCTCGAAGTCGTTGTGGCCACGAACACGAACCGGACCAGACCAGGCCGCCGCCGCATCCCGAGCACTAAGGGCCATGACCAGCAGCGCAAGCGCACCGGCCAACCAGACGCCACCCGCACGCCGCCAGATACTCAAACCCCTAAGCACCGACGGCGGCCCCCCGCTCTCCATGCCCCTTAAACGCTTCGCACGACCGAATGTTGCGCACGCCACCCGGACAGCATCCGGCACTCACCACCCAACACGGTCTCGACCGAGCTGCGAGCGGGCGGGCCTGCCGCCAGTAGGCCAACGACGCGACAAACCGCGAACTGATTAGCTTGCTCCTATGTGGGGGGTTCGACAGCGAGTTGTTGTTGTCGCACTGGCCGTCACGGCCAGCTCGGTCGCGGTTGCGGTGGCGACGGGGGCACCGTCGCGCGTTCGCTTCGTGCCAGCGTCCGGCGGCTGGGAGGTCGGGCTGCTGCCTCCGATGAGCGTCGGTGAAGCCGGATGGTGCATCGGCGACAGGCACTCCAACGGCGGCGGGTTCGACTGCGGCGCAGAGGTAACTGAAGCCAACCCGATCATCGCGGAAAGCTGGGGCGGATCCTCGCCGCCACCGGTCACGTACGGTTACGCGGTAACGCTCGAACGGGTGAGAGCGGTCTCGATCGACGGCGAAACGCCAATCCCGACGAGGACTCAGCCGAACCTCCCGGGCGGCCTGCGCGCTGTCGCAGTCGAAGCGCCGGGCGAACTCTTCGCGTCACGTCTCCTCGCGCCTCCCAGGTTCATCCCGCTCGACGAACACGGCAGCCGAATCGAAACACCACAGACATCGACGCAGCGCAGGGAAGGAGACAGGAACGTCCGTTTCTGGAACTCACCGAGCCGACCGCGGCGCGGTCTTTGCCGGATCACCGTCCGCGGCGTGCCGGGCCTGGAAGAAAAGCAAGGTGCCGTCCTGACCCATCTCACCTCGACTCCAGGGATCGTCGACCGAGGGCTGCTCCCATGTGCGAGCGGCTACTACGAAAAGCGCACCTGGCCACTCCGCGTCAGCATCCTCCTCGACGCCCTCCACCCAGGAGCGAGTCCACCGGTGGCGATACCCGGCATGACACCCATCCCGGGACATCCGGGCGACTTCGGCGAGATCGCGCCACTACAAAAGCTCCTAGCCCGCCGTCACGGAAACGCGTGGCTGCTCATCGAAGGCGGCGCCACACTCCCCGACCGCCTCGCAGCCCTCACGCACCTTCACATCGCGCTGCCGAAACGATAACGTCGCGCAGGAGGACGCCCCGCTGTCTGCACGTCCATTTCAGGCTCCTCCGGGCTCCGTCCCGCCAGACGCGTACGCTGCGGCGGTGGCTCTCATGAAGTGCGGTCTCGCACCCTGCAACCCGACGAGTCGGTGAAGGCGGTCAAACGCTCTGGCCCAAGCGAGCTGCGCACGCGGCTCGCGGGACCCGTGAGGGTGGGGGAGATCCTCGACGTCGTCGCGACGTTCGATAAGCCTGTCGATGTCGATGCCCAGATCGCGAAGATATATGACTGGAGGCACACACGCGGACTTTCCGCGCTCCAGCTTGCCTTCGCTCCGGCTGCCGTTGCGGTGGCGACGCTCGTTTCCCAAGGTGCGACCACCTGGGTGTTCGTCGTAGCCGGCGTACTGTTGCTCGTATCTCTTGTTGTCGGACTTTGGCGGCTTGCCCGCGTAAATATGCTGCATTGCGAGTACCTGATCGCGCTGCGCCTTGGCAAGGCCTTGGCGCCCTTCCACGTTGAGCTCGCCGCGCACGTGCGTGAGCTGTGGTTCGATCACACCCCACCAGAGTTCGCTGACCGGGGTAGCCGGCAGCCCGTCGGTGCCGTGCTTTACGACGAGTTGGGAGAGCTGACCATGTTGCAATATCGCTCGAGCAGCGACACGCAGCAGGTCGTCAGACAGGTTCTCGAAAAGGCGCGTCTGGCCGCTGCGCCGCCCGCATAGTAGCTCCGCGAGCTCGAACCTAACACACTCTTCCCGACGGTCCTCAGCGTGACCACGAGCGACACGACCCGGCGCGCAGATCGCAGACGTTCCGTCCGTCCGGCATGCCGCGAAGAACGGGGTCGGCCGCCAGCTGGCCCGACAACGTGACCGTGTTGACGTTGGGCCTGGTGCTCATCGGGGTCCTCCGTGAGAGCGGGATTTTGGTTAGGTCTTGCTCGGGGTGATGGGAGGTTGACCCTTACACGTGACCTTCGTGGATCGCGGGGGTCCGGGGGGCGTCGATCCACGCCCTCCGGCGCGCCGGTTACCGCGGAGACGTCCGCCCCGCCGGTGAACGTCGCAACGTCGGACGGAACTATTTACCGCCGAAAACCGAATCGCGAGAATTGGCTTGGTAGAGCCAAATCCAGTGGCAACATATGATCCAGCCGTGGCTGAGAGCCTGATGCTCTACCTGTTCAGCAGCGGCACCCTTGAGGTCGCCGGAGTAGAGGTACCCGTGCCGTTTTATCTGATCCGCCACCCTGAGGGCGACGTGCTCGTCGACGGCGGCAACCCGCTCGCCGTCGCCCGTGACGCTCGCGCACACTGGGGCTCGCTCGCCGATCAGTTCCGCGTCCGAATGGGCCCCGAGGCGCACTGCGTCGCGCAGTTGCGCCAAGCTGGCATACCGCCGCAGTCGGTGCGCCATCTCGTACAGACCCACCTGCACATCGATCACACCGGCGCGCTCGGACACTTCCCCGACGCGACCGTGGTCGTTCACGCCAGGGAGCTGGATGCTGCACGGAGCGCAGATCCACCTCGCGCCCACGGCTACGTCCGCGAGGACTTCGAACAGCCCGATCTCGACTGGCGGCCGCACGAGGGCGAAGTGGACGTGTTCGGCGACGGGACGATCCGGATGATCGAGACACCCGGCCACTCGGCCGGCCACATGTCGCTGTTGATTCAACTTGAGGAGACCGGCCCTGTCCTGCTCACGGCGGACGCCGCGGACAACCTCTCCCAGTGGGAAGGGCGCGCACCGCCGCGAGCGCTCCACTCCGTCGAGAACGCAGACCGGTCGCTCGAGCATCTCCGCGAACTCGCCCGCGAAACCGAACCGCTCGTGGTCTTCGGGCACGATCCGAACAACTGGTCGCAGCTCACGCACGCGCCCGCGCATTACACGTGAAGGCCCCACCCCAATTCGGCGAGAAGAGACCGAGCGCGATCTACCGTCACGTGGCGC